>Ga0153954_1000068_pt1 | contig 93507 bp, 43 predicted proteins | sample TSFL038MetaG_FD_102277 | JGI IMG/M metagenome (GOLD analysis project Ga0153954, IMG submission 102277) | Attine ant fungus gardens microbial communities from Florida, USA - TSFL038 MetaG | ecosystem: Host-associated > Fungi > Mycelium > Unclassified | place: USA: Florida, Wekiwa Springs State...
CATCGCCGATTGCGACAATAACGCCGATTGTAACACCTGCCTTTCCGTCACTATTGCACATCGGCAACCATCGCCGATTGCGACAATAACGCCGATTGTAACACCTGCCTTTCCTTTACTATTACACATCGGCAATGAACGCTGATTGCGCCACTAATATCAATTTTAACGCTTTGCTTTCAAAGCTTTCGACGCTCTCGACGACGATGGCGAACCGCTCGCGGTTCGGGAAGCGACAAGGCCGCCGTCACGGCGATTCGAGTCCCATCTCCACGCCCTGGCAGCGGACCACCGCCGCGTCGATGGCGAATTGGACGCGGCAGCAATCGGTCTCGATGTTCAGCGTGAACGCCCCGGGGGAACGGGGAGCAAGGGTAATCGAGCGGACGGCCTGGCCCCGAAGGCCCGTCAGCGCCTGGTTGGCCTCGTCGATGCTCTGCTGGATCGCCCGCCCCTGGGAGGTTCGCCGGAAGAGTCGATTGGCGCTCATCTCGGCGTGAGGGCCGTACAGTTTCCGCAACCGTCCGCTACTCAGGCTGAGTTCGAGCACCCGGCCCAGCAGTTCGAGTTGGTCGTAGGAGACCTCGGCCGCCTCGACGGCGAACAACAGCGAATCGTAGAGGTACCGGGCCTCAGGACTGCCCAGCCGGTCGACGACCGCCGAGATCTCATGGCGGAGGTAATCCTGCTCATCGGGGTTGAGTTGCATGGAGAGACCTCCGAGTGATAGGCCGCCGGTCCTGGCGGCAAGGATGGTCGGCTCACTCGCCGAGGTTCCTCAACTCCGCTTGATCGCCGAGGATGGCGTGGACCTCATGCTGGAATCCGCCACTCTCGATCGGACAGTGCATGCCGCATTCCTTCGGCGCGTTGGTCTCCCACCACCAGCGCCCGGCCCGGCTGTCTTCGCCTGGCTGGATCGGTCGAGTGCATGGGACACAGCCGATGCTGGTAAAGCCCTGGTCGTATGGAGTCGCAGCATGTCCTCCTCAGGAACGTCCTCGTAGGAGGTGGCCGCCAGCCGATGGTACTCTCCGGCGAGGTCGTAGGGAGCTCTCTCCTTCTTGACACGCTCGACGTAGTTCCGCCGAAGCACCTCCTCTGGTGTGGCCTGGGGCCGCGTCCGGAAATTCGGGCGTCGCGGTTGCGTTGCCCCGGGTTCCTCGTCTGCCATATTCAGAAAACCCTCGACTCGGGGTACGCGGACCGCCCGGAAACATACCAAACCATCCGGCGGCGACACCGTTTATCATATTTCAATAATTGAACAATTCTTATTTTCAATAAAACAATAATTCTGTGAGTCCTGTCGCCCGTTCCTCATCTCGAAGCTCCCCGTCCTATCTGCTCCAGGACCTTCCACACGACACGGTCGCAGTCCTCTCCTGCGAACACGTAGAGCTGCCGTGCCTCCTCCCCGATCTTCTGGTCGATCCAGGACTGCAACGCCCGGCGGGCGCGGTGGAGCCGCACTTTGACGTTGGACGGCATCAGCTCCAGGCACTCGGCGGTCTGCTCCGTGCTGAGTCGCTCGACCATCCGCAGGGTGAAGACGATGCGCAACTCTGCTGGCAGGGCGTCAACGGCCGTGGCGAGCATATGCCCCAACTCCTTGAGACTCGCCTCCTCTACGGCGTCTCGGCCTGCGGAGGACGGGGCGGTCCCGAGCCTATCCGGCGCGACGAGTCGCAGGCGGCGCCCTTTACGCCGCCGCGCCGTCGCCTCGTGAACGGCGATCCTCGTGAGCCAGGTGGAGAACTGTGAACGGCCCTCGAACTGACTCAGGTGTTCATAGGCCCGGAGGTAGGCCTCCTGCATGACGTCCTCGGTCTCCGCCTCGCCGCCGATGATGCTGCGGACAACGCGGAAGAGGCGCTGGTCGTACCGTCGCATGATCAGCTCAAATGAGGCAGTATCGCCCTCGAGTACACGGCAGACGATTTCCTCGTCCGTCGGCGCTGGCGGGATGATCGGGGGGGGATCATCCGCCTTGCCCTGCGGAGTTGTAGGGGGCTTCATCAGGTCAGAGTGCCCTGGGCCGGAACGCGGCCGGGATCCATCGTTGCTTGTGAAGTGCCTCCGCGCCCCCCCCAGGGCGTGGGTTCCGGCACCCACCAGCAGATCCCGCATGGCGCGAGTCCGTAGATGAGTCGTACACGACAAAAATCATGCCTTATGTCCTCGAGGATCATCGCTCTTACGATTACAGAGTCGCGACGAAGGAATCGGTTACAAACTTTTCTCCGCCATCCCGCAGGAATCACGGAGCCTCCCCGATTCCAGCACGACCCGGGCCTGCCGTCTATCGCGATAACGCGGTCTGCGTGGAACGCCTGATAAGGGCCGTTATGTCTGAGTCCGGCCAGGTGCATCAACTGGCCACGTTTCGGTGCGGCGACATCGCTTCGGCAGAAGTCTAGAGCGGTTATCGCTTGGATCGCCTACAAAATCCCGGAAGAGCTGAGTGAAATCCCTGGGATTTCTATGTTGGACGCACCATAAACCGATGCTATGTAGATGGCCGCATGGGGTGGCACTGGTGGCTTGTCCACCAGTGGCGCAGGCCTGGGCCCACCGGTGGACAAGCCACCAGTGCCACCCAACCGGCCTCTTGACTTCCTTCGAGCTACAGGGTCACTCTCTGGCCTGAGTGTGGGCTATCCAAGCGATTACCACTCTCGTGCTTTGTCAACCCTAAGAAAACGGGTGCAGCCGGCCTGCCGTAGGCATTGCCCACCGATCTTCGCTGAGGCCAATAGTTTGGTGGGCAATGCCCACCCTACCAAAAGGAATCGCTTACCCGTCAATCGAACGTGGACAAAGCACTAGGGTCGAAAAGTAGCCACACGAGTCCCCGGAGAACCCGCCTTATTTCGTAGGTTGGTCCCCGGCTACAGGTCAGCTCGAGCGCGGACGGGGCGATATCCACCCAACGAAACGCCTGAAGCCACGTGGTTCAGAGGTCCGCCGGCCTCGGCTCGTTGAGCAGTTCCTTCAGATATCTTCCATAGTCGTTGGGAAGCTTTTTGGCGAGTTCCTCGACCTGAGGGACGGAGATATAGCCCATCCGATAGGCAACCTCTTCGATGCAGGCGATTTTGAGTCCCTGCCTCGACTCGATCGTTTCTACATAGTTGGCGGCTTGGATCAATGACTCGGTCGTGCCGGTGTCGAGCCAGGCGAAGCCTCGGCTGAAGCGTTCCACGCGCAATTGTCCGCGCGCCAGGTATTCGCGATTGACGTCGGTGATTTCGAGCTCGCCTCGAGCCGAGGGCTTAAGGTTCGCGGCGATGTCGACGACTTCGTTGTCGTAGAAGTAGAGTCCGGTCACGGCGAAGTTCGACTTCGGCCGCGCGGGCTTTTCTTCGATCGAGATGGCGTCTCCCTTGGAATCGAACTCGACGACGCCGTAGCGCTCGGGATCCCGGACGGGGTAGGCGAAGACCGTCGCCCCTGCCGCGTGCTCTCGGGCACGAGCGAGCATCGCCTGGAAGCCCTGGCCGTAGAAAATATTGTCCCCCAGGATGAGGGCGACGCGCGAGGTGCCAATGAATTCGCGGCCGATCACGAAGGCCTGGGCCAAACCGCCGGGATGCGGCTGAACGGCATACTCGATGGAGAGGCCGATTTGCCTTCCGTCGCCCAGAACGCGTTCAAAATTCCCGATATCTTCAGACGTCGAAATCAAAAGGATATCCCGAATCCCCGCCAGCATGAGCGTGGAGAGCGGGTAGTAGATCATGGGTTTGTCGTAGACCGGCAGGAGCTGTTTGCTAATCGCCCGGGTGATCGGATAGAGCCGAGTTCCCGAGCCCCCTGCCAGGATGATCCCCTTGGGGACCGTATCTCGGTTTGCCAACATGTTTGCTATCCACTGACGCATTGAATCGGGCACCTTCGAATGATTTATGCTAACGGCCGAAACCGAGCAGAACAAGGCAGGAGTCGGCATCCGGTATCCCAACCGTCCGTAAAATTATGGCGAAAACTTCGACAGGCCAAGGTCTGGCTCACAAAACATGCTTTCTAAGACAGTTTTCGCTCGGTCGGTGAGTGGCCAGGTTGCTCGAGGGCAGTAAAGAGCGCGGCTGGATGATACTGGCGGCTTGTCCACCAGTTGGCCGAGGCTGGCGCCACTGGTGGACAAGCCACCAGTGCCACCCCAACCGTCCATCTACATGACATATGTTTATAACAATGTCCATTGATAAATTATCAAGATTTCACCAAAGTCTTCCGGTATTTTGTAGGCCATTCCATCGCAAATCGCTCTATTCTGGCGCTTCATGGATAAGGCGTTGCGAGCGCGACACCGCCGCGATTTCGAGCTCCTCGTAGATTTTGACGAGTTGTTCGGCATGATTCGACCAGTCGTAACGACGGACACGGGCGAGTCCGGCCGCTCGTCGATCTCGCCAGGTGGAAGTGTTTCGGCGGTGTTCGTCGAGCAGATGGAGTGCGGCGTCGGTCCATGCAGAGACATCAGCCACAGGGCGATAGACGGCGGCGTCACCGCCGACTTCGCGGAGGGCGGGGAGGTCGCTGGCCAGAAGCGGCACGCCGCAAGCGAGGGCTTCGGCCACGGGGAGACCGAAACCTTCGGCTTCGGTCGGCATGAGGACGAGCGAGGCACGACGATACACGGCCGCCAGGGTTGCGCGCGAGCAAAAGGGGAGCGTGACGATGGACTCCCAGACACCGAGCGTTCGAGCCTGTTGCTCCTGGACGGCGGTCAGCGGCCCCCCTACCCTGATCAGGCGAGCGCCGGCGACGTTGCGGCGGAGGGCGGCGAAGACGGCGAGTAAGACGTCGATCCGCTTGCGAGGGATGGTGGAACCGACGTGAAGGATCTCAGGTGGACCGTCGGGATCGACAGGGCCCAGGAATCGAGCGGCCTCGGCGTCGGCCACAGGGCTGGGGGCCTCGGTGCATTCGGGGTGCCTGCCCATGTAAACGACATGGAGACGGGACGGTTCGATGAGCTGATAGGCCAGAAGAGCGTTGCGCGTGGCTTGGCTGTTACAGACAACGGCGGCCACTTTGCGGAAACCCTCGAGCGTGCGCTGAACGAACGCTCGGAACCAGCGTGGCCTGGGTTCGCGCGTGGGCTCGAGCAGGCACCGAAACGTATCAAGGTCATGACACGTGATGACCGTTCGGTCGGGTGGCAAGACGTGCACGAGCTGCGCGTAACTATGGTCGACCAGATGGTAGAGGTCGAACTCCCTTCTTTGGGCCTGGCGGCCCAGTGCCCGAGGATAATCCCAGTAGCGGTTCCATAGTCTGTCGGCGTTCCGTGCAACCCCGAGACGTCGCGAAACCGGCCAGCGTCCCAGGCGATGGCGGTACGGAGGACAAACGCGCGTCGCCGCGATTCGGCTCGCATGCTCGCGGCTGAGCCGGTCCAGGACCATCTCACCGACAAGGTCCATGCTCGGCCAACCCTCTTCAGGGTAGTCGCAGATCAGAGCAAGTCGAGTCCGGTTCATTCTCGCGCGCTCGGTTCGCCAAGTCTCGGTAATGCCACGCACGCTTCGGCCCTGACCACGCTCAGGAGAGAGATCGGGTTTCGGAGGCATGCTTTGCACGATCATACATTTTCATGAACAAGTCGACGTATTTCTTCGCAACAACCGACCAGGCGTAATGTTCACGGACGTGCTCGAGTCCGCGCGCGCGGAGTGCTTCGCGCTGAGCCCGGGTAAGGAGGAGACGCTGGAGTGCGATCACCCAGGCCGACTCGTCGGCTTCGGGGACGATCATTCCGGCGTCGGCGACCACGTAGGGGATCTCGCCGGAATCGCTGGCGACGACCGGGACGCCGGCTCCCATGGCCTCGACGAGCATGCGCCCGAACTGCTCGCGCCAGATGGGAGTTGTCTGGCTCGGCGCGGCGAGCAGATCCATCGCGTTGAGGTGCGCGGGGACGGCGTCGTGCGGGACGCCGGTTACGACGCGAACGCGATCGCCGTGACGTTCCGCCCACTCGCGCAACTCCCCTTCCATGGCCCCTCCTCCCACCCAGAGAGCGCGCCAGGTTGACGGGTCAAGGCGATCGAGGACACGCATGAGAAGTCGCACCCCTTTCTGAGGAACGAACCGCCCGAGATAGCCCACGATAGGAGGACCGGCATCCGGCCAATCCAGGCTTGCAAGCGTGCGTCGCCTCGCCTCCGGGTCTGGCCGAAAGGCGTCGAGATCAACGCCGAGCGGAATCGTCCGCGAGGTCAGGTCGCGGTAGCCGGGACGGTCTTTGAGAGTCTGCACGATGGTCTCACCACCCCCCGTCCAGGCTGAGGCGCGCCAGAGACAGTAACGTTCGAAGAGATTGAAGGGAGGCGGATACCGTTTGGGCAGATTCTGATAGCTCGAAAAGATCAAGGGTGTGTTCGTGGGGGTCCACCACGCGACCTGAGCTCCGGCGAAGACGTACGGTTCTTCCCAGACGTGCACGATATCCCACGGCCGGCTTCGCAGCAGTCGTTTGAGCGCACGCCCATACGAGAAGAGATGTGGGATCCGGGACAGGTGCGTGGGGATGGCCTCCAGATGGTAAGGCTCCCCCGCGTGGGGCTCGAGGCGGATCGGGCTAAGGTCCCCCTGGAACGATACGGGCGCGGCTACCGTGACGTCGACGTGCGGGCCACCGGCGAGAGCCACCTCGCGGCACAAGCGGCGATTCAGCGTCACGACGTAGGAATGTCCTATCATCAACAAGCGAATCATAGTTCGATTTTATGATACGGATTAAGAGGAGTACAAGGGCGGCAGGGGGACGCATTCGACGGATGCCGTACGCACCAGGGTGCGTGCGGGGACATCGCGATGAACCACAGCGTTGGCTCCGATCATGACGAGGTCTCCGACGTGGATCGGCCCTGTCAGAACGGCCCCGGCATAGATTCGTGCGTCGATCCCGACTCGAGGCATGCCCACTTTTCCGGGCGCTCCCCCGATGGTGACATTCTGAAAAATCCAGGCCCGAGGTCCCACCTGCGCGTCGGCCCCGATGACGATCCCTTGAGGATGCGGCAGAATGACCCCACCGTGGAGTCGGGCCGTCGGAGCCATCGAGCAGCCATAGAAGTGGCGGATCCACCAGAAGAGTATCGCCGCCGCCACTCGGCCGACAACCCCGGCTCGGTGTACCAAGACGTGCGAAAGGCGATGAAGTACCATCAGGTGAAAACCGGCCGAACACACCACAACGCCCACGCCCTCTCGCGTCCAGCCCCTCCACCCTCCCCTGCGTTGGTCCGGGGAGACATGGGCGACCAGGTCGTCGCGCAGCCCCAGCCAAAAGGGCAACGGCCGCCCCGGTTCGGTTTCGGACCATGCCGGAGCCGCTTCGAAACTGCTTGCGTGATTCTCTGATCCTAGACCCACCGACATCAACCGCCCTCAATTCAAGAGATTGAGCACTTCAACCGTTATCCTCTCAACGACCTGGTTCAACCCTTACTGAAGATCGCTTGCCATCGAAGTCGCCAGAGGTTCCGCTCCTCGGTATTCGCGACGACGGCGATCCCCACAGACCCGAGAAATAGGGTGGCCGCGAGGCTCATCTCGGCGATCAGGCCCATCCAACCTTGTGGTCCATGGTCGCGAATCAGCCACCCGAGGGCGAGAGCAAATAGCAAACCCGAAATGAAAGGAATTCCGACCGCCGCCGCAAGTGCGCGAATCGGGATGCCGAAAACGCGCTGAAGTAGGATGGGGAGACTCCAGAGATTCACAGTCAGGCAGGAGATGGTGGTTCCGAGCAAGGGGCCGACCAGGCCGAGCCAATGGGTCATGACGATGCTCGCAATAACATTGACCAACGCCGAGACCACGGAGGTCGCGACGACCTTCCGGATCTGCCCTGTGCCGCTGAAACACCAGCCCCAGAGCGCAAATTGCGCCAGCAAGAATGCGTTGAGCGCCGCCAGGATGATGACGGTATCCCCGCCGTACTGGAAGCTCGGTCCCATCAAAAGCCGCACGAAGTGCCGATTATAAACCACGATCGGCGCGAGGGCCGTCACGCTCAGGAAACCCACGAGCCGGGACAGCTCGATGAGCCTACGGTTGAACGCCTCGTGCTCTCCTCGAGCATGAAGGTCCGCCAAGGGAGCCCAGATCGAGGAACCGACGCCCCCGAGCAGGGTCTGCATTAGCGAGGCCAGACGCTGGGTGAAAAAAAGCGTGGTCACCTGTCCCGTCCCCAGCATGGCTCCCACGACCAGGTTGTCGGTCATCAGGCTGACCCGTCCGCTGAGGTTGATCATGAACGTCGCTGCGCTCAAGCTCCCGAGTGATAAGCGTGTCTGTCGATCGGTCCGCCTGATCCATGACCGGATCAGCGAAGGTTGATTCCAAAGCACGGCCGCCGTCACGATGATGGAGAAGCCCCAGGCTCCCAGCACCGAGGCCACCGATTGTCCGGTGATCCCCCACCCTCCCCTGGCCAAAATCAGCGAGACCGAGGTCACGACGAGAGCCTGGCCGGTCAATAATAAGTTAATACGATACCCGTGCTGCCTGGCTTCGATGATCGTGCGAAAGGGAACGAGGCCCAGCGTCAGGAAGCTGAGAAGTCCAACGAGCCACGCGGTGCGGAAGTCGGCGATTTCCGAGGGGGAGAGCCCGGTGACCAAGCGCAAGACGATCACGGTCGCCCCGGCCCCTACAACCAGGGTTGCGACCGAGATCCCCAGATAGGCTTGTGATGCAACCGCCATCGCCTGTTTCAGGGCCGAGTCATCGCCTCGCGCGAGTGCCCGGGCCAACAACGGCGAGAGGGCTCCTCCCAGCCCGAGCTCGAGCAAGGTCAAATACCCCTGGCAATCGAGCAACATCCGGTACGCACCGAATCGGTTTGGGTTCAGCCACCGCTCCAGGAGAGGCGAAGTGAAGAGACCAACCGCAATGGTGACCACCGTGAATGTGATCAATGTTGCGAAGTTGAGGAGTGCGTTTCGAGTTCTCAAGGTTCTTGCTTCGTTTGGGTCGAGGGCTGATAAGGGCAAACTCGGCGGACTACGATTTCACAGGAATCATTCACATAATTTTCATTTCTTTTTTAACTATATCCTCGGCTGTTGGGCACGAGCCAAGAGGTTTTCCCGATACTGGTGGGTGGTCCTCCTAGGAAACTCGCGACGATCGCGCGGCGGCCCGTGTCTGGGCGTCGGCGGCATGGAGCGCGGCGGATAGCAACCAGAACGGAAATCCGAGTGGCGAGAGGAAGGTTACATAGCTGAAGCAGGTGGCCACAATGCTGAGGTTGTACGCGATGATGACCGAGGCCCAGTAGGCGATCGCCGGATCCTTGCTGGTCCGGGCAATCCGAAAGGAGTCGAGCATGGTGACGACGATGGCCATCGAATACGCGATGAGCAGCGGGATACCGCCGTCAAAGACCCAGGCCGGAATCATGACTTCGCACCAGATCGGAGAGGGCCGGGACGGGGAGCCGAAAATCGCGTTGATCATCCCCCACCAGCCCATGCCATAGCCCAGAGGGTGATCCCAGATGAGGACCTCGAATGTCTCCTGGACGAAGTTTCCTCGACTCTCACCGTAAAGCTTGCCCGGTTCACTGGTGAAGAGGGTCATGAAGCGGTTGACCATGGCATCACCGGCCGAGGTCGCCACCCAGGCGAAGGCGGCGATCAGCAAGGTGATGGCGAGGGTGGACAGGAGCGCTGCCTTACGAATATCGCGCTGGAGCACGAGCAAAGCAGTCAAAGTGGTGAGGCAGATCGCCAGCATGACGAACGAGAATCGCACCTGCGTGTAATAGATGACCGCGATCCCGGCGAACGCCAGGGCCACGGCGAGACCTCGCTTCCAGAGCGGCAGGGGGAGGAGCGCCCAGCAAAGGCCCATGAGGGCGGCCGCCTGACCGGCCGGAGCCACGGCTCCCGGGCTGTCGGTCAGGCCGCAGGGACGCATGATTTTGCGGCCGTCACTCCCCTCGTAGAACATGTCCGCACCGCCGAAAATGTTGTTCATCGCAGGAATGACCGGCGGGTTGAACGTCTCGGGACGGAAAACCTGCAAGATGCCAACGATGGAGCTCAGGGCATTGCAAAGCAAGAGAATCATCATAAGTCGACTGATCTGACTCGGCGAGCGAAGGGCCGACGGAGCCCAGAACGCCGGTGACAAGATCGAGAAGTACATGGCAGCCTGCGCAACGGCCGCAACAGGTGAGTAGGTGTTGGGGTGGAGGATGGAGAACCCGATCCAGATCGAGCATCCCAAAAGCCAAGGGCGCGCAGGGAAGGACCTGGTACCCGGCGTAGGCCTCGCTCGTCGGGCAACGAAGAACCAGGCAACCACGCCGATCACGTAGGCAGCGGCTCGGATCGGCGTCCGCAAGGCGCTCGTGCCGGGTACGAATGGGACCGCAGGGAGCACCGTCTGGGAAATGACGAACAACTCCAGCCACCCCCACGCCGGGGGTCTGGACCTGGCCTTGTCAGAACCGGGGACCGGGTCCGAGGCCGCCCGAACCCTGCCGTGAGGGGTCGGGCGGGGAGGAGGAACCGGTACTGGTTGTGGCGGGGGCTGAGATGACACGGCGCTGTCTCACCTCCGGATTACGGACGAATCGATTCAGGCTCAGCGTTCGCCACGATCTCGAGAAATTGAGCGGCCATATGATTCCAGGTCGAGGCACGGAGCTGCTCTGAAAACGAGGCGAGCGCGGGGTGCGGTCGATCGAGCCCAGCGCGGCAGTTGCGGAGTCGCTCGACGAGGTCGGTAACGTCATTGGGATCGGGGATCAGGAGCTCCTGAAGCGCTTCCGGGAATCGTTCGGCGATCCCCGCTGTCTGCGTGATCAAGGCCGGGAGTCCGCAGCAGAGAGCCTCTTGAGTGACCAGCGAATATCCCTCGTAGCGTGAGGGCAAGACGTGAACATCGCAGGCGCGGAAGATGTCGGGTGCATCGCGGCGGAACCCGAGAAAGTGGATGCGAGACCCGATTCCGGCCGAGACAGCGCGCTCCTTCCAGGAGGGGAGTTCGGCTCCGGTCCCAACCACAACGAGGTCGGCATCCCAGCCGTTTCCTCGGCAGAGATTGAGCCAGGCGCCGAAGAGCGTGTCGAACCCCTTGCGGCGGTCCCCTAGCGCGCCCACAAACGCGAAGAGGGGGCGGTCCTTGGGTAATTCGAGCTTGGTTCGCAACCGATCGCGCTCACCTTCGGCGGCCGGGTGAAAGACCTCGGGGTCGGTCCCATAGTAGGCCACGTGCACTCGTGCAGGGTCGGTCCCCAACCACGAGATCAGGTCGCGCTTGTTGCGTTCGCATGTGGTGATAATCAGTCGGGCGATCTGAAGTGCTGCCCGGTCATCGCGCGAATAGAGCCAATAGCCCAGGCGGCGATGAATCCGGCGGCCCGGTCCTCCCGCGGCGATCGGGGCATCGAGCACGTTGAGATGATGAAGCCAGTTGACATCACCCCAACGGCAATTGCCGCCGTTGACGATGACCCGATAGCTCGGACCAAGCTGCCTTGCGACTTGACGCCCGGCCCGGTTCAACATCGGATGCCCGAGCAGGTAGGAGTTCAGGGGTTTCTTGACCGTGTGCAGGGTAACGTTGGGGTAGTCGAGCAAGTCCGACGCCGCCCGATAAGCCACGAGGTGAAGCTCGTGCCCCAGCCGAGCCAGGTGGATGGCCAGCGCGTAATTGGCGCGGTCCATGCCACCGGTCTTCACGAAGTCACCACTGACAAGCAAAAATCGTTTCATGGATGGAAGGCCACGAGTTCGAAACGAATTATTTCGATCAATGAAAAATCTTCATACTCAGACAGCGACGTCTGCTGGAGTTCCGCAGATCGTCTCGACCGTCCGGGTAATCTCAAAATGGTTCAGATAGAAGGTCCTGGCCGAGTTCCGAAGGGCGGAGAGATCCTGGGGAGCCGCCAAGATCGACTCGACACGACGGATCAAGGCTTCAGGATTGGGCTCAGGGGCCAAGGCCAAACATTCCCCCTGCCCCCAGAGCGGCTCGCTACGCGGGCCGAGGTTGCTGACGACCGCAAGACCGTGGGCCAAGCCGGCCATGAGACTCGTGCGCCGGCTTGAGATCCCATCCGGGTAGGGTTGGATGAGCAGGTCGCAGGCCTGGAGGTGAATCGAAAGGGCCTCGGGGGACAGGCCTCCGGTCGAGATCAAGCGTCCGGCCAGGTCGGGATGCTCGGCGATGAGGCGACTCGCAAAGCGATCGCCACCGCGGCCAAGGAGTAAGAACACCCGACCTTGATCGTATTGCAAAAGCCGAGGGACGATCCGGGCCAACATCGCCGCGATGGTCTCGCCGAAAGTGCCAAAGCTCGCGAGCAGCGTTTGCCCCCGAGGTACCAACCGCCGGCGCACGTCGGCTACGGCATCAGGATCCGAGATGAGCGGGACATTACTCGGCACTGGCAACCAGACGATCGGGCGGCGACCCGAAGACTCGGACTTTCTCAGCAGTGACTCCCATGATGGGATCGAGACATAGGCGCACACACAGGCATCCATCAAGGCCCGCGCCATGAGCCGTTGAACCAGAACGAGCAGCCAACGGGCGGGCTTGTCTCTTCGCTCCAACTGATACCAGACTTCGTGGAACATCACCCGGATCTCGTCCCCTCGCTTGCGTCGATGCACGAGCCAGTGGCAAAATCCCAGGTTCATCCCTTTATAGCCCCACGCGTTGGGGACGTATTGCACCAGGAGCCGGCGCGGTGGTGCGAACGCATCGAGCTCGGCATCAAGCCGGCGCAGGTCGGCCCGAGACCAACGACCGGCCGAACGATGTACGGTCACCTCGGAGGTCGTGGGAGTCTCGGGACCGGTCGAACTCCAGACATGAACATCGGCACCAGCCTTGGCGAGTTCTCGGCCGAGGAGCGCCGTGTAATCGGCGACCCCACCCGGCTGAGGGGGATACTCTCCAGTGATGAGATGCAAGCAGTCGATGGCCATGGGGTTCGACGAGGTCGTTATCGAAATTGGGTCGGCCGGACGGCGGACTGTCGGTTCCCGCTCCGTAGCATCAGCCATGAAGCTTACCAAGCCAGAGTTATCGATGGCGAGTTTTATCGCTCACAACAAAGGCGACGGGAATAGGGCCGCGTGATAGGCTGACTGGGGAATCGCGGCTCCTGTCAGAACATGCTGATAGATAGCCAGGCTCCGTCCCGCCATCGTGCGATGGTCGAATTCCCGGATCGCCCGACGCCTGGCCGCCGCCCCGAGGCGCTCGCGAAGCCCGGGTTCGGAGATGAGCCGGTTGGCCGCATCGGCCAGGGCGAGAGGGTCGTCGACTGGCACGGTCAGCCCGGTTTCATCGTGCTGGCTTACCCACGAAACGCCGCTATGGGGTATCCAGGTGTTAATGACAGGGCAGGCACAGGCCATCGCCTCGACCTGCACGAGTCCGAACGCTTCGCTCCGTGCATTCGAAGGAAACCAGAAGGCATCGGCCGCCAGGTAGTAGGGGACGAGGTCGAGGTAATGCGACAGTTCGCCGGGAAAAACGACGCGATCCTGAACGCCGAGCCGCTCGGCCTCAGCGCGCAGCCAGGGCTGGTCCGGCCCGCCGCCGACCAGAATCAAGCGCCCTCGGACACGCGTGAGCGCACGGATGGCGTTGAGAAAGCCCTTGTAATAGACCTGCCGGCCGGCTCCGAGCCAAAGCGGACCATGATGACCGTGCTCGGCCCGGATCTGGTTGGCCTGTTCCAGGACCGCCGGCGAGGGATCGAGGTAAGGAGCCAGATCGATCCCGTGCGGGAGCACATGAAGTCGATCCCCATAGGGACGGAGGAACTTGGAACCGTTCGGGTAGGAAGGGCTCGTCGTCATGATGGCCGAGACCGGGCGGTAGGCCGCGCGCTCGAACGGCCGGAACGCCATCCCCATGAGGCGCTGCCGGATCAGGTCGCTGTGGTAGGTCACCACGGTCGTAATCCGAGGCCGAGCCGCCAGCAGCCCGAGGATCATCGTGGGGTTGGGAACATGGAGGTGAAGGATGTCGGCCTTGACCTTCGACAATCCGCGAACGACGTCGGGCGTGACGTCGAACTTGCCGACCGAGGCCGTACGACCGAATCGCGTCACGCGGAGGGGTCCATCGTCGTCGACGATGGTCGGTCCCTCTTCGTGGTTGATGCAGTAGACCTCGACCGAAAGGCCTGCTTTGGACTGGGCGAGAGCCAAAGTCCGAACGTGCGATTCAATCCCTCCGGCCGCTGGCGGGTAATACTTGCCGAGGTGACAAACGCGAATCCTCGACATCATCGGATCCTTCATGATTCTCGGACTCGATTTGTTACCTCGGTCATGCCGACTGTGTTTGAACCGTCGAGATAAGGACGATCCGCTCTCCGATTCGGAGCCCGACATCGTTGCCTGAGGATTGGTTCGAGCGGTCAACCCAGCCCCACGGCCCGAAACACATCGCGGTGATCGTATACCCATTTGAGCAGTTGTCCGATCCCTTCCTGTGTTGACACCTTGGGCGACCACTGCAAGAGTCGTTCGGCTTTGCGGATGTCGGCGACAAACACACGCTGGTCGCCGGGCCGCCAGTCGGAATAGCCCGGGTTGAGCGGCCGGCCGAACGACTGTTCAAGGATTGCCACGAGCTCGCGCAAGCTCAGGGTGTTGGCGGGTCCTCCGCCGAGGTTAAACACTTCTCCCGAGACCGAATCGATCCGATCCCAGGCGCGAAGGTAGGCGTCGATCAGGTCGCCGATCCAGAGCGTGTCACGGATCTGCCGACCGTTGCCATAGATCGTGAACGCCTTTCCCATGGTTGCCGCCACACAGAACCAGGCGATCCACCCCTGGTCCTCGATGCCGAACTGACGGGTGCCGTAGATGCACGACTGGCGGAAGGTGACGGTCTTGAGGTTGTAGATTCGAGCATAGTCGCGAACGTACTGGTCCCCTGCCCCTTTCGAGCACCCGTAGGGACTATGGAAGTCGAGCGGCTCGTTTTCGCTGACGCCGTGCGGAAGGTCTTGATAGGCATAACGGCCCTCGCGTTCAACGACCAGGACGTGCTCGAGGTCGCCGTAGACCTTGTTGGTGGAGCTGTAGAAGACCGCGGGGCCCCCTTCCGCAACGGTCCGGACGGCCTCGAGCACGTTGAAGGTCCCGAGGGCATTGATCTCGAAATCGGTCCGAGGATCGCGGACGCTCGCGGTGACTGCGACCTGGGAGGCCAGGTGGAGCACGACGTCGGCGTCGGCGTGGCGCGCGACGATGTCGCACATCGCCCCGAAGTCGCGGACGTCGGCCATGACGAAGTCGTTGATTCCCTGCTCGCGAAGCCAGGCGAGGTTCATGTCCGCGCCGCGACGGCTCAGGTTGTCGACGACGACGACGTGATGCCCCGCCTTGTGGAGTCTTGCCGCGGCATGGCAACCGATGAAGCCGGCTCCGCCGGTGATGACCCACTTTCGCTGGTTAGCCGACGGCTTCATACAGGTGGCTCCATTGCTCGGCAAGACGTACTCGGTCGAAGTTGGATTCAGCGGCCTGTCTCCCGGCGACGCCAAGGCCGCGCCGCAAGTCGGGGTCGACGATAAGACGGTCGATCGCGGCGGCGAGCGCGGAAGAGTCTCGGGGCGGACAGCCCAGGGCCGAGACGCCGTCTTCGAAGAGCTCGGCGGCTCCCCCGTCGCGAACCGCGATGACCGCGCGGCCGCAGGCCATTCCCTCCACGATCACTCTTCCGAAGGGTTCGGGTCTCGTGCTGGCGTGAACAACAACATCGAGCGCCCGGAACACCCGGGCGGGGTCGGTCTGATGCCCTACGAACGCGACCCGGTCCGTGATTCCCAGACATTCAGCCCGTCGCCGCAAATCTTCGAGCGAGAGTTGCGAGCCCTGCGTTCGATAGATCGGTCCTCCGACGATGTAGAACCGACTGGGACGATCGGTCGGAATTCGGGCGATCGCATCGAGAAAGACGTCGTGCCCTTTCCAAACGGCAAACGTGGCGACCAATCCGACTCGGACAGTCCCCGGGGGGGGAGGCATCATACCCGCCTCCTCGTCGAGCCAGCTTGAATCCGACGCCCCCGGTGAGAATCGACCGAGATCGACGGCATTATAGATCATTTCTATCTTTACATTTTTTCCGAAAACCTGCCGTGCATCTTCTGCGACCGAGCGTGACACGGCCACGGCGGTGATCGGCCGCCGTGCCGATGCTTTCAGCAACCGCCCCATGACGCGTCGCGCCCCCGGGTATTCATGCAGGTGCCAGATCAAAGGCACTTTACGCGAGACCGTCCAAGCTGCGAGGACATGGGCTTTCATCCCATTGGTTTGCACCAGGTCGGGTGCCTCGTTGCGAATCAGACGGCGGAGCCGGGAGAGGTAGGACGCCGTGGCCATCGCGACGGCGGCGGCTCGAGTGACCGCCCCCCCTGCCCGCTTGCCTTTTCCTTCACGCTGGCCTGCATCTCCGATGCGAGCCAGTACGTCGGGAAACGGCAGTGTCGAGCACGAGAGACCCAGATTCAGAACGGCCTCACGGAGCGGACCATCGTCCCCCAGAATGACTCGGAGGCGCCACGCGGGCTTGACGGCTCGGACCTTCTCCAAGATGTCGAGAAGACACATCTCGGCTCCGCCGATTGTACCCACGGGATTGATGTAAAGAATCTTCAAATGTCATGCCTAAACAAGAAATGTCCCAGAGTTAGGCCTCAATCGCCCCGAGGCCGTTTCCCGAAGGCGTCGCGAGGAATCAGCGAGGATTGTTTCCCGCGATCCGAACGCCCGAGCTTTTAGCCGGCAATGTCGCTGGCGTTTCCTCAACAACGAGCCAGGAAAGCAGCCGAAGTTCCAGAAATGCAAGTGCCAAAGCGATGACCGGCATCACGAGTCCGGCCACGTCGTGGGCGATCTTTTCGCCCGTCTCGTGACCGAAGCGATGATAGCACCAGGCCGTGGCCACGATCCGGATGATGTTGGCGATGAGCGCGATCGGGATCGCGCTGAGCATGAGGGTGATTCGCTCCCAGAGCGGACGAGGGATCAGGATCACCATCGCGGTGATGAGAGTCACGAAGCTCAGGAGCATCGAGAGCCCGTTGCAAGCCTGGGCCACTTCCAGCGGCTCCGCTCCAATGATGATGACGTTGCCTTCGGCAAAGACTGGCAATCCCATCATCTGAAGAATGGTGACGCTGCCAAGAGTCGCCAACCGTTGCAGTGGATCGGCCAGGAAGGCGTTGAAGCTCGGCGGCAGGGGCAACATGAAGTAGAGGAACAGGAACGCCGGCCAGGAAACGCGAAGCAGGTGCCAGCCCCCGAAAGCGAGCGTCAGGCTCGCGATCGCTAGCGGGAGCGTGGTGTTCTCGATATACTGTTCGTTCCACTCGTAAAGGGGCACGCGCAACGCCAAGATCAGCGTGAGCGCCCCGAAACCCCACCCGCACGGTTTCATCTTCGCGCGGTCGAGCAAGTGGCGTCGGCTCCAAAAAATCGCCACGGCTATGGGAACGACGAGAAAACCGAAGGAGTGATTGGGATCGCGAATCCAGCGGTCGACCAATCCCACGATGTTATCAGAGTACGACCAAGCGAGTACGGACGTGATCAAAACCACGACGACGCCGTCCAGGACGCTCAGCTTCCATGGCTCGGAGACGTTGGCTGGAACTGTAGTCACGATCGATCCCCCTCGCATTGCCCGAAAACCTCCCCCTGGATCGTCAACACCCCGTCCGCTCCGTAACCGTGGGTTGCGGCGACACGCGAATCCACCGATCTCGACTCATGAATCCGGTGAATGAACTTCGCGCTCGACGTCGAACGCGAGCAACTCGCATCACCTATCGGGATTCGCTCTCGTAAGCCAGACTTCGACCAGCCCTACACGCGTCAGGCGACGCGGGCCCCTTTTTCGCACGATCAATCCAACTGGCAATCCTACTTGAACGAATTCGCACATAAATTGATGCAAACTTTTATTAAAACCATTTTAGGGGAGGATCCCCCACGGGACCAGACATCTTTGGCCGACCGTCGTTCGGTGTTGCTTTCACGCAACGCGTCTTCGAAGCCAGAGGCTTCCGCGGATAACGGCGCTCAGGATTCCGCCGGTGGGATGCCGGCGTAGGCATACGAGCCACCATAACCATAGGAAGCGGAGTCGGGGGTACGGAGCCCATTGATGACGGCTCCCACGACGGGGACCCCGACGCTTGTGATCCGGCGTTGAGCTCGGTCGACCGCAGCGAATCGGCTGTTGTCGTAACGCACGGCCAGGACCGCCCCATCCACCCAGCGGCCGATCGTGAGGGCGTCGGGGACCGGCAGTACGGGGGGGGCGTCGACCAGGATCATATCGAAGCTCTCTCGGGCCTGCGCAAGCAGGCTGCCAAGCGCATTGCCGTGGAGCAGCCGACTGGGATCGATCCTCGGAGTACCGGCGGGGAGGAAGTGGAAGCCGCCCGCGGCGTCGATCACGCGGATCGGCGCTTCGGGAGCAACCTCGCCTCTCAGGACGTTGATCAGGCCCTCGCTTTCCTCGCAGTCGAGCATCCGGCTCAGAGTAGGGTTCCGCAGGTCGGCGTCGATGAGGAGGGTCATGAGCCCGGCGTTCACACAGCGCTCGGCCAACTGGGCTGCCAAGGTGGTCTTACCCTCGCTGCCGCAAGCACTCGTGATCAAGTAGCAGTGCCGGTTCCGTCCCCAAGCATCGGGCCGAGCACAAAGAGTCACGCGCAGGTGGTCGAGGCTCTGGACGAACTCATCGAGCAAGCGCTGGGCGCGTTCCTCCTGAGAGTTGACGATCGAACCCGACCTTCCGAGGGAGGGCAATGGAGGGACGACCCCCAGAACCTGGAGCCGGGTCCGGCCCGGAAGTTCTTCGGGGTCGGCGATCCTTCCCGCATGGCTCTCGAGCAGGACGAAGCAGCCCATCACCAGGAGAAAGACTCCCACGGGAGCCATGAGCATCATCTTGGTGCGGTTCCCCCCATTGGGACCGGTCGGCTTGGCCACGAACTCGCGGCGAACCCGGGCGATCGGGTTCCGCGCCTCGTGCTCGAGCTGATTCAGGGTATCTTCGACCTTGTGGAGCACGGAGGCCGCGCGTTCCGCGTCATATTGGGCGAAAGCGAGCTGGAGGGAATCCGTGCCGGCCTGCCGGCTGCGGAGTTTCATCCGATTGAGTTTGTCTCGCAGAAACTCTTCCCGAGAACTGAGCGTCGTGAGCTCGCGCTCGAGTTCGGCGATCGAACGGTCTTGTTCCTGGTTGCCGGCGCCCGAGATCAGGTCGCGCTCGAGCCGAGGCCTGAGTTTTGCCTTCAGAGTCGCCATCTGCTTCTTGAGGTATTTGAGGCTGTTCGTATGGTGCACCCGGGCGGGATCGAGCGAGTTGCCGGTCGTGCGCTTGATGTGCTCGATCTGGGTCTGCACCTGTTCCATCTGTGCTTCCAGGGCAGCCACGCGAGGATGGGCCTGGAACGCCTCGTCCACCGCGGCTTTGAGCGCCTTGCCGTCACCAGCCCGCGCCGGGTTGAGACGCTCGCCCCGCAAATAATCGAGCTCTGCCTGAGAGGACATTCGCTCCATCTCGACCCGCGCCAACTGGTCGCTCCAAAGGCGATAGTCGTCGGTGGTGATCGAGTTGCTGTCCTTGACCCCGTCGATGTCGGCGGCGCCGATCTGGTCGCTCAACTTCTTCCACTCGGCACGCTTCAACTCAACCTCGACGGTCCTCGCTTCGATGTCCTTCTTCAAGTGGGCGATGCGTTGCTTCGTCTCGTCGTCGCTGATGTCGGCGGCATTCTTGAGGTAGGCCTCGAGCACCGCGTTGACCATGTCCACGGCTTCGTTTGCCTGCGTCGACGTCATGGCAATTTCAATGAAGCTCGTCTTGGGCAGGATCGTGACTCGGAGCAACTTGCGCATCGCCTGTTCGGCGTCGGACGCGCCCTGGAGTTTGGGATAGCGGTACAGTTCCGGATGCTCGGTCAGAGCCAGACCAAGTACGACGGGGCTGGTCACCGTACTTGCCTGCATCTCCTTGAATTCCGAGTAGTCGATGAGTGCCCCACTATTCTTGGCGGTGTAGAGGGACTGCTCGCCGGGCTCGACTCGCACGCGAGCCACAGCCTCATAGGTGGGCTTGATCCGAGAGCGAGCCATGAACATGCCCAGCGCTGATCCGAGGCTCCAGAGCAGAAGAATCTGCCACCAGTGACGGCGGAAGGCTCGCCAAACCAAACGCAGCGAGATCTTGGTCCGAGAGTTGGAGGTCCCTTGGACGTCACCGAACTCTTCATCCGATTCGATGACGCGCTTGGGCATCACCTGGTACGAGGGGACGGGGAGGAATCGACGGGATTCGTCCAGGGGATTGTTCATCGCACGACCCCCTTGGCTGACCGCGCACGGGGGGACGCCTGACTCACAGATTCCGTCAGTCGGCGCTCCAATTCAGGAATCAGGACTTTGAGGAATTCTTCGTTGGGATTGTCGAGATCACGACGCTCACGAGGAGTCAAGGTTCGAGCCAAGTGAATCTTGAACATACCCGGTATCCGTTCGAATTCCTTATGCTTCACGAGTTCGGGTGACCATCGGCCGTGATAGCGCCAGGAATAGTGGACCTCCTGGAGAGCGGCCCGGCCCCCTTCCCCTTTGGTGTAAACAAGACTGCGAAAGGGAACCTCGGAGGTTCCAACGTTAATCAGGCGAGTTTCACCGTCGCCGAGCTGCTTGAAGCCCGCGTTGGGGTAACAGACTTCGGGTCGGTGCAGGAACACCTCGGCGGACGGACCGTAGAGGATGATGGCTTCCAGCGCCGCGCCGGTTTTCTGATCGACATACCTTCGCGTGACGATGTCGGTCGCTCCTGAGACCCGCACGATCAACGGGTCAAGAGTCGCCTCCTCCCCTTTCCACGTCCCCAGATTGATCGGCAGACTCTCGAGGGGAAACGGCGACCTGCGTCCATCCTGGAGCACCGTGGCGAGCCGCCGCGCCTGCCACGCTCGCACCACCCCCGATCCGCCGAGGAGCAGGCAGACCAAACCGACGCGAAGCCAGAGTCCGAGTTTCGAAACCCGAGGACTCGTCTCAGGACGAGCAGGCGGATCGATGTCCGCTTTGACGGCCTCATCGACGATGCTCATGATCAACCCATCAACGTTCATGGTTGTATCGACCATTAAGTCGGGTCCGTGTCAGACACAGAGATAGCTTCGAGGCCAGGATCCCAACAAACAATCACCTAAGCATTCATGCCAATAGCATGTTTATCAAAGAGTCAGCGGCAGGGATGAACGGGCATGGAAACGGAAAAATGATGTGTTAGATCGCAGGAAAAACCTCTCGGCCCTGAGAAGCCTCACAACGATTCGAGTGGCGATCCTCGCCCCGCAATCATGGTGGTATCATGGTCCGTTTATCGCGACGACACAAGGCCGGATCGTCTCCCACCCCTCCGACCCCACTAAATCGTGTCTAAAGCCGAGACAGTGGCAGCTTCGAGTTGTTTTTTCGCAACATTCCCCCGTGCGTTTGAGTTTGCCCGCCCCGCGCCGCGTCGAGTTGCCTAACATGAGACCCATCGTTCAGCCTCTGAGGCTCACCGACTGCGTTAGGATCGCTCGTGAGGAGGGAACGAGGCTGAACTTAGGGGTATCTTGGCCATGGGCAGTAGAGGCAGCAGGAATGTCGGCCGGCGTCTCAATCGACGCGCGCTGATCACTTTGGGCGCGGGGCTGGTGATCATCTTGGTGAGCTTCGTCGGTTTCCAAGCCTATCGGCAGCGGCACGACGGCGCGTTGTATCTCCGCGAGGCGAAGAAGCGTCTCGAGTTAGACCAGACTAATCTCGCCATTCAGTATCTGAACCGCTACCTCACGCTGAACGGGGAGGATGTCGACGCACTCGACCTCAAGGCCAAGATCCTCGCCGACAGCGTCCGCAACGCGGAGGAAGCGCTGGATGCGATGCCGATCCACAACCAGGTCCTCGGCCGGGATCCGAAGAACCCCAAGCGGCAAGAGACGCGAAGGCGTTTGGTGGAGCTCAACCTCAAGGTGGCGGGTCGAGAACGGGCGGCCGAAGGACTGGCGCGCGAGTTGATTGAACGCGGGGCCAACGACGCCCGGGCGCATTGCCTTCTGGCCTCGGCGCTCGAGGCCGGTCGACTCGACGGGGACACGAACGCGTTCGAAGAAGCCGCCCACGAGTATGCAACCGCTCTCCGCATCGAACCCGACGATGTCGGCGTAGCCGAGCGTCTCGCGGTGCTCGAGAGGGACAAGCTGCATAACATGGCCAAAGCCGTCCAGGTGCTCGACGAGCTGGTCAAGAACATCGCGAAGAATCCCTCGAAGAAAGGAGCCGCGCACCTGGTGCGGGCGCGCTACTTTGCGGCGTCGGGGCAGCTCGATAAGGCTTCACTTGAGATCGATCGTGCCCTTGAGGCCGCCCCGAACGACATCGAGGTTCGCTTGACGGCGGCCGAAGCTGCCAATCAGCGCGGTGATACCGCAAAGGCTCGTACACATCTCGAGGCCATTCCCACCTCGGCTCGCGGCGAGCTCAGGATCAAGCTGGTCGAGGGGATGATCGAGCTCAACGAACGACGCCCTGACGCCGCGATCGAGAGTTGGCGCTCGGGCTTGATTCAGACTGGCGGGAGCAGTGTCGATCTCACCTGGCGCCTCGCGCAGGTGCTGCTGGAAGTCGGCAGAATTCAAGAGGCCGAACCGCTCATCGCCCAGTATCGCCGCCTGGCCGGCGGCGACGAACCCGACTACTTTTACCGCTATCTGAGCGCTTATGCGCTTCTGAAACGAGATCGCGCCAACGAAGCCATCAAAGCACTCGAGGATGTTCGCTACAAGGTGCCGATAGTCCTCGAGGGCCGGATCTATCATCTGCTCGGCCAGGCCTACGAACGAGTCAACGACACGGCCAAAGCCCTGGGCGCCTATCGTCAAGCAACGAAGTCGAACCCGCGTTGGAGCACGCCCTGGATCGCGATCGCCAACCTCCAAGGGACCGAACATCTCGACGAAGCACGACGTACCCTGGAGCAAGCCCAGGTACTCAGTCCTGGCGACCCCGGTCTCGCAATCAATGTGGCCCTGATCCTTCTTCGCCAGCAGCTCCTCCTCCCGCACGAGAATCGGAATTGGGCCGACGTGGAGAAGGCCTTGGCTGTGGCCAGGCCATTGGCCCCGAGCTCGGCCGAGATGGCCCTTGTCGAAGCCGACTATTACTTGGCCGCCGGCAAACCGGACAAGGCACTGGCGAGACTCAAAGCCGTCACGCAGCGGAACGAACGATCGGCTCCGCTCTGGATCGCTCAGGCCAACTTGCTCAACCGGCTTGGCCGCACGGCCGAGGCACTCGAGCTGGTCAACCAAGGGATCGCCAAGGAACCCGCGGCCGGACTCTTCGTGATCCGGGCCTCGATATTGCTGACCCTCGGTCACGTCAAGGAGGCGCGTACGGCCCTGCTCGACAGCCTGGGAAAAGTCCCCCCCGAGCAGCAGCCTCAAATCTGGAAGGCGCTCGGTGAGCTCTCTTTGAATCAGGCCGATTTTCTCGCGGCGCGACAGGCCTTCGAGGAATGGGCCCGGGTTCAGCCGGTCAGCGCCGAGCCTCGGATCGCGCTGCTGAACCTCGCGATCCAGGCCGGCGACGAGTCGGCGATCGAAGCCGAAGTGGCCGCCCTGAAGACGATCGGCGGCGCCGAGGCGCCGTACTGGCGCGTGGCCAGAGTCGAGGCGCTGCTGCGAGATCGAACAGGGGCCCCCCCTGACCCCGCGCAGCAAGCCGCTGGGTTTGAAGAAGCCGGCCGCATCGTCAAGGAACTCGAGACCCATCAACCTCACTCCTCGACCGGCTACTTGCTCGAAGGCCGGCTGCTCGAAAAGAAGGGGCAGACCGACGCCGCCGTGACGGCCTACAAAAAGGCGATCACCAAACGCGGCGGCAAGGTGGCCCTCGGCCCACTGGTGGCTCTCTTGGTGCGAGAGGGACGCGACGAGGAACTCGCGAAGTTGCGCCGGGAAACCACGTTGGCCTCCGCCGAACTCGATCGCCTCGCGACGACTCGAGCCCTCCAGATCGGCGACAAAGCCAGGGCCGAGCAGCTTGCGGCGCTCATGGTCCAAGGAGATCCCAAGGGGCTCGATGTCCGCGTCTGGCAAGCCCAGGTCCTCGACAAGCTCGGCAAGCCCAAAGACGCTGAGGCCGCGTTGCGTCGTCTCGTCGAACAACGTCCCGATTCACCGACGGTCCTGCTCCAGCTCCTGATGCTTCAGGCCGGCCAGAAGGAAACGAAGGCGGCGGCCGCAACGATCGAACAGATCCGCATGCGAGTGAAATCGAACCGCCCCGAGCTGCTCTGGGCCCAGTGCTATCGGGTGGTGGGAGATTTCCGCCAGGCTGAGACGTTTATGCAGGCCGCCTTGAAACGTTGGCCCGACGACCTGGCGGTAAGGTCCTCCGCCATCAGCTTCTATGAGCAACTTGGCCGCCAATCGGATGTCGAAGCATCACTTCGGCATATCCTCAAGATTGACCCCGCGCTGACCTGGGCCTCCCGGGCCTTGGCCTTGAGTCTCGCGAACCATCCAGGGGACCACTCGGCCTGGAACGAGGCCCTGGCCTTGATCGGGCCGACGGCCAAGCCCGAGGACACCCCCGACGATCGCATGACCCGGGCACTCATTTATGCGAAAGGCTCCGATCCCAAACAGCGGCAGGAAGGGATCGTGATTCTCGAGGAGTTGGCCTCGGAGATGCCCAACACCGCGATCGTCCACGAGCAACTCGCGCGACTGCTCAGCGAGGCCGGTCAGTTCGACAAGGCCCGCCCTCATGCCGAGCAAGCCGCTGGTGAGAACGCGTCGGCCGACAGCATCCTGCTCTATGCCGGGATCCTGCTCGCCTCCAAGGCGTACGATGAGGCGGATCGCCAGCTCGAGCGGCTCACGGCCCTGTCCCCGAACAACATGGCCGTCGCCGAGTTGAAGGCGAAGTCTCTGGCCGCCAGGGGACAGCCCAAAGAGGGGGCGGCTGTCCTGGAACGAGCCTTCGCCGCTCTGCCCAAGACCTCCGACACCGTCAGCCTCGGCGAAAAGTTGACCGGCTTGCTGTTGCGTCTCAATCAGCCCGAAGCCGCCGAACGCGTCGCCCGTCAACTCAGCACGATGAGTCCGAAGGGGGCCACGATCTGCGCGATGGTCCTGAACGGGCGAGGCCGAACCGACGAAGCCGCCTCCCTGCTTCAAAAAGCCGCCCAGGCCGGCGCCGCGACCGATGCCGGTACTGCGGCCCTGGCCTTGGCGTACGCTCCCAAGGCCGACCCGCGTTGGCTCGGCCTGGCCGATCGATGCTTCGCCCAGGCCCTCAAGACTCAACCCGACTCGACCAACCTGCTCCAGATGCAGGCGAGAGTACGTTACCTCCAGGGACGTTATCAGGATCAGATCGCTCTCTATCGCGTCATTCTCAAGAGTCCTCCGAGCGATCTCCTTTTTCTCAACGACATGGCCTGGACGCTGTCGGAGAACCTGAATCAGCCCAAGGAGGCCCTGGATCGCGCCAACGAGGTGATCGAGCGTGTCGGGCGTCGACCTTCCCTCCTCGATACTCGGGGGGTTATCCTGACCCGGCTGGGGAAGTTTGAAGACGCCATCAAGGATCTGGAAGCGGCAACCGGGGCGACGCCCTCCGGCCCGTTCCTTTTTCATCTGGCGCGCGCATATTTAAAGAAGGGGAACCGCGAGTCCTTCCAAAAGGCTCGGGCCCGCGCCCACGAGGCGGGACTTCGCCCGGAACAGCTCCAACCTTCGGAACGGGCCGACTGGGACGAGGTCATGGAACGATGAACCAGCCGATCGGCCTGTCGGATCTGCTCGGAGAGAGTGCTTGACGCAGGACCACGACAACCACGAGGTAACCGACGAACCAGTCTGGATCCAAGGCGAATTTCTGCTCCGGGTTCAAGGATCCGGTCCCAGGCCGGCACAGACTCTACGCATCGCTCGCCCGTTTGCTCTGATCGGACACGCCCCTGACGCCGACATCCGGATCAACGACCGAGGCGTCAGCGCCCAGCACGCGTATCTCCACCTCGATCACCGGGGCCTCTACGTCATCGACCTTCTCAGCCGGGGCGGAACCCAGCTTCCCAACTCCAACGAGATGGCAGGCTGGCTGACCCCCGGTGACTGGGTCGAGATCGCCGGCCGTCGGATCGAGCTGGTTCGGATCGAGGTCGACGGCCATACCGTCTCCCCTGCCCCTTGCGCCGAGGACCCGCTCCGCGCGGTCGAGCCGGGAACGTTCTTACCGGTGAGCCTCGGTCCCGAAGACCATGCCGCCCCTCCTTGGACGCTGGACTCGGAACTCGTCTTCCTTGGCCGTTCGGCGGGTTGCGGCATCCCACTCAAGGACGATTCCGTCGCCAAGATCCAGAGCGTCTTCTACCGGACCCCCTCAGCCGCCTATCTCGTGGACCTGGCTGGTCCTTCCCCCCTCACGAACGGCCCTCGGGTTCGCAACGTCACTCGCCTTCGCCAGGGGCTTCGGCTCACCTTCGGCTCAACCTCCTACGTCGTCCAGATCGGGACGAACGAGGAGCCGGATTTACCCGTGCCGAATCCTCAGCCTTCCCACGACCTCCCCCTCGTGGCCCGAGTCATCCAACCCGAAATCGAAGACCCGGCGCAGGCTTCGGTCTCAAGCGACCTGCGCTCGGTCGAGCCCGGAGACGCCCTCCTTGCCTGGATGGCCGAATCGTTCCAGGAGACCCAAAACCAGAACGCCGAGCTTCAGAGGGCGTTGGTCCAGTTGCTCCAGAAGATGCAAGATGACAACGCTTCGCTGATTCATGCCCAGTTGTCCCGCATGGACACGATGGACCGCGAAATCGCGGCTCTCCGCTCCGAGACCGCCCGACAGACCAGCCTGCCCGCCCCTGCTGAATCGCAGCCCCCTGCACTCCCCGCGCCGCTCGCCCCCCCCCTTCAGATCGCTCGCCCTGAGTCCGACTCCAGACCGGCCGACCCTACTTCCGCGGCAAGCTGGCTGCTGGAACGTGTGAGCCAGGTCGACGAGTTCGAACTAGAAGACGAGTCCCTCTGGAAAAAATGGCTCAGCCGCCTCTCGCGGCTCAGACCTCGCTGAGCCTTGCTCACGCTCCCGCTCAAAACCCGCGCGTGGTCGGATCCGTCCAACTACCGATATTCGGGACATACTTGCCCCGCGCGCCGGTCCCCTCCTCTCCCGCAAGACATGAAGCGAGAATCGGCCGACTCGAGGTGAGTACCGATGAACCGGACATACTTCGCGATCGGCCCCCCCGTCCGTCCCGAGCCTCGACGTTCTACCGATGAACCGGACATACTTCGCAAGCTCGGCCCGAAGGGGTTTTCCGTTAACAAAAGTACATACCGATTCTCCGAGCATAGTTCTCAAGCTGCCTTCGGGACTCGCCCTATCTTCTGTTCAGTTCTCGTCTTAACGATTGTTCTCAGAGGAACGATTGGACGGGGGCTCGACGTTGGCCTGGGTGTTCACCTTCGTACACACCGATGGACCGGACATACTTGCGATGAGTTGGCTGAAATCACCCAGCAGGGCCGATTTGCACCTAGCGATAGTTGGCCCATAGATACCATTTGTCCACCACGATTGTCGGGACATGGTTGGCGCGGTGATCACCGATAGTCGGGACATACTTGCGACGATAGCCCGGACATACTTCCCCCCTTCGACCACGATTAACCGGACATACTACTACCGATTAACGGGACATGGTTAGGGTCCGTAAGTTCTGGTTCGTAAATTACTTGTGTCGCCGAGAATTTGTTCTTAGACTCTTGTTGAGACGAAAAGAAGACAACAACAGCGGACGGTTTGTTTTGTTGTTGCTCTTTGATCCTCGAGCCTGGAAAACAGAAATGGCAAGCAGCCTCGACCGACATCCAGGATCTGTGGGGAAGGCTATGGAAGAGTGGGACGAGCCGATCGAAGAGTCGAGTGGGTCGGAGTCGGTCGAGGAACATGGCCTTGGGGCGGATACCGGGTGGAAGGACGAGCTGAATCTGGCCGAGTTTCCAATCGCCGCTCTGACGGATCGGGTCCCGGATGGCCAGACGACGCTCGTTTTTGAGGACAAGCTCGAACGTCGCGACAGTACGCCGATCGTCCGCCGCCTGACGATCATGGGGACGCACAAGCACGGGCTCCCGACGTCGCTGGATGATGAGGTGCTCGTCGGCCTGATCCAGTTGACCAAGCGCCGGAGCAACTTCACCGATGCCAAAGTCCAGTTTTCCCGGTACGAGCTCATCGAGCTCCTGGGCTGGCCTCAGAGTGGTCAGAGTTACCGTCGGATCGAAGAAGCGCTTCATCGCTGGGTCGGCGTTGTCCTGATGTACGAGAACGCCTGGTGGGATAACGCGGCGAAAAGCTGGGTCGACGAGAATTTCCACGTCCTCGACAACGTCACCCTTTACGACCGCGAACGGCGCGGGTCCTCGTCGCGGGCCAGCAAGGCGAGCCGAGGGGACAAGTCCTCGGCCCGTGCTGACAAGACCCCCCTGCCCCTGTCGAGCTTCCGCTGGAATGAAGTCATTTTCCAGAGTTTCCAGAGCGGGAACCTCAAGCAACTCGACCTCGAATTTTACCTTCGCCTTCGGTTGCCGACCACGAAGCGGATGTTCCGGTTCCTCGACAAGCGGTTCTACCGCCGGACCCGCCTCGACTTCGATCTGAGGACGTTAGCCTGTGAACATATCGGCATGAGCCGATCTTACGCGCCGACCGAGTTGAAGCGCCGCCTGAAGCCGGCTCTCGAGGAGCTCGAGCAGCTTGGCTTCCTCGAGCCGCTCAGCCCCGAGGAGCGGTATTCGTACGTGAAACGAGGATGCTGGCGGATCATCTTCATCCGAGGCAAGCGCGGTCTGGTTGAGAGTCTTCCCTCGTCCGAGGGGGCCGAGATCGTTGAGGCACTCAAAGCGAGGGGGGTGACCCCGAAGATCGCCGCGGAACTGGCTGGGGCTTACCCCGCCGCGAGAATCGAGACGAAGATCGCCGTCTTCGACTGGCTGCTCAAGAACGAGGACAAACGTGTCGGCAAGAATCCGGCCGGCTACCTCGTGGCCTCCATCCGAGACGACTACCAGGCTCCTGGCGACTATCCGGATCCGGCCTCGGCCGTTTCGACTTCCTCGGACAAGGCCGGTAGTCCCACCGCCGACGATTCCGAGCTCTCCCGCCAGCGTCGCCGCGACGAGTCCCAGCAAATGCAGGCCCGCGAAAACGAACTCCGCGCGGCCTGGAAGGGGCTTTCCGACACCGAACGCGACGCCATCCAAAACGCCGTTAAGGCGGCCAATCCCGGCCTCAGTCGTTGGAAGACGATGCTGGAGCCCCTCTGCCTCACCGCCCTGGAAGAGCGAATCGCGTCAACCAGGGCATCCCAGCAAACTCTCTTCCCCGACGCCGATCTGTGAGAAGCTATCCGGATACGGTTTGGCCGCGTAAGAATAGAAAATTTGGGTGGCCGGGGAGGAGCGCAGCGACTCCCCGGGGATAGGTCTGGGCTGATCCCCGGCCACCCAAATTACGCATTCGTCCATCAAAATTCTCTTTCCGGATAACCTCTGAGAGGTTTCCGGAGAGGGTTTCTGGATGTGAAGCCAGGGGAAGTGGGTGTCGTTTGAACCTCGGCCTTCGTCGGGTGGATGACGCCCACCCGACGAAGGCCGAGGCGTAATCAGGCGGCGTGGCCGCGTGGTTTTTTGCGGAGGGCGGCCATCGCGGCGCGGAGGGCGTCGAGCATGTCGTCGGTGGTGACGTCTTCCGCCAGCGGGGTGACGGTGACCTTGACGCGGCCGTCGAGGTCATGGGTCCAGGGTTTGGGAGCTCCTGCCCTGCTCGCTCTTGGTGCCTTGGTGACCATGCTCCGCATGTCGTCGCGCCGGAGTCGGCCCTGGGCGGCCTGGGCGGCGACTTCCGCCTGGGCCTCGGCATCTTCGATCTTCGAGATCTCGTAGGCCGTGTGGGGAGCGATCTCGCCGGCGTCGACCGAGGTCTGGATCGGCTCCGGCAATTCCAGGAGGGCCAGGGCTCGCGTGATGGTCGGCGGGCTGACCTGGAGCCGCTCGGCCAACTGCCGCTGGGAGATCCCGAGCCGGCTCAAGAGCGCTCGGAAGGCCTTGGCCTGCTCAACCGGCCGGAGGTCTTCGCGGAGGCAGTTCTCGATAAGCTGGTCCTCCAGGATCTCTTCGGGGGTCGCCGAGCCGGTTGCGACGACGCAGGCGATCGAGGTCATGCCGGCGAGCTTTGCGGCCCTGAGGCGACGCTCGCCGACGACCACGACGTAGCGGTCGAGCTCGACATCCCAGCGGACTCGGATCGGCTGGAGCTGCCCGCGCTGTTTCAGGCTGGAGGCGAGCCGCTCGAGGGCGTCGGGGTCGAACTCGGTGCGCGGCTGATTGGGGTCGGCGACGATCCGATCGAGCCGGATCTCGCAGGCCGTCTTGAGCCTCGACCGCCCTTCGAATGAGCGAGCCTCGGGATCGGCGGCCTCGACCTCGGATTCGACCGGCAGCCTGGTCATCGAAGCCAGACGATTGCTCCGCGCTTCCTCGGACTGATTCGGGCGAGCCATCAGGCAACCCTCCTCGACTCATCGTCGGAACGTCCGGCGGGGACTTTCGCATCCAGCCGAGTGACGAGTTCGTCGGCCAGGGCCTCGATCGCCTTCGAGGCCGCCGAGCGCGGTTTGTACTCGACGACCGGCTTGCGAAGCATCACGGCTTCTTTGAAGTCCTTGGCCAACGGCACCGTCGTCTCGAACACGTCGTCGCCGTAGATCGCCCGGAGGTCGTCGGCATAGCCCGAGTGAACGGCCAGCGACTTGTTGTACATGGTCAGCAGGAAGCCGAGGATCGCCAGCTTGGGGTTTGCTCCGGCCCGGACGTGGTCGATCGATCCCTGGATCGCCGCGACCCCCTGGGCTCCGTAGTCCTCGGCCTGAAGCGGTACCACGATCCCGTGCGCCGCGACCATGGCCGACCAGGCACAGAGATAGATATGAGGCGGGCAGTCGATGAGGGCCAGGTCGAAGTCTTCGGCGACCTCGCCCAAGGCGTCACGGAGGATGTACTGCGACTCGCCGGTCGTCCAGGGCTCGAGGGCGTTGAATCGATCCATCCGCCCGGAGCCGGCCACGAGCGAGACCCCCTTCACGTTCACGGGGCGGACGAGGCTTTCCATATCGACGTCGCAAGCGTCATCAAACAGCCCGGCGATCGTCTCCCTGGCCTTGAGCTGCCTGGCAACCTCGGGCCCGAGCAACCCCTGGGTCAATGACGCCTGGGGGTCGGCGTCCACGAGCAAGATCCGCAAGCCTCGGCGGGCCAGCGTCCCCGAAAGGTGATGACAGGTCGAGGTCTTGCCGACCCCCCCCTTCTTATTCAAAAACGCGATCGTTCGCACGTGCATGCCCCCAAAAGTTGGGCGTTACGCCCCTCGAGCGGTTTACCGTGGAATCGCACACCGCGAAGCAAGAACCGCAGGCTTCAACGTGCTTGTCCAGGTTGCTCAGTCCGATGAGGCGGGCCAAGCCCTGCCCTACAATCCCCAAGAGCATCCCGCCTCGTTTTCACGACTGGGCTGGATGCTTCTCCTCCTTGGTTCCACAGGCGAGTGAAATTCGCTCTGAGAGACTATCCGGCAATTGAACACGGCCATGAGGATGCGTTGTTTGGGTGGCCGGGGACGAGTCTTCGAGGACCCGGGGATCGGCCCAGGCTCGTCCCGGGGCATTGCTGCGCTCCTCCCCGGCCACCCGCCTTTCCTGATCTCACATGGCTAACCCTCATCCGGATCGCCGCTGAGAACGGTGTTCCACCTATCGGCTATCGGCGCGTTACGCCGCGTAACATGAGCCCGAACTTTCCTGAACCGGGCTCCTCGGTTCGGGAGGGCGGGCCTTTCTTGAAACCGGGGGTGTTACGCGGCGAAATGCTCAAGCCAACAACTATTGCTCGTCTGAAACGTGAAGTCCGTTTTCCACTCAGAGTCTCGTATCGAGATTCGTTCTCGTAGGGCAGGCCTTGGTCTGCCGAGACGTTGGGGAATGGCCTTGGCAGGCCAAGGTCTGCCCTACTGAGAATCGCGCGGCACCGGAACGAACTGGCTGCCGATAGGGTGTTACGCGGCGTAATGCGAGGCCCGTTACGCGGCGTAATGCGAGGCCCGTTACGCGGCGTAATGCCGTCGGGCTTTGTCGCATCTCGTCGCAAAAACGGATGCGGCGCGCCCTGCCAAAGTGTCGCATGGCGATTTCCGCCTTGGTCCCGACTCAGCCTCGCGTTACGCCGCGTAACGCTGCGCCTTGCGCACCGCGCAAGTGTCGCATTCTGTCGCGTGCCCTTTGTCTCGAAAGCGCCGCGTTTGTCGCACCGGGACTTTGTGAGACCAGGCCTCGACTGCCCACCGACACAAGATCGGAGCAGGGGGCCAAGTCTTCTCGCAGCCATCTCGAGAGGTGCAGTGTACAAAGATTTAGTAAAGCGATACAATCGACCTGGGCGGTCGAACAAGCTACCAAGGCGATGAGGGCAGCAGCCGATGATCGACAAATCCGAGGGATTCGACGCGCACGAGCTCTGGGATCCTCGCGAGCGTGCCAGCGACACGCTTTCGGAGCGGCAGGCGTGTGTCATCGCCTCGCTCGTGAACGGGGAGTCGGTGATGGAAGCGTCGGAGTTGGCGGGCGTCCACCGGTCGACGTTGTATCGCTGGTTTCAGGATCCGGGCTTCCTCAAGGCACTCGAGCGCGCCAAGCGTGACCACTGCGAGATGATCAAGTGCGAGCTGAATTACCTGGCGACGGAGGCGGTTCGGACGCTTCGCTACGTGATGGCCTCGACGAGTCACACGCCCGAGCTCCGGCTCAAGATCGCGCGCGAGATCCTCAAGGCGGCTGGCATCGATCATCCCGGGGCTCTCTATTTACGTGCGGAAGCGGAGGCCAAAACGATCGAGCAGGGGGGAGAGCCAGGGATTACCGAGAACCCTGCGTGGATGGCGCCTCACCCCCTCTTGTCCGCACCCGGTGGCCGGGGCAAGACCCGATCACGGAGACGTCGCAAGAACAAGCAACCTGCTTCGTCCTTGCCCGCTCTGGCGCCACCGCCTTCGGAATTGCCGTCGCCAGCTTCTATGAACACGTCGGATTGGGATGCGGTTGAGAGTTAGAGACTGTCTGGAAAGTGGACACTGATGCGAAGCTACGTCATCTGGGTGGCCGGGGACGAGTCTTCGAGGCCCCGGGGATGAGCCGAGGCCTGTCCCCGGGGCGTCGCTGCGCTCCTCCCCGGCCACCCGCTTTTCCTGACCTCACATCGCTCACCTTCATCCAGATAGTCTCTAAGAGGCTATCTGGATAGGGGTTGGCTATGTGAAATCAGGCAGGCTGGGTGGCCGGGGAGGAGCGCAGCGACGCCCCGGGAACGGCCTCGGCCTCGGCCGATCCCCAGGGCCTCGAAGACTCGTCCCCGGCCATCCAAATCGCGCATTCGTCCATCGGTAACCTGACTTGAACGAATGTTCGATCGTAGGACCGGCCGGCAAGCTACACGGTGGAACCAGGGGCGAATGACTCCAGAGCCTGTGGGTATCCTTTGCGTAAGGCTCCCGCCAATCGCCGCACTCCTTCGCGGATCTGCTTCGGAGTATGCGCGGCGTAACCGAGGAGGAGGCCTTGTCTCGAGATCGGTTCGAGGGTGTAGGAGGAGAGGGGGGGAGCCACGATCCCGGCTTTCTCCGCCTGGGCGGAGGCGAGTCGGTCGTCGAGCGTGTCGGAAAGCCAGGCCATGACCTGGAGCCCGGTCTCGGAAGGCCGGATGTCGAGGAGGCCGGCGAGTTCACTTCTGGCGGCTTGCACCAGGGCGTCCTGGCGTTCGGCGTAGACGGTTCTCATCCGTCGGATGTAGCGGAGGAAATGTCCTTCGCCGAGGAAGTCGGTGAGGACCGCCTGAGGGTGGGTGGGGGGAGAACCACCAGCAAGGGACAAGGCCGAAACGAAAGCGTCGACCAGGCCGGGAGGGACGACGAGGTACGAGATGCGAAGGGCAGGGAAGAGGACCTTGCTGAAGGTCCCCATGTAGATCACCCGCCCGTCGTGGTCGAGCCCCTGGAGCGAGGCGAGGGGACGGCCGGTGTAGCGAAACTCGCTGTCGTAATCATCTTCGAGCACCCAGGCGTCGGCCCGGCGAGCCCAGCCCAGGAGCTCGAGCCGGCGGGGCAGGGACATCGCCACTCCGAGCGGATACTGATGTGAGGGCGTGACGTAGGCAAGACGGGCTCCCGGACAACGCCTGATCCCTTCCGAGACGACCATTCCTTCATCGTCGACCGGTACCGGCTCGATCCGGGCTCCAGCTCCGAGCAAGACTCCCCGCGCGCCGACGTAACCGGGGTCTTCGATCCAGGCGGCGTCCCCCGGGTCCAGCAAAACTCGCGAGGCCAGGTCGAGCGCCTGCTGGGTACCGGCGACGGTGACCACCTGGTCGACGTCGCACACCACCCCTCGCGCGGTTCGCAAATGGGTTGCGATTGCTTCACGGAAGGGACGGTAGCCGGCAGGGTCGCCATACCCGAGATGATGCCCCGTCGCTCGCCGCCAATGCCGCGCAGCCAGGGACGACCAGACGTCCAGCGGCATCGTGTCCATGGCCGGAACTCCCGGCCGAAACGGTTTCGGGTTCGCGGAGCCTCGCACCACCCAGGCCGGTGTGATTGCCAAAAGCGATCCACGTCTTGATGGCCTGGCTCCACGCTCGGTCTTCCCCTTGTCGGGAGCCTTGCCGTTCTTGACCAGCAAGACCTCCTCGGGCAGCGTCCTCGAGACATAGGTTCCCGACCCGACCTTCCCTTCCAGGTATCCTTCCGCAAGCAACTGTTCGTAAGCATTCATGACCGTGTTGCGCGAGACCCCGAGCTCGCTCGACAAGGTCCGGCTCGCCGGCAGCCGAGTCCCTGCCTTCAACGATCCCGAAAGGATCGATCCTCGCAATCCGTCGTAAAGCTGGCGGAAAAGCGGTGTCGCCGAGGCCGCATCCAGCGGGATCGCCAGCAGCGAAACGGGAGGTGTACCCTTGGCCATGATCGGTTCCCCAGGTGGAAAATGGCCCCATCAACTTCGGTCATAATGGCCCTTGTCGCAAGACCAATTCGACCTACCATGTTGATGCCTGGTAAAAGCTCGCGCGGCCCTCATTCATGAGCAGGACCCAACGCGATCCCCCGACCGGGACCCAGCGAATTGGCGACGTCGGTCAATCCTCCCGGAGAAGCCGCCATCCAACGCCTGGGGTAGGTCCCACATCTCATGGCTTGCCGAGGCGCCCGACAGTCTGACGGACCGCCTCTGACAGAAAAGCTTCATAAAATTTACATTTATCTTATATTGAATACCAATTTTATTTCGGTATCAATATCTGGCGGGGGTAAAACCTCGTTCCAAAAGGCTCAGCCATCGTGTGCGGAGAAGCACTTCAGCCATGAAACGAACGCACGTTCTTGTTCTTGCACTCACGGTCTTCGTCTTCGCCCCGGGCTGTAGCGTTCAGGATCCGGATCAACCCGCGGTGGGATCGATCTCGATCGATCCCAAGCCGAAGGCCGAGCTCGGTAAGTCCCAGGCCGGCAAGAAGGCTCTCAAAACCTTCGGAAGTCCCAAGTAGGATCAAGACGCCATCGCCGTCATCGTCCTTCCTATCCCAATCTCAGATCGACCACGTTTGGAGCGGGATCATGCGTCTCTCTGCGTTCGATGCGCCAAGGCGGCGCGGCTTCACGTTGATTGAACTTCTGGTCGTGATCGCGATCATCGCGGTCTTGATTGCCTTGCTCTTGCCTGCTGTACAAGCGGCGCGCGAAGCGGCGCGACGGGCGCAGTGCACGAATAACCTCAAGCAGTTGGGTCTCGCCATTGCGAACTATGAAAGCGCCAACAGTTGCTATCCCATGGCGGCTTTCTACCAGAGCACGCCATCCGGTGGAGTCGACCAGGCCGTGAGCTGCTTTGGCGGCATCTTGGCCTATATGGAGCAGGCGCCGCTCTACGCCTCGTATAACGCGAGCTTCAATTATCGTTGCGACGCGAATTCGACAGTTTCGGGGACGGGGCTGAACATGCTTTGGTGCCCCAGTGACACCGAGGTCGCGGGAGTGAACTACGTCGAGCCGGCCGGCACGGCGGGGAAGGGAAATCCGCAAACCTTCTATTTCACGAGCTACGCGGGTTGCTATGGCATGTGGGCCGGCATCATCACGGGGTGCGATGCGCAGCCGGGCTGCGGCGGAGCGGCGGCCTTGCAGCAACAGAATGGTGCCATCGTCTCCAATGGCATCACCTCGCGCTTGGTCCCGGGTGCGAGCCGTGGGGTCGTGACGATTGCCTCGATTACCGACGGGACGAGCAACAGTCTTGCCTTCGGCGAACATGCCCACGGCCTTTTGAGCAAGACCGACGGCAAGAAATCGTTCTATAAGTGGAATTGGTGGGTGTCGGGCAACTACGGCGACACCGCTTTCACGACCTTCTATCCGATCAACATCCAGAAGAAATCGAAGGACTGGGGCAACGCGGGAGGCGGCAGCCAGTACACGGAAGGGGGCGCCTTCCTCAACGCCGCGACGAGTTTCCACCCGGGGGGTGCCAACTTCGCCATGTGCGACGGCTCGGTGCGGTTCCTCAAGGATTCGATCGCGACCTGGACCCTCGATAACACGGGGACCCCGCTGGGGGTAACCGCCGACCTGAGCACCGGTCTCTGGTCGGTCAGCAATCAATCCGTCTTCAAGCCCGGGGTCTACCAGGCACTTGGCTCGATCAACGGCGGCGAAGTGATCAGCGCCGACGCATATTGATCCTCTTGAATTTTACTCTCCAAAATTGGGGACGACTTACGAGCGGTTATCGCTTGGGTAGCACACACGAAAGTTGGAAAGTGACCACATGGCTCGAGGGCAGTAAATAGGCTCTGCGGGTGGCACTGGTGGACAAGCCACCAGTGTCACCCCATACGGCCATCTACATAGCATCGGTTGATGGTGCGTCCCACACAGAAATCCCAGGGATTTCACTCCGATCTTCCGGGATTTCGTAGGCTATCCCATCGCGATCCGCTCTAGAGCGGGGGATACGAGGGCACGATGAGTGTGCCTTCGTATCCCCTGATTTCTTTTCGAATGCCTCAGCGCTTGTCTTCCACGATGCGAATGCCGGGTGGCTCGGAATAGTCGTGCCAGGCTCGCTCGATGGCCTTGGAATCAGGAGGGCCGTCGTGAATCAGGAGGCGATAGCGGGAGGCGTAGGGATGGCCTCGTGTGATCGCGAACTCCCCTTCGACCGGCGGTGTGAGGGAGAGATATGGCTTGTTCGGGTGGATCCGGACGGGCTGAGGAAACCGGAAGTTGCCCGGGTTGTCGAGGATGGTGATTCCAGCGAACTCCCCATCGACCTCGCCTGACAGGTCAACCCAACGCGGGCGCGTGTGGTTGCCGTTGCTTCGGTTTTTCCCCTCGCTGGTCAGAAAATCACTCCGGCCGCTCCTGGCCGGGTCGGGGGGATTCTCTCCCTGGACTTTGGGATCGACCCACTGGCGGCTGCCACGCAGGCCGAAACCGCCATAGTGATACTCGTTGAGCGTGAGCTTCTCATCGATGATGTGCTGGGCCGACTCGAAGTCGACCAAGAAATGACCGGGAATGTCGTAGACCAGGATCTGCCATTGCTCGCGGAGAACGGGCTTCGGACCACCGGGCGCGGTCAGGTCTTCGTGGAGGAGCTCCACGAGGAGTTCGCCGAAGACCTGACCGCCACTGATTGTGTTTCTGTACACTTCTCCAGGCGTGAGTTGCGAGACCCGTCCGGTCTGCTTGTGTTGGTTCCAGAAGTCTACGGATCGACCTTCGAATGTACTGTTCACCCAGGCGAAGAAGAGGCCGTGCTGGTGGGCGTGGTCGGGCGGGAAGTCATCGGTCACGACACGACCGGACGGCGATTGCAGCGGGTGGATGAAGCCACTCCGGCGATAGACGGGATCGATCGGGGTAGGGGGGAGAGCGACGGCCGCCTGGTACGTCAGCACCGGCCGGTCACCCACCCGGAGAGTCCCGGTCCTGTGTTTGTCGAGACCACCACTGTTGTGTACCAAGGGCTCGCCGTCCGCGAACGCATGGACACCGCCGCCGGGCCGGGATGCCGCATTGCGATAATCGGTCGACAACCGATAGCGTCGAGTCGCATGCGCAGGGAGCGGGTCACGAAGGATCCAGGCCACGCCGAAGAACCCCTTCACGTGGTAGGCCATGGTCTGGACCGGGACGAACGTGTGATTGTCGAGATTTTCGAGCGAGAAGCCGTTCGCGTCTCGCAAAGAGCTGGGCAATTCGACCATGATCGGCGTGTCGCGCCGATCGTGCGCACCGGCATTGACCTCGAAGACGACAGCCGGGGCATCGGACGCCGCCGCCGCGCCCGCAAGGAACAAGGCGACCCAGAAGCCTAGGCAAGTTACTCTCATCTTCTTCATTACCCGCGCTCCGCCCAAGGAAGAGGATTCGCCGCTCCCCAAGGCTACGCAGTTCGGCCGAACAACTCAATCGGACCTTCCCGATCGATAAGTCCAAGCCCCGTTGAGATGTAAGGCCCGCGCCGGACGCCCCCTGTAGGGCAGGCCTTGGCCTGCCGGGGCATCTCGTTTGAGCCTCTGCAGGCCAAGGCCTGCCCCACAAAAAACTTGCCGGATGCACCACTTAGGTCGAATCGAAGCTGTCGATCACTTCCCGAATGGTCTCTCTGTCTCAGTCTCAGTCTTAGGCTTCCTTTTCCTCCTCTGTATGAAGGAAACAGCCCGGAAAATCCGCAGGACGTTCTTGCTCTGCGATTGATTGTTGCGGAGGGGAAGAGGGGAAGATGACATGAAATGGGAAAACGCCTGCATCCTGAATCTCGAGCCTGAGGATCGTATCATCAATATCTCCGCCAAGAGGTGGAAGGATCGGTACCAGGTCCCGGACAATCGATGCTTCAACCTTGGAGACGTCCAGTCGGGGTTCGTTGACGCCACCACAGGCTGTCTCCGGCCTTCGACTTGTAGCCTCGGCACCAAGCTGATGATCTTCGCGCATGGCGATGCAAGTATGCTCAAAGTTTGGGGGCCGTTCGAGCTTGGAGACCTACTCTGCAACTTCTTGGGGCTCCGGGAGGTCGGGCTCATTGCTTTCAAGGCATGCGAAGTGGGTAAGGGGGACTATCTTGATCGGTTGATGGCCTATATGAGCATGCGATCGATGCGCATTGGCTGGCTCATCGGCTATAAGCATGACACGATTTCGTTCGAGGGGCCTGGAGGCGTGGTCAGGGAGGTCGTCCAGGATGACGAATTCGAGGACCTTCATTGGTTTGGATCCGGGTACAAGATTGCCGACGACAAGCGGGTCAGGGTCGTCAAGGGCAATACCAATGTCGTGCCACTCAGACCGAGCAACCGATATTAGCGGCGGGTACGAATCTCGCCTCAGAGTCGTCCAAGATTCGGATCATCGCGAAGTCGCAGCTAAGCTTTGCTCACGATTCGATGGACGAATTATGTGGTGAATTTTGGGGCACGATTTGATACAGTAGTCAACCCGTTTGTACGTCGCTGCAAGGAGTTGCGACTGAAGCCGCTGGCAAAGGCTCCTACGGCCGAGGGGCTCAAACATGCTGAAGCTTCATTCAATGCGATCGCCAAGAGTTGCGTCGCATATCATGCCAGGTATCGGGATCATCGAGCCGAGCAGCGAAGTTTACCGAGGAACGAAAAATAGACCAATCAATTCATGATGCCTTGGTTTGCACGGGCAAGCCTTAGCCCACGAGGATGAATCCGGATAGGTAATGCTGAATGGAACAGAGAACCCCATCAACCTTGCTTATTCATCAGACTCAGAGGAACCCCCTAACTGCTTGATCAGCATCTCAACGAGTCCATCGATCCCCTGTGCCTCCTCATCGAAGTTGTCCGGAAGATCAATGTCGTCGTGGGGTTCGGCGAAGGTTCGCCAATGGTCCTGCATCTCGACCCTCACGGCGGCGGCCCCTTCGCCTTCTTCATAGAGCCGGGCTAATTTTGAGGCCACGGCCGTCGACTCGAAGAAGCTGAGGTCATTCGAGATGTTCGAAAAGCTTACGTCGAAGTATCTCTGGCCGCATGTCACGCGGAACCTCGCCTGGCGGAATTCTCGCTTCTCGATGATCTTGTAATATTCTTCATCACCCCACTTGTTGATTTGAGGCCGACTCGTTCGCTTCTTCTTTCGAGTCGTAATCGGTATGAGGATGTCGAGCCCGTCGAAGCTCTCAAATCCAAGCACCTCGGTTTGCTTGGGATTTCCGGGACGCGGGTCGCTGGGTTGGAGCACCACGACCTCGTCGTCAGGAGCGGCAATCTGCACGGCATACTCACCGTCGGCGAGCAGAATCCTTGATAGCGCTGTCAAGACGGCGGATGCCGAGGTCATCGGGAAAAATAATCGGGTACTCAGGTCGAGAGACATAGAATCCTCTGTACTTACCTTAGTGGTTCGTCCACCAAGTTGCTTCCCCATAGGGTGGGCACTGCCCACCAATCTCATGGGTTCGACCGGGGTTTAATTGCTGGTGGGCAATGCTCACCCTACGAGAAAGAGTCCAGCTTTTGGATCAATTCGATTTGCTGTCGCTCGCGCTGGAGCTCGGCGGCTAACTCCGCTTCCGTTGGCAGGTGGAGTTTGTATCGCGATGCAAAGATCTGTTTATTTCCCTCGGGCAGGGCATACCGAACAACCGCTTCGCTTTTGTCGGTGCAGAGGACGATGCCGATCGGCGGATTCTCGTCGGGGGCTGTGAGCTCGCGCTGGTAGTAATTGACGTACATTTGCATCTGTCCCAGGTCCTGGTGCGTCAGCTTTCCGACCTTGATGTCCAGAAGTACGAACGAGCGGGTGAGCCGATTGTAGAACACCAGATCGATGAAGAAATGCTCGCCGTCGAGTGAGATCCGCTGCTGGCGTCCCATGAAGGCGAAGCCCTTGCCGAGCTCGAGCAAGAATTGCTGGAGTTTGCCGATCAGAGCCTGCTCCAGGTCGGATTCGCGGAACCGCTCGTCGTGACGGAGGCCTGTGAATTCGAGCACGAGCGGATCTTTCACCAGGTCCGAGGGCTGCGTGATTTCATGGCCTTTGCGGGCCAGCTCCAACACGCCGGCCTTGTCGCGGCTCAGGGCCAGGCGGTCGAACAAGAGTGAGTTGATCTGCCGCTCGAGTTCGCGGGTCGACCAGCGAGCGCTGACGGCTTCCGCCTCGTAGAACGCTCGCGCGTTGGGATTATCGACCCGGAGCAAGAGGCGGTAATGGGTCCAGGACAATTCTCGACGCAGTGCGTCACGAATTGGATAGGCCTGAAAGAAGGCCCGCATGTTACGGAGGTTCGAGGCGTCGAACCCCTTGCCGAACTCCGCCTGTAAGCGCTCGGCGAGTCCTTCGAGAACCCGTTTACCGTAGTCGGCTCGATCCTTGCCAGCCAACTCCTCCTCGACGATGACGCGGCCGACTTCCCAATACGCCCCGACCATGGCGGTGTTGACCGCCTGCCAGGCGCGGTCACGGGCGGCGGCGAGGATCTCGCGAACCTGGTGATAGAGCGTGTCCAGACGTGGTTCCCCCATCGCTCGTCGGCCGGCCTTGAGGCGGCCACTGGGCGTCTTGCCCGGCGACGACTGGGGTGAAGTACGTTTCTTGGCCATGCCGATGGTATCGCACGAACCGGCTTCGGATGCAAGGGATTTGCAATCAATGATGGCTGGTGTCGCTCTCCGAGCGCAAGATTAACCCGGTGAAATCCTGGTGACGACCACGACCGACGTTGGCTGGACTCCTCTTTTCCCCCGCGCTGCTGTGGTTACCGACGTGGGGGCACCGCTCTCGCACGCACGCCGCAATCTCCGGATTCGCATGGTGGAGACTCTGAGGCGCGAGGACAGCCGATGCTTGTATCGCTAGGACAAGTGTCATGATATTGAAGGGTTCCGCCGGCTGCCAGGTGGTATTCCTTTCATCACACAAAATTTATATAGAAGAGCTAAATGATCTATAAAGTATCGTGCTGTGTGACTCCTGTAGGGCAGGCCTTGGCCTGCCGAGGCTTTCGCGAACCGCCTCGGCAGGCCAAGACCTGCCCTACAACATTCCGACGCCGTCATTGAGATCGTTGCACGACTGAACTTCTCGCCATTCGTCGGGTGGGTAGTGGCCACCCGACGAGGCGGAACTGCGGTCGAGAGACGTTTGTACGGAGGAATCAGTAGGAGTCGGAGGAGAGGACTTCGCCGCCGGCTCGGGTTCCCAGGCCGTGGAGGACGGTCATATTGGTCGAATCCTTGAGGAAGCGAACGGACCCGTCAGCCATGGCGAAATTGGCGCCGCCGGGGTGGAGGCTGCCGAAGGAATTGATCCGAGGGACTTCGTACTGCGCGGTGAAGTTGCTCGTTGCGCCTGAGGGGGCGTTAGCGTAGCCAAACGGGATGCGGTAGTTGATTGGGGCGACGGTGCTCATGGCGACGTCGGAGAGGCCGTAGCCGCCGCTCGACGAGGCCCACCAGCCCCACATGGTCATGGTCTGGGAAAAGTTGGTCAGGCCTTGAGCCGCGAAGGTGTCGTAATTGGGGTCGAAGTGGCTCCGCTCACCGAAGAAGAGGGTGTTCGAGAGACCGTCGGTCACCGCGGGGATCGACACCTGGGAGAATCCCGGAGCGGCCGGCCCGGTATAGAAGAAGATGCCGTCGGAGGTCACGGCCGAGAAGGGATGCGACTGCGAGCCAGCGTTGCCGCCGTAGCTGGTGATGCCGTACCACTCGTTCGATGTCCCGTTTTGGACCGGGTTCATCGTGATGATGTCGGCCGGACACATGAGCGCGTTGAGAATCGTGGCCGATCGGGCCGTGGTTCCAAAGAGATTATCGTAGCCGCTGGTGAAATTCCACATGTTATAAAGCGGCTGCTGCTCCAGGTACGGAAGCATGTTCACGAAGAGCGTAACTCCCGTAGGGGGCTTTGTTGGGATCTTCATCTGGCCAGGCGGAAAGACATTCATCGCCGACTCGTAGTTATGTGTAGCCAAGGCAAGCTGCTTGAGATTATTGACACAAGAAATTCGCCGCGCCGCCGCACGAGCCGCTTGAACGGCCGGCAACAAAAGCGCGATCAAGACGGCGATGATCGCGATGACGACGAGTAATTCAATCAACGTGAAAGCGCGTCTTGAGGCAACGAGTTTCTTCATCGAAATCCTCGCGATCGTCGAGGGTCTTTGTTATTGGGTAGGAAAAGGGGAGCGCTTGAGAGTGGATCTGCAAGCGCCGGGAGGGGCGTACGCGGAAAAGCAGAGAATCACCAAGTCTCTTTCTTGTAGGGTGGGCATTGCCCACCAGGGATTGAACCCTGGTCGAAGCCACGAGATTGGTGGGCAGTGCCTGCCCTACGCGAAAGCAACCTGGCGGATGAGCCACCGAGTGGAGCATCCGGCAAGTCTTTTTGTAGGGCAGGCCTTGGCCTGCCGAGGCTCTCGCGAACAGCCCAGGCAGGCCGAGGCCTGCCTTACGACAAGACATCGTTGATGGGCGGTGCCCGCTCTACGGAAGGGGACTTGTCGGGTGCTCCATTAGGGCAGGGCGATCACTATCAGTTGCTGCCGGGTTCGACGACCTTGATTTGTCCGGGTTCGGTGACGCGGATGCGGGTCTGGTCGTTTTCTTGAATGACCTTACCTGTGACGCGGATCGTTTTGTCTTTGTAGTGCTCGGCAGGGTCGTCGATCCCTGCGTTCTTGAAGGCGTCGGCGTGGTCGTAGCTGATCACGACGGCGAGGTTCTTCTCGTCCCGGAAGTCGACCTCGGAGTCGAGGTAGTACTCATTGCGCCCGGCGGCATTCTTGCTGGAGCGCACGGTCATTTCGACGGTGCATTCTTCGTCGACGTGGTTCTTGGCCTCGGCCGATGGCACGACCGTCTTTGGCTTGTCATCGGCGTTTGCGGCCCAGGCCGTCGCGAACAGCGAGCAGGAAACAAGGAACAAGGCGTTCCGAAAAGTGATGTGTGGGATAAACCTCATCATGGGGTGACTCCGAGAGGCCGAGGTTCCCAAGGGGAACGTGGGTCATTGGGGGAGGTTTGCTACGATTGTGGCGCAAAGAGTCATGATCGTAGCAAAAGGAGGGTTATACCACGGGAATTGGCGGCGCCACAAGTCGTCGGGTAGACTGGAACGATCATGTCGAACCTGGATGGCCTGACGAATCAGGTGCGGGATCAGCGACTTCGTCGAGGATGGTCGCAGGACGAACTTGCGCGGAAATCCGGACTCTCTCGTGCGGGGGTCAGCGCGATTGAGACCCAGCGGCTGGTGCCGTCGGCCGCGGCGGCCCTGGCGCTGGCGGCCGCGTTTGGGTGTCGCGTCGAGGATCTCTTCCAACTCAGCCGGGCCGGGGTCCAGGTCCCGGGATGGGCCTGGCCTCCACGTCACGACTCTTGCCGCTACTGGCGGGCCGAGGTTGGAGGAGAGACCCGGCTCTATCCGGTCGAGGTCACGCCGCTGGGCGTGCTGCCGCACGATGGTGTTTGTCAACGTGGGGAGTTCCAGCCCGAAGGGGGAGAGGATCCGAGCCGGACGCTGGTGGTCGCCTGCTGCGATCCGGCCGTGGGTTTGCTCGCCGCCGAACTTGCACGCGGATCGGGCTTACGGCTGATCGTGATTCCTCGCTCGAGCCGCAAGGCCCTGGCGCTTCTGGGGCAGGGGCTGGTCCACGCTGCCGGAGTGCATCTGGCCCGCGCTGAGGAGCCGAAGGGGAATGCGACGGTCGTGGAACAGGCGATCGGCGATGGGTACGTCCTCCTGCGCGTGGCGCAGTGGGAAGAAGGGATTACGTTCTCGCCGGGGCTCCACCTGCCCTCTGTGCGCGAGGCCTTGCGTTCGGATCTTCGCTGGGTGGGGCGTGAGGATGGCTCGGGGGCTCGTCAGTGCCTTGACGAGATCCTGGAAGGGAGGCCGCTCCTGCCGTCATTGGCCTCCGATCACCGAGGGGTCGCCGAGGCCGTTCGCAGCGGTTGGGCCGATGCAGGGGTCTGCTTGCGGCTCATCAGTGAAGAGGCCGGACTCGACTTTCTCCGCGTTCGCGAGGAAGCGTACGACCTCTGCCTCCCCGCGCGCTGGAAGAACGAACCGAGGCTTCGCGCCCTCGTTGCCGCAGTGCGTTCGCCGTCCTATCGCCGAGCCTTGGCGAATTTACCGGGCTATGACAGCCGTCAATCCGGCGAGCTCCTCCGAGTCGATTGAAAACGCCCGTCTTGGGGGGACTTCAGGAAGGACAGGCTTCATCCCTCCGGAGGCAGGGGGGATGCACTCCCCCTCTTAGCACCACCGGATGCCGACGGCTTTCATATGGGAAGGGACATCATAGGACTCGCGTTTGCGATGCCGAGTCCAGCCGTGATGGAAATCATCACCGTAGAGCTCCCCTACCCAGACCTGGACCTCGTTGGGCGAGGCGCTGGTGATGACCCAGATTGTGTCGGCAGTGGGCCAGGGGTTGTGGACCCGGTGATGGATGACTTCCACGAGGACATCCAGAACATCCGACCGGTCTCGGATACGAAGGAACGTGTCGTAGAAATGGCCAGGCTCGAACGGCGGATTCGGGCTATGACCGATCGATCCCGGGAAATCGTTCCCGTGAAAGAATTCCTCCAAGGTGACGAGGGGGCGAGGAGTGTCCGGATGATTGATGTCTCCTCGCTGATTGATGCGACGTATCAGCCTTTCACGAGGGGTCATGTCGCTTGCAGCTCCATTGCAGGGAGAACCGGACTTCCTGGAGTGTCCCGTGATTTTGCGCTTTCCACGAGGGGGGCGTCGAGACGCGCCAAGAATCGCTCCCAGAGGGAACTGCACCGCTGGCACCACTGACGAACCGGCTCGACAGAAGGAAGATGATTCCTTCCATGACCCACCCGAGCATTGCACTACCAACATAGCCTAACCTGCGAGCCGAATCTTACCCAGGCCGGTTTTCGAGCGCAGGACCTCAGGCATTCGGGACGAGATTGGAGTTCCCCGGTCGTACTTTCGCGTGCCCAAGAGTTCGCGTGGAAATCGTCTTGGCCCATTGACGATTGGTGGTAGGTCGAATCCTGTGCGAGCCGTCACCTCTTGTGGCTGCGCCACCCCGGTCGCCATCGACCCTGGTCATCCGAACACGCGTAACGTGATCCTTTCACTCATGAGCCACTCGCCATTGAGGTTCTCTTCGACACCCGGGGGAAGTGGGCTTTCGAGCCGGAGAGTTGAGAGGAAGGTGACTGTCGCAGGAGCACGACCCCACTCGCTTCATGTGAAGGCTGGTTCGTAGGTATCAAGTGATAAAACGAATGAATCCCGGCGAAGGAGCATCCGTGGATCAGGCTCAACCTTGACTCCGCACCGCGCAGGGAACGTTCGCGGACGTTGCCCCCTTGTCGTCAGACGAGGCGCATACCGAAGCGAGATTTATTGGGAATTAGAAAGAGAAAATTCGTTCTCCGCTCTGAATGACGTATAAGGAATCGCTTCCGTGGGACAGGCCAAGGCCTGCTCTACTCAAGAGTTGCGCAGCACGAAACATTGCTTTCCTGACTAGGAATCGTTCAGGTTGCGGCGATTCTCGAGTGAAAACTTCCGAGAGCCAGGCCGTGTAAGCTCTGGGTGACCCGACTACGTAACGACACAAAAGCTCAGCCTACAGAGCCTTGGCGGAACTATGTGTCGAATTTGGGGGGATTCCAAACGTTAAGCTGAGTTAACGTATTCCATACCAAGACTGAATGCAAGAATTTATTTCCGGAGGGAGTTCGAATTCACATTTGAGCGATGCGTCGCAAGTCGTGCGCTCCTCACTCCGAGGTGCTCGGCAGGCGGTGAGCCGGCGTGTTGCAGGAAGCTTTGGCCCTTTGGCCCGACTCCTGAATGTTCATGATCAGCTACGAGGTTTCGGATCGTGCTGTTTTCAGCGTGTGCCTGGTAACGGTTTTTGCGGAAATAACGAGCGGCGCGATTTTTTGTCCAGGAGAATTCGTGAATTCTATTGTCATGCGGAATGTTGTAAGATCACCAAATAGTATCAGTGGTTCGAGAGTCATTGATGTTGCGCGACATTTGGAACTCCGGATCACGGCTGTATTTGCATCAAAGGTAAGGATGGCGCTTGGAGTTTGATTTGGCCGAGGAATGGTTCTGCCTGATTAGGCTTCTGAGATGGGCAGATGATCGCGTCCGTTGAGGCGGGCGTACCTTCCTGATCGAGTACGACCTTCGGAAAACTTCCCGCAATTAAAAATATCGCGTTACACCGAAAGAAGTCACTGGACATCACAACGACAGCGTGACTATTTTCTTTTGTACAAGCAGTGAACGTCTTTTGCTTGTCTTGTGAAGAAATCCACTTAGTCACGTTATGCATCGATCAGGGACACGGGTTGATTCGCGAAGCCCAAGTGGGTCTCGTCGAACCCTGGGGATTTCTGCAGTCACCTTTCTCTCTGCACAAAAACGTGATGTGGAATAGGGGTAGGCCCTTCGGTCTATCCCCTTGGCGGTTGTCTCCCCGACACCCCTTCAATCCACAGGACGAAATAGGGCGTAGCCACATTTTTTATATTGACAGTTATCCGTCCGGATCGGCAAAGTTGTACGATGCCAAGCAATGATGCGTGGCGCCACAACGAACGTGCCTCTTCGGTACATAAAAAATGTGCGAATAGGTTTCGTTTTGCATACAACGGATTCGTTATCGTCGAGCTTGCCAACTTGACTGCGCTATCATGATCCCGCATACTTCACGAAGCCGTTGCCTACTTCGATTGCACAACGAAGCTTATTTTCATTTTACGATCGGCTCACTCTCCTAAGCGAGGCTGCTCGAGAGCAGAAAGTACGCCATGCGCACGGTTGCGTCCGAGAACGAATCGCAAGGGGTCCGTGGTTCCAATCGCCTCGGTTCGCGATCGGCCGCGATCCGTAAATCAAGGCTTCGTGCATCGGTTCTGGAGGGGTTGGAAGAGCGTACCCTCTTATCGACGGTACCGGCGCCGAACGTCCCCTTGAATAGTCAGATCGATGTCTCTGGCGGGGGCGATCACCACAATTCGAGCAGCCCGTCGATTGCTGTCGATCCGACGGATCCGACCAAGTTGGTGGCGGTTTGGACCGTAGACGATCCGCATTTTGCACCCGGACCGCAGATCGTTGTCAACGGAGCGTACTCAACGGACAGTGGGCAGACCTGGCGAAGTCTTGGCGGTTTCTCGAATATCAACGACCCGACCACAACGAACCCGCCCAAGGCGTTTGCCGAGGCGACGAACGCCAGCGTCGCTTTCGATCGCAATCATAATTTCTATGTGCTCGATGCGCAGAATAATACGGCGACATCGGGAGCAAGTGCACTTGTTCTGAATAAGTATAACTTCAGCGGCTCCTCGCCTTCGACCCAGTTTACGAACCACATCGTCTACGAGTCGCTCCAGGATCAGGCCGTGATGCCGATGCTGGCGGTCGACAGCAATCTGGCGAGCTTTACCGACACCGACGCCAACGGCAATCCGTACAACCAGATCGACCATTACTCCGGCAATGTGTATGTGGCCTGGGCCACGAACAATGTGGCGCCGAATGGGGCTACCAATTATAACCCGAACCAGATTGTGCTCGTCGCTTCCTCCGATGGCGGCCTGCACTTCTCGGGGCCGATGACGGTCGATTCCGGCGGGGATACGGGAACACAACGTTACACCATGCCCCAATTGGCCATTAGCCAAGGGCGGCCCGCGACGCCTGGTAAGCCGGCGATTCCGGGCGGACAGTTGACGATCGTGTATGACGATTTCGGCAGCGGCACCACGGCTGCGCCGATTCCCATCGACTTCATCTTCTCGGCTCAGGCCCAGGGGGCTGCTGCGCCGGTGATCGTGGGCAGTACGACGCCCTTGGATGGGACCCAGGACTATATCGCGACCGTTCCTGACGGTCTCGCCAACTTCAATTCGGTGAGCGATCTGTCCGTGTCCCTGACGTTGTCGGGAACGGCCGTCAATACGCTGACGATTCGGTTGATACCCCCCCCGGACTCGGGTTTGCAGCCGATCGTCCTCGTCACGAATGGATCGATCAGCGGGGCCAACCTGGGGATCTCGTCGGGCGGGGTCGTGGGAAGCACGGTCTTCACCGATTCCGGCGCGCGCACCATCGACGACAAGAGCAGCTCCAGTCCGTACATGGGGTTCTACCGGCCTTCGGCAGGAGCGAGCCTCCGCAATACTTACCGTAACGCTTCCGCTTCGCAGATCGCGGGGGACTGGACCCTTGAACTGGTCAATTCAGGCACCACCGCCGTGTCCGTGGTGAATTGGTCACTCAACTTCCTCTCGGGGATGCAGCCGACCAACGACCAAGTTCTCACTGCGACGAATGCTCGGAGTACGCTCACGGGTGGGGGCAGTTTGGCGTCCCCGGTCACGGCTCAGGGGATCGGTCCCGGACTGTCCCTGGCCTCGGACAATACGCTGGGGGCTTACAGCCCGAATGAAGGACGTCAATACCTGGCGTACGTCACCTATGTCTATAACATCGCCGAAACCCCGAACAACCCGCCGTCGAACACGGACATCCGTTTGATGGTGTCGGACGACGGCGGTTTGACCTGGTCGACTTCCGGTCAGCCCATCAACGACGACGACGCATCGACGGACGGCTTCTCCGAAAGCACCTCGACCGATAGTTTGCAGACCTCCGGTGTGGTCTCGGGCCGAACGCAATTCCAGCCGCAGGTGGCCGTGGATAATGCGACGGGCGCGGTGGTCCTGTCGTGGTATGACGCGAGGAACGACGCGGCGAATGCTCGCGTGGCCACCTACCTGACGGCGAGTATCGACGGCGGCGGGTCGTTCTCACCGCAAACGTTTGCCAACACAGCACAGACGGCCATCGACGCGATCACGGGAAAGACCGTGGTCCTCGGTCCGATCCCCGATAATCAGTCAGCCGGTAACCCGAACACGGACGCGACGTTTGGATTTGGGATTCACCAGGGGCTGGCGGTCTACGGCGGCCAGATCCATGCCATCTGGTCGAGCAACCTCAACGGGGGATTTCTTAACGGCGGCAGTTATTCGGCCTCCTTGCCCCCCTACGTTTGGCAAGATATCCGGACGGTGACGGCGACGATCGCCTCGGGCCCTCGAGTCATCGCCAGCACGATGGGGCCGGTCGGCTTACCCAACGATACCGTCAATCCGGCTCCGGGCGGTGGTGCCCCACCGGTCGCGATGGCCTTCCAGCTCACCTTCGACCGCCCCGTGGACCCCGCCTCCTTCACGAAAGACCTGGTCCAGGTCTACTATCGCGGCACCGGTCCGAACGACGTGCCGGTTCCGATCAAAGTCAACAAGGTCGAGGGGATTCCGGACGCGTTCGCACCCAACAACCCCGGTAACATCTACGGCTACACCCGATTCCAGGTCTTCTTTGATCCTCAGTCGAAGGTTGGTACGTATAGCTACATCATTATGCCGGGACTCCGGGATGGGCTCCGCACACAGCTTGGCGGTCCCAACACGCGGGTTGAAGGCAATTTGATGGACCAGAACGCCGACGGCGTGGGTGGCGAGGCGCCCGTCACTGGCGTGGGACCTCAAGATGCCTATTCGGCGCCCACGGCCACGGGACAGGATCACAATTTCACGTACATTCCGGGCCAGTTCTTTGGCGGCACTTTTGACAACAACACGCTGCCCTTGATTGTGTCGGGTCCCCACGTCGCGAGCTCGAACGTGCCTGGGACGTCCCAGGCGGCCTCGGACAACCTGGTGCAGAACCAGACGGTCAGCTCGATCGACGTCACGTTCGACCGCAATATGCAGGTGGGGTCGTTCTCGCCCGCAGACGTGTTGCGCGTCATGGGACCCACGGGCCTGATCCCTGGGCCTTATACGGTGGCCGCGGCCTATAACGCGACGGTCAACCTGCCGGCCCAGGTGCCGCCGAAGAACACGCTGACGTCGACCCTGACCATTCCGAATGACGGTGGCGCGTTCAAGATTTCCGACCTGAGTGTGCAGCTCGACTTGAACGCGAGCAACACCAGCGACATCACGGCGGTCCTTGTCGCGCCCGATGGCACGAAGATCACGCTCTTTTCGGGAGTCGGGGGGAACGGGCAGAACTTCAGGAATACGGTTCTGAAAGACGGGGCCGTCCTGCCGATCGCGGACGGTCTCTCGCCGTTCAATGGGACCTTCCAACCGGCCACGCCGATCGACACGAAGCTGGCCGGCAAGTCGCTTCAAGGCACCTGGTCGCTCCAGATCACGAGCAGCTCGGCCTCGGACGTGGCGACGCTCAACTCGTGGTCGTTGGCGGCAACGCCTCAGAATCCGTCGGCGGCTGTCCTGGCACAGACCTTCCGCATCGGGTTCGCGACGCAGCAGCTCAGCGGAACGTACACGGTGGGCTTGGGGTCGAGTATCCTCGCGGCAGACGGATCCGCGATGGATGCGAATCAGAACGCCGGGGTCGATCTGCTCATGCAGAAGCCGTCCGGCACCACGACGCCGATCACCTTCGCCTCTTCCGACGTGCACCAGACGATCGCGCCGGGGCAAACCGTCACGTCGTTGTTGACGGTCCCCTCGTCGTTCGGGTCGGAAGGGGTGAGCCTGTCGCTCGATATCACCTATCCTCATGACCCCGACCTCACGGCGGTGTTGATCGGCCCGAACGACGAGCAGATTACACTCTTCTCGAACGTGGGGACGACGGGCAATCAGGCGAACTTCTCCAACACGAGCTTCAGCGACCTGGCGACGACCCCGATTACGAACGGCGGCCCGCCGTTCTTCGGCCAATTCACGCCACAGTTGGGCACGTTCGGCACGGCCTTCGGGACGGCGACGGTTGGGACGTGGAAGTTGGTGATTACCAACAACGCCGCGACCTCGAGCACGGCAACGGGCACGCTCAACAGTTGGTCGCTGACGTTCCAGAAGAGTCTGCCGATCAGCGGTCTGGGAGAGACGGTGGCCGACCAGTCGTCGGTGAGCTTCCGCCTCTTCACCAGCGACCCGACCAATCCGCTCGCGTCGAACACCTGGACGGCGGTGGGCGCGGGTACGGTCTCGAACGGTGCCCCCGGCAGCAATTATTCGGGTTCGGTCTCTTCGATCGTTGTGGATCCGTCGGACCCGTCGGGGAACACGGTCTACGTGGCGGCGGCCAGCGGCGGTGTCTGGAAGACCAACAACTTCCTCACGACCGACCCCAACGGGCCTACCTACATCCCGCTCACCAATTTTGGCCCGACCTTCGGCCTGAACATTGGCAGCATTGCCGTCTTCCCGCGGAACAACGACCCGAACCAGACGATCATCTTCGCCGGCACGGGCGTTGGTTACGCCGGCCCGTTGGTCTCGGGTTCGACGATGCTCAGCGACACGAACCGAGGTGTCGGCTTCCTGATGTCGACGGACGGCGGAGCTACCTGGACGCTGCTCGACAACGAGAACAGCGCCAATCCCCACTTCTTCGCGAGTCAAGGGGGGACGAGCACGAACAAGATCCTCATCGATCCCCACCTGACGACCGACGGCCACCTGATCATTTACGCGGCGTTGAACAGTGGGATCGATCCCGCGACCGGCGGGAGCAACGGCAAGGGTGGTCTCTATCGCAGCACGGATTCGGGGCAGACCTGGACAAAGCTCTCGAACGACTCCATCCAGGGGACCAACGCGACCGATATCAGCTTCGACCTTGCGAGTGCCACGGTCAACGCGGTGAGTAATCCCACGGGGAACGTCAATACCCTCTTCGTGGCGTTCGCAGCGACGCCGGGTGCGTCGACCCCTGGCGTCTACATCAGCCCGAACCGAGGTCAGACGCTCAATCTGATGGCCGGTGGAAATGCGGATCCTTTGATTCGTAGTCCGGATATCATTACGAACAAGCAGCCCACTCCCATTCCGGTCAACAATGGGACCTTCCCCACCACCAACATCGGTCGCATCGTCATCGCCAAGCCGGCTTTGGTCCCATCTTCCGACCCAAGAGCGAGTCTCGAGAATACCCTCTACGAGGGTTGGCTTTACGCGGCGGTGGCCGCGGCCGATGGCTCGGGCTTGCTTGGGCTCTACGTCACCAAGGACTTCGGCACGACCTGGACTCAAATCCATACCGGGACGTTGCCGAACCACGGTGGAATCCTCAATCCCATTCCCACCAACAATCCGACTCAGACCCAGTACAACACGACGAGCGACTTCTTTGCCGCCACGAGCCTGTCGCTCTCGGTCGATCCCAACAACCCGAACATCGTCTATCTCGGGGGCGGGTCGATCGACCAGGTGTCAGGCCTGATTCGTGTTGATATCACGAACATTTTCGACTCCCACTCGGACGTTGCGTACTCACCGAATCGGCCTGACGGCGGGGCGATCCAGTCCAACACGGTGGGCGGGCTCTCCGTTCAGACTGTTAACAACGGACCGACCGTTTTGTGGCTGGGTCAGAGCAACCCCGTCACCACCTCTTACATCAACCTGCTCCAGGATCCGAGTGCCGCTTATCTTACGAACACCACGCTTTTGATAAGCAACAGCGGCACGTTCACCAACGACGGATCCAACATTCGTTGGATTCCCTTTGATGAATTGCTCAAGTCGGGTCCCAATGATTTCAGCCCCACCACGAGCGTGCACAGCCTGATCACGGAAGTCGACCCGCTCACGGGCAAGTCGCGCCTGATCATCGGTGACAATCAAGGCGTGTTCACGGGAGTGGATATCAACGGGAAACTGAGCGCGGGGATCGGTACGGCCATTTCGCCGACGTATTCGCGCAATGGGAACCTCCAGATCGCCCAGTACTATTACGGTGCGGCACAGCCGAGCAACATCGGCGCTCAGGTGGCGGCGGCCATGGTCTATGGCAACGGCGCGAGCACCGGGTTGAACCAGTCCGATCCCAACGTCTTGAACAACGGCGATCTCTCCTGGACGGCGCCCAACGATGGGCCGTTCGACGGACTCCACGAGATCGACGGCGTCGGCGTGCAGGTCAGCCAACAGGCCGACTCACAAGGCAACAGATTTGTTTATGCTTATTTGTTCCCGGACGTGAACCTTGGTGGTCAAGGCTCCGACTTCTTCCTCGTGAGCATTAACGGCGGGCCGTTCATTTCGCGCACGACGGGACTGGTGCAGACGATCAACCAGTGGCCGAATGATTCCGCCAGCTATCCAGGGGGAATCCTTCAGGGCGGATTCGCGGTGAATCCGATCGACGGCGACGAGGTGATCATCGGCTCGAATACCGGGCAGATTTTCTCGACCATCGATCAAGGGAAGACCTGGTTGAAGATCGCCGATAGCGGCTCTACGCCCGATCTCGACGGAACCTACGCTTCGGCCCTCGCGTACGGTGCGCCCGACCCGCAGGGTCCCGGCGGAATCGGTAACCTCAACAACTTCATCTATGCGGGCACGGTCGGCGGCCACGCGTACGTGACTCAGACCGGTGGTGGAACGGTCGGTAATTTCAATGGCTGGACGAATATCTCGAACGGGCTCGACGGCTCTCCTGTCGTCAAGATCGTCACCGATCCGACCCGAGGGACCCACGACGCGTTCGCCGTCACCGAAGGCGGGATGGATACCCAGACCTTCGCAGCACCTGTCTCAGTCAACAATCCCTTGCTGATCGGTGGCGGGGCGACGGCCATCTCGGCATTGCCGCAGATCTCCAACGTGAACCTGAAGGCGCAAGATGTTTCGGTGACGGTGAATATCACTTATCCGACACCGGGCAACCCGACCCCGTCGAACACGCTCGCGGACCTTTCGCTCTTCCTCATCGCCCCGGATGGAACGAGGATTCCACTCGTGGCCGCAGGAGTGCTCAAAGGTCAGAGCATGGTCAACACCACGTTCGATGCCATCATCCCGAGCGACCCTGCCAATCTGATCTCCAATGCAAGCGCGCCCTACACCGGGACCTACGCCACTCCGCAATTGCAGTCCCTGCTCAACAAGAACATCGTTGGGACCTGGAAGCTCGAGGTCGACAGCGTCGCGGGTTCGGTCGGTGGTACCCTCACATCTTGGTCACTGTCGGTCAAGGCTCCCGGTGGGGTTTACTACATCCCCGACTCGACGGCGGCCCCCGGTCCTGGTGCGGGCTATAACGGCCAGTGGCACAACATCACTGGCAACCTGTTCGACAATCAACTCGCGCCTTTCGGCGACATGTCGCAGTTGCAGACTCAGCTCGCGGACATCATGTCGATGGCGGTCGACTGGCGGTACGTGATCCCCGACACCACCGATAACCTGAACAGTGCGCCCCACCCGATGCTTTACGTGGCCGGGCAGGGGGGCGTCTTCCGTTCGACCGACCTCGGTTCGACGTGGACCGACTTCCCGAACCAGAGCTTTGACGGCTCTCCGGCCGATGGCGGCTACCTGCCGAATGTCAAGGTCACCGACCTCAACATCGCGTCGGGCGACATCGACTCGACCACCGGTCGGTCGCAGTGGATGGCCGGAGATCCGAACAACCTGTTCGCGACGACCTACGGCCAAGGCACCTTCTCGATCCGGCTGGCGCCGGTCGTGTTCCCCAACACCAATGCGGCGGGACAGCCGAACAACCTCCTCTACCTCGACCCGGCGAGCGACACGGGAACCTTTAACAACGACGGGATCACCAACGACCCTGCTCCGTATGTTGACGGCTTGAGCGAGCAGTCGGCGTTCGGCAACGTCGTCACGGTCAACCTCTACGACCAAACGAAGGACCCGAACCACCTTCACTCGATCGGCACCGGTCAGACGGATAGCAGCGGTCATTTCAAGATCCGACTCCAACAGGGATACTTTACCGATAGCGGCCTGGTGACGATCGCGGTTCAGGCCACGGATCAATCGCAGACGAAGGGGAACGTCGCGCTCCTCACGTTCATGCTGCAGATCGCTCCTCCGGCGTCGCCGGGCGCTCCCGGTCTCGAGTCGGGCAGCGACTCGGGGACGCAGGGCGACAACACGACCAACAACAATAACAACATCAATGGATCCGGCCCCGCGCCGATCTTCGACGTGCCCGGTAACGGAGCGGGGGCGACCGTGACCCTCGATCGCGCTCCGCTCGCCTTCGCGTCGCAGGCGTCGTCGGTTCTCACGGACAACACGGCGTTCACTTCGACCATCAACGTGGCGGCCGGTCAGTACGACACCATCACGAGTCTTACCCTCGACCTGTCCAAACTCAGCTTCTCGAAGCCCAACGACCTGAAGATCGTTTTGACGGGACCCGACGGCACGACGATCAACGTTCCCGCACCATTCGGCAGCGCCATCAACCTCGCGGGGTTGAATGGCACGTTGGCGGCGGGTGCGTACAAGTTGACGATCCTGAACACCGGCGCGTCGAGCGGCACGATCGATGGTTGGGGCCTGAGCGTGAAAACGACCACCCCGATCACCACCCAGGCGACACAGCCGGAGGTGGGGACGTTGGGGGCCAAGGGCGTTTTGAACTCGACCATCACAATTCCCGCGGCTTCGCTCCCCGGGAACGCGACGGTCGGTGGTCTGGCGCTCGACCTGTCCAGTCTCCAGTTCGCCACACCCGGGGATCTGGTGATCAAGCTGATCGGGCCCGACGGTACGGCGATCCCGATCGCCGCCCCCTTCGGCACCAACGTGGTCACCGGCCTGAACGGCAAGCTGGCGGCTGGGACCTACACACTGTCGATCACGAACGTGGGGAACAACTCAGGCTGGCTCGGAGCCTGGGCGTTGTCCATGAACGCGGTCAGCGGGTCTCCGCTGACGCAAAGCACAACCTTCACGACGCCGCTTCCGGTCCCTGCCGCAGCCCCGATCGTTTCCAAGGTGACGATCCCTGCCGCGGCTCTGGCGAACCCGAATGCGACGATTCCGGGCCTGGTCCTCGACCTCTCGACGCTGAGCATCCCCGACTCGTCGAAACTGGCGGTCACCCTGACCGCTCCCAACGGTCAGACCGTCACGGTCAACGGTCCCTTCTCGAAACCGTTCTATCTCTCGAATTTCAACGGGACGCCCGCGGCCGGTGATTACACGCTGTCGATCACGAACACCGACCCGACGGGCCTGAACGTCGGTTCGCTGGGAGGGTGGACGGTGGCGCTGGCCGGCGTCAACGGAGCGGGTACCGGCCTGATCGCGGCTGGCGCGACAGCCACCTCCAAGGTGACGATTCCGGCTTCGGCCTTGTCGAGCACCCAGCCTCAGCCCGGCGTGGTCATCCCCGCCAAGGGCTCGATCACGGAAATGATCGATGTGCCGGCCTCGTCACTCACGAGTCCGTCGGCGACGATCAAGAGCCTGGTGCTCAACCTGGCGAGCCTGAACATCGCGAATCCGAACGATCTGACGATCACATTGACCGGTCCCGGCGGCAAGACGGTCGTGGTCCCTGCCCCCTACGGCAACAGCATCAACCTGACGGATCTGGTGGGCACCCAGGCGGCAGGGATCTACTCACTGACGATCGCCAACACGGGCGGTACCGTCGGCAGGCTGGGGGCCTGGTCGCTGACCCTGACCGACAACGGCGCAGGCTCGACCGCGAAGAGTTTCCCACCGTCGACGATCGCCGATGGTGTCGTGCTCGACCTGTCGCAGTTCGGCGCCACCCCCAACGCGACGATTACGCTCAAGGGACCCGACGGGACGGTGATTCCGGTCTCCGCGAGCAATAGTCGCTATGTTGTGCTCTCGGGTCTGAACGGCAAGTTGGCGGCGGGAGACTATACCCTCTCGATCACCAACACAGGCACGACTCCGCTCTCCCTCGGGGGCTGGTCGTTGAACTTGCCCGGGACGTTGACCTCCACCGTAGCGGTCAACAGCGCGGCGGCGTCGACGACGGGAACGCCGCCGATCACGGTCGCGATCGCCGACACCAACAACGGGCAGGGGGTGATCCCCAACGGCGTTTACCTCTACTCGGCCGGCCAGTCGGACCTGGCGGGCAACCTTGGCGTCGTTGGGCCTGGGACCGTCATCACGATCGATGCGGCTCCCCCCGCAGTCCCCGCGCCGGTCTTGACCACGGACACCGATTCGGGCCTGCCCGAAAGCCCGAGGAACTCCGACGACATCACCAACGTCGCGCAGCCCGACTTCCAGGGCTATGTGGAGCCCAACGCGATCGTCCACCTCTTCGTCAACGATGTGGACGCGGGGTCGACGACGGCCGACGCCACCGGCCACTATCTCATCACCTCCTCGATCGCCCTGACCGAGGGCCTCAACAACATCACCATCCAGGCGACCGACACCGTTGCGAATGTCAGCGCCATGTCGCCGATTCTCGTCGTACGGCTCGACACGACACCACCCGATCCGATCGCGTCGAAGCTCGTGCAGACCGACGACACGGGCTTCTCGAACGAGGACGGCGTGACCTACGACTCGACGCCGAGCTTCTCCGGCACGGCCGAGGTCAGCGGTTACCACAGTGCCAATCCCACGGGCTTGACCGACGGGACCCTGATCAGGCTCTACGCTCAGCTCGCCGGTGAACCCGGACAGCCGGATGGCAACCCGGTCTTCTTGATCGGCGAAGCACTTGCCGATCCGATCACGGGGCAATACACCGTCACGGTTGGGCAGTACATCACGCCGCAACCGGCCGACGCGGTGAAGTTCCTGCCGGATGGTACGTACAACATCTCGACCTTGCAGTACGACATCGCCGGCAACCAGAGTCGTTCGCTCTTGTTCGGCAACGCGGGGGCCGTGGTGATCGACGGCACCGACTCGCCGTTGCATGGCGACAACCTGGGACCGAACGGGACGAACGAGCTGGGCTGGCTCTACATGCAGGAGGTCTTGAACCTCATCGAGCCCAATGTCAGCAACGGCTCGAAGACGCTCGTAGCCCTGGGGGTCGACCCGTCGTTCGGGCTCGCCAGCCTGGTGAACGCCTGCATCAATTCGGTCTTCGCTCAGAGCAATCTGGCCAAGGACGGATGGAACCTCGTCCTCGTCACCGGCGACGCCAATATCGGCACGTACCTCAGTGGAGGTGCCGCCCAGGCGCTGACCGTCGATAACACCTCGGCCGGTACGATCAGCTTGAATCAGACGGGCCTCCTCTACATCACCACCGGCAACAAGCTGGGCGGTGACCTCACGAACTCGGAGTTGGGGGTCCTCAACCAGCACGGTCAGGACATCAAGAACTACGTCAATGGCGGCGGAGGACTCTATGCCCAGACCGAGTTGCCGTCGCCAGACTCTGGTGTGACCCCCTTCGGCTGGCTGACGAGCTTGTTCCCGGACATCACGCCGGTACCCGAAGACGGCTTCACCGACGGGCTGCAAGTCACGCCGGAAGGACAACAGATCTTCCCCTCGGTGACCGCGGAGGACTTCGCCGGGGCGATCTGGCACAACTACTTCACCGGATCCTTCGACCCCCTCTCGGTGATCGTCACGGTGCCGGATACGTTCACCCAGGGTCAGGTCGATCCGCTCGTGCTGGCGTCGTCGGGGAGCCTTGCGGACACGAATCCGTCTCAGATTACCGTCTCCACCAAGGGGGCGGATCCGAAGCCGACGTCCACCCCCGTGCTCGACCCCAGTACCGACTCGGGTAATAAGGGAGATAACATCACCCAGGACAACAATGGTCCTGACGGTGTTTACCCCGCTCCGATCTTCAACGTCGCCAGCGTCGCACCCGGTGCCCAGGTTAAGCTCTTCCGCGCGACGTTTAACCCGACGACCCACGCGATCGGTACGCCGGTGCTGGTCAATACGGTCTTCAACACCGGAACGGAATCGGCGACGATCCAGATCGCGGATTCGAAGGAGTTGATTCCTGACGGGACGTACATCTACACCGCCCAGTTGACCGACCTGGCGGGAGTTATCAACCCGATCAGCGCGGGACTCCAGGTGACGATCCTTGCGACCCCGCCGGGAACCCCGCAGACGCTCATCCTCGACCCGTCGACCGACTCGGGAACATTCAATAATGATAAGGTGACGAATTTCAACAATTCCGTTGCCAACCCATCGAATGCCCCGATCTTCGATGTGTCGAACGTGGCCCCGGGCCTCACCGTGGAGTTGTTCCGCGGCAGCACGCTCGTCAACTCCGTCTCGTCTGGGTCGGGGGGGATGGTCAAAGTGGCTGACACGAACGCCGGCAACGGGACCATCGGGGATGGCACCTACCTCTATCATGTTCAATTCGTCGATGTGGCCGGCAACCTCAGTCCGGTCGGCGCGAACTTGTCGGTACTCATCGATCACACCGCGCCGGTGGCGCCGAACAAGATCGTGCTCGATCCGTCAACGGACTCGGGAACGCTCCACAACGGCACCGCGACGAACTTCAACAACAACCCGGCGACAAGTCCGATCAATTCGCCGATCTTCGATGTCTCTGGCGTCGAAGCCAACGCGACCGTGCAGTTGTACCGTGCCCCGGTGGTCGACGGCGTGGCAGGTACCCCGGTCCTGGTCAACACGTTGACCAATACGGCAGGGGGCACCGTCCATATCGCCGATACCAACGGCGGTAAGGGTACGATCCCGAATGGAACCTACGTCTACTCGGCGAAGCAGATCGACCTGGCCGGGAACATCGAAGCGAGCTTCAGCCCCGGCACGACGGTGACGATCAACGCGACGCCGCCAAACGCGCCTCCGGTTCGGCTCGACGCCGGAAGCGATACGGGGATCAGCAACAGCGACGGGATCACCCAGATCACCCTCTTCCACTTCCCGGTCTTCGACATCTCCGACGTCGTGGCGGGAGGGTCGGTGGAGCTACTCCGCAACGGCGTGGTTGTGGCGTCGCTCGCCATCACGGGCGGGGGAACGATCCAGATCACTGATGCAAACTCCTTGGCCGACGGTACCTATACCTACGCAGCTCAGCAGATCGACCTGGAGGGGAATGTCAGCCTGATCGGTACGCCGATCCAGGTGACCTACGACACCAAGTCCCCGACAGCTCCCGGAGCCCCGGCTCTCGATCCGGATTCCGACTCGGGAACCCAGGGAGACTTGATCACGAGCTCGTCCTCGCCGACGTTCGACCTGTCGGGGGTCGAAGCCAAGGCCACGGTCAAGTTGCTCCGCGATGGTAAGGTGGTCGCGACCATCAACAACGCCGCTCCAGTGGGAGGGGTGCTCGAGATCAGCGATCCCGGACCAGTCAGTGACGGAACACATGTTTACACCGCGTTCCAAACCGACGTGGCCGGCAACGTCAGCCCCATCAGTCCCAGCGTGTCGGTGCAGTTCCAGCCCGATGCTCCGACCGACGTGGCTCTCGACCCTGACTCGGATTCGGGTATCAAGGGTGACGACATCACCAATGTCCTGAGTCCCATCATCGATGTTTCGGGCATCGCCCCCGGAAACACCGTCAACCTGCTCCGTAACGGCTCTGTGGTCGCCACCTTGACGAGTGCCAGCGGCGGAATCGTCAAGATCACCGACCCGGGTCCGCTCACCACCGGTCAGTACATCTACACCGCCCAGCAAGTCGACCCGTCCGGAACCACCAGCCAAACCAGCACTTCGGTCACAGTGACGGTGCTCACAAATGCTCAGCAACCAGGTATCTCGCTCGACCCCGGCTCCGACTCCGGGGAGAAGGGGGATCAGGTCACCAATGTCACGGCTCCGACGATCGACATCACCAATGTTGTACCCGGGGCGACCGTCACGTTGACGCGAGACGGGAAGGTGATCGCGACGGTCACAAGCGCCAATGGTGGCGAAGTGATGATCAAGGACAACGGGCCGCTGACCGACGGTGATTACGACTACGTTGCTCAACAGACCGACGTGGCCGGTAACGTCAGTCCGTTCAGCGGTGTCCTGGTCCTGACGATCGATACGACGCTACCGGCGGGTCCCACCCTGTCACTCGACCCGGCCACGAACACGGGATCGAAGACCGACAGCATCACGAGCAACACCCAGCCGAAGATCGACTTGGCCGGGATCCTGTCGGGTGCTACCGTCACGCTCTATCGCAACGGGAGCCTGATTCACACCTTCACCAACGTCACCACGGCCACCCTGTCGTACACCGAGGCGTCTCCGCTCGAAATCGGAACGTACAACTACACGGCGACCCAGACGAACTCGGCGGGCAACCTGAGTCTGATGAGTCCGGCGCTGGCCGTTACCATCGACAACAGTGTTCCGAAAGCTCCGTCGGTGACGCTCGATCCGGAGTCGGCCACCAACGGCAGTACCACCACGTCGGACCTGACGAATGTGGTGTTCGACGTCTCGGGGGTGGTTGCCGGTGGCGTCGTGACCCTCTTCCGAGATGGTCAGGCCGTGGCGACCGCCGTCAGTCCCACGGGGGGGACGGTGAAGGTCACCGACCCGGGTATGGTCAGTGCCGGTAAGCACTCCTACACGGTGCAACAGACGAGCGGGGCGGGTCTCCAGAGTCCGGTCAGTACGCCGGCCCTGGCGATCACGTTCCTCCCGCACCAGACCGTTCCGGGCGACTACATCGGCAACGGTCAGGCCCAGTTCGCGGTTTACCGCCGCGATACGTCGACGGGCCAGGGAACCTGGTTCATCCCCAACGTAACCTCAACGAGCGGAATGCCGTTCGGCTCGGCGGCCCTCGACGTTCCCGTCCAAGGGGACTTCCTGGGTACGGGTAAGGATCAGGTCGCGGTTTATCGCCCGAGCACTGCGACCTGGTACATTCCGGGATTCACCCCCGGCAACGGAATCCAGTTCGGCAAGGCGAACGATGATATCCCGGTACCGGGAGATTATTATGGGATCGGATCGGCACAAATCGCCGTCTATCGCGCCAGCACGGGTCAATGGTTTGTCGCAGGAACAGCGAATCCTGTGATCACGCTGGGCGGTCAGCCTGGGGATATTCCGGTGCCGGGTTACTACGACGGTCCCGGCAAGCTCGAGGAGGCCGTTTATCGCCCCAGTACCGGCCAGTGGTTTATCGCCGGTCACTCGCAGCCGATGCAGTTCGGTGCGACCGACCCGAACCATCCGGACATTCCGGTGCCGGGTAATTACGATGGACTTGGCCACACCCAGATGGCGGTTTACCGCCCCAGCACCCAGCAATGGTTCATTGCCGGTGGCGGTACCTTCCAGTTCGGTGGCCCCGGCGACATCCCCGTTCCGGGAGACTATCTCGGAAACGGAAGGGATCAAATCGCGGTCTACCGCCAGGGCAATCCGGGTACTCTGTTCATTGGCGGTCTGGCCCCGATCTCCTTTGGCGGCCCGAACGACATTCCCGCCAACGCGCCTTACTCGTACCGGGCACCGTTGTCGCAGGCGAGGGTCGTTGCGATGTCGATCGGAACTTCCGTCGACCTGGGTGCGACCGCGGCCGCACTCTCAACAGGGCAGGGTACGACTGCCTCGTCTTCCTCGGCCAATGCCGATCCAGGAAGCAAGGGGGGCGTCCAAGCCTTGGCGGTAAACCGTCCCGCCAACCGTATCCGTCCCCAGGCGGAGACGCCACGGGCGTCCTTACGCTCGCTCCGGCAGTTCATGGCGAAACGGGCCCAGATCTTCGCCAAGCGATGGCAGGTCTGATCGACGCCTTCGTGCTCGTCGGAAATTAAACACTCATCTTGGCCGGTGCGATTCATCGCACCGGCCATTTTGTTGCGCACAAAGAAGTAACGCAGGAGCACGTCCAAAACGTATCAGATCGAACCGATAGAGCGTCTAATCAGCCTTTTTGTCATTGCCGAAAGTTAAACAATCATGATGGTCGGTGCGTCTCTTCGCACAGGCCATTTCTTTTGCGCGCAGAAGCGTGTAATTGTAAACGGTCCGAACTTTTCGTGGCGAAACGAAAAATCGTTGACAGACATGCGTCCGATTGCTAGCATTCATGCAAGCTATTAGCGGTGCGGCGCAACGATGCGACCGAAAATGTCGGCGAAACGTGCTTGACTTCGTGATTTGTATAGTTCCGACGTTGCTTACCCCGATTTGACTAACGGCGCGATAGGCTGCATGCTTTGCCGATCCCAGTAGCGGATCCCTTTCGACGTGACGAAACGACATGAGTGGCGCGCACTCGCCCTGGTCCGGGGTGGCGATTAGATAACAGCGGAGAGATGACCATGCGTTCGGATGCATCCGAAGTCGAATCGAAGGGGAGCCGTGCTCGGACCCGCGCAGGGTTACGCGGCAAGCTGGCCCGCAGTTCAACGCTCCGGCGCATGGCGCTGGAAGGTTTGGAAGCCAGGACGATGTTGTCGACGACAACGACGTCGACGCTTCCATCCCCCGCAGTAGCTTTAAACAGTCAGATCAATCTTTCTGGTTCTGAGGGGAGCGAGAGCACCCCCTCGATCGCGATTGATAAGAACAATCCGCAGAAGATGGCGGCGGTCTGGGTGCGGAACGACCCCTTGCTCGCCCCCGGGACGACGGTTTTCATCGAGTATGCGTACTCGAACAATGGCGGTGCATCGTGGTCGGGCCCGCAACGGCTCAACAATATCATCAACCCAACGACGAGTAATCCGGTCGTACCTTATGCGCAGGCGACCGACCCGAGTATTGCATTCGACCGCAACGATAATTTCTACATCCTGGACGCCCAGCATGGCACGGGGGCCACGGCGGCCCCCACGGCCTTGGTGCTCAACAAGTTCAACTTCTCGGGCGCGACGCCGACGCACTCGCTCTTCGATCATGTCGTTTACGAATCGCTTCAGGACGCGGCGGTATCGCCGATGCTGGCGGTTGACGACAATCTCAAGTCGTTCACGGACACCGACTCGAACGGTAAGCCTTACGTTCAGTCGGACCCGACGGCGGGGTCGATCTACATAGCTTGGGCCACGAACAACACGCCTCCGCAAAACGCTCAGAACTACAACCCGAACGAAATCCAACTGATCGCCTCTTCGGATGGCGGTAGCAACTTCTCGGGTCCGATCACGGTTGATACCGGCGGGGCCTTCGGTTCCCAACGCTACGCCGCGCCTCGGTTAACGATCAGCCAAGGCCGGCCCGCGGACGCATTTGGGAATCCGGCCGTGCCGGGTGGCCAGGTCACCCTCGTCTACGACGATTTCGGAAGTGGGACCCAAGCCCAGCCCGTCCCGGTGGACCTCATCTGGTCGACCGTCGTGTCGGGGGCGAGCTCCCAGGTTTTCACCGGTCCAGGCGGACCGATCACTGACGCGACGAATGATAATCCCAGCGTCATCACGCCGACGAACTTCCCGGTCAACGTCAACATCACCGACGCGGGGTTTGTCAGTCTGAGTCACCTGAGCGTCACGCTCACTGTTACGCATCCGTCGGTAGCCGACCTGAGCTTTGTCTTGATTCCGCCTACGGGCAGTGGCCTGCCGAACGTGACGTTGATCGCGGCCGGGACCATTTCCGGAGCCAACCTCGGTGTGACGACCACCGGCGTGCCGGTCGGTACGGTCCTCACCGACTTCGCGGCGCGAGCGATCAACAACCAGGCCAGTACCTCTCCGTACGTCGGAACCTATGGTGCCGAGACGAATCTCGATGCCGTCTATGCTGGGGCGACGAAGGCCCAGCTCAACGGTACCTGGACGTTGCAAATCACCGACACGAAGAACGGCAGTGCCGGATCGCTCGGAAATTGGTCGCTCAACCTCGTTTCGGGGATGCAGCGAGGGGCCCAGACCCTGGTGACGACCTCTGATATGCGAGGGGCGCTAGGCAACACCTATCCGATCAAGACGCCGAATTCTCCCCTGGGAGTCAGCCCAGGCGCGACGATCGCCTCGGACAATACGGTGGGCGCCTATAGCGAATTCGAGGGTCGACTCTACATCACGTACGTCGACCACGTCTATAATGCCAACCGCAACCAGCCCAATAATACCGACATCTTCATGAGAACGTCGGATGACGGTGGCAGGACCTGGTCGGCTCCTCAACTGGTGAACGACGACGAGGCGACGAACGACGGCTTCAGCGAGAGCAACTCGGACCTCTTCGACGTTACGACGGGCCGCACGCAGTCCGAGCCCGAGATCCAGGTGGATGCCGCCACGGGCACGGTCTTCCTTTCCTGGCTCGACTCGCGCGTCGATGCGTCCAATTCACGCGTGGCGACCTATTTGGCGGCGAGCAGCGACGGTGGCGCGTCGTTCGCACCGCAGGTCTATGCCAACGTGTCGCAGATGGCGAGGGACGGCATCACGGACCAGCTGGTCAATTTGGGACCGATTCCCGAGAGCCAGTTGGTTGGCACGGATACGACTTTCGGATTCGGAACCCATCAAGGGTTGGCCGTCTATGACGGCAAGGCCTTCCCGGCCTGGTCGAGCAATCTCAACGGCGGCAGTGACGGCAAGCAGCTCCTCGACATCCGGACCGTCAAGGCCACGTTTGCGGCTGGTCCTCGGGTGATCGCGAGCACCATGGGGGCCGTCAAACAGCAGACCATCACCACCGTCAACGGTCCGGTCACGATCAACGGTCCGGACGCCAACGGCGCGCCCACGGTCAGCGGTTTCACGGTGACCTTCGACCGTCCGGTCGATCCCAGCACCTTCACGACGAGCGACATTTCCGTCTTCTTCCGAGACACGACTCAGAACAACGTCTCGGGAGCTCCGGTGCCGGTCAACACGGTCGCACCGATTCCCACTGTGAATGATCCCAATAATCCCAACAACGTTTTCGGGTACACACAGTTTCTCGTGACCTTCGCGGCGCGATCGGCTGTCGGTACGTATAGCTATGAAGTCAATCCGGACATCAGGGACCGGATCCGGACCGTGTCCAACGGTGTGACGTCGCAAGGGAATCGGATGGACCAGAACGCCGACGGCGTTGCTGGCCAGCAGGCGGCCACGGGGGTTGGTCCCGGCGACGTTTACGCGGCCCCGCGTCCCACGGGGGGGGCTGGTTCGTTCGTGATCACGCCGGGTCAGTACCTCCCCGGTCCCTATGATCCGAATACGCTCCCGCTCGTCCTCGGTGGGCCGCACCTGGTGAGCTCGTCGATTCCGGGGGCTTCGCCAAGTTCCGACAATCTCGTCACGAATCAGACCGTCAGCGCGATCGACATCACGTTCGACCGGCCGATGGATCCGAGCAGCATCACCCCGGGCTCGATCTTGCGGATCATGGGACCGTCGGGTGCCATCCCGCTGACGACCAACGGGGTTTCGGACATTACGATCACGCCGAATCCGCTGGGTAATGATGCCGACCCCAGCCATCCGCGCACCTATCGGATCAGTTTCCCCACGCAATACCTCTCGGGCACCTATACGATCACGCTCGCCTCGACCATCAAGTCGGCGGCGGGTGACGAGCTCGACACCAACCAGAATGCGGGGGTCGACCTCCTCAAGCAAACGCCCTCCGGGACGTCGGTGGCGGTCACGTTCAACTCCACGAATGTGCCGACCGCGATCACTTCGGGATCGACCACGACCTCGGTTCTGAACGTCCCCGCAGGCTTCCTCACCCAGGACCTGACCCTCACGCTGAACATCACCTATCCCAACGATCCTGACCTCGAAGCCACCTTGATCGGGCCCGACGGGACCCAGGTCAAGTTGTTCACGAATGTCGGATCAGCGGGTGGAAATCCGGGCTTCAGTAACACCGTCTTCGATGACAAGGCTGGGACGCCGATCCAGAACGGTGGTCCTCCGTTCCTCGGCCGGTTCATCCCTCAACAGCCGCTCAGCGCGTACAACGGCAAGAGCGCGGCGGGGCAGTGGACGCTCGTCATCAAGAACGATGCGGCCACGAGCACCGGCCGGATCGGAAGCCTCGTGAGCTGGTCGCTGACGTTCCAGAAGGCCGTGCCGATCAGTGGACTGGGTGAGCCTGTGGCCGACCAGGCGACCGTCGGCTTCCGGCTCTTCACCGACAACGCCACGAACCCGCTGACCAGCGATACGTGGACGTCCGTTGGCCCGGGGACGATCTCGAACAACCCCCCCGGCAACGGTTACGCGGGATCCGTCAGCACGATCGCCGTTGATCCGTCGGACTCGTCGGGCAATACGGTGTACGTTGGCTCGGCGAGCGGTGGCGTCTGGAAGACGACGAACTTCCTGACGACCAATCCGGCGGGGCCGACTTACGTTCCACTCACCGACTTCGGCCCCACGTTCGGGGTCAATGTCGGCTCGATCGCCGTCTTCGGGCGCAATAACGACCCGAACCAATCGATCATCCTCGTGGGTACGGGCAACGCCAACGCGGCTCCCGGTAACGGCGCCATCGCTGGAAATATTAGCCAGGGCGTTGGCTTCCTCCTCTCGACCGACGGCGGAGCGAGCTGGACGCTGCTCGACAGCACGAATAATACCCTGCCGTTCGCCAGTCGTGACCATATGTTCGCCATTGACGGTGGGACCACCACGTACAAGGTGATGGTCGACCCGCGTCCGAGTCCCACCGGACAGGTGATCATGTACGCGGCTCTGGGAGGCACCCACGGCGGCCTCTGGCGGAGTATCGATACCGGTCAGCACTGGCAATTGATGAAGGCCGGCACCGCCACCGACGTGACCTTCGACCTCAACAGTGCCACCGTCGACGTCAACAGCAACCCGACCGGCAACGTGAACGTGATCTACGCCGCGTTCCAGGGTGAAGGGGTTTACATCAGCCCGAACCGGGGACAAAACCTCAACCTGATGGCCGGTGGCAATATCGACCCGCTGATTCGCGACCCGGAAAACCTCACGGGCGCGGAACCGCAGCCGATCCCCGTCGGCAATGGTACCTTCCCGACCGGTTCCGGCCGGATCACGCTCGCCAAGCCCGCACTGGTCCCGTCGAACAAACCCAGGGCGGATGTGGAGAACCTGCTTTACGAAGGCTGGATCTACGCGGCCGTGGCGAATCCAAACGGCCACACGATCGGTTTGTATCTGACCAAGGACAACGGCACGACCTGGACCCGGATCTACACCGGCACGGTTCCGAGTGTCAACAATGGGGTCGCCCAGCCGAGCAACAACCCAAGCCAGCCCCTCTACGACACACCCGGCAGCCCCACGGCTCCCTGGTCTAATTACAATCTCTCCGTCACGGTAGACCCCAACAACCCGAGCATCGTCTACCTCGGCGGTACTTCCGTGGGCCAGACCTCGGGCCTGATCCGGATCGACGCCAGCAATCTCTACGACTCCCACGCCGCGGTGGCGTATGACGGCAGTCGCGCCGCCGGTGGAACGCAGTTCTCGTCCGTCGGTCGCGTCGCGCTCAAGGATGTCAACCGTGGGACACCGGTTCTCGAAGTCCTCCGCGGGAACCAGGTGGTCACCGTCACCTCGCAGCAGTACATCAACCTGATCCAGGATCCGACCGCGCCCTTCCTCACCAACTCGACCCTTTACCTTTCCAACGTCGCGTCGTTCACCAACGATGGTTCGGGTATTACCTGGACCCCGTTCGACGAGCTCCTTAAATCCTCTGCGAACGACTTCGAGCCCTCGACGAACATCCACCAGATGATTTCGATCATCGACCCGCTCACCGGCAATGCCCGGCTGATCGTGGCCGACGACCAGGGGGTGTTCACCGGGGTCGACCTGGGGAACGGCAATATTAGCGCGGGCATCGGCAATCAGGCATCGCCGACCTATTCGCGCAACGGCAACCTTCAGGCTGCCCAGTTCTATTACGGCGCAGCCCAGCCGAGTAACGTCGCGGCCCAGATCGCTCAGGCCATGTTCTATGGCAACGGCCTCCACACCGGCGTCGCGACCTCGGACCCCGGTGAGATCAATCCGAATGATCCGAACAACGGCAACGTCGATTGGTCGGCTCCAACCCAGGACACCGGCAACACGGGTACGCTCAGCGGCGAAATTGACGGCGTTGGCGTGCAGGTCAGCCAACAGGGCGGGATGGCCGATCCCAACAATCCCGGCCAGAAGTTGCCGACCATCACGTATCAGTACGTTTTCCCAGGTTTGGGTGGTGGGTTCAGCGACTTCTTCCAGGTCAGCGTCAACGGCACACCGTTTACCTCTCGCACGACGGGCCTGGTGCAGGTGGCCAACGATCCGCAATGGCCGATCGCAGTTCCCCAGTATCCCAACGGCGTCGTACCAGGGAACTTTGCGGTCAATCCGGTCGATGGCAACGAGGTGATCATCAGCTCCGACGCCGGTCGGATCTTCTCGACCATCAACCAGGGCAAATCCTGGCTGGTGATCGGCGACCCGGCCTCCCTCGACAGCACGTACGCCCCGGCACTTGCCTTCGGCGCTCCTGACCCCAACGGCCCCGCGGGTGTGGGTAACCTCAATAACTTCTTGTATGCGGGCACCGTCGCCGGACACATCTTTGTGTCTCAAACGGGTGGCGGCACCATCGGTAGCGGCAACGCATGGACCGATATCTCGACGGGGCTGGACGGTTCCCCCGTCATGAAGATCGTCACCGACCCGACGCGAGGAAGCCACGATGCCTACGCGGTGACACAGAAGGGGGTCTATTACACGGCCAACTCGCTCGCCGGCACCGGGACGATCTGGACCAACATCACCGGCAATCTCTTCAACTTCCAGACCGCGGCCTTTAACAACCAAGACCTGACCGATCAGCGGATCGCATATCTCACCTCGATCGTGGCCGACTGGCGTTACGCCATCCCGAACAGCACAGGCGCCGGAAGCCATCCGGTCCTTTATGTGTCGGGTGAACCCGGGGTCTATCGCTCGCTCGATAACGGTAAGACCTGGTCGATCTACCCTGACAACACGACGACGAACGGGACGACGCCACTGCCGAGCGATTCGCCGGCGCCTCCGCCGGGTGGCATGCTGCCCAACGTGCACGTCAACGACCTGAGCTTGGCGATCGGAAACATCGACCCGACCACGGGTCGTCCGATTGCCGTCGCAGGCGACCCGAATAACCTGGTCGCCTCCACGCTCGGTCGAGGTACGTACACGATCCGGCTGGCCCCCATCGTGTTCCCGAACACGGACAGCCAGCCTGACAGCATCCATCTCGACACGACCTTGCCGCCTCCGGGGGGCAGCCAGAGCGGCACCGCTCAGGACGGCACCCCGCTGGTCACGGTGCCTCGGCCCGTGATCGACGGCACCAGCGAACAGTCGGCGTTCGGTAATACGGTTTACATCACGATCTATGACCTGACCAACCCGTCAAGTCCGCGGATCATCGGCGGCTACGATCCGACGAACCCATCCACGGCGAACTCGGCCAACCAGACCGATGAAGAGGCCGGGAACTTCTCGATCCAGATCAATGCCGGTGCGTTCACCTTCAACGGCATCAAGACGCTCGGGATCCAGGCCACGGACGCCTCGGGAACCAAGGGCAATATGGCGACGTTCACGTTCACATTGAACGCGAACCTACCGTTGCCGAATCCGCCGGCCACGCCGTCGTTAGCCCTCAGCCCGATCGACGACTCGTCGCATGGGAATAACGTCACCAACGTGGTCGAACCCTCCCTCATCGGTGCGACCGATCCTTCGACCCAGGTCCAGATCTTCAAGGCGGATAGCAACGGTCACCCCACGGGACCCGCGCTCATCACGGGTCAGACCGACGCCACCGGTAACTACCTCCTCAAATTTGCTACCCCCCTCGCGGACGGTGTTTATACCGTTGTCGCCCAGGCGAGCAACGCCTTCGGTGACTCGAACAGCAAACCCTTCACCTTCACGATCGATACCCATGGGCCGACGAGCGCTCCCACGCTCATCCTCTCGCCCGATTCGGATACCGGCATCAAGGGGGACAACATCACGTCGGCCCGCACTCCCTTCTTCTCGGGGGTGACTGAGCCGTTCGCGATCGTCGATCTCTACGACGCCAGCACGTTCAACCCCTCCAACCCGAGCGGGAACAAGGTACTCTCCGAGACGACCGCCGACGACAAGGGGAACTACTCGTTCCAGCTTCCCTTCAGCCTCACCAATGGCGCGATCACCCTGGTGTCCCAGGCACGTGACGTCGCCGGCAACGTCGGCCCGGTGAGCGCCGCTCTCTCGATCCAGGTCATCACCGTTGCGGCGGACTATAACAACGATGGCAAGTCCGATCTGGCTCTGTTCGGTCGCACCAGTCCGTTGGCGACCTGGCAGATCCAAGGAGTGACCTCATCGGGAGGCACCACGTTCGGGTCGGGCACGCAGTCGATCCCGGTGGAGGGGGACTTCATCGGCAACGGAAGAGATCAGCTCGCGTATTACAACCCGAATACGGCGACCTGGTTCATCCAGGGTCTCTATCCCAACGGGATCCAGTTCGGCATGGCGCTTGTCGACATCCCGGTGCCGGGCGACTACTTCGGCACCCACGTCGACACGATTGCCACCTATCGTCCGACGACCGGTGAGTGGTTCATCGGCGGCTCCCCCAACGGGGCGATCAAGCTGGGTTCACAGGGGGATATCCCGGTACCGGGTGACTACGACGGCATCGGACGAACCGAGCCGGCGGTCTACACCCCCAGCACCGGTACCTTCACGATCTACAACCCCCTGACCAGCCAGACGCGGAGCGTTCAGCTGGGTAGCCCGGGACTGATCCCCGTCCCCGGGCAGTACGACAACAGCGTCAACTTCCACAAGACCGAGCCGGCGGTCTTCGACCCGGTCACCGGCGTCATGACCATCCTGGGACCGAACAATACGACTCGTACGTTGCAGTTCGCCCAGGGATCGATCCCCGCGCCGAATGATTACGACGGCAACGGGATCGACGAACCCGCCGCCTTCTTGCCGGCCACTGGCACCTGGACGATCTATCCCCCGCAGAGCAACACCGCGACGACGAAGCAGTTCGGTCAGGCGGGCGAGGTGCCGGTCGCCGCGCCTTATAACTACCGCAAGCTGCCGGTCCAGGGGGATTACGTTGGAGACGGGTTCGCCCAGTTCACGCTCTTCCGGCGGACGGGTCCGCAGGCGACCTGGTACATCGGCGGGGTCAGCGGCCCCAACGGGACCAAGTTGGGCGGTCCCAACGACGTCCCGGTCCAAGGAGACTTCAACGGGAACGGCCTGGCCGACCTGGCGAGCTTCAACTCGAGTACGGCGACCTGGACGGTCCAGGGGCTCTATCCCAACGGCGTCCAGTACGGTGCGGCGAATCTCGACATCCCGGCTCCGGCCGACTATTACGGCGTCGGGACGACGACGATCGGCGTCTTCCGGCCCACGACCGGCGAGTGGTTCGTCGCCGGACAGGGCGCCGCTCAGGCGAAGTTCGGTGCGGGGATGAACAACATCCCGGTGCCGGGGAACTACGACGGTAGCGGCAAGGCCGAGTTCGCCGTGTTTGAACCGGCCACGGCGGCTCATCCCACCCAGTGGCAGATCATGGGAGCGAATGGTCTGCAGACGATCGCCTATGGCGGCGCGAACGACGTCCCGGTGCCGGCCGACTACGACGGGGTTGGCGAGACCCAACTCGCCGTCTACCGCCCGAGCACCCAGCAGTGGTTCATCGCCGGCCATGGACCGATCCAGTTCGGCGGGGCGGGCGACATCCCGGTGCCGGGCGACTACGACGGCGTTGGCCACGTGCAACTCGCCGTCTATCGGCCCAGCACCAACCAGCTCTTCATCGCCGGTCATCCTCAGCCGATCACCTTCGGCGGCAAGGGGGACGTCCCGGTCCAAGCGCCCTACGTCTATCGTGTGCCCGGCAACACGATCGTGGCGGCAAGCGTTTCGACCGAGACGAACGTCGGGAACGCGGACAACAGCATCAGCACTCCGCCCCCGGCTTCGCCCGATCCTTCTGCCACGACGGACGTCACGATTTCCGCGGCGGCCACGACCGCACCGCCCACCACGACAACCAACACAACCACGCCGCCGGCTCAGTCCGGTAGCCCTCGTCCCAACCAGCAAGAGCTGGCCAAAGAGAAGGCTGAGGCCCTGGTTGCTCTCCGAAACGCATCCCATAAGCATCAGATTCACGACACAGCCCTGTCGTCAATCCGAGGACGGTTCGGCCGACTCTTCGGCTGAGCTGATCTCCTGAAAACGTGATTGCACCAGGCCGTGTGCTCAGGCGATATCCATCGCTTGAACACGCGGCCTTTTTCGTGGATCCCTCGTATACGTCCGAGAGCTCGCGTCAGGAAGGACACACCTCGAACGTGCGCTCGAATGCCGAGGCGCAAAAAGCCTTGGTTCCGAAATCCGGTGTAAGCCTCGAAGCCGCCTGGTGCCAGTAGAGGAGCCGGCTGGTCCCCTTTCCGTGGAGTGGGCACCGCCTCTTCTCGTAGGGCAGGCCGGCCTACCAGGGCTTTTTGCGAGAGCCTCGGCAGGCCAAGGCCTGCCCAACAAAAAATTTGTCGGAGGCTCCACTGGAGGGGGTCAAACTTGGGGGTCTGCGCTGAATTTATTATTGCCGATTGATGATTCGTGTTCAGAATCGCACGGCCCTGGCAGGATGGACCGATGGCAGAGTTCTAATCTGATCGCTGTGGGTGCAGCCACCTCCTGTGGCTGCGCCTCCGCGATTGCCAGCAACCGCGGCCGGCCAAACTCAGGCCTCGAGATCCTTCCACGAATGAGCAGCTCATCACAGAAGTTCTCGATGTCCAATATCCTTGGGTCACATTCACCATTTACGTGTTTTTCGACCGCCTGGGAGACACTGGATTCGGGGTTTTTGTTCCATCGCACGTCGCGCTCCTGAGCCGGACCAGGAATGAACGTTTCATGACGCCCTCGATTGAATAATTAAGGGCGGCATTGGGATTGCAGTTGTTGACTCAAGGACGGGAGCTGGGTAACCGGCTCGAGAAAGCAAATCCTGTCGGAAGTTCTCGTACTGGAGACACTGCGATGACCATGCGACAACGTACGACCGTAGTGGGTGTTTTCACCGATGACCGTCAGGCCGAGGAAGCCATCGACGAGCTACGTCGAGCCGGCTTCCGCGATGATCAGATTGGGGTCGCCAGACGGCGGGCCGATGATGAACTCGCGGAGAAGGAGACCAAGCGGGAAGGGACTCACGCAGGCACAGGAGCCCTCGCGGGAGCATTTACTGGAGCGGGTTTGGGAGCGCTGGCGGGCTTTGGTGTTTTGGCCGGCGTGATGCCAGTGATCGGACCGGCGATCGCAGGAGGCACTCTGGCCGTGATTCTCTCGAACGCCGTGGGAGGCGCCGCCGTGATCGGCCTGATCGGTGCACTAATCGGCGCAGGTATCCCTGAGGAGGAAGCTCAATACTATAACCAGGAGTTCGAGGCGGGTCGCACCATCGTCACGGTCAAGGCAGACGGCCAAGCTGACGAGGTCGAGGCCATTCTTCGCCGCCACGGCGCCTACGACATGCATACCGACGGCAGGTCAACGGCCGAAGGGGCCACGACCGGGGAAATCCCTGCCGCGGGCACCACGGCGACCCATCCCATCGAAGGGCAACAACGCATCCAAGTTAAGGAGGAGGAGCTCCACGCCCGTAAACAGCCGGTCGAGACCGGGGAAGTGGGTGTGCGCAAAGAGGTTCACACCGAGCACAAGACGCTCGAGGTGCCTGTCCGCAAGGAGGAGGTCATCGTCGAGCGGGAGACTCCTACGGAACGCTTGCCCGCAGGTTCCGACATCCGCTCGGAAGAGGAAATCCGAGTTCCGGTGACCGAGGAGCAAGTGACCGTGGAGAAGACGCCGGTCGTCAAGGAAGAGGTGACCGTCGGCAAACAAGCCGTCCAGGACACCGAGCAGGTCGCCGGTGACGTTCGTGAGGAAGAAATCCGTGTCGAACGTAAAGGGAATGTAGACGTGCGCGACAGAGGTAAAAATCCTAAGAAACCTTGATCTCAGAAGTGTTCGCGCGGGAGCGTCCTCCCAGGATGCTCCCGCGCGGCGTGAGATCACTCAGGCGCTGAGGCGATCCAGATACTCCGCGACGACGGCGAGCAACCGCCCCACTTGCTCCGCCTCGAGATTCTCATTGAAGCGGACTCGGAAGATGCGCTCTTCGGGCCAGACATCCGTCTTGGCCTCTTGTTCGGAATGGACGATGACCCCCAGGAATGTCTTTCGCTTCATCAGTTCGTCGATGAGTTCCTGGGATGTGTACAGCGCAAGTTCGTCCTGGTTCATGCTCGATCCTTGACTCCTTCGGAACGGCGATCCCCGAGCGTGCCTACCTCCATGCTCGACGGGCCACCATGGTCCAGTCAATCACCCAACACCGAGGTTGGGCATGACTTCCGATCCTATCAAGTCCCCCTTCCGTGAGGGAACCCCGGTCGCGTTGATCGGGCGGCAGAAAGCCCAACGGCTCGCGCAGCGCAGCGTGTTGACCCGATTCTTCGCCGGATCGGCCGAGGACATGGTGTTGCGCCTGATCGAGGATGAGCATCTCACGCAGGAACAACTGGACGAATTACGACGATCCGCTGCATCGTCTCCCGGCCCGAAACGTCGCGGGAAAAAAGGAGAGGCCTCATGAGTCGCATATTGACCACCAGGGTCCAGCCGTTCCCGAACCGTGTTTTTGGGCCTCTGGTTTGATCCATCGAAATCGGGCTGCGAGGCGACCCGATCTTCAGGCGACTCGCGTCATGCGGCGGATCAAAGACGAGATTCGAGGATGACGGGACGAAATGTGATGGATCCGGCGCGCCAGCCTGACGCCCGTGGCTCCCACGCCTTCGAAAAGACGCAGCCGTTCGTGTAACGTCCCGTTCTGCTGTTGCACGCGGGCCAACTCGGCGCGGAGTTCGGCAAGCTCGGACTCGAGACGATCGGTCTCGTTCTCTTCGCGTATCCCTTCCGGATTGAGGCGCTGGGCGATCTCTGCCATCGCCTCCCTCGTCAGGCCCGATTCACGGTAGGAAAACTCGCCCTCCCAGAAGAGGTAGGTGACGAGGAGTTCGTCCGGCGCGCTCCGAGCAATCTGGGGCGGTAGGCTCAGTCGGCGATCGCCATGGATGTAATGCATCTTGGGCGCGAAGCTGATCTCATTCCCCGTGATTTCAATGAGCCACCGATGATGACACAGGCCGACGGGCACTCCCTCCTCGCGCCCGCGCGACATCTCGAAGAGAATCGATGGAATCTCGATGTATCCGCGCTTGGCGACACGGATCATCTCGCTGCAAACCCAGAGGGGGTCTCGAATGTCTTCAAGCGTATGTGAGCAGGTGCAATAATCGAAGAACTTATCCGGGAATGGCCAGGGCTCGCGGTCGCAGATGTCGCGCTGGATCCAGGTCTCGGCCGTGAAATGTTCGATCGGCCCTCCCTGTGGTCCTAAATTCTCATACGTCTTGTAATGGAGCCCGTGGGTGTCATAGGGGCCCGCGTCGATCACATAGTCCGCCCGGTTGAAGCAACGGGCCCAACCACCAACGTCGAGCACGAGATCGCCCGGACGGATCATATCAAGAACTTTGGGCTCATTCGCGTCAAGCATGGACGATTCCTTGTCCATCCAGAAAGGTGAAAGGTCGAGCGACGTTGCCGGGCGGACGCTAAGAGTGGTCGGCGTAACTAATAATTCAATTCGACCTATCCGTCAACGTCGAATGCCGATGCATTCCCTGAGGATGCTGACGAAGAGCCTCGAGATCGTGGCTTGCTCATGATCGCCAGTGCTCGATCAGTCGGACCGCGAGCGTCGGCAGGTCGGGTGCCACGACGTTCGGCTGTGGCAACCCCGACACGGGCAACGGGGCATTTCCTGGTCGAGTGATCAGGCCGGCCGAGAAACCGGCGCTCTGGGCCCCGATCGTGTCCCAGACGTGGGACGCCACCATGCAGCAGGCGGAAGGCGCCATTCCCAGCTCATCGGCCACCATGCGATAGCCGAGCGGCGAGGGCTTGAATGCCCGGACCGCTTCGACGCTGAATTGACGCTCGAAATGGCCGGCCAGGCCGGCACGCTCCAGTGGGCTCTTCCCATCGGGGTTGGGCGGCGAGTTCGTCAGGGTGACTAGCCGAAAGCCCGCCCGCTTCAGCTCCCTCAACCCCTCCTCCACGTCGGGATGGGCGGGCATGGTGAGCATCCCTTCCCTCAGCGCCTCGACGTCGGCGGCCTCGACGGCAACACCGTGGACGGTGCCAATCATCTCGAAGAGCCCCCGCCCCAGCGAGAAGAAATCCTCGTACAGACCGGACAGAGTGGTCGCCATGGAATATAGGACCAACTGGCCGAACCACTCTCGTAGAACGCGCCTGTCTCCGAAGACGCGCTCGAAGATGGGGTTCAACGCCTCGATGTCGATCAGGGTCTCGTTCACGTCGAAGACGATGACCGAAGGCCTCACGTCGTTCCATCGCGTGTGGGGCTGAATGCTGGGGAGGGGCATATCGGTTCTCCTTCCTCGTCGGTCAATCGTGGACGACCACCATCTTGCCGCCCGCCTCGTTAGCCTCCATCACGCGATGTGCCTCGCGGATCTCCTCGAAGTGGAAGACGCGAGACGGCTTCGCTTCAAGGCGGCCCGCCGCCACGTCTTCGGCGATTTTTTGGAGGGGGACGTCGGAGAGTGGGAAGCCCGGGGTGCCGAAGACGAAGCTGCCGAAGAAGGTCAGGTAGACGCCGCTCGCCATTTGCAAGAGCGGGTTGAAGTTCGTGATCGGCGCGAGTCCGCCCAGCCAGCCGGCGAGGCAGGCACGTCCGCCGCGGCGCAGCATCCAGAGCGAATCGAGGATCGTGCTGTTGCCGACCAGGTCGAGCAACGCGTCGATCTTCTTCACCTCAGCGATCCGATTGGATAAATCCGATACTTCCAGCTCGACGCGCTCAACTCCGAGTTTCTCGAGCATCCCAAACCGCTCGCGGCTCCGGGTGGTGCCGATGACCTTCAGTCCCTCGTTGACAGTCAGCTTCACGGCCGCCTGGCCGAAGGAAGAGGTCGCACCCCGGATCACCAGGGTTTGGCCTTTTCTGATCTCGAGGTTCCGGAACAGGCAGGTCCAGGCGGTCGCAAAGGTCTCAGGGAGCGCGGCGAGTTCTGCCCAGGATAGATCGGACTCGATGAGGGCGACATTCGACGCGGGGGCGCGGGTGTATTCGGCGTAGCTCCCGTTGATGGTCCGGCCGAGCCCCCCCATGAGCGCGGCGACCTTGGACCCGACGGGGAATTCTCCGCCCGGACAGGACTTCACGAGTCCGACGCACTCGATCCCGCTGACCTCGGCGGCCTCGGCCCACTCACCCCGACGCATGTGCATCTCGGCGTGGTTGATCCCGAACCCCTCGACCTGGATGACGACCTGGCCCTCTTTCGGCTCCGGCTCGGGGATATCCTTGTAAACGAGGCTGTCGAGCCCCCCGAACTTCTCGAGAACGATAGCACGCATCTCGGACCTCCGATCGCAGTTGATGAAACCCCCTCTCGTCGAGCCGCGACGCGCGGCCCGATGCGTAGCTTCACTTGAAAATGCGATACCTAACGGGGGTCGCGTCAACTTTCGCCATGGATGATAACCATGCCGATGGCGGCAAAACGGTTTGAACACTCCCGTCGGTGATCCCTAGAATCGGCGGCCTGATGCACTGGGCACGATTCGGCCCGTCGTTCTGGGCATCACGTAGATCCCACTTGACAGGTTATGGTGCATCCCAATAACCTGTCAGCTAGATTTAGAGTGGTTATCGAAAAGCGAGGACGCATTGGATGAGCGATCAGAAACCGCCGGCGATCTTCATATCCGGCTCGCTCGGCCTCGATTTCCTCAACACTCTGGCTACGCCGGTGGACGAGCAGGTCGACTGGATCGACAGCGGCGACGGCTTGCTCGCCTGGCTTGAGCAGGCACGGCTCGTTCCAGCGAAGGCCCTGAAGGCCCTGATAGCCCAGGCAATGCCGGGCGAATTCGACGGCGTGGCGGCCCAGGCTCGGAATCTGCGCGAATGGTTCCGAGAGTTCGTCAAGGCGCGGAGCGGTAGGAGCCTCGGGGCCGACGACCTGCGCGAATTGGAGCCGCTGAACCTCTTGCTCGACCGCGATCATCGATTCGATCAGATCGTGGCCGATGCCGAGGAAGGGACTTCCGCACTCCAGTTGAAGACGCAGCGGCGATGGCGTTCCCCGGAATCGCTGCTCTTGCCGATCGGCGAGGAAATCTCCAAATTCATCTGCAACGAAGATTTCAAATATGTGAAGGCCTGTGAGGGGGCGACCTGCACGATTCTGTTCGTGGATCGCACGCGCGGGCGCGCCCGGCGATGGTGCAGCATGGCGATCTGCGGAAACAGAGCGAAGCAGGCCGCCCACCGCAACCGACAGAAGGTTGAGCAGTGAATCCGTCGAGCGATCCGGGGCCGGGACTTCGGTTTTGTGAGAGGGAGATGCCCAATGCGTGTTGTATCGGTCAACGTCGGGATGCCGCGCGAGGTCGAATGGAAGGGAGGGAAGGTCCTGACGGGGATCTTCAAGAGTCCGGTCGCGGCGAAATTGGCGGTGCGCCGTCTGAACATCGACGGCGACGGACAGGCCGACCTCACCGTCCACGGCGGGCCGGACAAGGCCGTCTACGCCTATCCGAGCGAGCATTACGGGCCCTGGAGGGAGCGTCTCGGTCGCGAGCTGGTGCAGGGGATGTTCGGCGAGAACCTGACGACGGCCGGCATGCTCGAGGATGCAGTCCACATCGGCGACGAGTTCCGCGTCGGGACAGCCCGGCTGGTCGTCACGCAGCCGAGGCTGCCCTGCTTCAAACTCGGGATTCGGTTCGACGATCCTGGCATGGTCAAGTCCTTCGTGCAGGCCGGGAAGCCGGGAATCTATTTCGCCGTGCTGGAGGAGGGCGTGGTTGGGTCCGGCGACCCAATCGAACGCATTGCCGAGGACGGGTCACGGATCTCAGTCGCCGAGATGTTCCGCCTCGTGCTCGATCGAGATCCCGCCCCGGCCGCATTGCGGCGGCTGCTCGGCGTGCCGTCCCTGGCGGCCGTCTGGAGAAAGGAACTGGAAGAGCGTCTTGGAATCTGATGCTTCGGCACCATCCCCGGTGGACGCAGTGACTCAACTCCGCCTGGCGGAGAGGAGCGGCAACGACGGTACCGGGACTCGCGCGGCCGATTTCATCGAAAATGGGAGAGATCCCGGATGGCATTAAGCTATGGCTTAAATTCTTGGTGTCAAAGTCGTTGCGATGCCGGTTCTGCGGCTTCGATCGAGTGCTGATCGTCGAATTCCGACGAAATCCGAGAATCCCCGTCCGTTTCGCGAATCCTGCCCGCCCTTGATGTAGAGGATTCGCTTAGGGGAAGAGGCCGGTGACCTCGAACTCACCGGGCTCGGCCGAGCGGATGGAGCGGTTTCCTAACCTGCACATTCTTTGCCCGAAGGCTCCGAATGTGACTGACGTGGGTCTTAACCACCCCAAGGGTAAGGTAACTCCGTTCGCTCTAATTACATAACACGTGAATTACGGAAGAAGTGGTGGCGAATCGAAAGCGGTTTTCGCTCGGATGGCACACGCGAAAACTGGAGTGTGCCCACGGTGCTCAAGGGAAATAAAAGAGACTCTGCGGGTAGTTCTGATGACTTGTCCACCAGTGGGCCGAGGCTGGCGCCGCCGGTGGATAGATCACCAGTGGCGCCCAAACCGCTTGTTTTTATGGCATCGATTTAAGACGCATTCATCACGTAAATCTCACAGATCTCATCAAGAACTTCCGGGATTTTGTAGGCTATCCCATTGCAATCCGCTCGAATACGACTCCGTTACAACCCTGAATGGAATCAGCGATATTTTAACATGGAGCAACAGCAGCTTGCAGCCGGGGTCGCGCAGCGACCAGAGGTTTGCCGTGACGACCTGGGTTGGAAACCCTTTCTGCAGTGCCGTTTGAGAGCGGTCCTCATGCGGCTCCGCCGCGCCGGTTGCAAGCAACCACGGCTACCCAAGATGCAGTCCCTCGATCCATTCGGGAGTCGTAACGGAGTCGTGCCAGAGCGAGAGTTGCCCCAACTTATCGTCAGTACGATCCTTTGGAAACATGAATCATCGGCCATACTTTGGACAACGTCGATATGAGGAAGTGTCTTGGAACGCAATTCCCATAAGGTGTCGAAAGACTGGATCCCAAAATCTCGAGGAACAACAGAATTGCACACAGACACCATAGGTCATGCCAAAGAATTTTAGGTTGACAGAAGCGATTGGAACTCTTAAAGTCGATTCTACAAGCCGATATCATCAAAATATGGTAATTCTTGTTAAGTTGGATTTGTCTGATTTCATGGAATTTGCACTGATGTGGGTGGCGGCCATGGCTCTATAATCGCGATGTGTTTTGAATTTAATCGCTGGACCTGCATGATCGCCTCGGCCCCGTGATCTTGTTGGATCGTGGCTGACCGTTTGGGTCGTGGCGACTGAAAACCGTCCGATTTCTTCTGGCAGGTTTCCATGAGCGTGCGATGTCGCCGCTCAGCTAGGCAGTGTGGGCCGAATCGTCACGGGTGACGTGATCTTCTCCCGACCTTGCCGACCTTGGATGCGACCTCCTTACGGCACAGTCGATTTTTAACCTTCCGCTGACGGTTCGCCATGTCGATGGCGACAGGCACGCGCCAGATTCTCGAAATCTGCTTGCGAAGCCATCATTTTTGAAGAGAGCCTCCACCGAACTGTTCGATCCCCCTCCTGTCGTGAACGTCGCGACGGATAGAGGACTCACTGATGCTCGCGAATTGCCTCTCCCACGATACGGTGAGACGATGTCGTTTCCTTGGCCGTAATGCTCCTTGGACACGGCCGCCTTGCGCTTAGGCTCAGCGATGGATCGGTCTCAATACGAGCCGATTTCTTCCTCCTAAGATAACGCTATCGGCACTTAGGCAAGTTTACATTAATTGTACTTCGCCTCGATCATCGTACGTACTTTCCGTACGGGACCAGATCGCTTGGCGCCTGGAATGCCACGATCGCGTCCTTACGATTCTGATCGATTCGCATCTGTCGCGATCGCTAACGAGGAGTTGCACCATGTCTCATCGTCGACGAAATGCCCGGGCACGTCGTGTTCAGAAGTCGGTCGGCCGCGTACTTGCGCTGACTGGTATCGAGTCACTTGAAGACCGCAGACTGCTCACGAGCGTTTCCGTTAACGATGTGACGCTCTGGGAGGGAACACCGGCCGCTCCCACGTCCGGTCAAATCCTTGCGGACTCGCGAACTCAGGTCTACCAGTTCACCGGCCACGAGGGACAGCGGGTCTACTTCGATAGTTTGGTCTCGGACCCTTCCATCAACTGGTCCCTTGTCGCGCCAGACTCGAACGCCACACTCTACTCGACGGCCCAGTCCCAAGACTTCGAGTACACGCTCCCGCGCGACGGTGCCTATAACCTGACGCTGTCCGGCCAGGCCAATGCCTCCTACAGCTTTCAGTTGATTACGGCCACCACGACGACGTTCCCCCTCACGCTGGGCACAACCGTTAACAGCTCAATCGGATTACCGGGCGAGCAAGATTCCTACACGTTTACCGGCACCGCCGGACAGCGGGTTTACTTCGACACCATCGAGAGCAACCCAAGTTTTCACTATTCTTTGGTGAGTCCCACCGGCGCGACGGTCTGGAGCACGAACCTGGCGTCCACCTCCGACCTGGCACCCGTTACACTGACGGAGTCGGGTACGTATACCGTTCAGATCAACGGCGATGGTGACACCACGGGCAACTACTCGTTCCGTCTTCTCGACGTCGCCTCCGCCTCCGTCGTCACTCCCGGAGCCTCCGTCTACAGCGCAACACTCAATCCCGGCACCAGCACCGTCCTCTACCGAATCAACACCAGCACCGGCGGCAAAACGTTTCTCTTCGACGCTCAAGGCACCACGGGCTCACCGTCGACCTGGACCTTGTACGGGCCGAACAACACCGTCATCCAAGGTGCCGGTCTTGACACCGACTTCACGGCGTTTCTTCCCTCAGCCGGTACCTATGTCTTGGCTGTTACCGGCAGCAATCCGGACACCGGCGGGACCGTCCCTTATAGCTTCAAAGTGACCGATCAGAGTGATGCGCCCGTCTCCCCCAGCGGCTTCGGCACCATCCACACCGGCACACTTGACGGCTCCAACAGCCACACGGCCTCGTTCTCCTACTCGATGTCCGCTGGACAGATCTTCAACCTTACCAATTTCTATCCCTTTTATACGGGGGGGTACGTCCGTTACACGCTTGCGGACGCTTCCGGCACCGTTTTCGATTATTATTGGAACTACAACAACGACAGCGGCCCGCTGGTGGCGCCTCGCTCTGGCACCTACACCCTGACCGTCACAGGGGGCGACGATTCGGATGTTTACGGGTTCCGGATGGTGGCGCTGCCGACTGGATCGACGTCACTGACGCTAGGGCAGACCGTCAGTGGGGCCCTGGGGGGCGGTAACCAAACCGACTTCTACCAGTTCACCGGCTCGGCCGGTCAGCAGATTCTGTTCGACGGCATCAACAGCAGCGACGTCGGTCTCAGGATCAAGGTCTACAGCCCTACAGGCGCTCCGGTCAGTGGTCTCATGGACGTGTCGACCTCAACCGATTCGGGGCCCATCACCCTGAGCGAGACGGGCACCTACTATGTGATGGTACAAGGGGCAGGGACGGATCCCTATTCCTTCCGTCTTTTGGATTTCGGAGCGGCGACAACAGTCAACTCGGGTACGGAGTATTCGGGTTCGCTCGACTCCGAGAGTTCGGCCAACGCCTTCCGCATCCCCGCCACCGCCGGCCAACGGATCTTTGTCGACTCCTTGTTGAGCTCTGGTAGTGCAAATTCCTGGTACCTGTACGGTCCTACCGGACAATACCTGACAAGCGGCTCCGTGAGTTCCGATCTCGAAGTCGTAGCGGCGTCGTCCGGTACGTACACGCTGGTCCTCTTTGGCCAAGGCAACGGTGGTTCCACGGATTACGACTTCCGGGTCGCCGTCACGACCGATACCACCACACCTCTGGCGCTGGGTACGCCGGTCCATGGCAGCTTGACTCAGCCCGGCGAGCAGGATGTTTACACCTTTACAGGCACTGTCGGACAGCGACTCCTCTACGATGGCCTTGATACGGCTTTCAACCACATCGTTACACTCTACAGCCCCAGCGGGCAGTACGTTTTGGGTGACCTCAACCTGACCGACTCAAATCCGGTCACGCTGACCGAGAGCGGCACTTACCGCCTCGTCGTCGACGGCTATGTCGACGGCACTGGGTCCTACTCGTTCAATCTCCTGGATCTGGCCGCCCAGCCGGTCATCAACGCCGGCACCGAGTACAGCGGTTCTCTCGCTACGGACACCTCGGTGGCCATCTTCCGGTTCACGGCGACGGTCAACCAGCGCATCTTCATGGATAGCATGGCGCCTGCGACGGGCCTCACCTGGTATCTCTACGGTCCCACGGGGCAGGGCCTCACCTCCGCCTGGGGGGACTCCGATTTTGAAGCTCTGGCACCCTTGTCCGGTACGTACACGCTGGTCCTCTTTGGCCAGGGCAACGGTGGTTCCACGGATTACGACTTCCGGGTGTCCATCTCGAACGACACCACACCTCTGACGCTGGGTACGCCGGTCAACAGTAGTTTGACTCAGCCCGGTGAGCAGGATGTTTACACCTTCACCGGCAGCGCCGGACAGCAACTCCTCTACGATGGCCTTGGCAGTGCTTTCAACCACAACGTTACCCTCTACAGCCCCAGCGGGCAGAACGTTTGGAGTCGCTTCAACCCGACCGACTCAGATCCGATCACGCTGAGCGAGAACGGCACCTATCGATTGGTCTTCGATGGTGACGGCGATGGCACCGGGTCCTACTCGTTCAATCTCCTGGACCTGGCCGCCCAACCGGTCATCAACGCCGGGACCGAGCACAGCGGTTCCCTCGCTACGGACAACTCGGTCACGATCTTCCGGTTCACGGCCACGGTCAACCAGCGCATCTTCATGGATAGCCTGGCGCCCGCTACGGGACTCAACTGGTATCTCTACGGTCCCACGGGGCAGGGCCTCACCTCCAACCGGGGGGACATCGATCTTGAAGTCGTGGCGTCCTTGTCCGGTACGTACACGCTGGTCCTCTTTGGCCAGGGCAACGGTGGTTCCACGGATTACGACTTCCGGGCCGCCGTCACGACCGATACCATCACACCTTTGACGTTGGGTACGCCGGTCAACAGTAGCTTGGCTCAGCCCGGCGAGCAGGATGTCTACACGTTCACCGGCAGTGTCGGACAGCAGCTCCTCTACGATGGCCTTGGCAGTGCTTTCAACCACAACGTTTTCCTCTACAGCCCCAGCGGCCAGAACCTTTGGAGCGCCTTTAACCCGTCCGACTCAAATCCGATCACGCTGAGCGAGAACGGCACCTACCGCCTCGTCATCGACGGCAGCGGCGATGGCACCGGGTCCTACTCGTTCAATCTCCTGGACCTGGCCGCCCAGCCGGTTATCAACGCCGGGACGGAGCACAGCGGTTCCCTCGCTACGGACAACTCGGTCACGATCTTCCGGTTCACGGCCACGGTCAACCAGCGCATCTTCCTGGATAGCCTGGCACCCGCTACGGGCCTCACCTGGGCTCTCTATGGTCCCACCGGGCAGTACCTCACCTCGGCCTGGGGGGACGGCGATCTTGAAGTCGTGGCGTCCTTGTCCGGTACGTACACGCTGATCCTCACTGGCCAAGGCAACGGTGGTTCCACGGATTACGACTTCCGGGCCGCCGTCACGACCGACAGCACCACACCTCTGACGCTGGGCACGCCGGTCCATGGCAGTTTGACTCAGCCCGGCGAGCAGGATGTTTACACCTTCACCGGCAGTGCCGGACAGCAACTCCTCTACGATGGCCTTGGCACGGCTTTCAACCACATCGTTACTCTCTACAGCCCCACTGGGCAGAACGTTTGGAATGTCTTCAACCCGTCCGACTCAAATCCGATCACGCTGACCGAGAGCGGCACCTACCGCCTCGTCATTGACGGCTATGTCGACGGTACTGGGTCCTACTCGTTCAATCTCCTGGATCTGGCCGCCCAGCCGGTCATCAACGCCGGCACCGAGCACAGCGGTTCCCTCGCTACAGACACCTCGGTGGCCATCTTCCGGTTCACGGCTACGGCCAACCAGCGCATCTTCCTGGATACCCTGACGTCCGCTACAGGAAATTACTGGTATCTCTACGGTCCCACCGGGCAGTACCTCACCTCCACCCGGGGGGACACCGATCTTGAAGCTGTAGCATCCTTGTCCGGTACGTACACGCTGGTCCTCTTTGGCCAGGGCAACGGTAGCTCCACGGATTACGACTTCCGAGCCTACGTCACGACCGACACCACGACTCCTCTGACGCTGGGTACGCCGGTCAACAGTGGCTTGACTCAGCCCGGCGAGCAGGATGTCTACACCTTCACCGGCAGCGCCGGACAGCAACTCTACTTCGACGTCCTCGCCAGTGATTTCAGTGGTAGTCTCATCCTCTACAGTCCCTCCGGGCAGACGGTCTTCGGCTCTGGCGGCAACGATGTGGGGCCGATCACGCTGAGCGAGAGCGGCGCCTACCGCCTCGTCGTCGACGGCTATGGCGACGTCACCGGGTCCTACAGCTTCAATCTCCTGGATCTGGTCGCCCAGCCGGTCATCAACGCCGGCACCGAGCACAGCGGTTCCCTCGCTACGGACACCTCGGTGGCCATCTTCCGGTTCACGGCCACAGCCAACCAGCGCATCTTCCTGGATACCCTGGCGTCCGCTACAGGAAATTACTGGTATCTCTACGGTCCCACCGGGCAGTACCTCACCTCCACCCGGGGGGACACCGATCTTGAAGCTGTAGCATCCTTGTCCGGTACGTACACACTGGTCCTCGTTGGCCAGGGCAACGGTAGTTCCACGGATTACGACTTCCGAGCCTATGTCACGACCGATACCACCACACCTTTGACGTTGGGTACGCCGGTTCATGGCAGTTTGACTCAGCCCGGCGAGCAGGACGTCTACACCTTCACCGGCAGCGCCGGACAGCAACTCCTCTACGATGGCCTTGGCACGGCTTTCAACCACTACGTTGTCCTCTACAGCCCCAGCGGGCAGAACATTTGGTATGTCTTCAACCCGTCCGACTCAAATCCGATCACGCTGACCGAGAGCGGCACCTATCGCCTCGTCGTCGACGGCAGCGGCGACGCTACCGGGTCCTACTCGTTCAATCTCCTGGATCTGGCCGCCCAGCCGGTCATCAACGCCGGCACCGAGTACAGCGGTTCCCTCGCTACGAACACCTCGGTGGCGATCTTCCGGTTCACGGCGACGGCCAGCCAGAGCATCTTCCTGGATACCCTGGCGTCCGGTACAGGGATTTACTGGTATCTCTACGGTCCCAACGGGCAGGGCTGGTGGGGGGCCAACGGTTTTGAAGCCATAGCGCCCCAGTCCGGGACGTACACGCTGGTCATCGCTGGCCAAGGCAACGGTGGTTCCACAAATTACGACTTCCAAGTCTCCGTCACGACCGGGAACCCCCCGACCGACACCACCACACCTTTGACATTGGGGACGCCGGTCACTGACAGCTTGCCTCAGCCCAACGATCAGGCTGTCTACACCTTTGCCGGTACCTCCGGACAGCAACTCTACTTCGATGCCATCGCCGGTGACTTTAGTGGCGATGTCACCCTCTACAGCCCCTCAGGGCAGGCCCTCTTCGTCTCTTCCTTCTCCGATATTCCTACGATCACGCTGACCGTGAGTGGTACCTACCGCCTCGTCTTTCACGGCAGCGGCGGCGCCATCGGTCCCTACACCTTCAATCTCCTCGACTTGGACGCTCAGCCCGTCATTGACTCCGGCACCGAGTACAGCGGTTCTCTCACCACGGACACCTCGAACGCCATCTTCCGGTTCACGGCGACGGCCAACCAGCGCATCTTCCTGGATAACCTGTCGTCCACGACAGGAAATTACTGGACTCTCTACGGTCCCACCGGCCAGGGCATCATCTCCAACTGGGGGAATAGCGATCTTGAAGCTGTAGCGTCCTTGCCCGGTACGTACACGCTGGTCCTCATTGGCCAGGGCAACGGTAGTTCCACGGATTACGACTTCCGGGCCTTCATCACGACCGACACCACGACTTCTCTGACGCTGGGTACGCCGGTCAGCAGCAGCTTGACTCAGCCCGGCGAGCAGGATGTCTACACCTTCACCGGCACTGTCGGACAGCAACTCCTCTACGATGGCCTTGGCACGGCTTTCAACCACAACGTTACCATCTACAGCCCCAGTGGGCAGAACGTTTGGAATGCCTTCAACCCGTCCGACTCAAATCCGATCACGCTGACCGAAAGCGGCACCTACCGCCTCGTCGTCGACGGCAGCGGCGACGCTACCGGAGCCTACTCGTTCAATCTCCTGGACCTGGCCGCCCAGCCGGTCATCAACGCCGGGACCGAGCACAGCGGTTCCCTCGCTACGGACAACTCGGTGGCCATCTTCCGGATCGCCGCCACGGCTAACCAGCGCATCTTCCTGGATAGCCTGGCGCCCGCTACGGGCCTCACCTGGTATCTCTACGGTCCCACCGGGCAGTACCTCACCTCCGCCTGGGGGGACGGCGATCTTGAAGTCGTGGCGTCCTTTGCCGGCACGTACACGCTGGTCCTCTTTGGCCAGGGCAACGGTAGTTCCACGGATTACGACTTCCGGGTCGCCGTCACGACCGATACCATCACACCTTTGACGCTGGGTACGCCGGTCAATAGTAGCTTGATTCAGCCCGGCGAGCAGGATGTCTACACCTTCACCGGCAGCGCCGGACAGCAACTCTACTTCGACGTCCTCGCCAGTGATTTCAGTGGTAGTGTCATCCTCTACAGCCCCTCCGGGCAGACGGTCTTCGGCTCTGGCATCAACGATGTGGGGCCGATCACGTTGAGCGAGAACGGCACTTACCGCCTCGTCGTCGACGGCTATGCCGCCGGCACTGGGTCCTACACGTTCAATCTCCTGGATCTGGCCGCCCAGCCGGTCATCAACGCCGGGACCGAGTACAGCGGTTCTCTCGCTACGGACACCTCGGTGGCCATCTTCCGGTTCACGGCGACGGCTGGCCAGCGCATCTTTCTGGATAGCCTGGCGTCCGACGCAGTAAATTTCTGGACTCTCTACGTTCCCGCTGGGCAGAGCCTTACCGGCTACTGGGGAAACACCGATCTTGAAGCCGTGGCGCCCTTGTCCGGTACGTACACGCTGATCCTCACTGGCCAAGGCAACGGTGGTTCCACGGATTACGATTTCCGGGTTTCCGTCACGACCGATACCACCACACCTCTGACGCTAGGCACGCCGGTCAACAGCAGCTTGACTCAGCCCGGCGAGCAGGATGTCTACACCTTCACCGGCAGTGCCGGACAGCAGCTCCTCTACGATGGCCTTGGCACGGCTTTCAGCCAATACGTTACTCTCTACAGCCCCAGTGGGCAGAACGTTTGGAGTGCCTTCAGCCCGTCCGACTCAAATCCGATCACACTGACCGAGAGCGGCACCTATCGCCTTGTCGTCGACGGCTATGTCGACGCTACTGGGTCCTACTCGTTCAATCTCCTGGATCTGGCCGCCCAGCCGGTCATCAACGCCGGGACCGAGTACAGCGGTTCTCTCGCTACGGACACCTCGGTGGCCATCTTCCGGTTCACGGCGACGGCCAACCAGCGCATCTTCCTGGATAGCCTGACGTCTGCTATAGGCCTCAACTGGAATCTCTACGGTCCCACCGGGCAGTACCTCACCTCCAACCGGGGGGACACCGATCTTGAAGCTCTGGCACCCATGTCCGGTACGTATACGCTGGTCCTCTTTGGCCAGGGCAACGGTGGTTCCACGGATTACGACTTCCGGGCCTACGTCCTGACCGACACCACCATACCTCTGGCGCTAGGCACGCCGGTCAATAGCAGTTTGACTCAGCCCGGCGAGCAAGATGTCTACACCTTCACCGGCACCGTTGGACAGCAACTCTACTTCGACGCCCTCACCAGAAACTTCCGTGGCGGTGTCACCCTCTACAGCCCCTCCGGGCAAACGGTTTTCGGCTCTGGCATCAATGATGTGGGGCCGATCACGCTGAGCGAGAGCGGCACCTACCGCCTCGTCATCGACGGCAGCGGCGACGCCACCGATCCCTACAGCTTCAATCTCCTGGACCTGGCCGCTCAGCCGGTCATCAACGCCGGCACGGAGCACAGCGGTTCCCTCGCTACGGACATCTCGCTCGCCATCTTCCGGTTCACGGCGACGGCCAACCAGCGCATCTTCCTGGATACCCTGGCGTCCGCTACGGGCCTCAACTGGTATCTCTACGGTCCCACCGGGCAGTACCTCAACTCCGCCAGGGGGGACTCCGACTTTGAAGTCGTAGGGTCCTTGTCCGGTACGTACACGCTGGTCCTCGCTGGCCAGGGCAACGGTGGTTCCACGGATTACGACTTCCGAGTCTCCGTCCCGACCGACACTACCACTTCTCTGACGCTGGGCACGCCGGTTAATGCCAGCTTGTTGCAGCCCGGCGATCAGAATATCTACACCTTCACAGGAACCACCGGACAGCGGCTCTATTTCGACAAGATTTCCACAGACACCAATATCACTCTCACACTCTACAGCCCGAGTGGCGTCACACTGGCGAGCACCCCCTGGTATGCAGGCGACCCCGGATTTCTCACGCTGACCGAGACGGGTACCTACCGGCTGGTCGCCAATGGTACAGCGACAGGATCGTATGCCTTTAACCTGATCGATCCCGCCGCGCAGCCCGTTGTGTCCACCGGCGCTACACCCTACACCTTCACCGTAAGCCTCGACGCTCCCGCCACCAGCGTCGTGACCATCGATTATGTCACCGTCGATGGTTCCGCCCACGCCGGTACCGACTACCAGGCCACGGCCGGCACCCTCACCTTCGCCCCCGGCGAGATGACCAAGACCGTCACCGTGCTGGTGATCCAAGACGCCGTCAACGAACAGAACGAGACCTTCTCGCTCAACTTGAGCAACGCGCCGGCCGGCACCACGATCAAGGATGGTCAGGGAGTCGCCACCCTGGAGAACGACGACCTCGACCTCGCCTTGAACTCGGTCATCGCCAACGGCACCACGCTCACCGTGAATTACACCATCGGCCTCAACGACGCCAACATTCCCTTCCGCTTCGGAGTCTACAGCTCGACCGATCGCCTCTTCGGCGGCGACACTCTGGTCGGGTCGATCCTTATCTCCGCAGCGGGCGACTTGACCGCGGGAACCCACACCAAGACCTACACCATCGGCAGTGGCGCCGGTCAGATCACCCTCCCGGGCGCCGGAGCGAACGAGGGGAACAGCGACTATTACCTTCTGGGCGTGCTCGACGACCAGAACAGCAACGATGAGTTCGAGACCGATCCCTACAACCACAACAATACCGCGGTCCTGGTGGGTGCCTATATCGGCACGGGCGGAACGCTGTTGGTCCAGGCGGATGAAGGCAATGATACGGTATCTCTCACCTCTTCGACCCTGACGTTGACGATCCCGGGGTTGGCCCCCATCGCCTACTCGCTCGCTGGGGTGACCGCAGTCCGTCTGCGGACGCATGGAGGGGACGACACGATCGCGATCGGTGCGGGGGTCGTCCCATCGGTCTTCGCGCTCGGCGGTGCAGGGGACGATGCCCTCACCACGGTGGGGGCCAACGTCACCTTCGACGGCGGCCTGGGCACCAACACCACCACCGTCAACGGCTCCGCAGGCAACGACTCGTTCGCCGTCAGTGCCAATAGCGTGACGCTCGGTGGCTTTACGGTGGCAAGCACCAACAGCTCGACCGTGATCAACGGCCTGGCCGGGAATGACTCCTTCACCATCAACGGAGCCGTCGGTAATGTCACCATCAATGGCGGTGACGGCAACGACACGGTGATCTTCACCGCCGGCGCCTCGTTGGGAAGTTCGTTGATCGACGGGTCTGGCACGAATACCCTGGATTTCTCCGCCGTAACCTCGGCTTTGAACGTCTCCTTGGCCAGTTCGACGATCACGGGACTAGGGGGAACGTTCTCGGGGTTCCAGACCATCCTCGGGGGCACCAATGCCGGTAACACCCTGGTTGGTCCCAGTGCCAGCTCCAACTGGGTCCTCTCCGGAACGACGAGTGCGACCGTCGGTGGTGTGACGGTCTCGGGCATGCATAACTTCATCGGCGGTGCCGGCAACGATAGTTTCGTGCTCGACGGATATACCGGCACCGGATCGATCAACGGTGGCGGGGGCACCAACTCCGTCTCGCTGAACAAGGACGCCGACGTCACGCTCTCCAACAGCCAACTC
>Ga0153954_1000069_pt1 | contig 93046 bp, 88 predicted proteins | sample TSFL038MetaG_FD_102277 | JGI IMG/M metagenome (GOLD analysis project Ga0153954, IMG submission 102277) | Attine ant fungus gardens microbial communities from Florida, USA - TSFL038 MetaG | ecosystem: Host-associated > Fungi > Mycelium > Unclassified | place: USA: Florida, Wekiwa Springs State...
ATCTGGGCGAAGCGCGGCCCGGATCTGCAGTTCGTATCCTGGGAGTCGACGGCGATCCCCAAACAATAGGGGCGGGGCGTCCGCCTGCGGGCGTAACAAAGCCTCTCTCGGCGTCGTACGGCGATCGAACGATCTCAGCCTAGCTCGGCGTCGCTGGCGAGGCGCGCCGTCTCTTGCGGGGTTTCATCTCGACTGGCGGCGTCGTCCGACGGCGCGTTCGGCGGTTGTCGATCGCCGCTGTTCGAGACGGGCGATTGCCCGCGCAATTCGGCTCGGCTTGATGCGAAAGGAGGGGCTCGGTGTCTCAACCCGAACACTATGACGTTCTCATCCTCGGCAGCGGAGGAGGGGGCAAGCTCACAGCCTGGCATAACGCGCGCGGGGCGCCGGACCGCAGTCGTCGAGCGACGATGGATCGGCGGCTCGTGCCCCAACATCGCATGCCTGCCGAGCAAGAATGAGATCCGCAGCGCCGAAGCCGCGCATCTGGCGCGCGACGGCGCCGAGTTCGGCGTGACGACCGGCCCGATCAAGGTCGACATGGCGAAGGTTCGCCAGCGCAAGCGGGATATGGTCGAGCGACTCATCGCCGCGCATGTGAAGAACTACAACGAGAGCGGCGCCGAACTGATCATGGGGACGGGCCGCTTCGTCGCGCCGAAAACCCTCGAAGTGAACCTGAACGACGGAGGCGCGCGCACGCTTACCGGAAGCCAGGTCTTTATCAATGTGGGAACGCGCGCGGCCATTCCGAACATTCCTGGCCTTGCGGCCGCGCAGCCGATGACTCACGTCGAGGTTCTCGAGCTCGATATCGCGCCCGCGCATCTGATCGTGATCGGCGGCGGCTACGCCGGCCTCGAATTGGCCCAGGCCCATCGCCGCTTCGGAGCGGAAGTGACCGTCGTCGAGGTCGGCCCGCAGCTCATGGGCAGAGAGGACCCCGACGTCGCTCAAGAGATTCACCGGCTTCTGGGCGAAGAAGGAATAGGCATCCATGTCGAAGCCGAACTCATCGAGGTCGGCGGACAATCCGGACGAGCGGTCAGTGTCTCGCTGCGCACGAAGTCCGGCCCGCAGACGATCGACGGCAGCCATCTTCTCGTCGCGGCGAGGCGTATCCCGAACACAGCGGAGATCGGACTCGACAAGGCGGGCGTTGAGCTCACCGACCGCGGTTTCGTCAAGGTCAACGAGCGGCTCGAAACGAGCGCGCCGGATGTCTGGGCGCTTGGCGACTGCGCCGGCAGTCCGCTCTTCACGCATATCTCGGAAGACGACTTTCGCATCGTTCGCGACAATCTTGCTGGCGGGAGCCGCAGCACCCGCGACCGGTTCGTTCCCTATTGCATGTTCACCGATCCGCCGCTCGCGCATGTGGGCTTGAGCGAGCGCGAAGCGGAGCTTAAGGGCGTGAAGACGCGCGTCGTCAAACTGCCCATGAGACGCGTGCTCCGCGCCCAGGCGACGGGCGAAACTGAAGGCTTCATGAAGGCGTTTGTCGGGGAGAACGACGACCGCATTCTCGGCTTCACTATGGTCGGCGCTCAGGCTGGCGAGGTTATGGCGGTTATGCATACCGCGATGATGGCGGGCATGCCCTACACGCGGCTGCGTGAGGCCGACCTCGCCCATCCGACTTTCGCCGAAGGATTGAGCTTCCTCTTCGCGAACACGCCGGCGCGGAAGTGAAGGCCGGCCTCAGCGGCCGGCCTTCAGCCGATGGCGGTGGGCGGCCTGCTTGGCGCGATTGCCGCACATGGCCATGCGGCACCACCGTCTTCTCCGCTTGCCCGTGCGGTCGGCGAAGATGAGCGTGCAGCGATGCCCCTCGCACGCCCTGATGCTGGCGAAGTCTTCGTCGCAGACGCATCGCGCCAGCGCTTCGGCGATCGGCGCGAGCAGGGATTGGGGCGTTCGCCAGAGCCGCGCGGTTTTGATTTCGAAAGGACCGCCCTCGCCATCCTGGCGCGCCGCGATCTGTCTGAAAGCTTCGTCATCCTTCAGCAGCGCGTTGAGCGGCCCGAGCTCCCGAAGCGCCTCGGAAGCGAGCGGGCGGCCCATATGCGCGCGCACGAAGCCGCGGAACCATTCGCGTAAGGCGCGCGCCTGCGCGGCGGCCTCGTCGAGTTTGCCCGGCGCAGCTCGCTCGGTCAGAGCCTTCAGCGCATGCGCCGGCGCAAGGTCAGCTTGAGCGAGCCACGCGACGAGGCCCGATCCGCCGTCGAGCCAATCGATCTCTACGTCGTATGGCGTCGCGATCGAGTTCAGAAAATCGAGGCCAAGCGAGTCGGCGATGAAGAACGCGGGCGGTCTGTCCAGCACGACGACCCCTTCGAATCGGAGGGAGGCAGCCGGCCACTATAACTTATACATCCGGAGTTGACAGGTTACGGTAAAAGTTTTATAACCTGATTATATGATCATTATAGGTTACTAGATCCAGAGGTCACAATGGGGACGAAGGGCGCCAGCGTCGTGCTGGTCCACGGCGCATGGGCCGACGGCTCGAGCTGGGCGAAGGTGATTGCGCTGCTCACGTCGAGCGGCTTCACGGTTGTCGCCGCGCCCTTGCCGCTGACGTCGTTTGAGGACGATGTCGCCGCGCTCGACCGGACGATCGAGCGGGTGGAGGGGCAGGTCGTCCTGGCCGGCCACGCCTACGCCGGCGCCGTGATCGGCGCGACCCGCAGCGAGAAGGTGAAGGCGCTCGTCTATGTGGCGGCTCTCGCCCCGACGAAGGCGAGACGGTCGCCGATGTTTTCTATCGTGGCGCGCCGCACCCCCAGGCGCCCAAGCTCGCGCCGGATGCGCATGGGCTGATCTATCTGCCCGAAGCGGCCTTCGCCGCCGCCTTCGCCCAGAACGCCTCCAGGGAAGAGCTCGCCGTGCTGGCTGCTGTCCAGCGGCCGATCTCGCCCGCCTGCATCAATGTCAAGGCGGAGCGGCCTTTGTGGAAGGACCGGCCGACCTGATGTCTGGTCGCCGAGCAGGACCGCATGATCATCGACGCCAATCAACGCTTCATGGCCGAGCGGATGAAGGCGACGATGCGCTCACACCCCGTCGATCACATGCCGCTCGTGACGGCCCCTTCCACCGTCGTCGACATCATCCGCGAGGCCCTCGCGGCTGTCGCCCAGGGCTGACACTTCTTGCGGGCGCATCGCTCCGGCGCGGTTTCGCGACGCCCCGCGACCTCTTCATGGGCGCCGTAAGAAAAAGAAGGAGCGATCTCATGACTCCCTCATCCTTTCTCCCTCGAAGACCGCCCCCTTCCGGGGGACCTTGACGAACACTTAATTCGCGCCGTGATGGTCTTCACCTTCTGGATCTTCAGCTACCAGAAATGGTTTAGCTTCGAAGCCCAGCAGATCACGCCGTTCATCAGCCACAGCCCGCTGGTCTTCTGGCTCATTCCGGCCTTTGGCGCTCGAGGCGCGGCTTTCTTCCTCGGCGCAACGGAGTTGCTGTTCGGCGCGCTGATCCTGCTCGGCTTCTGGGACCGGAGGCTTGGCGTCCTTGGGGCGCTGGGCTCGATCGTCACCTTTCTTGGCACCGTCACCATCATCCCATTCTTGCCTAAGGCATGGGCGGCGGAGGCCGGCAGGTTCCCAGCCATGTATCTGCCGGTCGCTTTCCTTGTGAAGGATTTCCTTTCCCTGGCGGCCTCGTTCCACCTCCTCAAGCAAGACCTCGTGCGTGAGGCGCGGAAGATCGCATTGCAATGAGTTTGCTCGGCCGGCCGGGACACGGGGCGCGACAAGATTAGCAGTCAAGCGAAAGGAGAAAGCCTTATGACTGAGATCCACTACCGCACCGCCAAGGTCGATGGCCGCAGCGTCTTCTACCGCGAGGCGGGCGCATCAGGCGCGCCGAAGCTGCTCCTGCTGCACGGCTTCCCGACCTCCGGCCACATGTTCCGCGACCTCATCCCGCTTATCGCCGACCGCGTCCATATCGTCGCGCCCGATCTGCCAGGCTTCGGCAAGTCCGACCCGCCGCATAAGGCGAATACGTTCGACGCGATCGCTGAGACGATCGATCGTTTTACTGAAGTGATCGGCTTCGACCGCTACGCCGTCTACGTGTTCGACTATGGCGCGCCGACTGGATTTCGGCTGGCCGTCAAGCATCCAGAGCGCATCACTGCGATCATCTCGCAGAACGGCAACGCCTACGAAGAGGGGTTGAGCGACGGATGGAATCCGATCCGCGCCTATTGGCGCGACCCGTCGGAAGCCAACCGCACGGCGCTGCGCGACTTCCTCAAGCCGGAGTCGACAATTTGGCAATATACCCATGGCGTGCCCGATCCGACGCGGGTTTCGCCCGACGGCTACACGCTCGACAATTTCTACCTCGCGCGACCCGGCGCAGCCGACGTGCAGCTTGATCTGTTTGGCGACTACAAGAGCAATGTCGCACTCTATCCGACCTTCCAGAACTATTTCCGCACTCATAAGCCGCCGCTGCTCGCGGCATGGGGGAAGAACGATCCGTTCTTTCTGCCGCCGGGCGCCGAGGCGTTCAAGCGCGACATCCCGAACGCGACCGTGCGCTTCTTCGACACGGGACATTTCGCGCTGGAAACGCATTCCGCCGAAATCGCCGCCGCCATTCGCGACTTCCTGCCGCGCTGACCCCGCGCCTTGAGGGAGACGTCCGACGGAGAAGTCGGTCCCGATTGTCACCGGCGCGAGCCAAGGGATTGGCCGGGCGACCGCTATTCGCCTCGGGCGGGATTTCTCCGCGCTCGTTCTCGTCGCGCGCGACCGCGCCAATCTGGAGAGCGCGGCGGAGGTGGCGAAGGCGGCCGGCGCGAAGACGCTCGTCATCGACCTCGATCTCGGGCACCCGTCGGGGGCTCAGGTCGTGGTTGAACAGGCGTTGGCGGCGTTCGGACGCATCGACGCCTTGCTCAACATCGCAGGCGCCGTTCCGCAGATCGACCTGTTCGAGATAACCGACGCTGAGTGGGAGGCGGGGCTCGCGCTCAAGCTGCATGGCGCGCGGCGCCTCATCATCGCGGCGTGGCCGGCGCTGAAGGCGGCGAAGGGCGCCGTCGTTCTGATGTCGGGCAATTCCGCACAGTTTCCAAAGGCGCCGTACGCGGCGGTGGGCGCGATCAACGCCGCCATCGTTGCGCTGGCGAAAGCCTTTTCGGATCGTGGCGTCACGGACGGCGTGCAGGTCAACAGCGTACTCCCTGGCCTGGTGATGACGGGTCGGCGCCGCTCCTATCTCGAGCATTGGGCGCCGCTGCACAACATGACCGTCGAAGAAGCGACGGCGAACTTCCCGAAAGAAGCCGGCATCGCGCGCTATGGCGAGCCGGAGGAGATCGCGGAGCTCATGGCTTTTCTCGTGTCGCCTACCGCCCGCTGGATGACCGGCTCAAGCCTCCGCATGGACGGCGGGGAAGTGAAGTCGATCTGAAAGGGATGAGCGCGGCGCCCTACTGCGCCGCGTCTCGTTTCGCTTCGGGCGCAGACAGCTGCGCGACGGATGGCTTTGGCGCCTGCGCGGCGAGCGGGCGGATCTTCACCCGCTTGATGCGGCGCGGGTCGGCGTCGAGCACCTCGTACTCGAAATCGCCGGGTCCCTGAAGAATTTCTCCGCGCGTGGGAACGCGGCCTTCGGCCGCGGTGATGAGCCCGCCGATCGTCTCGACCTCCTCGGCTTCGGGAAGCGAAGCGAAATCGAAGCCGGTCGCTTCCGAGATGGCGTCGAGCGGAGCGCGCGCCTCCGCGATCCATCCGCCGTCGCCCGACGAGTGAAGGCCGTGCGTCTCATCCTCGTCGTGCTCGTCTTCGATGTCGCCGACGATCGATTCCATCACGTCCTCGATCGACACGAGCCCGTCGGTCCCGCCATATTCGTCGATGACAAGCGCCATATGCGTGCGCGAGGCCTGCATCTTCAGCAGAAGGTCGAGCGCCGGCATCGACGGGGGCGCATAGAGAACGGGCCTTAGGATTTGCGCCGAGGAAAGCGGCATGTCGAGTCCCGGCTGACCCTCGCCGCTCGAAGGCTGCTCGTGCGCGGCCTTCATGAGCCCGAAGCGAGGATCCGAGGCGAGGAAGACGACGAAGTCGCGAATGTGGATCATGCCGCGCGGATCGTCGAGCGTCTCTTCGTAGACCGGCAGGCGCGAATGACCGGCGGCGCGGAAGCAGTCGAGCACCTCGCTTAAGGGGGTGTCGAGCGCAAGCGCAATGATGTCGGCGCGCGGCACCATGACGTCCTCGACCCGGACGTCGTGAAGCGCGAGCACGTTCTTGAGGATGGCGCGTTCCTGCGGGGTGAACTCCTCGCTCGCGCTCTCCTCGATGGCGTCCTCGATGTCGTCGCGCGCCGAGGCGGGCGCGAGCCCGAACAGCGTGCGGAGCCGTTCGAACAGGCCCGAGGCCTGTTCGCGCGGCATGCCTGCAGACGGCGTCTCCGGCACCGGTCCGACTTCGTTTGTCACACTCATCCGCCGATGACTTCGCGCGCGTAAGGGTCGCTCACCCCGAGCGCGGCAAGAATTCTTGTTTCGAGCGCCTCCATGCGCTCAGCGTCGCTGTCCGTCTCGTGATCGTAGCCGACGAGGTGCAAAAATCCATGGGTGAGAAGGTGGCGGTAGTGGTCGGCGAGCGGAACGCCGAGGTCATCGGCTTCGCGCTCGAGCGTCTCGTAGGCGAGCGCGATGTCGCCGAGCGTCATGGCGTCCTTAAGATCGCCAGGCGGCGCCGATGGAAAGGAAAGCACGTTCGTCGGCTTGTCGAGGCCGCGCCAGCGCGAATTGAGCGTGCGCAGGGCGTCGTCGTCGGCGAGGCAGAGGCTCGCCTCCACGCCATCGCGAAGGACAGCCCCGCTTTCGGCCGCCGCGGCGGCGATCGTCTCGCGCGCAATGGCTCGTGCCCGGGGCAGTCCCCGCCACAAGCGCGACGGCGCCGTAATGTCGAGCGAAACCTTCATCTGGCCGCGTTTGGCTGTCCTTCTCCGCCCGCGCGTCCATAGGCCTCGACAATCTGGCGCACAAGATCGTGGCGGACCACGTCGACATGGGTAAAGCGAACGTGGCCGATGCGGGGAATCGACTTGAGAAGGCCGATCGCATCGCCAAGGCCTGATTTCTGTCCGGGCGCGAGGTCGATCTGGCTCGGATCGCCGTTGATCATCATCCGCGAACCCTCGCCGAGACGGGTCAGGAACATCTTCATCTGCATGGCGGTCGCGTTCTGTGCTTCGTCGAGCAGGATGGCGGCTTTAGCCAACGTGCGGCCGCGCATGAAAGCGAGGGGGGCGATCTCGATCATGCCCGTCTGGATGCCACGCTCGACCATGCGCCCATCCATGAAGTCGTAGAGCGCGTCATAGATGGGACGCAGGTAGGGGTCGACCTTGTCGCGCATGTCGCCCGGAAGGAAACCCAAACGCTCGCCGGCTTCGACCGCCGGGCGCGAAAGGACGAGCCGTTCGACCAGACCCTGCTCGAGCAAGGACACCGCATGGCCGACCGCAAGCCATGTCTTGCCGGTGCCGGCCGGACCCTCGGCGAACACGAGCTCATATTTGCGCAGCGCCGCCAGATATTGGTCTTGCGCCGCGTTGCGGGCGCGCACGACGCCGCGCTTGCGCGTCTTGATGACGCTGAAGGCGTCCTTGGAGCCTTCTTCGCCTGGGAAGAGAAGGCCCTGATAGGCGCTTTCCGCGATGACGCCCTCGACGTCTCCCTCGCTTGCGGGCTGCCCTTGCTTGGCGCGTTCGTAAAGCATCTCGAACACGCGGCGCGCCTGTTCGCTCGCCTCGCGCGGGCCCTTGATGACGATCTGGTTGCCGTTGGCGTAGGCCGAAACGCCGAGCGAGCGCTCGATGCGCGCGATATTCTGATCGTAATGACCGAAGACCACCGAAGCGGCGGCGTTATCGGGGAGGGCGATCGAGATCTCGGCAGGTTTGGATTCGCGGAGCGTCGGATTGATGACCGGGGGGGCGGCGGCGATGCGCGTCGGCGAACTGTCCTGCGGCTTCAAATTGGCTCTCTCCGTTGCATCTTGTCCTGAGTCGGAATCATCTCTCACGCTAGTAGAACCTTGGTTTACGACGTTGTCGAGACAACGCGTCCGCGGAGCGAATGCGGCTCGGCGGCGAGGATCTCGACCTCCACGAGCTCCCCGATCAGCGAAAGCGGCCCCTCGGCGAACACCGACTGCATATAGGGAGACCGTCCGATGATCTGGCCTTGGCGCCGGCCGGGCTTGTCGAACAGAACCTCAAGCCGCCGTCCGACGCTCGCCCGATTGAAGACCTGACGTTGATCTTCGATCAGCTCTTGAAGCGCCCCGAGCCTGCGGGCCTTCGTGGCTTCGTCGACCTGGCCTGGGAGTTCGGCGGCCGGGGTTCCGGGCCGCGGCGAATATCTGAACACATAGGCCGAGGCGAAGCCGACCGAGGAGGCGAGTGCCATCGTCTGATCGAAGTCGGCGTCGGTCTCGCCGGGATAGCCGACGATGAAGTCCGACGAGAAGGCGATGTCCGGGCGCGCCTCCCGGACGCGCGCCACCGTCTTGAGATAGTCGGCGGCGTCATGGCGCCGGTTCATCGACTTCAGCACGCTGTCAGACCCGGACTGCACCGGCAGGTGGAGGTAGGGAGCGAGCGCGGGGATCTCGCGATGGGCGCTGATCAGGTCGTCGCTCATGTCGTTCGGATGCGAGGTCGTGTAGCGCACGCGGGCGATTCCCGGCACGGTCGCGGCGGCGCCGATCAAGCCGGCGAGCGTGATCGCCGGGCCTTCGCTATCGACCCCGTGATAGGCGTTGACGTTCTGCCCGATGAGCGTCACCTCACGCACGCCGGCGCGCGCGAGACGGGCGATCTCGTCGCGGATCGCCGCGGCCGGCCGCGAGGCTTCCGCTCCGCGCGTGTACGGCACGACGCAGAACGAACAGAATTTGTCGCACCCTTCCTGCACAGTGACGAAAGCGGCCACGCCGCGACGGCGAATGGCGTCCGCGGGAGACGCTGGAAGCCGCGAGAACTTGTCTTCCGCCGGGAACTCGGTGTCCACAACGCCAGGGCGGATGCGGGCCTCGTCCAGAAGCTGCGGCAGGCGGTGATAGCTCTGCGGGCCGACGACGACATCGACCGCCGGCTGGCGGCGCAGGACTTCCGCTCCCTCGGCCTGAGCGAGGCAGCCCGCAACGACCAGCATCGTGCGGCGTCCCGCCAGGGCGCGCTCCTCCTTGAGTTCGCGCAGCTTGCCGAGCTCGGAATAGATCTTTTCCGAGGCGCGTTCCCGGATATGGCAGGTGTTGAGGACGATGAGATCGGCGTCTTCGACCCGGGCCGCCTCGCGATATCCGGACTCGGCGGCGAGATCGCCCATCCGCTCGGAATCGTAGACGTTCATCTGGCATCCGAATGACTTGATGAACGCCTGCGGGCTCAATTCCCGCGTGGGACTGCGCGTCCCATCAGCGTCTTCAACCACAATCAATTCGGACAATTAGGGGCTCCGGAGGTCTCCGAGCCTGAATGTAGGCGTTTTCCCGCCTGGGGGAAATAGCCCGCGACGATTTAGCTAGCCCGGCTTCGGCCGGCGGTCCACCCTTTACCGGAGCGTCTTGCGCATGACGAGCGCCGCGGCGCGGGTCCCATCGGCGCGGCGATAGTAGCCGGAGCGCTCGCCGACTTTGGCGAATTCGAAGCGTTCATAAAGGGCCAACGCCGACGGATTGTCCTCGGCGACCTCGAGGAACATCACTTTCGCCCCGGCGTTCGCCGCTTGACGCAGATTCTCGTTTAAGAGCGCCCGCCCGACGCCTCGTCCCTGGTGGGCGGCGTCGACGGCGATGGTGAGGATTTCCGCTTCATCCGCCGCCAGGCGCGATAGCACAAAGCCGTGCAGGCGGCCATTGACGGGGTCGAGCGCCGCCGCGCCAACGGTCGACGAACTGGCGATGAGGTCGGCCATCTCCTCGACCGACCAGGGATGAGCGAAGCCCTCGGCGTGCAGCCGGGCGCAGGCCCGCGCCCGGTCCGGCCGGAGAAGCCGGATGACGGGCGGGGGAGACCGGCTGAGGCCGAAGATCATGGGATTAGCGGGGCGCGCCTCAGGCCGGCGCTCGAGCGATAGGTTCGGCCGAGCTTGGCCGCGCATCGGGCGGTTTGACATAGAGCGGGCGCGCGGGACTCGTCGCCGGGTCGACGGCGAGGCCGAGCCATGCGACGGCGAGAATGTCGGGCGCTGTTCTCGCCGCATCGAGGTCGTAGGGCAGCCCCGCCCGCTGCGCCTCGCTCGCGACGAGCGCGGCGGCGTCGCCGGCGAGCCAGGCGGGCCCGGCTCCGATCGCGCGCACACACTCCCGCGGAGTGTCGCAGCGCGGCGCCCCGCGCGGGCGGCCGGAGGCCTCGAACAGCTGAAAATAAACGGACCCGTGGCGAGCGTCGATCGCGGCGGCGATGATCCCGGCGCGCGGCTCGCTCAGGAGAGGGGCGGCGAACGCCGCCAGAGTGGGAACGCCGACGACCGGAATGGCGAGAGCGAGTCCCATCGCGCGCGCCATGGCGAGACCGATCCGGATGCCGGTGAAAGAGCCGGGGCCTGTCGTGACGGCGATGCGGGTCAGCGAAGGGAAGCCACCCTCGATGCCGCGCATGACCTCCTCAGCCATCGGCGCCAACGCGTCGGCGTGGCCGCGCGTCATCGGCCGGCTCACCATGGCGAGCGGCGCGGACAGCCCCCCGTCGACGACCGCGACCGACGCCGCTCCGCAGGACGTGTCGATCGCCAGGATACGCATATTCGCCGCCTCGAAGGCTTGTTATCGCGTAATGAGCGTTCCCGCGCCATAGTCGGTCAGGAGCTCGATGAGCACCGCGTGGGGGACCTTGCCGTCTAGGATGACGACCCCTTCGACGCCCCTCTCCAGCGCATAGATGCACGTTTCGACTTTCGGGATCATGCCGCCGGTGATCGTGCCGTCGGCGATCAGCGCGCGGATGTCGTCGACGCGCAGCTCCTTGATGAGCTCTTTATTCGTGTCGAGCACGCCCGGAACGTCAGTCAAGAACAAGAGGCGCTTGGCGCCGAGCGCGCCGGCGACAGCGCCGGCGAACGTGTCGGCGTTGACGTTGTAGGTTTGGCCGTCCGGGCCTTGCGCGACCGGCGCCAGCACCGGGATCAGCTCGCGGCCCAGAATCTGCTCGAGCACGGTCGCGTCCACCTTGTCGGGCTCGCCGACGAAGCCGAGATCGACGACGTCCTCGCCCGGCCCGCGCGGCCGGTGCACCTTGCGCGCGGTGACCATGTTGCCGTCCTTGCCGCAGAGGCCGACGGCGCGCCCGCCCTCCGCGTTGATCGATCCGACGATCTGCTTGTTGATCGATCCGGCAAGCACCATTTCGACGATTTCCATCGTCGGCTTGTCGGTGACGCGCAGGCCGCCGGAGAATTGCGACTCGATGCCGAGCTTCTTCAGCATCATGCCGATCTGCGGGCCCCCGCCATGCACCACCACCGGATTGATGCCGGATTGCTCGAGAAGAACCATGTCCTTGGCGAAGTCGCGCGCCTTGTGCTCATCGCCCATCGCGTGCCCGCCGTACTTCACGACGACGATCGCATCGTCGTAGCGCAGCATGTGCGGCAGCGCCTGCATCAGGATTTCGGATTGCTGCTGAGGCGTCGGGTTGAGGGGCTCGGCCATTGGGGCTCACGAAGGGCGGCGGGTGCGCGTCCGCTTCTAGCCGCTTGCGCAGGCAAGCTCAAACGGTTTGAGCCCCGGGGGCGGACGGAAGCGCCCGGATTTGACCGCGCTGCGGCTACACCCGATACTCCCTCGCAAGCGCGGAGACGTGGGCGCGCACCGCGCAAATGGAGGGAGAGGCAATGAGGTTTTCCGCCGTTCTGACATTAACCGGCCTGATCGCGTTCGCCGGCTCGGGCGTCGCTGTCGCGGGCGATCCGGAAAGCTGCAAGACGGTCAGGTTTTCCGACGTCGGCTGGACCGACATCACCGCGACGACCGCCATCGCCAACGAGATCCTGAAAGGCCTCGGCTATACGCCCAAGACCACGGTCCTCTCGGTCCCCGTCACCTACGCGTCGATGAAGAACAAGGACATCGACGTGTTCCTCGGCAATTGGCAACCGTCGATGGAGAACGACCGCAAACCTTACGTGGAGGACAAGTCCGTCATTGTGATTGGCGCCAACCTCCCTGTCGGCGCGAAATACACGCTGGCCGTCCCGCAATATACGTATGACAAGGGGCTCAAGGATTTCGGCGACATCGAGAAATTCAAAGATTCGCTCAAAGGCAAGATCTTCGGCATCGAGCCCGGAAACGATGGCAATCGTCTGGTCCTCGATCTCATCAAAGGCGACAAGTTCGGGCTGAAAAACTTCCAGTTGGTCGAGTCGAGCGAGCAGGGCATGCTGGCCGAAGTTCAGCGGGCGACCAGCCACAAGGAAGACGTCGTGTTCCTCGGCTGGGCGCCCCATCCGATGAACGTCAATTTCAAGATCCAGTACCTGACGGGGGGCGACGACAGCTTCGGCCCGAACTTCGGCGGCGCGGTCGTCTACACCAACGAACGCGCGGGCTGGGCCGAGCAATGCCCGAACGCGGCCAAGCTGATCAAGAATCTCATCTACACCGTCGACATCGAGAACCTTGTCATGAACAAGATTCTCACGGACGGCGATGAAGGGCCGAAGGCGGCGCAAGAATGGCTCAAGACCAATCCGCCACAACTTGCGGCGTGGCTCGACGGCGTGACGACGTTTGACGGCCAGCCGGGCCTTCCGGCGGTCAAGAAGAGCCTCGGTCTCTAGATCGACTGGCGCGCGAGCCCCTTTCCGTCCGCTCCGGCGAATGGATGGTCTCCTCGAGAGGGGCTCGCCGGCGTTCTTGTTGGAGGGGCGGCGTTGGAGAGCTGGTTCACCGAGCCGAAAGTGCCGCTTGGGCGCTGGGTCAAGATCGGCATCACCTGGCTGCAGGACAACGCCGCGGGGTTCTTCGACGCGGTCACCGCCGCGATCAATTTTCTCGTCGATGGCCTGACGGCAATCCTGCTCCACATCCCGTTTCTCATAGTCGTTTTTGCGCTCGCCGCGCTCGCCTACTGGCTGCACAAGTCATGGCGCCTCGCCGTCTTCGTCGTCGTCGCCTTCATCTTCATCGCCAATCTCGGATACTGGCAGGCGACGGTCGAGACGGTTTCGCTCGTCGGGTTCGCGACGCTGACGAGCGTCATCATCGGGGTGCCGGTCGGCGTCGCCTCCGCCCATCGGCCATGGCTCTACGCTCTCTTGAGGCCGCTGCTCGACCTCATGCAGACTCTGCCGACCTTCGTCTATCTCATCCCGACCCTCGTTCTCTTTCACCTCGGCTCCGCGCCGGGATTGATCTCGACCGTCATTTTCGCCATCGCCGCGCCGATCCGTCTCACCCATCTCGGCATTGCCTCCGCGCCGGTGCCGCTCAAGGAAGCGGGCGAAGCGTTCGGCGCAACGAAGCGGCAATTGCTGTGGAAGGTGGAGCTGCCATACGCACTGCCGACGATCATGGCCGGCGTCACGCAATGCATCATGCTGAGCCTGTCGATGGTCGTTATCGCGGCGCTGGTCGGCGCGGCGGGGCTCGGCGTGCCGGTGGTGCGCGCGCTAGGCACGGTCAACATTCCGATGGGCATCGAGGCCGGCGTGTCGATCGTCCTTTTGGCGATCGTGCTCGATCGCGTCTTCCGCAACCCCGAGCGAAAAGGAAGCGCCTGAAGATGTCCGCGGTGGTGTTCGACAATGTCGATATCGTCTTCGGCGCCAAGCAGGCTGAGGCCCTTTCGCTCATCGACAAGGGCGCGACCCGCGACGAAATCCTCAAGACGACGGGCGTCGTTCTCGGCGCCGCCGGCGTCAATCTGGCGATCGAGCCCAGCGAAATCTGCGTGCTCATGGGTCTCTCGGGATCGGGCAAGTCGACCATCCTGCGCGCCGTCAATGGCCTCAACAAGGTTGCGCGCGGCAAGGTCCTTGTCCGCAACGGCGACGGCGCGATCGACGTCGCCCATTGCTCCGCCGACGAACTGAGGATGCTGCGGACGAACCGCATCGCCATGGTGTTCCAGCAATTCGCGCTCCTGCCGTGGCGGACGGTCAAGGAGAACGTCGCCTTCGGGCTTGAATTGCGGCGCATGCCAAAAGCCGAGATCGACAAAGTCGTCGCCGACAAGCTCGCGATGGTCGGCCTGACGCAATGGGCCGGCAAGTTCGGCCACGAGCTCTCCGGTGGCATGCAGCAGCGCGTCGGCCTCGCGCGCGCCTTCGCCACCGACGCCGACATTCTCCTCATGGACGAGCCGTTCTCGGCGCTCGATCCGCTGATCCGCGACAAGCTGCAGGACGAGCTGCTTCTCCTGCAGAAGGATCTCAAGAAGACGATCATTTTCGTCAGTCACGATCTCGACGAAGCGCTCAAGATCGGCAATCGGATCGCCATTCTCGAGGGCGGGCGGATCGTTCAATGCGGGACGGCGGAAGACATCCTCCTGCGCCCGGCCAACGCCTATGTGGCGGAGTTCGTCAAGCACATGAACCCGCTCAACGTGTTGCGCGGCGGCTCGCTCATGACGCCGGCCGCGGCCCTGCGCCGCCGTGAGAACGAGGTGATGCTCGATCGGAACGGCCGCGTCTGCGTCCAGCTCGACGCCGAGGACAGGCCGGTCGGAGTGACCCTCGACGGTGCCGCCGGGGCCATGGCGGTCGCCGACCGGGCGACCGGCGAAGTGTCTGCGAGGCCCGAGGATGTCGACATTGTCGTGGCCCCACTCGACCTGAAGATGCGCTCGGCGATCGCGCTGCGCAGCCTTTCGGGCAATCCGATCGTGTTGGTCGACGACCTCGGACGGATGGCCGGATTGTGCGGCGACGATGAGATCTACCGTGCGCTCCTGCAGCAGCGGCGGGCCGCCGAGGGGGGCTAGAGCGGGATGATTTCAAGTCGCCCCAAAGCCGCCATTGCGACCCCCGGACTTTTGGACTCGGGGGGAAGCAAACCAGGGGAACGCAGGGCGCCCTGCGGCTCCTGGATTGCCGCGTCGCCATAGCCCGTCGAAAGACGGGCGTCTTTCGACGCCCTGTCGCTCCTCGCGATGACGTTCGATCCGAAGGCATCTCGCTCTAGCGGCTGCCCCTGCTGGAGCCTGGCGTTCTGCTCGCGTCGTCCAGTCCGTCCCTTCTCGACCGCGGCGGCGGTCGTTCCTAAAAACGGACGCTGCGTTTGATCGAACGAACAAATGGCTTGCCTCGGAGACGCTTCCGCGCCTAAATCATGGGCGAAGTGAGCCTCCGAAATGCCTGTCATCATCAATAGCCAGGAAATCCACCCCTTCCTGCCGTCGCTTGGCAGCCCTCTCGCGATCGACCGGGCCCATGCCGAGCGACAGGACATCCGCCCGCTCGAGATCGCCATCATCAACCTGATGGCGGACAAGATTTCGACCGAGCGCCAGCTCGCGCTGTGGCTCGGCAATACGATGCTGCAGGTGAACTTGAGCTTCGTCGCGACCGATGCCTACGTGCGCGGCCTTGCGGCCGGCCGGCGCACGCGCAACACCCCCGCCGACCATATCCGCAAGTTCTACAGCGCCTTCACCGACATCAGCGACAAGAAGTTCGACGGTTTCATCGTCACCGGAGTGAACGCGCTGAGAGACCGGGTCGAGCAGGAGGATTTCTGGCCGGAAGTCGCCGACATCCTGCAATGGACGACGACGAACGCCTTCTCCTGTCTTTTCCTCTGTTGGGGCGCCAAGGCGGCGCTGAAATTTTTCCACGACATCGACAGCCACAAGGGCCAGCAGAAGCTGTTCGGGCTGTTCGAGCATCGGCTGATCTCCGACAAGACCGGGCTCCTGTTCGGCTTCCCGGATGTCTTTCCGACGCCTGTGTCGCGCTGGAAGAGCCCCCGCCGCGAGGACATCCAGAAGGTCGCGGCGCTCGAGATCGTCGCCGATTCCGACGAGGCCGGCCCGAACATGCTCGTCGAGTCCGAACCGCTCGACGACAACAGCGGGCTCTTTCCCCGGCGGGTCTACATCCTCAACCACCCGGAATATGAGACGGACACGCTCGGCGTCGAGTACCACCGCGACTCGAAGCACGATCCCGCCTGGCCGCTGCCCAAGCATTATTTCCCGGGCGACGACCCGTCGCGGGCCGCGCCCAACCTCTGGCGGCACACCGCGCATATCTACACGAACTGGGTCAAGGCGGTGTACGAGTCGACGCCCTACAATCTCAATATGATCCCCAATCCCACGAAACGCGCCGAGGCGGTTCAGGCGCGCCGGGCCGCGTTCGCCAGGTCGTAAGACGGGGCGCCAAGCGCCGGCGGCGCGGCGACGCGCGCGCCATTGCGCGAGGCGCATGCGGCCGTTGGTCAGCAGGCTCCGGAATACAATTGCGAACCGATGGAGCGTCCGCATAGAGCTCGAGCTAGAGCAAATTGCGTTTGGGTCGAACCGTGATCGTCATCGCGAGCGTACGCGAAGCGATCCAGGAGTCGGCGGCGCCCTGCGGCTCCTGGATCGCCGCGTCGCTTCGCTCCTCGCGATGACGACTCCATCCGAACGCAGTTCGCTCTAGGCGCCGTTATTGACGATGTGGCAGTCCGCCTCGACGACGGCGCCGATCAGTTGCGCGACAGTTGCTCGTGCACGGAAGACGATCATCGGCGCCGCTGCGCATGGGCCCGCCGACCTAACGCAGGACCGCGGCAAGCTGTCACCGGCGCGCCGCTGAGGGCCGAGATCGCAGCTAAGGCGCCGACTCCGAAGTCAAGCATCGGCAACGACGATCCTTCCAACTGACGCCGATCAATCTCATCAACCGCCGTCCAACAGGGCCGGCGCCGACGACGACCATTTGCGCCGAAGCTCCCGCCGTTAACCCACCCGCGATTTTTCGCCGTCCGCAAGGCAGATCTCACTGATCCGCAAGCCATCGGATGTGATCCGAGACGGGAACCGGTCCTTCAGGCGCTCTTCGTGAACGGGAATGACCCTGCGCGCCTCGTAGCCCACGGACTTCATCATGGCCTCGGTCGCCATCACGAGATTCTGTTGGCTTCCAACGGCGAGACCGACCGGGATGTACATTTTATCGACGTCCACGACGGCTCCGGACCCCTCGACATTTTCAAACACGTAAACAAGATCGCCGGCCAGCGCCCAAGCGTCGCTCGACTGCGCCTTTCCGTCGTTGCGCACGTGCACCCACATCGAGCCATAGGTATGGCTATCATAAGCGACGTGCAGGTCGATGTTCGGAAGCACGTTCTCACGCGAACCGTCGATGCAAACGAGTCGTCTTTGTCGGGCGAGGTCGACGCCCCGAATGATGTCGCCGGGATCGATGGCGACCATCATCCAGCGCAATCGGTCGGGCAGCGACATGGCCCAGACCCACTTCGCGATCTCGCGCTCCTGGATGTAGAAGGTCGCTTTTGGGAAGTCCTCGACATTGCCGAAATGATCGAAATGCGCGTGGCTGATGAACACGGTGTCGACGTCGGCCGGCGTGAGCCCAACCCCCGCGAGGACCTCTTTGGGCGAGCGCCAGTTCTCGACCCCGAACTTGTCACCCAGGACCTTGCCATATTCCTTGTTGTTGAAGCCCACGTCGACCATCGCGACGTGGTTCTTTCCTTTGATCAGCGCGTAGCAATAGGGGAGCTTGACGTAGCCCTCATTGTGCGCGCCGTAGAGAACGCCGCTTTTGTGATATTTGGTGACGTACGAGTACTCCAGAACCCAAATTGAATAGTCGGCCATGCGTTCCCTCCCGAGTTGTTTATGAGGACCGCGCCATAAGCGGCGCGCAGTTGCAGCAGGACTGACGGAAGTCGACCATCGTCATGCCGAGCTTGTCGCTGGAAGAGCTCTGAACAAGCCGATAGGCCGCAGCGATCCGCTCGAGAGCGAGCGATGTGTCTCCCTTTCCTTTGGTCGCCGAGGCTTCCAACGCGTCGAGACAGGCGCCGACAAGGCGAGCGGCGCGAATGAGGTTTTCTTTCCGGCGCTCGGAGCCGCGCGGCGCGCTCAAGTCGGCAAGTGTTGCGGTCACTTCCCGCCATTGCTCGCGCACAACCGTGACGGCAGGAAGATCGACGATCTCTCGCCTTTGGCTCGTTTGCGCCAGGACGAGCAGCCCCGCCGCCTGTCCGATAAGCCGGCGTAGCGCGTCATAGGGCCGCCGTAAAGCGGCCGCCGCCGTGGCGTCGACCTCCGCGACATCGGGCTCAGGAAGCGCGGGCTCGGCTATCGCCGGACAGTCCCAGCGATGGACCAACGCCGCGCGATCGAGCATGTCTCGGCCGCTATTCTGCATGATCGACCTCCCGGGTGGAGGCGCGCTCGATGAGCTCGCCGGGTAGGCGTTCGATCCGAGGCTTCAGTTGCGCGAAGTCGAACAGCTTTTCGATGAGCTGCATCGTCACATCGATCATCTGGCCCACGGGCTGGCGCACGGTGGTCAGCGCGTGCGAGGGCCAGCGCGCCATGGCGATGTCGTCGAAGCCGACGACCGACAGATCGCCCGGAATATCGAGGCCGAACTCCCGCCGCGCCGCATCCATGAAGCCAATGGCGAGAATATCGTTGGCGCAGAACACCCCATCCGGGCGGCTCCTGCCGTCGAGCATGCGGAAGGCGGCTTCATATCCGCGCTCATACGCGAAGGCGCCAGCCTCGACGCGAACCGGTTCCTTGAGGCCTTGGTCCAAGCATCCGCGCCGAAAGCCTTCCCACCGGTCGACATTGGTGGAGGCGTCCGGCCGGCCTGCGACGAAGGCGAGCCGCCGATGACCGAGCCTGATCAAATGATCGGCGACAAGCCGCCCGCCGCCGACATTGTCGCAAGTCACGCCGAACGCGTCGACGTTGAGCGGGCGCCGGTTGAAGAAGAGGACCGGCGTGCCCACCTGCCCGCACGCTTCCGCCGCCTCAGAAGACAGTGTCGCCGCGAGAACGATGACCACGTCGGGCTGATAGGATAAGAGAAGCTTCACCGCATCGTCGAGCGAATCGCTCGAGGTGGCCGCGGACAGCATCACGTTGAGATCGATCTCGCGCAGCTTTTCCGTGAGCCGCGTCAGGACCTCCGGATAGAAAGGGTTCGTGATGTCGGAGGTCACCACGCCCGCGATCCGCGTGCGCTTGGTGATGAGGCTGCGCGCCAGCGGATTGGGCGCGTAGCCGATTTCGGCGGCCCGTTTAAGAACCGCTTTCCGGGTGCTCGGCGCAATCACCGCGTCCGTATAGAAGGCGCGCGATATCGTCGAGGTCGACAGGCTCAGATCGCGCGCCAGGTCCTTCACCGTCACGCGGGCCTTGCGAGCGCGATTCCTGTCTTCCCCGCTCATTGCGCGGACCCGTTAAAGCGCCCGCTCAGGCATTGCGCCCGCCATATCGGCGCACCCGGATGTTGGCTTGCTCGGCGTGGCCATGAAAGCCCTCGAGCATGCACAACCGCGAGCAATATTCGCCGACCATCGCGCTCGCCTCGTCGGTTAGCACTTTCTGATAGGTGCAGGTCTTCAGGAACTTGCCGACCCACAACCCGCCCGTGTAGCGCGCAGCCTTCTTGGTGGGCAGCGTGTGGTTGGTGCCGATGATCTTGTCCCCGTAGGCGACGTTCGTGCGGGGCCCAAGAAACAAAGCGCCGTAGTTCGTCATGCCGTTCAGGAACACATCAGGATCTCGCGTCATCACTTGGACGTGCTCGGAAGCGATCCGGTCCGCCTCCCGGATCATCTCGGCTTCGTCGTTGCAGACGATCACCTCGCCATAGGCTTCCCAAGCCTGCCCTGCGGTCTCGCCGGTCGGCAAGGTCGCCAGCTGACGCTTCACTTCGTTCATCGTGTCGCGGGCGAGTTTTTCCGAGTTGGTCAGGAGAATCGCGGGCGAGGTTGGTCCATGCTCCGCCTGGCCCAAAAGGTCGGTCGCGCAAATCTCGCCATCGACAGAGTCGTCGGCGATGATGAGCGTCTCGGTCGGGCCAGCGAAAAGGTCGATGCCGACCCGGCCATAGAGCTGGCGCTTCGCCTCGGCCACAAAGGCGTTGCCGGGCCCCACCAGCATGTCGACCGGCGCGATCGATTCCGTTCCGAGCGCCATGGCGGCCACGGCTTGGACGCCGCCCAGCACATAGATCTCGTCCGCGCCGCCCATATGCATTGCGGCGACAATGGCGGGATGCGGCCCGCCCTGGAACGGCGGGGCGCAAGCCATCACGCGCTCAACGCCGGCGACCTTCGCGGTCACCACACTCATATGCGCCGACCCGACCATCGGATATTTGCCGCCGGGCACGTAGCAGCCGATCGAGTTCACGGGAATGTTCTTGTGACCGAGAATGATGCCGGGCAAGGTCTCGACTTCGAGGTCCGTGATGCACTCACGCTGCTTCTGCGCGAAGTTCCGGATCTGCGCCTGGGCGAACCGGATATCCTCGATATCCCGCGGAGCGACTTTCGCTATCGCGGCTTCGATCTCTGTTGCAGAGAGACGAAAGGATGGCGGCGACCATTGGTCGAATTTCTCCGACAGTTCACGAATCGCCGCGTCCCCGCGCGTCTCGACTTCGGTCAGGATGCCTTCGACCGTGGCGCGCACTTTCGCGTCGTTTTCGGCCACTTCTTTGGCGTTGCGGCCCCGCTTCAAGTGTTTGGCCATCGTCTTGGTCCCGTTCGAGAGTGGCGTCCCGAGCGCTAAGCGCCCGGGACGGTCAAGTGTTAAGGCTTCACTGTCGGCTGGACTTTGGTCAGCTTGTACAAGTCTGCCGGCGGCTCGCACTTCTGGCAGTTGATGCCCGGTTCATTGGGGGCTTTCATAACTTCCGCCGGCAGCGGCTGGATCGCCTTGCCGGGGGTTGGCGCGCCATCGAGAGCGGACTTGAGGCTGAGTTCCGGCAGGAACTCAGGGCTGAAGACCTCGGTCACGAAAGAGCTCGGCACCTTTCCATCCGGGAAGGCGTTGCATCCGTCCTCGAAGGTGTCGCCCTTGCAGAGTTTCACCTGATCGGCCGGAACCCAGGGCAGCGGATACTGGATGTTCATCGCCTTCAAGTCCCGCTTCTTCGTCAGGATCTCCATCATCAACTTGAACGCGTAGCCGGCCGTGGCGGGAGGAGACCCCGCCGAGACGCCCTTGAGGCCGTTCTTTTGAGCCTCTGGATCGGCGAGCGCCAAGCGGAAGCCGTTTGAGTTCTCGCCCGTCATCGGCACGAGGCGAGTTCCCTTGTCGCGCAGCGCCTGGATCGCGCCGAATTCGCCGGCTTGCGCCCAAATGCCGTCGACGTCGGGATGCGCGGCAAGCGCCTTCGCGGTTTCCTGCTGCGTCGTGCGGTCATCCCAGAAGGAATAATATTCCGCGACGACCTGAATCCCAGGATATTGCTTGAAGATGTGCATGGCGCCGTCGGTATGCCGCTTGTCGACGGAATTTCCGGGAACGCCGCGGCTTAGGAAGATCTTGCCCTTGCCGTTGAGCGCGTTCACCAGCGCCTGCGCCGTGTTCTCGCCGAAGCCAGCCGTGATATAACTGACGTTATAGGCGCAGGGTTCGGTGACGGTCGCGTCGTACATGAAGAACAGGACGCCCTTCTCGCAGCCTTTCTTGATGGTGCGATTGAGCGCGGTCGAAGAGATCGGAAAGCTGATGACGCCATCGGCCTTCGCATCGATCATGCTTTCGTAAGCCGCAATCTGCGCTTGCGGGTCGGTGCCGGAGATCACCTCCTTGAGTTCGACCTCCTTGTCGTAAGGAGGCGTCTGCGCGAGCGCTTTCACGATATTGGCGGCCTCGGACTGCCAAGAGTTGCCGCTATAGCTCAGGCTCAAGAAGATCTTGAACTTTTTCGCATCGTCGGCTGACGCCGGACCCGTCGCAAGCGCGAATGCGGATGCAAGCGCGCCGGCGGCGACGCAAGTCGTTGTGAGCAGCTTTCTAAGAGTCGTCATACGTATAACCTCCCAAGTGGCTTCACTCTTGCCCGTGAGAACGTTCCCACGCTCAATCGTGGGGACGCCTCCGACCGACCCGCTCGTGGCTAACGAGCCGACCTGTTTCTTAGCCTCGCGATCAGATCCTCTCGAAGCAGGAGCAGAGCGCCAACGATGATCGCGCCCTCGATCACCGTGCGCCAACCTTGATCGATGCCGAGCGCGGAAATGACCGTGCCGAGCGTGGTGAGGAGGATGGCGCCGCCGACCGTTCCGGCGAAACTGCCGCGGCCACCAAGAATCGACGATCCGCCAATGACGACCGAAGCAATGCTCGGCAAGAGGTAAGAATCGCCCATTCGCAAGGTTGCGCCGTTCGCATAGCCGACCAGCATCATTCCCGCAAAACCGGCGCAAAGGGCGCTGATTGCATAGGCGGCCATGATCGGCCGCCACGTAGCGACACCCGCGATGCGTGCGGCCTCGCGGTTGGCGCCCACCGCATAGAGGCGCCGTCCGAAGGCGGTCGCGCTCTGCAGCGCCCAGGCGAGGACAACGAAGACGAGAACAAAGATTAGAACCGCCGACACTCGGCTGACCGATCCTTTCATGAGGGCAAGGAAGGCGTCAGGCGAAGCGCCGCGAGGCGTGCCGCTTGTATAGCCAAGCGCGGCGGACGCAACGATGATGCCGCTCGCCATCGTCATGATGAAGGGCGGGATGTTGAGCCAGATCACTCCGACCGCATTGAGCGCCCCGATGCATGCGCAAATCGCGAGGACCGCGGGAATCACCACCCATTCCGCGCCGAGAGACCCGTTCCAGGTGGTCGCGAGGACGCCGCCCAAAGTGATCATCGAGGCGATCGAGAGATCAAGGCCGCCAACCAGGATGACAAGGCCCTGACCAAAAGCCACAACAATCAGGAAGGACGCGAGGGTGATGATCGTATCGACCTGATCCCACGATCCGAGGGCCGGACTGACGAACCGCGATGCGAGGATGAGGATGATCGTGAGGGCAAAGATCGCGGCGGTGCTGATCGTCTCGGAGCGGACGCGTCCCGTCCGGCGTGTATCCGCAGGCGGCTGGAAGGCCGCTGACGGCGGGGCGCTGGTCATGCGCGCGGCCCCGTCGAAGCGAGGCGCGAGATGAGCGAGCCGAACACGATGGCGAGCACCATGACGACGCCTTGGAAGATCCCCGTGTAGAACGAGGATACACCGCCCGAGAACAGCACTTTCTGGAGAAGCATGAGCGTCGCCGCGCCGATGACTGCGCCGACGAGGCTTCCTCTGCCGCCGGTCAGCGAGACTCCTCCGAGCGCCACGGCCGCGAATGTCAGCATCAGGAACGGGGTTCCGGCGGTCGGATTGCCGGTTGCGGTCTGCACACTCAGCATAAAGCCGGCGAGTCCATAGAGCAGGCCCGCACCGACGAACGCAACGAAGCGCGCCCGCACAACAGAGATCCCCGACAGCGACGCCGCCGTTTCGTCCGCGCCGACCGCAAAGAGGCCGATACAGCTGTCGGTGCGGCGGAAGATGAGCCATAAAGCCACGACCGCGAGCACGATGAGTCCCGAAATCGGGATGATTCCGAAGAGCACATCCGTGAGCGTGTAGCTCACCCAATCGGCGACCGTGCCGCCAGGAGCGTCCATGATCACGAGCGCAAGTCCTTGGCCGATGATCATGGTCCCGAGAGTCGCGGCGATCGACTGCAGGCGCAGGATCGCAACGAGAACGCCGTTGAGCGCGCCGATCGCGCCGCCGACGCTAAGACAGATCAGAAGGCTGACGAGAGCCCCGCTTGGCCCTTCGACCGGATAGGTCGCCATCAGCACGTTTGACAGGGACACAACGCCGGCGACCGAGAGGTCGAAGCCCTTCGAAATGACGACGAGGCTTTCGCCGGCGGCCGCGATGGCAAGCGGCGCCGCATTGTTCGAGAGGTTCGTCACGCTCGACACGCTAAGAGCGCTCGGATCCCAGAGCGTATAGAGCGCGAAGAGAACCACATAGAGAATGGCGACGATGCCTGCGCCGTCGGTCAGACCACGCCGGATCGCAATGCTTAAGTTCGAACTTGGCGCGCTTGTGGAGGCGACGCCGAGGTTGGCGCTCATGCCACGGCTTCTCGGATAGAGTGCCCGGTGAGCGCCGCAACCATGGTGCGCTCGTCGATGTCCGCGCCCGACAGTTCCGCAAAAATTCGGCCGCCATAAACGACGAGGCAGCGATCCACGAGGTGGACCAGTTCGGGCAATTCCGAGGAATAGAGCAGAACCGCGCCGCCAGACTCAGCGAAGCATCGAATGGCCGCGTAGATCGATTGTTTCGTTCCGACGTCGACGCCCCGCGTCGGATCGTAGAGCAGGAGGATTCTGGCGCCGGTCTGCATCGCGCGAGCCAACATGGCTTTCTGCTGGTTGCCGCCGGAAAGGTCGCCGATGCGGAAATCAAGATAGCGCGGACTGAGGTCAACCTGAGATGACGATTCGGCCACGGCTTCGCGCTCACGGCGCTCGGAGACGAGGCCCGCGCGGCCAATCCGACCGATGACGGGAAGAACGATATTGGTCGCGGTCGCCAGAGCAGGAAAAATGCCCTCGGTCTTGCGTTCCTCCGGAAGAAAAGCGATCCCCCGGCCTGTTTTAAGGGCCGCTTCAGGACCCGAAATCCGAACCGACGAACCGGTAGTGGGCCAGTTTCATTGTGGCACGGAAACCTCAATCGAAAAATACCCAACTCGGTCTCGCCTAAACCCGTTGACATGAGGAGGGTGAGGACTCAGGTTCCGCATATGGGAGTCGCCAGTTTAACGGTTGGCCGGCCCGTTAGAGCCGGACGCTCGCCGCAGGCAGGACACAACTCATTTTGGGGCCGCTTATTCACTAAGCGGGAGGGAAGAGTGTACGCGATTGCGTTTGACTTGGATCAAGAACAGCTTGGCATCCATTACCCTGGCAACAGCCCCACTAACGCGTACGAAGCCGTCCGTCGCGTCTTGGAGGCGTATGGGTTTCATCGCCAACAGGGAAGCGTCTATTTCGGAAACGAATCCGTGACTCCTGTGACTTGTGTTATGGCCGTGCAGGGGGTCCAGAAACGCTATAGCTGGTTTGGAAAAGTCGTTTCCGACATTAGAATGCTTAGGATCGAGGAACACAACGACCTTCTACCCGCCATTGCCGAGTTAGAGCTAGAATTTGACGAACAGCCAGCGCCGGCTACGTCTTAGCTTCCCAAGCTTCAAGAACGCCGACCATATCGGCGACCTCCCAAAGGCGATCCGTTACGCCAGCCGCCATCGCAGGCGTAACCTTGAGCGTCTTATGGATGCGGACGAAGTTGTAATAGAGGAAGTGGAGCGCCATCGCGTGCGCATGGTTTTCCATCTTCTTCGAGAAGGCATTCGTCAACCGCGTCATTCGGCGCGAATGCATCCTGATGTTCAGGTTGTTTCTCTCCGCAAATGATGTGCTGACATGCGCCATGTCCGGATCGCCGATGACGCGAGTCTTGATGATTCCGGTGCATTCTGCGGGACTGTAGCGGCCCTTGGCGCTCTCTGGAGCCGCGCCATAGAGCTTCACAAGCTGCGCGAAATCGACCTCGCCGCCGAACGCCGCGTCAACGGCGTATAGATAAGCCTTGTGACCATCGGTCGTTAGCTGAACGCGGTTCGCCAGCCGCGACGCTAGATCGTCAATGAACTCCATCGCAGCATCGCCGTCGCGCGTTCCGACATGCCAGCATGGAACAAGCTTGGTATCGGCGTCAGTTGCGAGCCAAAGCCAAGCGTCGCCAGCGTCGGACTGTGGGCGCTTCATTGCGCCCACGTTCTTCTGCTTCGCGGCGACAAATCCCCAAATCTCATCGACCTGGAGGCGCTTGCAGCTCAGGCTTTGGAACACGCGGTCTTGATACCAGGCAGCAGCTTGCCCAGCGTCCACAACGAGTTTTGAGACCGTCGTCTTGCTGAAGCCGGTTACGCGCGTCACGGCCCGGATGCTCATGCCTTCGCAAAGAAGTTGGAGGGCTTTGGCGCGATCTTCGGGGCCGAGCTTGTTCATAAAGCAAACTTAATCCATCGCGACTCGCAAGTCAAGCATTTTTGGCCAGTTTGCTAGTTTGCGCATGTTGGCATATTATCGCGATTCGGGGAGGTGAAGATGGAACATAGGACGCCGGGACAATTGATTGGCTCTCTTCTCGCAGAAAGAGGATGGACGCAGCGAGTGTTGGCGTTGGTTCTCCGCATGGACGAGACAGGGATAAACAAGATTGTCGGAGACAAGCGACCAATCGATGCAAATTTAGCGCTCGCGCTAGAAGAGGTCTTTCGCGTCCCGGCCGAGAAATTGTTAGATTTGCAAAGTAGTTATGACCTCGCCAAGGCAAGAATTACATATAGGCCAGACCCTGGTCGAGAAAATCGGGCGCTTCTTTATGGAGACCTGCCCATCGCTGAAATGATAAAACGTGGATGGATTTGTGCGGATAGCATCAAAGATACGGCAGCGGTAGATGGCGAACTCGTCAGGTTCTTTGGAGTTAACCGAGCGGAAGATATTGAGATTTTGCCCCATTCAGCGAAGAAAACATCGGTAAATGACGACGCTTCACCGGCTCAATTGGCTTGGCTATATAGAGTAAGGCAAATTGCCAAGGACATGTTAGTTAAGCCTTATTCACAGCATAACCTGAATGACGCGCTTCCAAGGCTCAGGTCACTTGTCGTTTCCTCTGAAGGCGCAGCAAGTGTGCCTAGAATTCTGGCCGAGTGCGGCGTGCGATATGTAATTGTTGAAACTCTCTCCTCAGCAAAAATCGATGGTGCCTGCCTATGGCTTAATGAAAGATCTCCAGTAATAGGCATGACGATCAGATTTGATCGTATAGATAACTTCTGGTTTGTATTGAGGCACGAAATAGAACACGTTCTGAAAGAACATGGTCGCGATGCAATTAGGCTAGACGCTAATCTTGAAGGAGATCGCGCCGGAGTTGGTCCAGATATTGGGGAGGAAGAGCGAGTTGCCAACAAGGCTGCTCAAGAATTTCTAATTCCGCCAGCACAACTGGAAGCATTTATTGCGAGAAAGGCACCGTTCTTTTCGGAGCGCGATTTGATCGGGTTCGCAAAGCTCATGAGGGTCCATCCGGGGATTCTAGCAGGGCAGTTACAAAGAAAGACGGGACGGTATGACAGGTTCCGCGATCATCTTACGAGTGTCAGGGACAGCGTTGTTCCCAACGCATTCACGGACGGATGGGGCAATGTTGCCCCCGTCGATTGAGAAGGGAGTGTTGATGAGCAAAAGACAAGATCGTCAGAGGTTCATCCGGTTTTATAAAGATAAAACCGGAGAAACCGAAATCGATATGAATAAGGTCGCCGCAATGGCGAAGGAAATGGGTTGGGATATGCCCAAACCATCTTCAGACATTGAAATTTTGGCAAAGTTATTTGCCGACGATGCTCAGGCCGAACGGCGCTATGACGAGAAAACCAAAAGACCCTATCGGGCGTACCAAGCGATCCCATCGCAAGCGACTGGCCAATTGAATCTGTTTGTCTATGTGGACACGGATGAAGCTACTCGTCCGCAAATGCTCAAGTCAGCAGTCAACCGTCGTGAGCAAATTGTGACTGACGGATACAATCTTCAGCTCGATCTGGACCACTGGAACCGGATCAATCCGAGTGAAGAGCCAATCGCCCTGCCAATGGATATCACACTTGATATCGACATCCGGAAAGCGGCCGATGATGACGGTGAAGAGGAGGTCGGTTAGCTCTTTTTCCAGCGCGCATTTGCGGCCGCGTGGGCTATTTCTGACCGCTGTTGTGGGGTAAGTGACTTCGCACGCGCAGGCCCTCCTTTGGAGCCTGCCTTACGAGCGCGCGTCTGCGTAGCACTCAGCGCTTCCTCTTCGACTCCGCCTGTGGCGATATCGACCATTCGTTTCGCCCATTGGTTCAAATCGCGCGGGCGTTTGGGCGTCTTAGACATTTCGGAACGGCCGCCTTATTCCCATCTCCCGCGCTATGCGTCGCGCCTTCTCGGCCTCGCCCGCTTGACGCGCTTCCGCCTCGCTATCGTAAGACTCTTCCGTGTTGAAGTTGTCTAATAAACGAGAGGACAAACTCCAACGATATTTTCCGTTCCCGGTTTGCCTTGTATGGACAATCCAATCCGTGGCGTAGTCGCTCTTTTCCATGCTGCGAATATGGGACGCGTCGGCCAAGAGCGCCAGCGCCAAATTCTGCCGCCACAATCAAAGTGGCCCACTACCGACGAACCGTCCACCTTGACAGAACCGGAGGCAAGCGGGACGAGACCGACGAGGGTGCGGAACAAAACCCGCTGGCCCTGTCCTTCGAGGCCCGCGACGCCAAGAATTTCCCCTTCGCGCAGTGTGAAAGAGACGTTTTTGAGACTCGCGCCCGTCAGTGCCTCAGCCTCCAGCGCGGCCGGACGAGTCGACTGGCCTGAAGCTGCGCGGCGCTGCATCTCCTCTGCCTGACTGCGGCCGACCATCATTTCGAAAATCGTGTGGTCGGTGGCGTGCTCAAGCCCGACCGTCCCGATGCTGCGGCCGTTGCGGAGAACCGTCGCGCGCTGACAGAGTTCGCGCACTTCCGCCAGCCGGTGCGAGATATAAAGCACAGCCGCGCCCGCGGCCGTCGCTTGCCGAACGAGACCGAAGAGCCAATCTGTCTCCGCCAAGGCAGCGGTCGGCTCGTCGAGAATAAGGACCTTCGGGTCGCAGGCGAGAGCGCGCGTGATTTCGAGACGCTGCCGCTCGGCGAGCGTTAGGCCAGCGACAACGGCGCCCGGCGACAGACACAGGCCGAAACGCTCAAGAATGGCCGCGCTGCGCTTCTGAGTGGCTGCTGCCGACACGAGCCCAAAGGTTCCCTTCGCCTGTCGTGGCAGGGATAGATTCTGGGCGACCGTGAGGTTGGGTACGAGGCTCAATTCCTGAAAGGCGGTCGCGACGCCGCGGCGACGCGCGTCGACGATTGAATGCGGCTCGTAGGGCTCGCCGCCCACCCGCGTGGTCCCGACATTCGGTTTGACGACCCCGCTCAGGATCTTGACCAGCGTCGACTTACCGGCCCCGTTCTCGCCGAGAAGGGCGTGCACCTCGCCGGCGCGAAGCTCGATTGAAACATCCTGAAGGGCGACAGTCGCCCCATAGGACTTCGATACGGAACGCACATCGAGCGCGCAGACCGCTCCTGACACGTCTCACTCCGAATGCGGCCGGCTTCTCGACCAATGGGAACGTTTGCAGGGAACGATTGCATCGGCTAGCTTTTCCGTCAATCGTCAAATTCAGGAAAGCCGCAGGATACGAACCAATCTGAGCGGGAACCGATCTAGTTCCTACGAGGCGGCGGCGAGCCCGCGCTTGCGGAACAAGGCCTCAGGAGAGGGCGGGCGGCCGCGAAAGGCTCGATAGGCCTCGTCATAATCGCGACTGCCTCCAGCCGAATAGACGAAGTCATTGAGCCGTTTGGCGACGGCCGGATCGAAGATGTCTCCCGTCTCCTCGAACGCCTCGAAGCCGTCGGCGTCGAGAACTTCCGACCACAGATAGCTGTAATAGGCGGCCGAATAGCCGCCTGAGAAGATATGTTGGAAGTGGGGAGTGCGGTGGCGCATTGCGATCGCGTCCGGTATCCCGATGCGCTTCAGTTCTTCCTGCTCGAAGGCGACGACGTCGACATCATCGGGCGACGGATCGAGATGCAGCTTCAAGTCGACGAGCGCGGACGCAGTGTATTCCACCGTCGCCCACCCCTGGTTGAAGCGGCGCGCGGCGAGAAGCCTGTCCATGAGCTCCTGCGGCATCGGCTTGCCGCTCTTGTAGTGGAGCGCGAAGCGCCGGAGCACCTCCGGGTCCTGAATCCAATGCTCAAAAAGCTGCGAGGGAAACTCAACGAAGTCACCGGCGACGTGGGTTCCAGAAATGCGCGGATAGGTGACGTCGGACAGCATGCCGTGCAGGGCGTGGCCAAATTCGTGAAACAATGTGCGCGCCTCATCGACGCTCAAGAGGCTCGCTTCGCCTTCGGCGCCTTTGGCGAAATTCATCACGTTGACGACGATTGGGGATTGCGTGCGATCGAGTTTCTGTTGGCTGCGGAAGCCGCTCATCCACGCGCCGCTGCGTTTCGACGGCCGGGCGAAATAGTCCCCCAAAAACAGAGCTTTTGACGCGCCGTCGCGGTCCTGCACCTCCCAGGCACGAACGTCGGGATGATAGAGCTTAAGATCGAAACGCTCGGCGAAGCTCAACCCGAACAGCCGGCTCGCGGCATAAAAGGCGGCCTCGATCACCCGGTCGAGCTGCAGATAGGGCTTGAGCTCGCCCTCGTCGAAGTCGAACTCGGCCTTGCGCCGCTTCTCGGATAGGTATCGCCAATCCCAGGGCGCGATTTTGAAATTGCCGCCTTCGCCGGCCGCAATCGCCTGCAGGGCGTCCTCGTCCTTGCGCGCGCTGGCGACGCCCGGCGCCCAGACCGATTCGAGCAGGCCGAGCGCCGCGCGCGGCGTCTTCGCCATCGTGTCGGCGAGGCGATAGTGGGCGTAAGTCTCGTAGCCCAAAAGGCGCGCGCGCTCCGCTCTCAGGCGCACCATCTCGGCGGCGATGGCGCGGTTGTCGCTCGCGCCGCCGCTCTCGCCACGGGCCGCCCAGGCGCGAAAGGCGGTCTCGCGCAGATCGCGCCGCGCCGAAAATTGCAAGAAGGGCTCGACGCTCGACCGCGAGAGCGTGACGGCATACTTATTGGGGTGGCCTCGGTCGGCGGCGATCCGCGCGGCGCTGGCGACGAAAAAATCCGGCAGGCCGTCGAGATCGGACTTGTCGAGCAGCATGAGCCAGTCTTTTTCGTCCTTGAGGACATTTTGGCCGAACTCGGCGGCGAGCGTCGCCAGCCGTTCGGCGATCGCCGCCAGGCGCGTCTTGGCTTCACGCGGCGCTCCTGCGCCGGAGCGGATGAAATCCAGGCGATAGCGCTCAAGAACCCGCGCCTGTTCGGGCGAAAGTCCGAGCTTGTCTTCCTTGGCTTTCAGGGCGTCGATGCGCTTGAACAGCGATTCATTCAGATAGGTGTCGCTGCGATGTCGCGCGAGCTTGGGCGCGATCTCAAGCTCGATCGCCTGTAGTTCGTCATTCGTATGCGCGCCGGCCAAATTGAAGAAGACGTTCGCGACCTTCTCGAGGCTGCGGCCGCTGCGCTCGAGCGCCTCGATCGTGTTGGCGAAAGTCGGCGCCGCCGGGTCGGCCGCCACGGCGTCGATCTCGGCGCGCGCTTGGGCGAGCGCCGCGTCGAAGGCGGGCCGGAACTGACGAGGCTCGAACCGCTCGAACGGCGGCGCCTCAAACGGCCCCGTCCAGGGTTCGAGAAGCGGGTTTGTGTGGGCTGGCGAGGGAGTAAGGGGGGCGCTGCTCATGCCCCAGAGCTAGGAGGTTGAGCCGCGATCCGCAAGCCGCGGCTCGACACGTTGTCACGCCCGCACAAGTAGGAATCCAGAATCGGGACGACCTTCATGGATGCCCGCTTTCGCGGGCACGACAAGGGTGGCGGACGCTGAGCGGCTACTGGCCGCCAGCTTGCACCTTCTTCACATAGGCGTCGACCGCGTCGACGACTTTGGCGTCCGGATTGGCTTTGCAATAGACGATGACTTCATGAATGCCCTGCTTGGCGCGAGGGATATTGACGGAGTGTCGCTTGAGATGCCCGTTCCACCAGCCGCTATACCAGGCGCCAAGGAAGTCGGCGTCCTCCTGGAAAGTGTTGGCGAGTTGGGCGCAGGTCAGCGCCTTCACATTGAGATAGCCCTTCTCGTCCATATAAGTCTTGAGTTCGACTTGGGCTTGCAACGCTGAAACGGACGCGACGAACGCGCTTGCCGCGATGAGCGCGACACGCACATCAAAACGACCCAGCATTCCCGTCAGCCTTGTGCTTGAGGCGACCATTGTTCCCTCTCTTTCAATCTTGCATGTCGACAATTGCGCGTTCGTCCGGCGGCAATTCACCAAGCGCGCACGGAGCCTCCCGCTATTTCTCGTCGTTGACCTTGATGCCGAGCTCCTTGCGGAGCTTCTTGATCTGGATGTCCATCGCCGTGATGACCTTCGTCTTCGGATTCTCCTTGCAATAGACGATGACCCGGTGCTCGAGCTCCTTTGCGCGGTCGACCTTCAATTTGCTGTAGCCCGCAAGGCCGTTGTACCAGCCGCTATACCAAACGGTCATGAAGTCGGCGTCTTCCTGGAAGGTGTTGGCGAGCTGACCGCAGGTAAGCTTCTGGATGTCCAGATTCCCCTTGGAGTCCGCGTAGGTGTTCAGCTCGACCTGAGCTTGCGCGGCGCCGACTCCAAGCAGCGTCATCGCGCACAACGATATGGCTAGCTTCATTCTTCCCTCCCGGTTCGAGTGTGGCCGCGCCTTGAAGCTTGAGAACCGGCAAGCGGCGCAAAACGGCGATTCGAGTCCACACCGTTCACAAACGCCTCCCTGAACCGGATCGGAAGGAGGGTCAAGCCATCGCGACGCGCTTCGCGCGTTATCCCAATCTCGTTCGCGAAAGGACGATCGCTCCGATCGATGCGGCGGCTGTGGTGCCGCCTGCGAACGCTAGACCGCCGGGACCCTGTTTTCTCGGCGCCCGTGCGTTTCGTAGTGCACAAGCGCGTTGACATTGGCTTTAGCGATGTCGGGGTATCGCGCGAGATAGGCCTTCGTCGAGAAAAACGGTCCCGGATCTCGGCCCTCCCTGGCTCCATGAAGGATGTAGTGGAGCGCCGGGTCGATTCCGATCGCCCGAACGTCGGGGTTCGTTTCGAGATAGTGCGCCGAATTGAAGAAAGGGGAATTGCGGACAGCCTCGAGATTGTCGTGCTCGGCCTCACGCGCCGCGGTGGCTCTCAACCGCCGCCCCCACGGGAAACGGGGCGCGGCCCTCCTCGAAGCGCCGGGGGCTCGCCCGGTTCGCTCCCCGATGTCATGCGCGCGAGCGATCTCTGTCGCGGCCTGCGACCGGATCCGATGGGCTCCCCCTCTCTCTTCGCGCATGGGAATGTCAAAAATCGCCGCGGCTGTCTCAAAGCCCGCGCGAAGATCGTCGAGCGTTCTTAAGGCGCAGCCGTCTCTCGGGTCCCGGACCAGCGCCATCATCGCCGCGTATGTCCGCCGAGCCATATCATTGATCGCGGGATGCGCCTCCAGATCGTCATCGCTCGCCCTTTGACGCCGAAGATCGGCCGATACGAATTGATCGATATCGGCGAGGGCGCCTTCACCCCCGTATGGCCAGGTGACGCCCAGGTGTTCGTTCGCCCGTGCGAGAGCTCTCCGGCCGTTTCCGAGGAACTCCGACCAATCGAGGACCGCGCGGGCCATGCCGCGAGTCTCCGCCTCGGCGTCCAGAACATGGCGCAGCCAGAGGAGACATCCATAGGCCGGGCCAATGTCGTCACGGCGCTTGAGCGACCAGCCCACTTCGAGCGGCGACCGGATGGGCAGAAGCGCTCGCACCGACCATCTGGCCTCTTCGAAGACCGGACTCCAGAACGGCATCAATCGGCACATGCGAGGGTCTTTCATGACCGCCAATCCGACATCGCCGAATTCGGCCGTCAGGACCGCCCGTGCGCGGACGCGCAACGTGTTGGCTTTCAAAGCGCCGACCTTGTCGAGGTCGAATTTCCGCCAATCCTTCCAATCGCTGTCGCCGGCGGCGAGGATGGCGTCGTTCAGGTCCAGGATGAGCTTAGATTCCCAGTATCCTTTTTCATTGTCGGCGCTCGGTCCGATCAAGCGCCTGGGGGGCGCGGCGCCAAGGCGAGCGAGGGCGCCTGCGGCGCTCGACGTTCCGCTGCGATGCATGCCGAGCACAACGACGACGGTCGTGTTGAGACACTCAGCATCGGGAGGCGGATGACCGACGCTGATGAACAAGCGCGTGATTCCCTCGAAAGCCGGCGTATTCTCCCCGGCGAGGGAGTCGCCTGTCAGCGTGATCGAACGGAACTACAGGTGTGGCGATGAATTCCGCAACGGCTGAAGCTCTCGTTTTGATAAAAAAATGGTGAATGATTCGCTAATCTCTACGGAATGGCGTGGAGTGAGTTCTACACAAAGCCGTGTCCGAGCGAGGCCGCGGCTTGCCGTGCGGTCGGAAGGTCGGGGCGTCGCGTTCCGACGTTAAAAGCGCCACATTGCCGGCGGTAGGAAAGGACCATCGCCGAACGCCGCGACCGCTCGCTTTGGAGAAGTGCGAAATGCGGCTGACGAATCATCCGAGTTCTCGGCCTCGCCGACGCCAACCTCCGGCGAACCAGATAACATCGGCACTCTGATCGATCTTGTTCGCAAGCGATTTCATGAGGCGCACCGCCGGGAAGGTCCGGAATTGTCAGGGCTCGCTCAGCGACTTGAGCAGGAGCACGCCGAAGACGCAAACTGGCCCAAGGGGCTTGCGGCGCTGATCGAACGGATCGTCGGGCGGCTTGTCGTCTACATGACCAAGGAGGAGATCGTCGTGTTCCCGCGCATGCGCCGAGGCGGGGGCGCTCCGCTCGATCCGGCCGCTGGCGGTTCTGCATGCCGAGCACCTCGACCTCGAAAGGGACATGGCTGCGATCGTGCGAATGAGCAACGCGTTCACAGCCCCTCAGTCAGCGTCCGCCGAATGGCGGGAGCTCTATGCGGGCCTCGCGAAATTTGCCGACGATCTCGCGCAACACACAAGGCTCGAGGACGAGGTCCTGTTCCCAGTGTTCGAAGCTCATCCGACATAGAGCGCTCCTGAAGGCGGCAAGCCCAGCCTCAGGCCGCCGCCTTCTGGTAGTCCTTGACGTCGGTGAAGGCGATCGCCGGCCAGCGCTCCTGCTCATAGCGCAGGTTGAAGGCGCTGGACGCCATGAACACCGGCGCGCCGTCGAGATCCGAGGCGACCGAGGACGGGTAGGCGTCCAGGAACTTGCCGATCTCCGTCTTGTCGGGGGACGAGACCCAACGGCAGATCTCGAACCGGCTTGGCTCGAAAGTCACCGGCAAGCCGTATTCGGCGTTGAGCCGCTCGATCAGCACATCGAGTTGCAGCGCCCCGACGACGCCGACGATCGCGGCTGCACCATCATGTGGCATGAAGACCTGAACCACTCCTTCTTCCGCCATCTGTTGCAAGGCCTCGCGCAACTTCTTCGCCTTCATCGCGTCGGCGAGCTTCACGCGGCGCAAGATCTCCGGGGCGAAGCTTGGCACGCCCCGAAAGACGATCTCCTCGCCTTCGGAGAGCGTGTCGCCAATGCGCAGGAGCCCGTGATTGGGAATGCCGACCACGTCGCCAGCGAACGCCTCCTCGGCTAGCGAGCGATCCTGGGCGAAGAAGAACTGCGGCGCCGACAGCGTGACAGGCTTGCCGGTGCGCACGAGTTTCGCCCGCATGCCGCGTTGCAGCCTGCCCGAGCACACACGCATGAAAGCGATGCGGTCGCGATGATTCGGGTCCATGTTCGCCTGGATCTTGAAGACGAAGCCGGTCATCTTCGGCTCGTCCGCCTTCACGGTGCGGCTCTGAGCTTCCTGCGCGCGCGGGCTTGGCGCGAATTCAGCGAGAGCGTCGATCAAGTCCTTGACGCCGAAATCCTTGAGCGCGCTGCCCCACAGGACGGGAGTGAGATGGCCTTCGAGGAAGGCTTTTTTGTCGAACGCCTTCAAGCCCTCGACGGCGAGGTTGAGCTCGTCGATCGCTTCGGCGCGCTCGTGTTCGGGCAGGAGCTCGGCGACGCGCGGGTCGTCGGGGCCGTTGACCGCCAACGTCTGAGCCTCCTTGCCGAACGGCGTCAGGCGGCTGCGCCGAATGTCATAGGCGCCGGCGAGCGAGCGTCCGCGGCCGACCGTCCAGGTGAGCGGCGCGCTCTCGAGCGCCAGCGTCTTTTCGATTTCGTCGATGAGATCGAACGGATCGCGGGTCTCGCGGTCCATCTTGTTGATGAAGGTGACGATCGGGATGTCGCGCAGGCGGCAGACCTCGAACAGCTTTCGCGTGCGCACCTCGATCCCCTTGGCCGCGTCGATCACCATCACGGCCGAATCGACGGCCGTGAGCGTCCGGTAGGTGTCCTCGGAGAAGTCCTCGTGGCCAGGCGTGTCCAGGAGGTTGAAGACGCAGTCGGCGTATTCGAACGTCATGACCGAGGTGACGACGGAAATGCCGCGCTCGCGTTCGATGCCCATCCAGTCGGAGTGCGTCTGGCGGCGGTTGGCCTTGGCGCGCACTTCTCCGGCGAGCTGAATGGCGCCGCCGAACAAGAGCAGCTTTTCGGTCAGCGTCGTCTTGCCGGCGTCAGGATGCGAAATGATCGCGAAGGTGCGTCGGCGCGCGACGGGGTTGGACTCTGTCATGGCTTTGGCGTTGAGGGGAGACGGCGCTTACTTAGTGCGGATGGCCCGGAGAGGGAAGAGAGCAGCGGTGCCGGTGCTCCACGCAGGTCTGCGCTCCTTGGGGAAACCCTCGCTCGCAACGACGGATTCCTGGTCTCATGATATTGTGTGGCCCATTCGCTATGAGCTATGAACCCATGATTGACGCGCTCGCAATAGCAGGGGTGACACGAATGCGCCGCGCGTGGAGGAGGAATGGATCGCAAGTGGCTGCCGCTCAATGCGCTTAGAGCGTTCGAGGCGGCTGGGCAGCATCTGAGTTTCACCGCCGCGGCCAACAGCCTGACGGTCGCGCAGAGTGCGGTCAGCCGTCATGTGATCGTGCTCGAGAACTTCCTCGGCGTCGCTTTGTTCGAGCGGCGTCCCCAACAGCTGGTCCTCACTGAGGCGGGGCGGCATATTCTGCCGGTCGTTTCCAAGTCCTTCGATCGGATCGACCAGGCGCTTGGCGAGGTCATCAAGGAGAAAGGGCGTCCGAAACGGGTGCTCAAGGTCGCGCTGCCGACCTCGTTCGCGCACCGGCTCGCCATTCCGATCCTGCGCGATTTCCGCTCTGAGAATGCAGGCATCTCGCTTGAAATCGTGTCCAAGCCGACCACTGGGCCGGAGGTGGACGGGGACATCGACATCGCCATCGTCTATTCCGAGCCCCGCGTTACCGACGCGATCCATGACCTTTTATGGATGGTGCGCTCGACGCTCCTGTGCAGCCCGAAACTGCTCGAAGGGATGGACAGCAGCGATCCGGGACGGCTCATAGCCGCGAGCGACCTTCTGCATCTCAAGATCGACGGCCGGTCGCGTCATTTCTTTTGGGAGATGTTCGTCCGCTCGATCGGCCGTCCCGATCTCGCCGTCGACCGGGGCCTGGTCTTCGACACCCAGCAGCTCGCCGCCCAGTATGCGATGATGGGCGACGGGCTCGCGCTGCTTGATCCGCTGCTCTTCCAAGAAGAGATCAAGGCCGGCAGGTTGGTGCAGCCTTACGGTCTCTGGCTCGACGAAGGCTATGGCTATTATCTCACCACCCATCCCGAGGATCTGAGCAACGAGGCGGTGGCGCTGTTTCGCTCCTGGCTCATCGCCCGATTCTCGGCAGGCGCATCCGCCCGCCCGCCCGAGCTGGAAGCCGCCGCGGCGGAGACGCCGAAGCCGCAAGCCGTTCCTCACGAGCCGCCCAAGCTGCGCGCGGCGAAATAGCCTCGCTCGATTCCTCGCCCATTGACGTGCCAAGGGGCAATTTGGGCGGCTTCGCTCGAACAGGCCGAATGTCGATATAAGGTCGGGTTCGCCAACCTGGGGCGCCGCGGGAGATATGAGACGGCGATCGTCGTCCGGCCGCTTGCGCGCCGGCCGGGTCTGCCCTACCGCTCCCGGAACCCTAACGCCGCCAAGTCGTTCGACGGCAAGGCGGCATTTGAGAGCGTCTTCTCGCTTTGGCGCGCGATCATCGGCGGGGTCATCTTCTCATGCATCCGCCCAGCGACTCACGCCTCAGCTATCGCCTTCACGCGGCGGTCGCCGGAGTGTTCTTCGCCTTCGGGATCGGCGTCGGTCTTTGGGGCGGCGCGTCCGGCGCGATTTTGATGCGCTCCGGAATCGACGCGTCGACGTTTGGCGCTCTCTTGACCGTCTATACCGGCGCCTACCTCATCGCGATGTCGGCGAGCGGCGCGCTTTCGCATCGTTTCGGCGTCGAGCGGGCGCTCTCCGTCTCAGCCGTGATCTTTGGGGTGACGTTGTGCGCGCTGCTCAATGCGTCGAATGGAGTTTGGGTGGCGATCGTTTTGATCGCCTCGGGCTTCCTCGGCGGCGTGGTCGATGTCCTCATGAATGCGGAAGGCGCGGGGATCGAGCGCGGGCTCGGCCGACCGATCCTTGCGCGGCTGCACTGCGCTGCATCGGCCGGCATGGCGCTTGGCGCAATCCTCGGGAGTTCGATCGCCGCAAGCTCCGCGCCTTGGGCGGCCGGCGTTCTGGCCGCGCTCACGCTCGCCGGAGCCGGCGCCGCCTACCGTCGCGCGGCGAGGGCAGCCGGTCGTCGCCCCGTTGCGGCGACGGGAGCACAGGGGCGACACAGCTTGTGTTTCGCGCCGGCCTTGATCGGGCTTGGGGTGGTCGTCGGCGTCTCGATTGCGGCGGAACTTGCCGCTTCAGTGTGGTCGACGCTGCTCCTGCGCGAGGAGGCGCCGAAGCTGGCGGCAATTTCGGGTCTTGGCGCGGCTTTCTTTTCGACCTGTCAGGCTGCGCTGCGGTTCAACTTCGACGCGATTCGCCTTCGCGTGAGCGATCTTCGCATCATCATCGCCTCGTTTGCGCTGGCCGCCGTCGGCTTCGCTCTGGTCAGCGCTCAGGCGGGTTTCGCGGTGAGCGTCGCGGGCTTCGCCTTGATAGGCGTCGGGACCGGGCCTATCGTGCCGTGCGGCTTTGCGCTCGCCGCGCGGCAATCGCCGGCCGGACCTGCCGTCGGGCTCGCGTCTGCTTCGCTGTTTAGCGCCCTGAGCCGCCTGCCTGCGCCGTTGGCGACCGGCGCGATCGGGCAGACGTTCTCGCTGCCGGCCGCTTTCGCCGCCTTCGCCCTGGCGCTGACGGCGACGGCCGCGACGGTGGGCGCCGCAGCTTTGTCGAGCCGGGCCTGGCGTGCGCCGAGCCAAGCTTGACGGTCGGACTGCTATGGGCCGAGCCTCGCGTGGCCCGATCTGTCCATTGCCTTGACGCCGTCGTTATTGCAAAGGAACGGGACCGGAAAGAAACAGAGCGCAGCTGTCAATTGTGAGCCGCGCCAGTGAGCAAGAGGATTGCATGACGAAGATCCTGCCAGTGATCATGTGCGGCGGATCGGGCACGCGCATGTGGCCGGAATCGCGGGAGAGCTTGCCAAAGCAGTTCATTCCTCTGATTGGCCAGCGCTCGACGTTTCAGTCGATCGTCAGTCTGGTGGGCGATCCTGCGGTCTTTAGTCCCGGGATCGTCATCACCAACGTCGACTATCGCTTTCGGGTCGCTGAGCAATTGCGAGAGATCGGCGCTGAAGCGACGATCTTGCTCGAGCCCGACCGGCGCGATAGCGCCGCCGCCGTCGGCGCAGCGGCGGCCTGGGCGGCGGCGCGCGACCCCAAGGCGGTCGTCGCCGTGCTCGCCGCCGACCATGTTTTCGAGGACGGCAAGCAATTCGCGAGCCTGTGCGCGCAGGCCTATGCGTCGGCTGCGGCGGGCGAAATCGTCACCTTCGGCGTCACTCCGGACCATCCCGCCACTGGCTACGGGTACATCCACCCCGGCGCCCCTCTCGCTCACGATCCGCAAGTGCGGCGAATCGAGCGCTTCGTGGAGAAGCCCGACGCGGAGCGCGCGCGCACGTTCATTGAGGACGGCTATCTCTGGAACTCGGGCAATTTCGTCTTCCGCGCCGACGTCATGCTGGAGGAACTCGAGCGCTTCGAGCCGGAGATTGCCTCGGCGTCTCAGGCGGCGCTGACAGCTGCAAAAAAGGACCTCGACTTCATCGTCCTCGACCACGACGCTTTCGCCAAGGCGCCCAAGACGTCGATCGATTATGCGGTGATGGAGCGAACCGATAGGGCGGTGGTGCTCACCGCCGACGTCGGATGGTCAGACGTCGGCGAGTGGTCGGCGGTGTGGCGGCTAAGCCCTCGCGACGCCAAGGGCAACAGTCTGCGCGGACGGGCGATGGTCATCGATTCCTCGAACGTGCTTGTGCGTTCGGAAGAGCAGTTGGCGGCTGTCATCGGCCTGCAAGACGTGGTCGTCGTCGCCACTGGGGACGCGGTTCTTGTGGCCGACCGGTCACAGACCGCGAAAGTCAAGAAGCTCGTTGAGAGCCTCAAGGCGCAGGGTCATCGGGAAGCGACGGAGCATCGGCGCAATTATCGGCCGTGGGGCTATTATCAGAGCATCGACCAGGGCTCGCGTTATCAGGTCAAACGCATCGTCGTGCGCCCAGGCGGTCGTCTGTCCTTACAGAAGCATCACCATCGTGCGGAGCACTGGGTGGTGGTGCGCGGCGCCGCTGAGGTGACGCTCAACGATAAGGTCACGCTCGTGCACGAGAACGAATCGATCTATTTGCCGATTGGTTCAACCCATCGTCTCGCCAACCCCGGAAAAATCGACGTTGAGCTGATCGAGGTGCAGACAGGGAGTTATTTCGGCGAGGACGACATCGTCCGAATCGACGACGTCTACAACCGGAAATGAGCGATGGCGGCGCCTGCGACGGCGCCGCCATTCAGATCAAGGCTGTTCCCGGGAAGCCAGCACGGCGATCTGGTGGATGTCGGCGCGGTCGATGCCGATATCCTGGAGCTCGCGATCGGTATAGGCCGAGAGCTCTTGCAGCACGCTCCAATAGACGCGGCGCGCGCGCAGAAAACGCGTAAGAGAGAACTTCTTCATGGCGGTCTCCTATTGGCGAACCGCCCTCCTGATTTCGGCCTCGATTGATCGAGCCCGACGAGTCGCTCCCATTTCCCAGACGAGATTTAGGTATATTGCTGCACTGCAAAAGTCAATGGTGCGTCGCGGCGTCCAATGAACAAATCGCATGACTATTGCGTGACGAAGCGTGATTTGGCGTACATGAAGGCACAGAATTGCAGAAGAAAAGAGAAATGTGAAGAAATCGTCTCCATAGATATGCATTATATGCATACTTGGCCCTCATGATGGGAATTCAAAATTCTCGCACCGCGGGACGCGCGCTTCAGACAGGGGCGGAATCGGACCGTCGCGGCGGCCCGATTTGCCGTCGCCTCCCATGCTCTCGGGAGGCCGGGGGTCGCCAGGATTTGACAGCGTGAGACCCGTCCCTTAAGGGACAGCGCGAGCAGGCGCGCTCTCGGCTTAACGGGAGCGCGTTTGTCGTTTAACGCACCCGTGGTCTTGATCCTTGCTCGGCTCATGGCCTGTCGGCGCTATTTCAAGCGCAGAGGAGGGCGCGTTCCTCGTTGAACCCGAACTGATCTTAAGAGGAATCGCGATGACGAAGCGCGCGGAAGCGAAGTACAAAATCGATCGCCGGATGGGCGAGAACATCTGGGGGCGCCCCCGCAGCCCCTTTAACAAGCGTGAATACGGGCCGGGCCAGCACGGCCAGCGCCGCAAGGGCAAGGCGACCGACTTCGGCACTCAGCTCAAGGCCAAGCAGAAGGTCAAGGGCTACTACGGCAACATCTCGGAGCGTCAGTTCCATAAATATTATGTCGAGGCGCTGCGCCTCAAGGGCGATTCGAGCGCCAATCTCATTGGCTTGCTCGAGCGCCGGCTAGACGCCCTGATCTATCGGGCCAAATTCGTGCCAACTGTGTTCGCGGCGCGCCAGTTCGTCAATCACGGCCACATCAAGGTGAACGGCCGACGCGTGAACATCGCATCCTATCAGGTCAAGGTTGGCGATTTGGTCGAGGTCAAGGAATCCTCGCGACAATTGCCTTTGGTGCTCGAAGCGAACGCGCTCGCCGAGCGTGACGTGCCCGACTATGTCGAGGTCGATCACGCCAAGGGCACAGCCAAGCTCACGCGCGTTCCGGGGCTCGCCGAGGTGCCGTATCCGACGCACATGGAACCGAATCTGGTCATCGAGTTTTATTCGCGCTGACGATTTTGCGAGAGGCTCGCGAACGCGGGCCTCAGCCGTTGGCGTCGCCCCGCGCCCTCGGGGCTGCGGCGAAGCTGGCAGCCTTCTAGCGCAGCATGGACGCGCTGAGCCAAGCGCGAAGGACGAAATCCTCGGGATCTCATGCCGACCCCTCGCTCCGACACCGCGGGCCTCGGCGTTACTCTCTATCTCGCTGGCGTCGCGATGTTCGCGCTCAACGACGCCTTGGGCAAATGGTTGGTCACGGACTACGGCGTGGGCCAATTGATGCTCATGCGGTCGATTGGCGCAGGGGTCGTGCTCGCGCCGATGGCTCTTTCGCTGCGCGTCAAGCTGATCGACCGGCATCGACCAGGGCTCCAAATTCTGCGTGTCCTGTTCGCGGGGGTGGACACTTTCGCGTTCTATTATTCGACCCGCTTCATGCCGCTCGCCGACGTGATGACGTTCTACATGGCGACGCCCCTGATCGTCACCGCCCTGTCGGCTGTGCTGCTCGGCGAAAAGGTCGAGCGCTTTCGCTGGATCGCTGTTCTCGTCGGCTTCGTTGGGGTGCTGATCGCGCTCAGGCCCTCGCCGCAGATGTTCTCTTGGGCCGCGCCGATCGCGCTCTTCGGAGCATCCACTTTTGCGCTCAGCCAGACAATCACCCGCGATCTCCGCAGCATTCACTGGCTGCCCCTGGTCGTCTGGCAATTTGTCGGCGCCGGTCTGATCGGAGCGGCGACCATTCCCTGGGCGTGGACGACGCCGACGCTTTTCGACGTCGGCCTCATGTTCCTGGTCGGGGTCGTGTCGATGGTCTGCTTCATCTGCATTGTTCGCGCGCTGGCGTTGGCTCGCGCCGCCGTGCTGGCGCCGCTTCAGTATACGGGCTTGCTATGGGCGGCGATTCTGGGCTGGCTGATCTGGCGTGACGCCCTCTCGCCGCCGATCATCATTGGCAACGCGATCATCATTGGCAGTGGGCTTTACGTCGCCGCGCGCGGCAAGATGGTCGGGCAAGCGATGGAGTGACGGCTGCGGGAACCGCGAGCGAAGGCGTCCGCTTGGGCCGTTGATGGCTTGAGCGAAAGCCGCCTCGCCGCTCTCGAACCGCACAACATTCCTGATCCAACAAAAATGCGAGGACAGTCGACTCGGGATATCGCGTCGCCAGGCGTGAGAGCCGAGATGCAAACAGGCGTTCCCTGGCTTTTGTGATGGAATCTGTGCTTTTCGACGGCGCGTGCATGGACGCGCCAAAAAGCGGCGCCGAGCCTGGCTTGCAATTCCTCCGCAAGAAAGGGCTTGCGCATGAGAACAAACCATGTACATAGTGCGCCCCATAAGGGGGGCGCGCAAACCCCGCGATTGCGGATCGAACGCTGCCCGTGAGAGAAGGAGACCGGTTATGACGCAACCCAATCTTCGCCTCGTGGAAGGGACCAGCGTGGATAGGACCAAAGCCCTCGACGCCGCTCTGTCGCAGATCGAACGGGCGTTCGGCAAAGGCTCGATCATGCGGCTGGGCAAGAACCAGAAAGCCGTGGAGATCGAAACCGTTCCGACGGGGTCGCTTGGGCTCGACATCGCGCTTGGCGTCGGCGGTCTGCCCCGTGGCCGGGTGATTGAGATTTATGGGCCCGAATCCTCGGGCAAAACGACGCTGACGCTGCATGTGATCGCGGAAGCGCAGAAAAAGGGCGGCGTTTGCGCCTTTGTCGACGCTGAACATGCGCTCGACACCGTCTATGCGCGCAAGCTCGGCGTGAACCTCAACGATCTTTTGGTTTCCCAACCTGACACCGGCGAACAGGCGCTCGAGATCACCGACACGCTGGTCCGTTCGGGCGCAGTCGACGTGTTGGTGGTCGACTCGGTCGCGGCGCTGACGCCAAGGGCCGAGATCGAAGGCGAAATGGGCGACTCACAGCCTGGATTGCAGGCCCGGCTGATGAGCCAGGCGCTGCGCAAGCTCACCGCTTCGATTTCACGCTCCAACACCATGGTGATCTTCATCAATCAGATCCGCATGAAGATTGGCGTCATGTACGGTTCGCCCGAAACGACAACCGGCGGCAACGCGCTCAAGTTTTATGCTTCCGTTCGTCTCGACATTCGCCGCATCGGAGCGATCAAGGAGCGCGAGCAGGTGGTCGGCAACCAGACGCGGGTGAAAGTCGTCAAGAACAAGGTTGCGCCGCCTTTCAAACAGGTCGAGTTCGACATCATGTACGGGGAAGGGGTGTCGAAGGCTGGCGAATTGATCGATTTGGGCGTCAAGGCCGGCGTGGTCGAAAAATCGGGCGCTTGGTTCTCCTTCGATAGCGTGAGACTCGGCCAAGGCCGGGAAAACGCCAAGAGCTTCTTGAAGACCAGCCCAGAGATGGCCGATCGAATCGAGCGCGCCATTCGAGAGAACGCCGGTCTGATCGGCGAGCGTATCCTCGAACAGGCCAGTCCTTCCGAAGACGACGACGCCGAAGAAGCCTGATTTGCTCCCTTGGGCGCGCAGCGCATCCCCCTGAAAGAGCGCGTCCATCCGCTAGGAAGCAATTCGGGCGTCGCGCGTCCGGAGCGGGCGCGAGAGCAGTTCACCTCCCTCTGCTCTCGCGTCCAATTCCGCGAACGCGCCTCGGCGATAAGCCTAACGCGCGAAACGCCTCACGCTCGGCCCTTTAGCTGCTGCGCTCTGGCCGGAGGTCAATGACCGCTAGCTTTTGGCCGTATCGGCGTGAATTCGTATTCTAGCAAGTCGCCGATCTTATCGATCGTCATATCGACGGTCGCGATGTCCGTAGGGGGCTCCTGAACGGCGTAGTGGCCCTGCTTGGGAAAGATCGTCGTCACCCGATCGCCCCACGCACGCTTGACCGCGGCGAGAATGCGGGACTTGTCATCGATGAGCGCATAATGTGCGGCTGCATAGCGATGCGCGACGTCGTCGAGCTCCTTCTCCTTGTGAATGTAGATCAGCACATGGTCGTCGAACGCTTTCCAAAGACCTGAGCGCATGATCTTGCGCGACTGGAGCACGGCGTCGCCGTCCGTCAGAAGAACAGGCAATCCCCATTGCCGCGCATGGCTCACCGCCTCAAGCGCGCGCGGGTAAAGACGATCGGCGAACGGATAGTCCAGGATCCAATTGGCGGTCTGGAAGATTGCGAGGTCGTGCGGGCCTTCGATTCTCAGGCGCTCGAGCGCGCCGAAATAGTCCATATAACCGAGCTTGTCCCACAGCTCGTCCATAATCTCCCAGTAACGCGCTGAGGCGCGATCGCCGTGGGCCGCCGCAAGCCGTTCTCGAAGGTCCTGTCGGAACCCGTCGTTGTCGAAAAGCGTATTGTCGGCGTCGAACAGAAAGACGGTCTCGTTTGGAGGCTTCATTCGATATGATCCCGCTGCCGCGCGAATCGGGCACTCCTGGCCACTCAAGCGGTCATCGAAGGCCGCCCGACGGGGTCGGTAGGAGCAATGGGACTGCGTTCTGCGCTCGACCCTTTCATGCGGCTAGCGGACCGCCGCTTGGCTCAGACCTTGACGGTTGAAGCCTTATAAATCTCATCGACTGCGTCGCCGAGCTCCTTGTCGAACGCGGCTTCGGACATGGAGCGCTTGAGGCCTTCGGCAAGCGCGCGCGAGAAGCTCGCGATCATGCCATGGTTTTTGGCGAGGCGTTCACACGCGTCGTCCCGCGTATAGCCTCCCGACAGCGCAACGACGCGCACCACCCGATCATCTTTCATCAAGGGCGCGTAGAAGTCAGGCGTCTCCGGGATCGTCACCTTGAACATAACCTTTTGCCCAGCTGGCAGGGAATCGAGCCCCTTGGTGAGTTCGTCGAGAAGGATCCGCTCGGCCCCTGCCTTGTCGGGACTCTTGATCGACACCTCCGGTTCTAGGATCGGAACGAGCCCGTGGCTCGCGATCTGCTCACCAAACTCGAACTGCTGCTTGGCGATCGCGGCGATGCCCGGTTTGGACGCTTGATTGATCACCGAACGCATCTTCGTGCCGAATACGCCGAGCTTGCTCGCCCGGCTCAAAAGCTTGTCGAGCTCTGGGATGGGCTTCATCACGCTGACCCCGTCCTTTTCCTCTGCGAGCCCCTTATCGACTTTGACGATCGGAACGACGCCGCGCTCCTCCCAGAGGTAAGTGGGAACCGGCTTGCTTTTCGCTTGGCCGTCCATCGTGCGCTCGAAAAGGATCGCCGCAATGACCTTGTCGCCAGTAAAGGCTGGGGCGCTCATAATGCGCACGCGCATCTCATGCACGAGCTCGTACATCTTCGCGTCGTCGCCTTTGAACTCGCTCTCCGGAATCCCGTAGAGCTTCAAGGCGCCAGGAGTCGATCCGCCGCTTTGGTCAAGCGCGGCGATAAAGCCGGGTTTGCTCGACATCTGGGTCATCATCCGCTCGTCAGCCATGGCGGCGATCCTCACACTCGTGTTGTCGCGCTTGCGAGCGCAGGCTCGTGCAATGGGGCAGATGCCGCGCGGGCGTCAAGAGCGCAAACGTTCAAGCGCGCCGCCCAGTTTCAGCTGAAGTTGACTGTAGGATAGTCTGCCACCGAGTGGATGACTACCAGCGACGCGGCGTTCCGCCTCATCCGCCTTTCGCGAGCACCCCCTCCGGCAGCCGGGCCGCCAACTCGCGGCCAGCCTCGCGCCCAAGCCTTTCCGCGTCGCCCGGAACGCCCTCGGCTGCGATATCGAAGCGCTCTGAGCCGTCGGGACGCAGGACCTCTCCCCGCAGCCGAAGCCTCTCGCCCTCAAGCCGCGCGAGGCCAGCAATTGGGGTGCGGCAGGAGCCCTCAAGCTCGGCCAGGAAGGCGCGCTCGGCCGCGAGCGAGGCCGCCGTCTCCCGGTGGGAGATGGCGTTCAGAGCGTCGAGGACGCGCAGATCAGCCGCGCGCGCCGTGATCGCAATCGCGCCTTGTCCGGGCGCGGGCAGAAACCTGTCCAAGTCAAGCACCGAACGGGCGCGATGACCGAGGCCCAGTCGCTTGAGGCCCGCGAGCGCGAGCAGCGTCGCGCCGACCTCGCCGGACTCCGCCTTGGCGAGCCTCGTCTCGACATTTCCACGCAGGAGCGTGGGCCTGAGGTCCGGACGTAGCCACAGCGCCTGCGCTTGACGCCTGAGCGAGGCGGCGCCGAATGTCGCCCCGTGCGGCAGACCCTCAATCGTATCCGAGCACGCCGAAATGAGCGCATCACGCACATCCTCACGCGGGAGATAGCCGGCGATCGCCACTCCATCTGGCATGAGAGAGGGCAGGTCCTTGGCCGAGTGCACCGCGGCGTCGATTTCCTCCGCAAGGAGGGCGGCGTCGATTTCCTTGGTGAACAGGCCCTTGCCGCCGACGTCCGCGAGCGGCCGGTCCCGGATCAAGTCGCCGCTCGTGCGGATAACCTTGAGCGCGACGCGTTCGACGTCCCAGCCGTGCGCTTCAGCCAGGCGGCGGCGCGCCTCGTTCGCCTGCGCCAGCGCCAAGGGGGAGCCGCGCGTGCCGAACGTGAAGAGGGCGGACGAGATCATGGCGGCGGCGTGGGCCGCGCGGAAGGCCGTGTCAAGCTCGGGTTCGGTTCAAGAAGCGCCTCGCACGGCGATCCGAGCGACCGGCGGCTTCTTGCTGCCGAATGGACACGTGCAACCGTGGAACCTGCCAACTCCGGTTGATGTCCGCACGGGAGAATGCCATCAGTCATTCGCTATGAAACGTTCGATCCTTGCGTTCATCGCCGCGTTGGCGGCGGGCCCAGCCGTCGCGGCCGAAGACGGATATCCGCCAGGCCTGTTCGAGCATTCGCCCGTCGTGGGGCCAAACGGCTCTCCCGACTCGCAGGGAGCGCCGCCCGACCCAGGAGATTCGCCAGGCGCCGGAGGTCCGCCTGACGCAAACAGTTCGCTGGACGACTATTGCGCCAGCATCGCCTCCCGGACCTTCCACAGCCTTGCGGAAGTCAAACGCGCGCACGCGCGATGCGACCCGCCGCCTGATCAATAGGACGAGTTAGCGACAGCGCAAGGAAGGCCGTCTTCACCGACGCGCCTCAAGGTTGCTGGCCGTCAGAGGCGTGAGCCTCTCGAACCATGCCGTGAAATCGCGGCGCTGGCCTTCTGTCAGATGCAGCGCGTGTTTGGTGCGTCGCTCGAGAACGTCCTCAGCGTCGCTCGCCCACTCTTCCTCCGCCAAGAAGCGGGCCTCGCGCTCGTAAAGGGTTCCACCGAACGGGCGCCCGAGGTCGCCGACCGACGTCGCGCCACTCAGAAAGCTCTCGACCCTCGTGCCGTATCTCCGCGCATAGTCGTGCGCGACGTCCGGGGGGAGCCAAGGGCGTCGCCGGCTGAGCCTCTCAAGAAAGAGAGAGAAGTTGGCGTCAGGAATGTCTCCTCCCGGCAGCTGCGCGCGCTCAGTCCAAGGACCCGACATTTGAGGAAAGAACGGGGAGAGCTTCTCCAGCGCGTGTTCCGAAAGTTTGCGGTAGGTCGTGATCTTGCCCCCGAAGACGGAGAGCATCGGGGCCTGGCCCGCCGGGGCCTCCACATCGAAGACATAGTCGCGCGTGACCGCGCTCGGATTGGCTGCTTTGTCGTCGAACAGTGGGCGCACCCCGGAAAAGGAGTCGATGACGTCGCCGGTTTTGGGCGCTTGAGCGAAGTAACGGTCGACGACGGAGAGGAGATACTCGACTTCGCTCTGGTCGATCCGGACATCGTCAGCTCGCTCCTCGAAGGGGATGTCCGTGGTTCCGATGAGGGCAAGGTCGCCCTCATACGGATTGACGAAAATCACGCGTCTGTCGCTGTTCTGAAGAAGATAGGCGTGGTCGCCGCTCCAGAATTTGCGGGTGATGATATGGCTGCCCTTCACCAGGCGTATCCGATGCTCGGCGTTGCGGCCTGCACGATGGAGAATATCGTCGACCCAAGGGCCGGCCGCGTTGATGAGAGCCTTTCCGGCCGCTTCGAGGATTTCGCCAGCACGTCGGCTCTTCAATGTTACTCGCCAGGCGTTCTGGTCACGCCGTGCGGATTCGAGCGACGTCCGTGTCAAGACCGTCCCGCCGCGGTCGCGAACGTCCAGCGCGTTGAGGACAACGAGCCGCGCATCGTCGACCCAACAGTCCGAATATTCGAAGGCCCGCTTGAAATTTTTGCGGATGGGTTCGCCCTCAGCCGCCCTCCAGAGGTCCAGGCTTCGGGTCGGAGGCAGGATCTTTCGTCCGCCCAAGTGATCGTAGAGAAAGAGGCCTGTCCTCACCATCCAAGCCGGACGTTGCTCAGGGCTATGGGGGAGGACGAAGCGCATCGGCCAGATGATGTGAGGCGCCGCGCGGAGCAGAACTTCACGCTCGATCAACGCTTCTCGAACAAGACGGAATTCGTAGTACTCGAGGTAACGCAGGCCGCCGTGAACCAGCTTACCGGACCGGGACGAGGTGCCCTGCGCAAGGTCATCCTTCTCGCAGAGCAGCACCGATAGGCCGCGGCCCACGGCGTCGCGAGCGATGCCAGCGCCATTGACGCCGCCGCCAACGACAATCAGATCGAACTGGCCAAGATCTCGGGTCATTCCGTGCGGGAGCGGCTCAACAAGGATTCAGGGGGCCTTCCCCCGCGAGGTAGCGGCGAACCTCCTCGGCGGTGGCCTCAGCGGCGATCTTCACAGTCTTGACCGAAGCACCTGCTATATGCGGCGTCAGGGTGACGTTGTCGAGCTGAAGCAATTCCAGATTGGCCGGCGCGGGCTCGATCGCGAAGGTTTCGATTGCGGCTCCGCGGAGGCGCCGCTCTTTCAGAGCCGCTGTCAACGCGTCATAGTCGACCATGGGACCACGCGCCGTGTTCACGAAATAGGCGCCGGGCTTCATCTGCTCGAATTGGTCCTTGCCAATGAATCCGCGCGTCTCGTCGGTAACGCGGGCGTGCAAGGTCACGACGTCGCTTTCGCGCAAGATCCGATCGAGCGACGCTTGGACGACCCCATCCCGCAAGTCGCCAGCCGAAAGTTGGACATAAGGGTCGCAGACGAGAATGCGGCAGCCGAACGCCTTGAGGATGCGCACGACCCTGGTGCCGACATGTCCGTACCCGATCACGCCGACCGTCATTTCGGACAATTCCCGGCCGGTGAGGTCCGCGCGATAGAGATCGCCGCGCCACTCGCCCCGTCGCAGGCTCTCATGCCCCTTTGTGATGAGCCGGGTCTCGGCGAGGATGGCGCCAAGCGTGAACTCGGCGACAGCCGAGGCGTTGCGCCCGGGAGTGTTCACAACGCGAATCTTGCGCTCGCGAGCCGCGGCCATATCGATGTTCACAGGGCCGCCACGCGACACCGCGATCAGCTTCAAGTGAGGCAACCGATCAAGCACGCCTGCGGAAAACGGCGCGAGTTGGGTGACCGCGATCTCGGCGCCGTCCATATGGGCCACAACCTCGTCGGCCGTTCCTTGATATTCCTTCAGCCCCTCCATGCCCGCCACGGCGTAACCGTGCTCCATGGGTTCGTCGGGCCACGGCATCTCGTACGACCTGATCTCTGGCCCCTCTCCGCACTTCTCGCGGATCGCCTGCTCGAACATGGACGGCAGCATGAAGCGGTCGCCCATGATCGATATGATCGGCCTTCGGCGCTCGAAGTTCGTGTTCACGCCGCATACTCCTGTCTGAGCCGCCCCAGATGACCCCAAGCCGGTGACATGGCTCCTCTGATGGTTCGATAGATCGGATAGAGCTTCGAATAAAACGCGCTGAGCTGCGGGTCAGGAACGGTCAGCTTGTCGAGAAATGGCGTGACCCACGCTTCGGCGCAGGCGCTCATATTCGGGGAGGCCCCGACGTTGACCGCAGCCATCATAGCCGCGCCGGACGCGCCGAGCTCCTCCCGAGAGAGCGTTCGGACGTTCGCGTCGAGCGCGGCGGCGAGAATGGCGCGCATCGCGTTCGATCGCGCGGCGCCCCCAGCTAGCCGGACCTCCCGTGGGATCGAGCCCGAAGCGAGGTAGCAGTCGCGCGCCGCGAATGCGAGTCCTTCAAAGACCGCCCGGGCCAGGCCTGCGAAACTCGTCTGGGTCGAGAGCCCGCTAAATTGCGCCCGCGCATCAGGATCGAGGAAAGGGCCGCGTTCGCCAGCCTCAAAAATATAGGGATGGTAGATCGCCTGTCCCGGGGCGGCTCCAAGCACTCTGTCGTCTAGGCCCGAAAGAAGCGCCGCCCGACTCGTCTTCGCGCCCGCCATCTCGGCGGCTTCGCGCGCCATGTCGATCAACCAGTCGATATTGAGAGTCGCCGCCATGTTCGACTGCATCGACGCGCAAGCGCGCTCGATCGGCAGACACATCGTGTATCCCGAGCAGTCGTCGTTGAGCTGCACGTCCTCCGGCGCCGGAACATATCGCATGTGCATTCCGGTCGAACCGAGGATAGAGACTCCGACATCGCCGGCCGGATCATACAGGCCGCCCCCGAGCCCGGCGCACACAACGTCCAGATAGGCGAGCGACACCGGCAATCCCTCCGGCAACAGCGTCTCCGCCGCGGCTGCGGAAGACAGCTTCCCCCGATCGCTCGCGCCATCGATCATCGGGGGGAGCAGGCGAGCGTAGTCGGCGATCCCCATGCCCTCGAGAATCGATGGTTCATATTCTCGCGTGCGGTAGTTGCCGAAGGTGAAGTTTCCTTCTCCCGGACAGGTGACGCGAGCCCCGGTCAACTTGAAATAGAGCCAGTCCTTGCAGTGAAAGCAGGTCGCCGCGCGCGCTATTCGATCTGGTTGCCAGCGCTTCATCCAGGCTAATTGGGCGGAAGCCATACATGCGTTGAGCCCGGAGCCCGTTCGAGCATAGTGATCACGATAGGCTTCGGTTTTGAGGTACTCCGATACAAGCCCGGCGGCGCGGGAATCGAGCCAAAGAATCCCCCCGCCGACCGGCTTGCCAGCGCCATCAATCAACCACGAGCCGTCGCCTTGCGCGGTTACGCCTAGGGCTGCGACACGACGTTTAAGGTTCGGAACGCGCTCCGCGAGCTCGCGCAATGTCGCCGCGCAGTCCGCCCAGGTGCGGGACATATCCTGCTCGACCTGACCGCCGCCGAGCGTTTGATAGACGTTGGGCCGAGCCGAAACCGCAATCTGTTCGCCTGCAAGCGAAAACGCCACTGACTTGATGACAGAAGTGCCCGCGTCGATTCCAACGAGGATATCGGCCGTCATGAGCGACGCCTCGGGATTGCGAGCCGCGTAGAAGGCGAGATCATGCAGCCTCGAGCCCGTGCGCGATCGCAGCGGTCGTGTTCATGTCGAATACGTGCAGATCTGTCGCGGAGACGCTGAACTGGATATTCTCCCCCACCCTCGCCGGAATTGGCGCGTGCGTGACGGCGACCATCAGTTTCCCAGCCACCTGCATCGCCAAATGGCTCTGGTCGCCGAGCCACTGATTGGAGACGACCCGGCCATTGCCAGATCCAACGCCCAGCCGAACGGCGTGAGGGCGGACGCCGATCACGACCTTCTCCCGCACGCCAATCGCGTTACGAACCTTCAGCGGCGCATCGGCGCCGGTGAAATCAAGGGTTGGCCCATTGTCAATGACGAAGCGCATACGGTCGCCGTTCAACACTCTCGCTTCAAAAACATTCATTGGCGGTTCGCCAACGAATGTCGCCACAAACAGATTGGACGGTCTTTCACGGAGATCCTTTTGGCTGGCGAATTGCTGCAGGATGCCTCCCTCCATAACCGCGACGCGGTCGGCGAGCGCATTGGCCTCGGTCTGGTCGTGAGTGACAAAGATCGAGGTCATGCGGCGATCGACCAAAAGGCTTTTTAGCCGGCCGCGCAAGACGCCGCGCAATCGCGGTTCGAGCTGTCCCATCGGCTCGTCGAGCAGATAGAGATCCGCCTGACGCACAAGAGCTCGAGCCAGGCTCGCGCGTTGTTGCTGCCCGCCCGAGATCGATGCCGGATATCGATCCAGGATCGATTCGATGTCCAAGAGCCGCGCGATCTCCGCAACCGATCTCTCCACTTCCTTCGACCCAATGCGGGAGCTCTTCAGTGCGAAGGCGATGTTGTCGCGCACCGTGAGAGGGGGATAGAGCGAATAGCCTTCGAAGGCCATCGCAACCTTTCGGCGCGCAGGGGGCATTTCATTGACTCGCCGAGCCTCGACGACGATGTCTCCGCGCGTCACCTCCTCAAAACCGGCAATCATGCGCAAAGTCGAAGTTTTGCCACAGCCGGACGAACCCAGCAGCGCAACGATCTCGCCTCTTTGCACGTCCATGTTGAGGTTCTTCACCGCATGGACCGGACCCTTCCCGCGCCCTGCATAGATCTTGTCGACGTTCTTGATCGAGAGGGCAGCCTCGGACATGGAGCTCACGCCGCTTGAGGCTCGATGCGACGGCCGCTGGCGGCGTCGAAGAGAAGGACAGCGTCCGCGTTGAAGCGAGCGAAAGCGGGCCCGTGCCGGCGCGGCGACTCGTCCGTTCCGGGTTCCGACGCCAGAATTTCGTGACCGTCATTGGTGCGGAGAAGGAGCAGTGTTCGCTCATTCAAGGGCGTCACCGCCGCCACCTCAACGGGAATATTTTCCGGCGAGCCGGCGTCTTCGACGACAATGCTTTCCGCCCGCAATCCGAGAATGCAGCGCGTCCCCGCCATGTGGCTATAGCCTGGAGGCAGCGACAACGACGCGCCGCCGATTTCAATCTTCGGACCCGTCGGGGAAGCGAGCGGCTCGACGGGCGTGAGATTGATTGTCGGGTCGCCGAACAGGCTCGCGACATTGCTCGTCGCGGGTTTGCCGTAGATCTCGGCGGGCCGAGCGACTTGCGCGAAGTCCCGGTCCGACAGAACAGCAATCCTGTCGCCGAGCGCCATCGCCTCCTTGTAATCCTGCGTCACGTAGAGGACCGTCGATCCGGAGGCCTTGAGAAGGGAAGGTAGTTCGAGGCGCATCTCATAGCGCAACTTGGCGTCGACGTTGCGCAGCGGATCGTCTAGCAGCAAAATCTTAGGCTCCGCGACCAGAGCCCTCGCCAGGGCGGTGCGCTGCTTCTGGCCGTTGGAGAGCTCGCGCGGGGCGTGCCCCAGAACATGCTCGATCTTCAAAAGGCTGGCGACCTTCTCGACCTTCCGGCGAATGACGTCGCGCGGAACGTTGTGAGCCGTCAGGGCGCTCGCAACATTGTCGAATGCGGACATATGCGGAAACAGGGCGAAATTTTGGAACGCCATTCCGACGCCGCGCGCCTCGGGGGCGTGGCCGGTGACGTCGCGGCCGCCGAGTAGGATCTGGCCCTCGTCCGGCTGCTCGACGCCGGCGATGAGCCGGAGCAGCACCGTCTTGCCAGATCCCGAGGGCCCGAAAACGGCAATAATCTCGCCGTTCTCGGCCGTAAGCGACACGCGATCGAGCACCTTGCCCGTCTTGAACTGCTTGCTGAGCCCGCGGATCTCGAGATTGGCCATGTCTCTAGCCCTTTACCGCGCCGAGCGAGAGCCCTTCAACGAGATAGCGTTGGGCGTAGAGCGCAAGCGCCAAGGTGGGTGCCACGGACAGCACGATCGCCGCGGCGATCTGCCCGTATTGAATGCCGGACGCAGTCACGAAAGCGAGCGCGCCGACCGTGACGGGTTGTTTCTCGGCGGAGGCCAGGATCAACGCGAAGACGAAATTGTTCCAACAGAAGATGAAGGCGAGAAGCCCTGCGGCGGCGATCCCGGGCCCGGCGAGCGGGATCGCGATGCGGGTGAACGTGCGCCACCACGAATGACCGGCCACGCGATAGGCATACTCAATATCGGGGGAGAGGTCCTCGAAATAGCCGCGCACGATCCACAGGATGAGCGGCAGAGCGATGAGTTGGTAAACCCAGATCAGACCGACGTATGTATCCGTGAGCCCAAGCTGCTGGAAATAAAGCGAGAGCGGCAAAAGAACGAGCAGCGGCGGCGCGAAGCGGAATGACAACAGCGTGAAGGCGATGTCCTCGCCCAGGCGAAACTTGAAGCGCGCGAAGGCATAGGCCGCGGGAACGCCAAGAATGAGGGCAATGACGACGGAAGTCGTCGAAAGAAGCACGCTGTTCCAGAGGTTCCTCATGAACGCGATGTCGAGTGTTCCGGCCGTCGAGACGAGCTTGCCGGTGATCAGCGCTGCATAATTGGAGAGAGTCGGCGTGAAGAGGAGGCTGGGCGGGATGCGCAAGATGTCCTCATTGGTCTGAAAGGACATGAGGAAGATCCAAAAGATCGGGAACAGGAAGAAGAGCACGATGAGAGCGATCAGGACGCTCCGCACGACGCGTTCCAGAAGAGACGTGTGCTCCAAAGCCCTCTCCCTTACGCGAGTCCGCGCGCGCGTTCGCGCAGCTTCAGCCATTGCTTGATGAAGACGTTCGACAGCGCGTAGGTCGCCGCCCACAGGATGATCAAAAGCGCGGTCGACTTGCCCACGTTCGTATACTGGTAGAATTCGAGATAGGCGCGGACCTGGAAGACCAGGAGCGTGTTGCCGGGGCCGCCTTGGGTCATCGGATAGATGATGTCGAACTGCTGGATCGAATCGAGCATCCGAAACAATCCTGCGGTGATGATGTAGGGCGTCAGCATCGGCAGCGTGATCCGGAAGAACACGAATCGTCTCGGCACGCCGTCGAGCGCAGCGGCTTCGAACGGCTGGGTCGGCAGTGAGCGCAGGCCCGCGAGAAGCAGGATCATGATGAAGGGGGTGTAGACCCAGACGTCGACGAGCACGACCGTGAACAGAGCGGTGCTTGGATCGGACGCCCACTTGAAATTGCTGACGCCCAAAAGCTGGACGAAATAGGAGAGAATGCCGAAGTTCGGGTTGGTCATCAGCTTCCACATGAGCGCAGCGATCGCCGGCGCGGTCATGAGCGGAAGCAACAGCAGGATCGAGACGAGGTTGTTGATCCGGGTCTGCTTCTGCAGAAGCATAGCGATGGCGAGGCCGAATACGAGCTCGATGCCGACGGTCAGCACGGTATATTCGAGCGACACCTGAACGGTGTGCCAGAACTCGCGGTCCCAAAAAAAATCCACGTAGTTCTGAAGCCAGATGAACCCGCGCATCATCGGCAGATTCAGGCGGTAGCGTTGCAGCGAATAATAGACGGCGGTGATGAACGGAATCAGAATGCCGATGCAGATGAGCAGTGCCGGCAGACTGAGCAGATAGGGTAGATAATTGATGCGCCGGCGGGCTTCCGCCTCGACGCGCTTGACCGCTGTGTCACTCACGAGACCAACCAAAAGCTCGCGATTCCTATGGAGACGCGGGGCAGCCGGCGCGCGGGAGGTTCAATGCCCCGCGCGCCACGCTGGATACGAAGGCCTCAACCGAGGCCCGCGTCATTGAGCTGCTTGTCGATGGAGGCGGCCAACTGATCGAGTCCTTCGTCGACCGGCGTTTGGTTGGCGACCATCTTCTGCAACGTCTCCGCCCATTGCGTGGTGACGTCGAAGAAGAGCGGCTGCGGCGTGAAGTAGATGCGGGCGCCCGGCGACGAAGCCTCATATTGCGCGAGGTAGCCGCTATAGGACTTGTCGATCCGATTGCGGAATTCGTCGTCCTTCCAAACGGAAGCGCGGACAGGATTGACGAAGTCCATCTTGCGCGCGCCGAACAGGTCATGTTCGGTCGATGAGGCCCATTGCATCCAATACCAGGCGGCGTCCTTCTGCTTGCCGGCGGTGTTCATGGCCAACGACCAGATCCAGACGTTGGGCGTAGGAGCCTTAGCGGCGGGATTGGCCGCGAAAGCGTGGAAACCGAGGTTGCCCTTCTCCTTGTTCTCGCCGCCGTCCATGAAATAGCCGAGGATGTCGGCGTCGAAGATCGTGGCGGAGGCGCCGGCGCCGAGATCCGTTCCGACCTGATACCAGGTGTAGGTCGACCAGTTCTTGGGCCCCGAATCCTGGATCATCTTCACCCACATCTTATGGAAAGCCTTGGATTCCGGCGTGTTCATCGCGGCCTTCAACTTGCCGTCGGAGACCGTCAGATCGCGCTGCCCGTAGTTCGAATAGCCGGACAGGAAGCCTGGATGGATCGTCGCCCATGAGCGAGAACCCCGGACGCCGATGCCGTATGGGCCGCCGAGATCCTTAGTCAGCTTGGCGGAGGTCTCGAGGAGCTCCGGAAGATTCGCGGCGGGCTTGACGCCGGCCTTGTCGTACATCTTGCGATTATAGGTGATCGAGTTGAGCTCGAAGCCCCACGGAATGCACCATTGCTTGGCGTCGGCCGAGCCCAGCGCCGCGCCAGGCACGCCGTTCCATGCGGTCGAGGCGCGCAGGCCGGGCAGCACGTCTTCCCAATCGTACTTAGGATTGGTCTTGGAGGGATCCTTGATCCAACTGTTGAGATCTTCGATCCAGCCCGCCGGACCGTAGGTCCAGGTCATATAGGCGCCGGTCATGAAGGCGTCGTATTGGCTCGACTTCGACGAGAGCGCGGCGGTCACCTTGTCGAAATAAACATCTTCCGGGAAGATGTCGTAGGTGACGTCCATGCCCGTCAGACCCTTGAAGTTGTCGAGGTCGGCGATCATCGCATCAGCGTAGGGATGCTTGTTCAAGAGCAGATGAAGCTTCGTGCCCTGGAATTTCTTCCAATCGAAATCGGCCGCCAGCGCTTGAGTCGCGGCGGCGTTGAGCAGGAAATTGGCGGTTGCGGCGCTGACGCCGAGCTTCGCCACGCCGCTCACCAACTCACGCCTGCTCATCTGGCCGGCCTTAAAGGCCGCAAACAGCTCTTTCGCCTTGTCGTGCATCGCTTCCTCCTTGGTTTCCTTCTCTCACCGCCTTCGCGATGATGGTTCGTCCACGAGACTTCTCGCGGTGTTCTCGTCGGTGATGAGGCCATGCAGCATTCCGCTTGCGAGCACGCCTCTGATCGCACGGATTTTGGTGCGTCCGCCGGCGACAGCTATGGTCTGATGCCGCCGTATATCAACAGCGGACATGGACAGGGCGCGCGCGGAGACGCCGCAATCAACCAAACCGCCGCTCGAGGAAAACAGATGGCCGAGCAATTCGCCGACGGCGCCGAGAGCGCGGGCTTCCTCGAACTCCTCTTTCTCGACCAAGCCCGTCGACAAAATTGACGCATCGTCGTCAATCGCGCCGACGCCGACCAAGCGGAGGGTCGACTCCACCCCAAGCTTGAACACGTCAGCGACGCCGCGCTGCTCAAGCAGAACTGTGCGATCCTCCCTGGTGTTGGCTAGAAAGGGGAGCGGCAAGACGTAAACGGCGGCGTTGGTCTTCTCCGCGAGACGGTGGATGACGTCGAACGGCGTCGTCACATAGCGACGCGTCATGCCGCCGAGGAGAGAAACCAGTTTGAGATCAGGAACGTCCATACGCGGGAGATGGTTGACACAGGCCGCTAGAGTGCGCCCATGCCCGACGCCAATCACCTGATGCGCGCCGCTTTCTATCGCCAACTGGAGAAACCGACCGCCAGACAATCCTAACGAGCGCAGCGGCAAAGGACCGTCGTCAAGCTCTGGCGCGACCACGCACTGTTCAAGCGCGAATTTTCGTTTCAGCGCGTCCTCGAGGTCGATGCAAGCCGCGACAGGAGCGTCAACGGAAACATGAATATAACCGAGCCGGTTCGCGCGCGCGATTAAACGATGCGCCTTGACGCTAGGCACCCCAAGACGTTTCGCCACCTGACCCTGCGTCAGGCCAGCGCCGTGATAAAGCCATGCCGCACGAGCGCAAAGCTCCTGATCTCTTTCGTCGAGCGCTGGCGATACGACGTCTCGCATTCCGCTCCCTGATATTTTTTTCTTACCATGAGTTTTTTTTCATGACGTCGATAGCGTGTCAAGCGATAGTGAGGCTAGGGTGTTCGCAAAGATGGGATCGCCGCTACTCCTTTGTGAACTCAACACGCGGCGCGAGAGGGCGGATCAATGACCAAGGATGAGAGGACGTTGCGCGCGGCCATCGTGGCAAAAGCGCGTTGGATGAATGCGGCAGGCCTCAATCAAGGAACCTCAGGCAACATCTCCGCCCGCTACAAAGACGTTCTGCTGATTACCCCATCCGCGACCCCCTATGATGAGATGGCGCCGGAGTCGATCGCGGCGATGCCGCTCCAAGGCGAGTATGGCGCCTGGAGCGGGCCGTTGAAACCTTCAACGGAATGGCGATTTCATTTCGACATCATGACGGCGCGGCCGGACGTCAACGCCATCGTGCATACGCATTCGACTTACGCGACCGTCCTCGCAATCGCGCGCAAAGAGATACCGGCTTGTCACTACATGATCGCAGCCTTTGGGGGCGCAACAATCCGTTGCGCCGGCTACGCCCGGTATGGAACGAAGGAACTGTCGGACCTCGCGCTCACGGCGCTTGAGGGACGAAACGGCTGCCTGCTCGCCAATCACGGCATGATCGCGGTTGGCGCGAGTTTGGAAAAGGCGATGTGGCTCGCTGTCGAGCTTGAGACGATCGCCAAGCAATATTACCTGTCGTTGGCGCTCGGCAATCCCTTCATTCTGACCGATGAGCAGATCGCTGAGACCGCGCGCGGCTTCGCAGCGTACGGCTTGCAGGATAAGCCCGAGGCTCATTCGCGGGTCGCGAAACCTCGTCAAGCGAGGGCGCGTTAGCCAAGTCCGGCTGGCGGGGCGCTTGCGCCTCTTGGCGAGGCTCGAGGCGCTTAATAAAATCAAGAGGGGCGCGCGCCTGGCCAAGCCATTCAGCGTAAGTGCTCGTTTTGTCCCGCTTCGGACCTCTAGACGAGGCGGAGCACTTTAGAATCGCGGGACATTGGCGAGGTCGGCCGCCCTAACAATCGGGGCGTCGCCATGAACGTCCGATCTTTATTGCGTGTGGTCACGCTGCTCTTCTCCGCCACATTCCTCTTTGTCCTTGCGACCCTGGGCGGCATCCTGTTCCTCTCTTACCGGCACTGCGGCGCCGACCTCGGCTATCTGGGTTGCGATACGCCGATCAGCGCTGGCCGGGAGGACGATGAACCTAGCGGACCGGACATCACCGCTTCGGGCAGGGCTGTCAATGAAGCCCCCTGCTGCGGTCTGACCGGAAGGCGGCGTCAGAAAATTCGCATCGGGTTGGGAGCCAGTTTGCCCGAGCCAAAAGGCTAGCGGGGTGGCGCGCCGCGACCGATAGCGATGAGCACTACGTTTTCGCCATAGCGCTATGATGTTTTCGGCGACGTCTTTGCGAAAAGGAGGCGATGTAATCGTATCGCCTCCTTCAGGCCTGTTTCGGTGAAGACGACCGATTTCGCGCGGCCCGCCGGGTTGGATATCAGGCCTTTGGCGTGCAGTCGGTCGAGCGCCGCCCAATCGAAGCTCTTCCAGGCGCGCCTGTCGTCATGCAGTCCGAGCACGAGCAAGGCGAGAACGGCTTGGTCGATACGATCAACATCTGTTTCGGCTTCCAGTTCGGCGCCCTGACCATCGTCTTCCTCTCGGATCGCGATCGCCAGAGCGTTGGCCACCCAAACCTTCGCTTCCGGCGCGGCAGCCCAGGCGCCAGCGGCGTCATGGGCATAGGCGACCGCCTCGTTCTCGTCGCCCATGCCGATGAAGTCAGGCAACGTCGGCGGAAGCGGCTTCTTGCCCAAGAGATAGGCTGGCACGTGACGGTTGGCGTCGATAGCCTTGGCCAGCGCCTCGCCTGCGGTTGCACTGTTTCTGGTGCGCCGGAACGCCAGAAGCGCCGCCGACCAGGTCCAGGCGGCCGAGCGGTCCTCCTTGTAGCGCTTCAGAAGCACGGCGGCGTCGGCCTCACGGCCGGTTTCGAGCAATGCGTCCATCAAGAGGTAGCGGATGCCCTGGTTGTCGTTGGGATTGAGGCGCAGCATTTCGTGATAGTGGCCGACAGCTTCGTCACGATCTCCGGCGCGCCAAAGCGCCATCGCCAATTCATGGCGCGCGCGCATGTAAGGTCGGGTTTCGAGCAAGCCCCAGAACAAACCGACATCATCCTTGAAGGCGGTCTCGCCCAACGCCTGTGCGCCGGCGGCGACGGCTCGCCGGTAGAGATCGAGCGCATCGCCGGCATCAGTCGTTTCCCGCGCCAGAACGAGATAGGCGTCAGCGCAGAGCGGGGACAACGCCAGCGCTTCTCGCGCCAACGCGATCCTCTCTCCGGCCAGCGGCGTCTCCATGGCCTCGAGAGCCTTCTCCTGAGCGCGATCAAGGGCTTCGTCGCCGTGGTCGGCCGGCAGCCGGGAGACCGATATCAGCAACGCGTTCAGGTCGGACGCCGCTAGGCCCGGCGGGAGGCCCACGACTGCGGCCTTCGCCCGGCGGCTAGCACCCTTTTGCTTTTTCTTTATTCCTCGTGCCATTTAGCCCTCGCCGCGTCGAATCCGCAAAGAGTAGAGCATAGAGCGGGAACAGCGTAACCTGTCGCGTCCTGGCGTAGGGTGGCGGAAGGAGTGAGATTCGAACTCACGGTGGACTTGCGCCCACGGCGGTTTTCAAGACCGCTGCCTTAAACCACTCGGCCATCCTTCCTTTTCGGGAGTGCTTTGCCAGATCGACCGGGCCTCGTCCAGCGTGCGCCTGGCCTCGCAAGAAGCCCGTTGGCCCCAGGTCGCTGACATGCAGCCGTCATGAACGGCCCCCATCATCGGGCCGCCGGTCGACCCCGTTCGCTCGAACGGAGGCTAGCGCCGGTCACCCCCTTTCGGACCCTCTCCCACAATGAAGACGATTCTCCTTCAGACCACTGCCGTCGCCGCGCTCGCTTTTCTGTCGGCGTCAAACGCGTCGGCCGCGAGCTTCACGATCACCGACGCGTCAACCACCGCGCAAACCCTCGGCTCCGGATCCGGGCAGACCGGAACGATCGAAGACACCGGATCGCTGATCGTCAGCGGAGGCGCGAACGCGGTCACCATCACCGGAAACAACGCGACGCTGACGAACCTCGGGACCCTCGAACAGACCGGAACGGGCCGGGCGATCCGCGACAACACCGGCGTCACCAATCTCATCGTGAACAACGGCAGCAGCACGAATTCGACGGCGTTGATGCAGGCGGCGGACGGCGACGTCTTTCAGATGAACAAGTCGCCGGCCAGCGTCATTTTGAACAACTACGGCGTGATGACGTCCTTGAACGCATCGGCGGGCGGTAGCCAAGCCGTCGATTTCAACGCCATCCTCTCGGGCGCCAATACGGTCAACAATTACGCTGGCGCGACCATGCAGGCGAGCGAAGCGGACGCGGTCCGGCCTGGCGTGAACGGCGTCGTGTACAACGCGGGCACGATCAAATCGACGACGACCACCGGCAGCAGCAGCGACGGGATCGACGCGCAAAACAATGGCGGCGTGCAGATCACCAATGACATGGGCGGCCTGATCGAAGGCGGCCGTCATGGAATCACCGGCGGGGCCGTCGACGCGTCGGTCAACTTCACCATGAGCGTGACCAACAACGCCGGAGCGACGATCCAGGGCGACAACGGCTCGGGCGTCAACATTGATGGCTTCAACGCCAAGGAGGTGGTCACCGTGATCAACCATGGCGCGATCACTGGGAACGGCGTCACCGGCGACGGTGACGGCGTCGACGTCGACGGCCTGGTCAACATCACCAATACCGGCACGATCCTCTCAAAGAACGCAGTCGGCTCGGCGAGCGAGGGCCTTTCGGTCGGCGGCGGCGCGATCACCAACTCGGGGACCATTCAAGGCTCGCTTGCCGCGGGCAACACCACCGCGGTCGGCCGCGGCATCACGCTCACCGGCAACGACCTGCCCGCCGGCGGCCGCGAGCCGATCTATGGCGACGCAACGGTCACCAATCAGAAGGGGGGCCTGATCAAGGGCGACAGCGATTCTGGCATCGCGGTCGTGGGCGCCAATGCGTCGGGCCACAAGGTGACGATCGACAACCAGTCTGGGGCGACGATCCAGGGGGGCGGCAAGACGGCCGGGGCGATCGACGCGAGCAGCAGCTTCGACGACGTCACGATCACCAACGCAGGCAAGATCGACGGCTCGAGCAGCGGCAAGGCGCTCATTCTCAGCCAGAACAGCCACAACACCGTGACGATCTCGGGCGGCGCGGCTTCCGTCCTTGGCGACATGGACGGCGGCGCGGGCGGTGCGAACACGCTGAATTTCGACATCGGCAAGGGCGACAGCTTCAGCTACTCGGGCGCCGTCACGAACTTCGCCAACACCGAGGTCATGAGCGGCAGGGCGAACCTCTCCGGCTCGATCGCCGGGCCCCTGACCGTGGACGCCGGCGCGCGATTGTCGCCGGGCGCGAACGGACTGGGCGCGCTGACCGTTGGGGATACGACGCTCAGCGCTGGCGGCGGCCTCGTCATCGATCTCGACCCGACTGCCGGCGGGAACGACGTCCTGAACGTCAACGGCGCGGTCACGCTGGGCGGCGCCAACCTGGTTCTCAATCTCCTGTCGGCGCCGACCAAGGGCGAGGCCTTCGACATTCTGGATAACGACGGGACGGACCCAATCTCCGGCGAATTCAGCAATGGATTATGGGTAAACGCCGCGTTTGACGGGACTTGGTATCGCTTCAGCATCGACTATGGGTACAACGCCGACGGAGGCGCGATCGGCAACGACATCCGCCTGACGAGCGCTCCCGTTCCCGAACCTTCGACGTGGCTCCTGATGGGCCTCGGCGGCCTGATCGTGCTCTGCGCCCGGCCGCTTCGGGGCGCCATGGCGTGATCCCCTCCCATAACCTTGCGCGCGGCCCTGCGCGGGAGGTCGGGCCGGCCTCTCGACGGCAGGAAGCTGGACGCCAGTCTCGGCGTGGTCGTGGCGATGAACATCGCGACCGCCCTCTTGGCCCTCTTTGCCCTGAAGCCGTAGCGCGCCGGCTATCTCGGGGCGCGGGCGACGCCGCGGCCCTTGCCGGATCTGGCGCCCGCGACGTCGCGCTGACCGGGCGCCTCGCCAGCCCGCGGTCGTCAGCCCCTGGGGATGGCGGCGGGGCGACCGCCTCTCGCCTCATTTGGATTGTCTTCTATGGCGGCCCTGGGCCGCTCCGCGGCTTGGCAAGCCTTTGATTCGAGATTTGGAAACGCTTGGATTTCCTTGGATTCTCTTCGGCGAATCGTGACTTATCAATGAGTTACGAGGGATTCTCCGCGCCGGGAAATTTCACGCGCCTCTCCGGCCCGTCGACCGCCCGCAGGACGCCCCTCGGCCTTCCGGCCGCGGGCCAGCGCCCGAAGCCAGGCCGGCGACGGGCGTCGCCGCAGCGAAAACGCCGCGGATTTGCAGAACATCGATCATCCAGGCGAGTTTAGCGCTGTTTCTGATTTTCTGCAATAAAATGTCAGCGCTCATCGCGTCGGGCGCGGGTCCTCACTTTTGCGCGGGATCGTCAAGGCGTCCATGAGGCCGGCGATGCGACGGCCGTCCTTCCGGGCGCCCGACGCCCGGCGATGCCATATTCTGCCCGGATCGAGGCCAAGCGGCCTCCCTCACACAAGGCGGCTCTGCGCCTTGGCGGCGGCGATGAAGCTGGCGAACAGCGGATGGGGCTCGAACGGCCTTGATTTCAGCTCCGGATGAAACTGCACGCCGATGAACCACGGGTGATCGGCAAGCTCGACCGTCTCGGGCAGGAGGCCGTCCGGCGACATGCCGGCGAAGATCATCCCCTTCTCCTCGAGCCGCGCGCGATAGGCGGTGTTCACTTCGTAGCGGTGGCGGTGGCGCTCGGAAACCTCGGTATCGCCGTAAATCCCGGCGATGCGCGAACCCGGTTTGAGGTCGGCTTTGTAGGCGCCGAGGCGCATGGTCCCGCCGAGATCGCCCTCCGCCTTTCGCCGTTCGAGCTCGTTGCCGCGCAGCCACTCCGTCATGAGCCCAACCACCGGCTCCGCGGTCGGGCCGAATTCGGTCGAGTTCGCGTCAGGCAGTCCGGCCAGCGAGCGGGTCGCCTCGATGACCGCCATCTGCATGCCGAAGCAGATGCCGAAATAGGGCACCTTTCGCTCGCGCGCGAAGCGCGCCGCGAGAATCTTGCCCTCCGCCCCGCGCGACCCGAAGCCGCCGGGCACGAGAATGCCGTTCACGCCCTCGAGCCGCGACGCGGGATCGGCGCCCTCGAAAATCTCGCTCTCGATCCAGTCGAGCTTGACGCGCACCTTGTTCGCCATGCCGCCGTGATTGAGCGCCTCGATCAGCGACTTGTAGGCGTCCTTGAGCCCTGTGTACTTGCCGACGACCGCGATCGACACTTCGCCTTCGGGATTGTGATAGGCCTCGGAGACGCTCTCCCAGCGGCGCATGTTGGGCTTGGGCGCGGGCTCGATGCCGAAAGCTGCCAGCACCTCCCGATCGAGGCCGGCCGCGTGATAGAGCGCCGGCACGTCATAGATCGAGGGCGCGTCCCGCGCCTCGATCACCGCGCCCTCGCGCACGTTGCAGAAGAGCGCGAGCTTGCGGCGCTCGTCGCGCGGGATCTCGCGATCGCATCGGCAGAGCAGGATGTGCGGCTGGACGCCGATCGAGCGCAATTCCTTGACCGAATGCTGGGTGGGCTTGGTCTTGAGCTCGCCCGCGGTCGGGATGAAGGGCAGGAGCGTGAGGTGGATGTAGACGACATGGCCGCGCGGCAGGTCGTTGCCGAGCTGGCGGATCGCCTCGAAGAACGGCAGGCCCTCGATGTCGCCGACCGTGCCGCCGATCTCGACCAGGACGAAGTCGACGCCGTCGTTGCCCTCGAGGATGAAGTCCTTGATCGCGTTGGTGACGTGCGGGATCACCTGCACCGTCGCGCCGAGAAAATCGCCGCGCCGCTCTTTCGCGATCAGCTCCTGATAGATCCGCCCGGTGGTGATGTTGTCCTGTTTGTTGGCGCTGCGCCCGGTGAAGCGCTCGTAATGGCCGAGGTCGAGGTCGGTCTCGGCGCCGTCGTCGGTGACGAACACTTCGCCATGCTGGGTCGGGCTCATCGTGCCCGGATCGACGTTGAGATAAGGGTCCAGCTTGCGTAGACGGACGGTGTAGCCGCGCGCCTGTAAAAGCGCGCCCAAAGCCGCGGAAGCGAGACCCTTGCCAAGCGAGGAAACCACGCCGCCGGTGATGAAGATATACCGCGCCATGGGGCTTCTCTCCTAACCGATCGGGATCGATTCGGCGAGGGGAATCTCCGTGAATTACCGCCAGCTTGACGCCATGAGCGCAGTGGGGCGAGATTTTCGGACGTTCTTACGCGAAAAGGGGAGGGGATGACGGCGAGCGAGTTCACGCTTCGCGCCAGCGACGGGCGCCCCCTGCTCGCGCGCCGATGGCTGCCTGACGGACCTCCGCGCGCAATCGTGCAGATCGCGCATGGACTCTCCGAGCACAGCGCCCGCTACGCGCCTCTCGCCGCCGCGCTCAACGCCGCGGGCTACGCGGTCTACGCGAGCGATCATCGTGGCCACGGGCCCAAGACTCCGCCTGCCGATCTCGGCTATTTCGCTGATGAGGGCGGGTGGAGGAAGGTCGTCGGCGACCTCTGGACCTTGAACCGTCTCATCGCCAATGAGCAGCCGGGCTTGAAAATCGTCTTCCTCGGCCATTCGCTGGGCTCGTTCCTCGGCCGCTCCCTCCTCGCCGAGCACTCCGACGCGCTGGCCGGGGCGATCCTTTCGGGGTCGAACGGCAAGCCGCCGGCCATCGCCACGTTGGGCAGGCTGATTGCTCGCGCCGAGCGGGTGCGCCTAGGCGAGCGCGGCAAAAGCCGTCTCATTCTGGAGATGTGGTTCGGCGCCTACAACAAGGCGTTCCGGCCCGCGCGCACCCACTTCGACTGGCTGTCGCGCGACGAGGCGCAAGTCGATGCTTATATCGCCGACCCGTGCTGCGGCTTTCCGTTCACGACTCAGCTCGCGATCGACATTCTCGACGCGCTGCCTTACGCGACGAGCCGAGAAAGCCTCGCCCCGATCCGCCGGGACTTTCCGCTCTATATCCTCTCGGGCGATCGCGATCCGGTCGGCGCCAATATCAAGGGGCTCATCGCTGATCTCAAGGCGACAGGCTTCACTCAGGCGACGGTCCGTCTCTATCCGGGCGCCCGGCACGAAGTGCTGAACGAGACCAACCGTGACGAGGTCATGCGCGATCTCATCGCCTGGCTCGACGGCGTTATCGGCGGCTGACCCGCGCTCTTTCCTGTCTCCGGCGTTCGGGCGTAGGGTGCCCCGGAACAGAGAGAAGCGGGTCTCGCGGGGCCAGCGGAGGCAAGGCCGAGAGATGCGCGACAGCGGCTGGGACAAAGCCAAGACCGTTCTGCGCGTCGTCAGCGGCAATTTCCTCGAAATGTATGATTTCTTTCTGTTTGGCATCTACGCCCGGCGGATCTCCGAAACGTTTTTCCCGAGCGACGATCCCTACGCCTCGCTGATGGCGACTTTCCTCAGTTTCGCGGCGGGATTCGCCATGCGTCCGATCGGCGCGCTGATCTTGGGGCCGTTCATCGATCGCGTGGGACGTCGCAAGGGCCTCATCGTCACGCTGTCGATCATGGCTTGCGGCACGATCCTCATCGCTTTCGTGCCGGGATACGCGGCCATCGGCGTGGTCGCGCCGATCCTGGTCGTGCTGGGGCGCCTCCTGCAAGGGTTCTCCGCCGGCGCCGAGCTCGGGGGCGTCTCCGTCTATCTCGCGGAGATGGCGACGCCCGGCGCAAAGGGCTTCTACGTCAGTTGGCAGTCGGCGAGCCAACAGGTCGCGGTCATCTTCGCCGCGCTCCTGGGTTACGCCATCGCGAACCTGATGGCGCCCGAAACGGCGTCGGCTTGGGGCTGGCGCATTCCCTTCTTCATCGGCTGCGCCATCGTTCCTTTCTTGTACATCATCCGGCGAAGGCTGACGGAGACGCCCGAATTCGCACGGCGAAAAGTCCATCCGACGACCGGAGAAATTTTTCGCACGCTCGGCGCCAACTGGGCGGTCGTGCTTGGCGGCGTGGCGATGGTGACCATGACGACGGTGTCGTTCTATCTCATCACCGTCTACACGCCGACCTTCGGCCGAAGCGTGCTCAAGCTGGCCGAATCCGACGCTCTCCTCGTGACGATCGCGGTCGCCGTCTCGAACTTTTTCTGGCTGCCGATCTCCGGCGCGCTTTCAGACCGGATCGGCCGCAAGCCGATCCTCATCGCGTTTGCGGCCCTCGCCCTTTTGACCGCTTACCCCGCGCTCGCGTGGCTCGTCAGAGCGCCAACTTTCGACCGGATGCTCGCGGTCGAACTGTGGCTGTCGTTCATCTACGCTTGCTACAACGGCGCGATGGTCGTGGCCCTGACTGAGGTCGTCCCGGCCTCGGTGCGGACCTCGGGATTCTCGCTCGCCTATAGTCTAGCGACGACGCTCGGCGGCTCGTCGCTCCTCATCTCGACCTGGCTGATCGCCCACACGGGCGACAAGGCGGCTCCCGGGTACTGGATGAGCTTCGCGGCCGTGTGCGGCCTGATCGCGACGCTGGCGCTCTATCGCTCCTCAGGCCGGGCTCCCTCTTTCGCGCCTGGCGCCGCTAGCGGCTGATCGGGGCGGTCGTCCCCGGGCCGCGCTTCGCGCCCTGTGCGACACAAAAGAGCCCCTCACACGTTTCACTCAAGAACCGTCCGTCGCGCCTTCCCGACCGAAGGCGGAATTATGGGAGTTCCCGATGCACGCGACCTGGAAGCCTCACGAGAAGCATGGCGAGCTCACGGCTAAGGCCGATCTGCCCGACGCGGTCTTCGCCTTCCCCAAGCAGCGCAAGGAGCCACTCACGGACGCGAGTCATGTCCGCAACGCCATCGCCCGATTCGATCAGGTCACCGACGTTTCCGACGACGACCGGACGCTCGCCTTCGCCAACATCAAGAAGGCGGCGGAACATTATGACGTCGAACTGACGGAGACGTCATGGCGCGACCTCGGCGCGCACCCGCAGACGCATCGTAAGGAAGCCGCCGCCAAGGCGGTCAAAACCAAACGGGAGCGGGGCGAGATCAGCTAGAGCAGATTGCGGATTGGTGGAATCGTCATCGCTAGGAGCAAAGAGACGCGGCGATCCAGGAGCCGCATGGCGCCCGACGCTCCCCTGGATTGCTTCGCTTCGCTCGCAATGACGACGGTGGTTCGACCTACGCGCAATCCGCTCTAGCCCCGCAACGCCATGAGGCCGGACCGGGGCCGCTTGACGCCGGATCGCGCCTCAGCCTCCGAGCTTGCTCCGCAGCCGATAAGCGAAGGCGGTCGACAGAGACTGCACCCGCCCCTGCAACGCCTGTTCGGGGAGCGCCTGATCGGTCGGGTTGGGGATGTAGGTTGAAATGGCCCGGACGTGGATCGTTCGTCCAGCCACCATTGCGACGCCGCTCATCCGGTCAGGATCAGCCGGCCCGCCGCCGCCCAGATAGACTGTGTCGATGCGCACGCGAAGGCCCTCGGGCGCGGCCGAACCGAGAGCTTGCGCGAGCGCGCCGGGCAGCGACTGCTGCACCCAGGCGGCGGTCGGGTTGCCGGACTGGGCTGCGAGCGGCGAGGTGTCGACGGGGATCGCGCCCGCGCCGGCTGCGCCTCCCGGCGCCATCCCGCCTGTGGGCGTGTTGCAGCCGCTCAATGCGGCGGCGGCGAAAGCTCCGAGCCCGATGAGCGCCGCGCGGCGCGTTGAAACGTTCCCCAGCATGGTTTCTTCCCCAGCAACGCGCGCCTTCAAGAGACGTCGCCGCGCGACCTGACTGTCGCACACACACCGCCCCCAACGCGGCGGCCGATATCGTCGGTCCCTCGTACATCGGTTCGCTTCCGGCGCCAATGCGGCCGACGAACCTGTCCTCGCTGCTCCGCTAGACCGCGCCGGCACGCCAGCGCCCCGGCCACGGCGTTTCGGGCACCGGAGTGAGCGGCGGCTTTCCTCCGGCCCACGCCAGGAGATTGTCGACCACGCATTGCGCCATCGCGCGGCGCGTCCTGACGGACGCCGAGCCGACATGGGGCAGGAGCACGACGTTCTCGAACGTGAGAAGTTCCTGGGGCACGTGCGGCTCGTTGTCGTAGACGTCGAGCCCGGCCGCCAGAATCTTGCCCTTGCGCAGCGCGTCGATCAAAGCCTGGTCGTCGACGAGGGAGCCGCGCGCGACATTGATAAAGACGCCGTCGGGACCCAGCGCCTCGAGCACTTCGGCGTTGATGATGTGACGCGTCGTCGGCCCGCCGGGCGCGATGACGATGAGAATGTCGCACGCCTTGGCCATGTCGACGAGCGAGGCATAGTAGCGATAGGGAACCTCGGGCTGCGGGTGACGGCCATGATAGACGACGTCGAGCCCGAAGGCGCTGACGCGCTTGGCGATCGCCTTGCCGATGCGCCCGAGGCCGAAAATGCCGACGGTGCGGCCTCGCAGCGAAGGGGAGAGCGGATAGCCGCCCTTCGCGACCCAGTGGCCGGCGCGCAGATAGCGCTCGGATTGCGGCAGCTGGCGCACCGTCATGATCATGAGGCCGAGCGTCGTGTCGGCGACCTCGTCGTCGAGGACGCCCGGCGTGTTGGTGACGATGACGCCGAGACGGCCGGCCGCCTTGGCGTCGATATTGTCGTAGCCGACGCCGAAGCTCGAAACGATCTCGAGCTTGGGAAATCGGCGCATATAGGCTTCGTCGAGAGGCTGGTGCGCGCCGGCCATGGCGATCGCACGGATCTTGGGCGCCCATTCCGCCAGCCACAAGTCGGGATTGGGCTCAAGCCACAGGCGGTGCAGCGGCACGCGCGCGCTGAGCTCGTCCTCGATGAGCGCCATGCCCTTGGCTGGCATCAGGATGTCGACGGACTGCATTGACAAGGCTCCTCATCTCCCCACTTTCGCGTCGTCGCCGGACATGGCACACGCCGCGCCCATGACCAGCCTTGACGGCGCCCCCCGAGCCCGACGCCCTCGGGTCCGGCGCATCATGCTCAACGATTTTCGTTCTTACGCCGCGCTCGATCTCGCTCTCCGAGGCGGCCTTGTCGTCCTATGCGGCGAGAACGGCGCCGGCAAGACCAATCTGCTCGAGGCGCTGTCGCTGTTCGCGCCGGGCCGGGGGTTACGCCGATCCGAACTTGCAGAATGCGCGCGCGTCGGCGGCGGCGGCGGGTTTGCGCTGTCGATCGAGGTCGAGGAGGACGGCGGTACGCATCAGCTGGGCTCCGGGTGGAAGCGCGGCAAAAACGACGCGACGGAGCGGACAAACCGCATCGACCGCGCGGCTGTCGCTTCGTCGCGCGCGTTCTGCGACCATGTGCGTCTTGTCTGGCTGACGCCTGCGATGGATTCGCTGTTCGCCGGGGGGGCGAGCGAGCGGCGCCGCTTTCTCGACCGCTTCGTGCTCGCCATCGATCCCAATCATGGCGCGCGGGTCTCGCAGTTCGAGCGGGCGCTGCGTGGACGCAACCGGCTCCTGGAAGAGGGAGGACGCAATGGCGCGTGGCTCGACGCGGTCGAGCGCGAGGCCGCTCAGCTTGGCGTCGCCGTCGCCGCCGCGCGGCTCGACTGTGTGCGCCGGCTTGAAGCGCTCATCGCCGCCGAGCGCGACGATTCCTCGCCCTTTCCCTGGGCGAAACTCGCGCTTGAAGGCGAGATCGAGGCGATGACCGATAGCGGTCCGGCGCTGGCGGCAGAGGATCGCTACCGCGCGAGCCTGCGCGACAATCGCGGCCGCGACGCCGCCGCCGGGCGCACGCTGATCGGCCCGCACTTATCGGATCTTCTTGTCTGGCACGGGCCCAAACAGGCGCCGGCAGCCGCCTCTTCGACCGGCGAGCAGAAGGCGCTGATCGTCGGGCTCGCGCTTGCGCACGCGCGCCTGGTCGCTGAGGTGTCGGGGATCGCGCCTCTCGCCCTTCTCGACGAGGTCGCCGCGCATTTCGATCCGCGCCGCCGCGCCGCGCTCTACGACTCGCTTGTCCGCCTTGGCGGCCAGGTGTTCTTGACCGGCGCCGACCCCGCCGTGTTCAGCGAACTGAAAGGCCGGGCCGAAATGTTCGAGGTTTCGGTGGAGACGGGGGTGAGGCCTCTCGAGAACAATGGGCGATCAGGCGAATAGAACTGCCTCACGCGTGGCCGGCGTCGGACGACAGCATCCCCTGGTCCACGCCGAGGATGGCGAGCGCCCGGTCATATTTGCGCGTGAAGTCGGTATCGAAGATGAGCCCGGGATCCGCGGGGCAGGTGAGCCAGCCATTGGCGAGGATCTCGCTCTCGAGTTGCCCAGAGGCCCAGCCCGCGTAGCCGAGCGCTAGCACCGCTTGCGAGGGGCCGGTCCCGTGGGCGATTGCGCGCAGAATCTCGAGCGTGGCGGTCAGGCAGACGTGTTCGCCGATCTTGACCGTCGAATCATTGACGCCGTAGTCGCTCGAGTGAAGAACGAAGCCGCGCCCGGTCTCGACAGGGCCGCCGCGCAAGACGCGCACCGCTTGTGCGCTCGGCGGCAGGCGGATCGCTTCGTTCTCCTGCACGATCTCGAGCTGCGCCAGGAGCTGGCCGAAGTCGATCTCCTCGGCCCGTTGATTGATGACGATGCCCATGGCCCCGTCGTCGCGATGGGCGCACATGTAGACGACCGACCGTGCGAATGGACCTTCCCGAAGCGAGGGCATCGCGATCAGGAACTGTCCTTCGAGACTGTTTGGCGGCGGGGGCTCCGCCTTTCTCATGACCGTTTCTCTAGCCGTGCTTGTGTGGGGCTATCGCAACCGATGCTAGATGAAATTCGCGGCATGGTATAGGCACGGAAAAATGAGCAAGGAAGGGTTGGCTCGGAAACGTCGCGCCGCTCGACGCCTCTCGATCGGCGGCGCGGTTGCGCTCGTCTTTTTCGGCGCGCCCGCGTTCGCCGCGGACTCGTTTGCGACCGGTTGGGCTCAAGCCGCCAAATCTCAAGCCCGCCTCATCGCCGGCGGCGGCGACCTCGCCGGGTTCGAGATCGCGCTCGCCCCGGGGGCGATCACCTATTGGCGCGATCCCGGCGACGCCGGCGTCCCACCGACCCTCGACTTCGCGGCGTCCGACAATGTGGCGAGCGTCGAGCTGCTTTTTCCCGCGCCGAAGCGCATTAAGGAAGCGGATGGGAGCGAGGCGTTCGGCTATGACGCGAGCGTCGTCTTTCCCCTGCGGGTCAAGCCGCGCCACGCGGCGAAGCCGGTCGTGCTCAGGCTCAACGCCGATTTCGCGGTGTGCGAGAAAGTGTGCCTGCCCGCCAAGGCGCGTCTTGAGCTGACCTTGCCGTCCGTTCAAAGCTCCTCGCATGCGGCGGCGATCGACGCGGCGCTGGCCGCTGTCCCGCGCCCGGTCGCGCCGAAGGATTTCGGCGCGCTCGAGGCGGTGGGCAAGGACGGCTGGCGGCTCTGTGCCCCCCATGCGGGTGGCCCGCCGCGCGACCTGTTCGTCGAGGCGCCGGAGGGCTGGTGGATGAAGACCGCGCCCGCTGCGGCCGATGAAGGCCGCGACTGCTTCGCCTTGACCGTCGGCGACAAACCGAAGGACGGCGCTTTTCCCGTCACTTTGCGCCTCACCCTGACCGGCGGCGCGGGCGCGATCGAGACGAAGGTCGAGGCCGCGCCGAAAAGCTAGGCGCTCGGTGAAAAGTGGAAGCCGGTTTTGCGGCTCGTGGGCGCGAGGCTCGCTTTGCGCGCCGAGGGCGCGTCGTCTAGTGTCCCGGCGCGCCCGCGTCGGCGGCGCGATCTGCCTGGAACCGAGGACCTGCGCCCATGACCATTACAGTCGGCGACCGCCTGCCCAATGTCACCCTGCGTCTGGTGACCCTTGACGGGGCGAAGCCGGTGGAGACGAAGGATTATTTCGCCGGCAAAAGGATTGTTCTGTTCGGTTTGCCGGGCGCCTTCACCCCGACCTGCCACAAGAACCACCTGCCGGGCTTCATCGTCAGCGAAGCGGCGTTCAAGGCCAAGGGGGTCGATGCGATCGCCATGACCGCCGTCAACGATCATTTCGTGCTCCAGGCCTGGTCGGACGCGACCGGCGCCAAGGGGCACATCGATTTTCTTGCCGACGGCGGGGGCGAATTCGCCAAGGCTCTCGGCCTCGATTTTGACGCGTCCGCCGGGGGCCTCGGCGTCCGCTCGAAGCGCTACGCGATGCTGGTCGAGGACGGGACGGTCAAACAGCTCAACATCGAGCCGAAGCCGGGCGAAGCGGATGTTTCGAGCGCGGCGCACCTTTTGGAGCAGATGAAATACGCGTCCGGCCCGGATTGAGCGGCGCTTCAGGCGGCTTTGACCGCCCTGGTCAGCATCGTAATCCCAGACAGCATGGTGTCCGTGCCTTCAATCTGAAAGCCGGCGTCGCGCAGGACTCCCTCGACGTAACCGGGCGTCAGCCGCACGCCCGTCGGATTGTCGAACATGCTGCCCAAGAGATACCAAGCGGCGAAGGGCGGACCATCGCCCGCGTCGTCGACCATGAAGTCGTGGACGAGCACGAGCCCTCCGGCCGGCAGGGCGTCGGCCGCGCGCTTCGCCAAGACGGAGATATCGGCCTCTCCGACGGCGCTCCATACGTAGGACATGAGTACGACGTCGTGTTCTGCCGGCCAATCGACCTTGATCGCGTTACCGGCGACATGCCGGATCCGCTCGGCGAGGCCTGCCTCCTGCGCGTACCGCTTGGCCGTGTCGACAGTCTCGGGGAAATCGAGAATTGTCGCTTCCAGGCGCGGATTGGCGGCGCAAAACGCGATGCTGTAGGCGCCGCTGCCTCCGCCCACGTCCAGAAACCTATGGCGATCCTTGAGAGGAAGCCGTTTGGCCATCAGCCGGGCAGGACCGAGCGACCCCACATGCTGCGCTGAGCTGAACCGCTCGCCGCCGACCCCGGCCTCATAGACCATGCCTTCGTAGAATCCCTTATCGGGGAATATCCGCTTGCCACGGAGCGCCGCGCCGAGATGGCGGAAGCTCTCGTAGCCGAACTCGCCGTTGACGAATCGGACGTAGTCGCGGAAATCGCCGGGCGCGCCGGCGACAAGGTATCGCGCCGTCGCCGGAGCGTTGATGAGACGTCCGTTGGTCTCGCTGATGAGCCCGAGCGACTTAAGCGCCGTCAGCAGCGTGATGAGGCGGTTATCCGCGATGCCGGCGGCCTCAGCGAGTGCGACGGTCGAATCGGCCCCCTGCGCGATACGAGTGAAGAGATCGAACTCGAGCGCAGTAAAGAGCGCCTTGGACGCCATGAAGCCATAAGTGATCGCAGAGATGTCTTTGACGTCTTCGATCGGTCTTGGCCGCGTCTCGTCCACCATGGCGCCCTCCCCTCTACCGGACCTGCAGCACCATCCGGCCCTGAACGGTGCGCTCGGCGACCGCGCGCATCGCCTCCGGCGCCTGTTCGAGCGGGAGCACGCGGTCGACGCGGGGGCGCAACGCGCCCTCTCCGACAAGAGCCATCACTTTGTCGGCAGCTCTGGCGCTTTCACCAGGAAAATTCGTCATCCATGCGCCCGCGAAGACCCCGACAATCGAGTAATTCTTCAACAACGGCAGATTCATCGGCACGGACGGGATCTCGCCACCGACAAATCCCATTGGGATCAGTCGCCCGTTCCAGCGCATGAGGCGGGCAAGGGTCAGGAATAACGCCCCGCCGATATTGTCCACGCCGACGTCAATTCCCTGACCGTCGGTTAGCGCCTTCACCCGTTCACGAACGTCCTCGCATGAATAGTCGATGACGGGCTCTGCGCCGCCGTCGCGCGCAGCCTGCGCCTTCCCAGCCGACCCGACAGCCGCAATGACCCGGCCTCCGATCAGACGCGCGACTTCGACGCAAGCCAGGCCAACGCCGCCGGCTGCGCCCGTGATGAGCACAGTCTCGCTGGGAGCCAAGCGTGCGCGCTCAACCAGGGCGTACCAGGCGGTGAGATAGGCGTGGAGAACGGTCGAGCCGACAAAGAAATCGACGTTGTCGGGAATGCGGACGCTCTTCGAGGCTTTTGCGACCATGCGCTCGGCAAAGCCGCCGAACCAGTTTCCGCAGGCGACGCGGTCACCTGGGCGAAAGCGGTCAACCTTGTCGCCGACCGCAACGACGACCCCAGAAGCGTCGGTTCCCGGCGCATAAGGAAGAGCGGGCCGCATCTGATAGCGGCCTGAGGCCATCAGATAATCCATATAGCTCACAGACGCCGCGTGAACGTCGATCAGGATCTCGTCATCAGCCGGGATTGGCTCGGCCGTCTCCCCCAAGCGGAGCGCGCCAATTCCCTCGAATCGATCGCAAAGAATGGCGCGCATGTGGCTCTCACTGGGGAAGTGGGTCAGGTGTTACAGCAGAGCGTCGCTGGGCGCCGCGCTGGTCAGTTTCGGTGCTATCAGGCGAAAGCTCGGGCGAAGTGTGATCCAGCGCACACCGCAGCGTCTTTGACCGCCGCTGCAGATTGCCGCTCATCGACTTGGAGCCATCCGACCTAACAGCTTGGGATGACCAATCTACACAGCCTGGCGCAGTTCTATCGCATGTTCCCCGTATGCCCGAGCGAATAGCGCCCCGGCTGCGGCCAGACGGTGAGCCCGTGCGGCATGCCGCCCACGGGAATCGACTTCACCGACCCGTCGTCGGTGTTGAACGCGTAGATGGCGCCGTCATAGCGGCCCGACAGCCACAGCCATTTGCCGTCGGCGGAAAGGTTGCCCATGTCCGGGCTGCCGCCGCCCGGAACCGTCCAGTTGGCGACAACCTTGCGGCTGGCGAAGTCGATCACCGACACGCTGCCGGGCCCCTTTCGCGCGCCGCCGAGGCTGTGGGTGCCGCGATTGGAGACATAAAGCTTCGTTCCATCCCGGCTGGGGTAGAGCCCATGCGCGCCAATGCCGGTCTTGATGAAGTCGACCTGCCCGAACGAATCGCCGTCGATCACCATGACGCCGTCGCCAATCAGGTCGGCGATGAAGAAGATCTTGCCGTCCGGCGCCACGCGGATGTCCTGGGGCATATGGCCGGGGGTGAGCGGCAGCGTCTCCACGAGCGTGTGGTGGACGAGGTCGATCTTGGCGAGGGAATCGTTGAATTCGCAGGTGAAGATTGCGTACGACCCGTCCGGCGCAAAATCGGCGTGGTTGATTCCCGCGCATTGCGGCGTCGCGATATAGCCCTGCAGCGCCATGGTGTGCGGGTCGCGGAATTCCAGCCGCCGCATCGCCTCCGCGACGACGATCGCCGACTTGCCGTCGGGGGTGAAATAGATGTTGTAGGAGTCAGGCACGTCGACCACTTTGCCGACCTTGCCTGTCCTCGGATCGATCGGCGCGACGCCGCCGTGGCCGCCGCGAGCGCTGACATCCGCTGAAACCCAGAGCGTCTGAAGATCCCAGGACGGAACGATGTGCTCCGGGCTTGGCATCGCGGTCAGGCTGTCGATCACCTTGAACGTCTCAGGATCGATGACGTCGACCTTGCCGGTCACGAGGTTGGGCGAATAGACCCGCGACGGCTGACCGGCGACAGCAGGACTGAACATGCCCGCCCCAGCCCCGGCATAGACGTTGTGCGGATCGGTCGGCGCGGGCATCGTAAGGTTCGCGGGCGGCAGCAGGATCGGCCGCTCGGGACCGAGTTGATAGGCCGCGAGCGCGACAAACTCAGCCGGGGAGCGGCGCTCGTCGTCGACGCCGCGGCAAATCTCCGCGCAATCGGCGGCGCCGAGCACGCATGCGTCGGGAATCGTGAAAGAATGCGCGCTGCGCAGCTCGATCCCGGCGCCGAGCGCCATCGCGATCGCGGTCGCTGCGGCCAAGCCGTTGCGAAAAGCCATCCCCCGCCTGTTCCGTCGAGCCTCAACGGCCGAACCACGATTCGGCGCAACTCGCGGAGTGAAAAGTGCAACCGCAATGATGACTGGTTGATGAACGAGGCGCGCCGTCCCTGCCGCTCGGCGTCAGGGCCGATGTGAGGATAGGCGAGATCGGGGATGGGGCTCGGGTGGTTTGACGATAACCGCCGCCAAAAGATCGATCGTCAAGGCCAGGAGCATGGCGGCCGCGCCGATCCCGAACAAAAGACGATAATTTCCGCCGCTCTCGGCGAAGATGAAGGAAAGGCCATAGGCCGCCGCGGCCTGGCAGAGCGCGAAACCGACGGTAGCGTTGCTCCACGCCGCTTTCTGCTGCGCGGGGTGGCGCGGAATGAGTTCGTGGATCCGTCCAAGGACGAGCGGAACCGTCCCGGTAATGAAGGAGCCGACCACAAAGCTCGAGACGATGAGCCAGATCCGGCCCAGTCCAAGGGCTGGGATGGCCACGGCGGCCATTTGAAACAGGAAGGCCGCCCGAAGCGCCGCGGCGAAGCCGGCGCGGTCGGCGAGATGTCCGACGAGCACCGGCCCGACTGTCGCGCCGAGGCCGAAGACGACCCAGTATTCGGACCCGGTTTTGATCCCCTCGCCTCGTCCCCGCGCGATGAAGTCCACGAGGAACACCATGTGCGGGACCCAGCCCCCGGCGTTGAGCGCATATTCGGCGTAGAGCGCGCGCAAGGACCATTGCTTGAGCGGAGCAGGCTCCTGAGCGCTCAAGATTGCGGGCGCCGACGCCCTCGGCCACCCGGTCCATCCAACGAGCGTGAGAAGCAGCGCCGCCGCTCCAAGGCCGAACCATGTCTCCCGAAGTCCCTGCGCAAGCAGGAGCGGCACGAGCGTTCCGGAGATCGCGATCCCTACGCCGACGCCCATGAAGATTGCGCCCCCGGCGAGCCCGCGCCGCGAGGCCGGAACGTGGGGCAGGACAGTCGGAGCCGCCAGCACCATGAGCGCGCCGCCCGCCGCGCCGGCGACGAAGCGCCAGACGAAAAACCAGGCGAAGCCGAGCGGATAGGCGCAGGCGAAGAACGTCGCCGTCGCGAGCAGCATCATTGCCCGCAGAACGACGACAATCGGAACGCGCGCCGAAAGCGGTCGTCCCGACAGCGCGCCGACGAGATAGCCAGCGAGGTTTGCAGCGCCAAGGTACGCCGCGGCCGCTGGTTCGAACCAGTGATCGGCGACGAGCGCGGGCAAGAGCGGCGTATAGGCGAAACGCGCCAGGCCGATGCCGATCAGGCACGCGCAGAAGGCCGAAAGGACGCCCCGCCAAATGGCCGTGGCGGGCTCGGCATGTTCGCTTTCGGCGATCTTGACGCTGAGCACCCTCGTCGACCTCAATCGAGCCGGCGATGCAGAAAGTCGAGCGTCAAGGCTGCGATCTCATCGACTTTCTCGTCGAGCGCGAAATGACCCGCCTCGAGAATATGAACCTCCGCGTCCGGCAGGTCGCGCTTGTACGATTCGCCCCCCGCTGAAATGAACGAAGCGTCATAGCCGCCCCACGCGACCAGCGTCGGCGGCTTGTGTTCGCTCAGCCATTGCTGCCAGGCCGGATAGGCCGCGACATTGGTGCGGTAATCGTAGAGCAGAGCCTCCTGGATGGCCTGCTGCCCGGGCCGCGACAGAAAGGCATATTCGTCCTCCCAAAGGGCGGGATTGTAGCGCTCGGGGTGAGGGCTGCCGCCCGAATGGCGGATTTTTGCGGCGTCGAGCGAGGTGAAGGCCGCCGGGACCTCGGGATGCGCCTTCGGGTCGGCCCAGTATTCGGCGATGCCTTTCCACTTCGCCCCGAGCCCCTCGCGATAGGCGTTGGCGTTCTGGATGACGAGCGCCTGGATCCGCTCTGGGTGAGCGAGGAGAATGCGAAAGCCAACCGGGCCGCCGTAGTCCTGCATGTAGAGGCTGTAGCGCTCAGCGCCGAGCTGATCGAGAAGCGCGCTCGTCGTCTGGGCCAAATGGTCGAATGTGTAGGCATAGCGCGCGGGCGGCGGCGCGTCGCTCTGGCCGAAACCGGGATAATCGGGCGCAATGACGTGGTAGCGCGTCGCCAGAAGCGGGATCAGGGTCTCGAACATGCGCGACGACGAGGGGAAGCCGTGCAGGAGCACGACGATTGGCGCGTCCTTTGGTCCGGCGTCGCGATAAAAAACGCCGACGCCGTCCACGGTCGCGCGGTGATAGGTGATCGTCGCCGAGCTCGAAGGAAGGGCGAGCGGCTCCGCGGCGCCGGTCGCGGCCGCCGAGAGCGCGATTGCGGCGGCGATCGTGGATTTCATGGACGTGGCCTCCGGGCCTGCGCGGTCAATGCTGGAAAGAGCGGGGGTTTTGGCCGCCGGCACGGGCGAAGCAGAGAGCCGCCTTGCAACTGAACCTGCCTCTTCTTGCTGAACGGGTAAATCCGATAAAATCGAGATGGATCTTACCGGAATTCGAGAAGCACATGGACCGTCTTGAAGCCATGGCGATGTTCCTCGCCGCGGTCGAAAAGGGCAGCCTGTCCGCAGCGGCCCGCGAGATGGGCGTGCCCGTGCCGACGCTCTCCCGCAAGGTCGCCGATCTCGAATCGCGGCTCGGAACGCAGCTTTTGACCCGCACCACCCGCAAGCTCGCGGCGACCGAGGCTGGCGTCGCCTATGCGGCGGCGGCGCGACGCATTCTGGAAGAAGTGGATGAAGCCGAGCGCGAGGCCGCCGGGGAATTCAAGGCCCCGCGGGGAGACCTTGTCGTCACCGCCCCGCTCTTCTTCGGCAGGCGGCATGTTCTGCCTGTCATCGCAGAGTTTCTCGAGCTTTTTCCTCAGATCAACGTTCGCCTGATGCTCGACGACCGCAACGCGAACCTCGTTGAAGATCACATCGATATGGCCGTCCGGATCGGTCGGCTCGCCGATAGCGGCATGATCGCGACGCGGGTCGGCTCGATGCGTCTCGTGGTTTGCGCGAGTCCGGCGCTTCTCTCGGCGAGGGGCGAGCCACAAGGCCCGGAGGATCTGACGCATGCGCCTTGCATCGCGACCGACGGACCTTTGTCCGGCGCGGGCTGGCGTTTTCGGACGCCTGGGACTGGGGCCGAGGTCGACGCGGCTGTCGTCCCGCGGCTCGTGACCCCAGCGGAAGCCGCCGTGGACGCGGCGGTTCTGGGCGTCGGCTTCGCGCGCCTGCTTCACTACCAGGCGCAGGACGCGATCGTGGCCGGAGCGCTGCGGCTCGTCCTCGAACCCTACGAGCCCGAGCCCGCGCCGATCCATCTCGTCCACGTTCCGCGCGCGCAGATGCCGCTCAAAATGCGGAAGTTCCTAGATTTTGCCGCTCCGCGGCTGCGGAGATCCTTGGCGACGCGCGAGAGCGGCGGATCGGCGCAGACGGAACGAGCCTGACCGCAGTCCTAGGGAGGCGGCGCCAAGCTTTGCGCGATGGCGCTCGGAAGCCGCATCGCTTATGTGATGGCCATGACTCAGCCCCATCGCCCGGTCGGGCCCGGCGACCACGTTTTCCTCATCGACGGCTCGTCCTTCGTCTTTCGCGCCTATTATCAATCGATCCGCCAGGACCAGAAATACAACTATCGGATGGACCGCTTGCCCACCGGCGCCGTGCGGTTGTTTGCGACGAAGGTGCTGCAGTTCATCCGCGAGGGAGCGGCGGGCCACAAGCCCACTCACCTCGCGATGATCTTCGACAAGACCGAGAATTCGTTCCGGCGCGACATCTACCCGGCCTACAAGGCGCACCGGAAGGATCCTCCCGATGAACTCGTGCCGCAATTTCCCCTGATGCGCGCGACCGTCTCCGCCTTTGGCATGGTCCCGATCGAACAGGGCCGCTACGAGGCCGACGACATCATCGCCACTTATGCGCGTCAGGCGCGCGAAGCTGGCGCCGACGTTCTCATCGTCTCGGCCGACAAGGACCTGATGCAGCTCGTCGAACCTTGCGTCTCGATGTACGACCCGGCTTCAGGTCAGGCCGGCGTCGCGGGCTCTCGCGAGGAGCGGCGGTTCGGGCCGGCGGAAGTGGTCGAATATTTCGGCGTCGGCGCCGACAGAGTCATTGACGTTCAGGCGCTCGCCGGCGATTCGACCGACAACGTGCCGGGCGCGCCCGGCATCGGGCTCAAGACCGCGGCGCAACTCATCACCGAATATGGCGACCTCGACACGCTGCTCGCGCGCGCTCACGAGATCAAGCAGCCGAAGCGGCGCGAAGCGCTGACCGATCCCGAGACGGTCAAGCTGATCCGCGTATCGAAAGAGCTCGTCACCTTGGACCGAAACGTGCCGGTGGCGACGCCGCTCGAGGCCTTGGCCACGCCCGAACTCGACGGCAAGCGGCTCGTCTCCTTCTGCAAGGCGATGGAGCTCACGACGCTGACGCGCCGCGTCGCCGAGATTTGCGGCGTCGACGCGTCCGCGATCGAACCCGACCCGCGCTTCGTCGGTCCCGCGGCGTGGCCGGGCGGCCAAGGCGTCGCCCAGTTAGAAAGAGAGCGTGAAGGAGAAGCTCCGTCGGAGGGCGCGCCCGCGGCCCCGGCGCCCATTTCTCCCGCGCCTCGCGAGCCGAAGGCCGCGCCCCAGGGGACCGCGCCCGCCGATCTTGCAGCCGCGCGAGCCAAAGAGGCGCGCGCGCCGATCGACCGCTCGGCCTACACGATCGTGCGAACCGCGCCCGAACTCGGCGCCTGGATTGCGCAGGCGCAAGATGAGGGCCTCCTCGCCATCGACGTCGAATTGAATTCCGCCGACCCGCTGCAGGGGGATCTCATTGGCCTGTCGTTGGCGGTCAAGCCGGGAGAGGCCTGCTACATCCCGATCGGCCACCGGACAGCCCCCGACGATCTCTTCAATGGCTCGGGCCTCGCGCCGGATCAGATGCCGGAAGCCGAAGCGATCGCGCTTCTGAAGCCCGCGCTCGAAGCGCCGGGAATCCTCAAGATTGGGCACGACGTCAAGTTTGACCTGCATGCGCTCGCCATGCGCGGCGTGAGCGTCGCGCCGATCGACGACGCGATGCTCCTTTCGTACACGCTTGACGCCGGCGCGACCGGCGACGACCACGGCCTCGACACACTGTCCGAGCGCTTCCTCGGCCACAAGCCTATCCCTCTCAGCGAAGTCGCGGGGTCGGGGCGCAACTTCCTCGGCTTCGCGCGCACGCCGATCGACAAGGCGTGCGAATACGGGGCGGAGAAGGCGGACATCGCCTTGCGCCTCGCGCGCGTTCTCAAGCCGCGCTGCGTCGCCGAGAAGATGACGTCGGTCTACGAGCGGCTCGAGCGCCCGCTCGTCGAGGTTTTGGCGCGCATGGAGCGGCGCGGCATCTCGATCGACCGCAACATCCTCTCGCGCATGACGGGCGAGTTTTCCCAGCGCATGGGCTCGCTCGAGGCCGAGATCAACGAGATTGTCGGCGCGCCCTTCAACCCGGGATCGCCGAAGCAGCTCGGCGACATCCTGTTCGGGCAGATGGGCCTGCCCGGCGGCAAGAAGACCGCGACCGGCGCCTGGTCCACGACCGCAAGCGTGCTCGAGGATCTCGCCGCCGAAGGCCATCAACTGCCGGCGCGGGTGCTCGAATGGCGGCAGATCTCGAAGCTCAAGTCGACCTACACCGATGCGTTGCCGGGCTTCGTCAATCCGGCGACCGGCCGCGTCCACACGGCTTATGCGCTTGCATCGACGACGACGGGGCGGCTGTCGTCGTCGGAGCCCAACCTGCAGAACATTCCGATCCGCACCGAGGAAGGGCGCAAGATCCGCCGCGCCTTCATTGCGCCGCAAGGACGCAAGCTCATCTCCGCCGACTATAGCCAGATCGAGCTCAGGCTTCTCGCCCATCTCGCCGATATCCCAGCGCTCAAGCGCGCCTTCGCCGACGACCTCGACATCCACGCCATGACCGCGTCCGAGATGTTCGGCGTGCCGATTGAAGGCATGGCCGCGGAAGTGCGGCGCCGCGCCAAGGCGATCAACTTCGGCATCATCTATGGCATCTCGGCTTTCGGCCTCGCCAACCAGCTCGGCATCGCCCGCAACGAGGCTGGCGACTACATCAAGAAATATTTCGAGCGTTTCCCCGGCATCCGCGACTACATGGAGGCGACGAAGAAGATTGCCCGCGCCAACGGCTATGTGACCACTTTATTTGGCCGCAAGTGCCACTATCCGCGCATCAACGCCTCGAACCCTTCCGAACGCGCCTTCAACGAGCGCGCCGCCATCAACGCGCCGCTCCAGGGCACGGCGGCCGACATCATCCGCCGCGCCATGGTCCGCATGGACGACGCGCTCATCAGGGCCGGCTTGAGCGCTGAGATGCTGCTGACCGTCCACGACGAATTGGTGTTCGAGGCGCCCGATGAAGAGATCGACGCGACGTTGCCGGTCGTCGCCAAAGTGATGGTCGATGCGCCGGAGCCGGCGATCAAGCTGCATGTCCCGCTCCGGGTCGACGCGCGCGCGGCGCAGAACTGGGAGGAGGCGCATTAGCCTCCGAGCGTGACTGCGACCTCCATGACTCCCATCTTCGATCGCTACCGCGAGCTCGTCGCCGAGCGCGGGTTTCGCTTTGATCCGGCCCAGGAGGCGCTTGCGCGCAAGCTCGATGCGCTCGCCGCCAAACTGAAAGGCTACAAGCCTGAGGGGAAGCCAAGCGGCCTCTCGCGCCTCTTCGGCGCAAAGTCGTCCCAACCCACCCGCGGGCTCTATATCCATGGTGCCGTGGGCCGCGGCAAGACGATGCTCATGGATATGTTTTTCGACGCCGTCGAGGCGCCGCTCAAGCGCCGGGCGCATTTTCACGCCTTCATGGCCGACGTTCACGCGCGCCTCAATGAATGGCGCCAGGCGCGCAAGCGCGGCGAGGTCGCGGGCGAGGATCCGATCGCGCCGGTCGCGGCGGATCTGGCGCGCGAGGCTTCGCTCCTGTGCTTCGACGAGTTTTCGGTGCGCGACATTGCCGATGCGATGATCTTGAGCCGGCTTTTCACAGCGCTTTTCGCCGCGGGCGTCGTGGTGGTGGCGACGTCGAATGTCGCGCCGGGCGAACTCTACAAGGACGGGCTCAACCGGGCTTTGTTCCTGCCCTTCATCGCGCTCATCGAGCAGCGACTCGACGTCATCGAGCTCGATGCGGAGGCCGACTATCGGCTCGAGAAGCTCACGCGCGCGCCGGTCTACTATACGCCGCTCGGACCAAAGGCGGACGTCGCTCTGGATGCGGCGTTTTTGACGCTGACCGGGCATAAGCGCGGCGAGCCCGCGCGGATCGAACTTCTCGGGCGCTGGCTCGACGTGCCGCAAGCGATCGACGGCGTCGCGCGGTTCGATTTCGATGCGCTCTGTCGCCATCCGCTCGGCGCCGCCGACTATCTCAAGCTCACGCAACGCTTCCACACGCTCATCATCGACCGCATCCCGGTGATCGGCGCGAGCGAGCGCAACGAGGCCAAGCGCTTCATCATCCTGATCGACGCGCTCTACGACATGCGCGTCAAGCTGATCGCTTCGGCGGCGGCGGAGCCCGAGGCTCTCTATTCCGGCGCGGACGAGGCGTTCGAATTCGCCCGCACGGCGTCGCGTCTGTTCGAGATGCGCTCGGCCGACTACCTCGCGCTGCCGCACGGGCGGGAAAGTGGAGCGCAGGCCGGCGATCTCGGCGGTATCGCGGAGACCTGAAGCAGGGCGCCTTCGAGGGCGACGCTCGCCATGACAGATGACCGCCCTGGTCCCGATCTCAGTGCGGCATCGCCTCGATGTACTGGGTCGGCGTGATGGAGAAGTCGCCGTGGCCGAACGGGTGATCGTAGTCCAACAAGAGAACGAGGCAGATCGCAATCGCGCTTGAGAAGGCGAAAAGAGAAGTGGCCATCGCCCATTTCTTTTCGACATGGATCGAGGCGATCGTAACCATGATCAGCGCCGCGACGAGACAGATGACGATCCACTGGATCGGCTCGATTTTCGCCTGGCTCAGCCAGATCCTGTAGCGGCGATATTTGAGCGCCTCCTCCGCCGAGATCAGCGCGCGACTTTGTCCAAGCTGCTCATTGGTCTGAGAGGGCGCAAACGACAGCAGCGCGCTCATGGCGTTCTCGAGCGGCGCCGGATTCGATCCCAATGTCGCGCGCTCCTCCGACATCGCCGGCCACTCATCGGAAACAATAAACTTGAGATGGTCCTTGACCCCGGCCTGAAATCGGTCGCGGACATCCGGCGGCAATGATTTGACGATGAGCGCCGCCTGACGCAGCGCGCTGATTTCTTGGGTCACATATTCTTCCGCGCGGTCCACATTCGCCCAGACCCGCGCGGCGAGGAAGGCGATCATGATCCCGAGAATGGCGCCCAGCGGAGAAAGGACGCCCGGCGTCACCGTCCTGAGCTCCTCCCTGACCGACGCCCGCGGCGCCCGCGCCGCGACGACAAAGATGATCGCCGCCGCCAGATATATGAACCCGAAAACGACGAGCGAGATGATCTCGGTCGATTGCGATTCAAGCCAAAAGATCATCGAAGCGTCTTTCGCGCGCCGCGGAGACGGAACCTGCTCTCCGCACGAGCCAATCCGTCGTCAAAATGCACCAGCATTTTGATGGTTTTGTAAACCTCCGCCCTCCTGGTTCTCCGGAAGCAGCGGGAGCCCGGCCCGGTGCGCTTCGGGGCGCTCAGGCGCCGCGCGCCGCTCCCTTGGCGGCGGCGAGCGCCCCCGGTTCGAGTTCGCAGTACAGAAGTCGGTCCGGATCGACCGGACCTGGCAGCGATATGCGCCCTTTGGGCGCCCGCTGGAAACCCATCCGGGCGTAATAGGGTTCGTCGCCGACCAGGATGACGAGCTTCCAGCCGGCGGCTTTCGCGGCTTCGAGCGAGCGGTTGACCAGCGCTTCGCCGATTCCCTGGCTGCGGAACACCGGCTCGACGATCAGCGGCCCGAGCAGAAGCGCGGGCGCGCCCTCGATGACGATGGGCGTCATGGCCGAGGCGCCGACCAGGAGGGTGCCAACGCGGGCGACGAAGCTCAGCGCCGGATCCGGGTCCGTGGTCTCGCGGATGCGATAGGCGGCGCGAGCATAGCGGCCCGGACCGAACACGCGCTCGTTGAGGCGCTCGATCGGCTCGGCGTCGTCGTCCGTCGCGGGCTCCAGGATAAGGGGAAGATCGTGCATCCGTCGGCTGTATCACGCCTAGAGCGCGCTTGCGAAAAAGTGGATGCCGGCTTTTCGCGAAAAAGCGCGCGGAAATCAAAGGAATCGGGAGCATGGCTCACAATTCCATGGAAACGCGGCATGCTCTGCGCGCCGCGGACAGCCCGGAACCGCTTTGCCTACCCCCCGACCAGATTCGGGTCGCGCCAGGCGCGTTCGAACGGCAATCGCCAGGCGTGCGGCGCGATCAATTGATAGATCGACTGCGGCCCCCAGCTTCCGGGGGCGTAGACCTTGACCGGCGGCGGATTGTCGAGCAGCGGCTGCGAAACTTCCCACAGCCGCTCGATGCCGTCCGCCGTGCAGAACAGCGTGTGATCGCCGCGCATCGCGTCGAGTATCAGACGCTCGTAGGCTTCGAGCACGTCGCCGCCATGGCCGGTCTCGCGAATGGTGAATTGCATGCTCTGCTTGTCGAGCCGCATCCCCGGTCCCGGACGCTTGCCGTAGAACGACAGCGAAACCCTCGATTGGTCGGCGAGGTCGAAGGTCAGATGATCCGGTCCCTGCAAGCCGATGCCGGAATCCTTCGGGAACATGCTGCGCGGCGGCTCACGGAAGGCGATCGAGATGATCCGCTGGCCTTCGGCCATGCGCTTGCCTGTCCGCAGGTAGAAGGGGACGCCGGCCCAGCGCCAATTGTCGATACGGGCTTTGAGCGCGATGAAAGTCTCGGTGTCCGATTCCGGATCGGCGCCCCGCTCTGTTCGGTAGCCGATGAACTGGCCGCGCACGACCTCGGCGGGATCGAGGGGCATGAGCGAGCGGAAGACCTTGTTCTTCTCCTCGCTGATGGGTTCGGGCGCAAGCGAGGTCGGCGGCTCCATCGCCGTGAAGGCGAGGATCTGAAAAAGGTGGGTGACCACCATGTCGCGATAGGCGCCGGTCTGTTCGTAAAAGGCGATGCGATTGCCGATGTCGAGGGTCTCGGGCACGTCGATCTGCACGTGGTCGATGAAATTGCGGTTCCAGATCGGCTCGAAGAGGCCGTTGCCGAAACGGAACGCCAGGATGTTCTGCGCCGGCTCCTTGCCGAGGAAATGGTCGATGCGGAAAATCTGCTGTTCGGCGAACACCCTGTGCAACGCCTCGTTGAGAGCGATCGCGCTCTCGAGGTTGGTGCCGAACGGCTTTTCCATGATGACGCGCGATCCCCCGGCGAGGCCCGCCTCGCTCAGCATCTTGATCGCCGAGAGCGCGGCGTTCGGCGGCACGCTCAGGTAGTGGACGAGCTGGGCTTCCTCGGCGAAGGCTTTCTGCGCCTTGCCCACCGCCTCTTTGAGAGCGCCGGAGCCGCCGGAAATCGGCACGTAGTCGAGCGTCGCCTCGAACGCCGGCCAAGCCTCCTTCATGGGATGGTGCTCCTCGCGCTCGAACACCGCCTTGCGCGCAATGGCGCGGAAGCCGTCGGCGTCGATGGCGTCGAGCGACACGCCGATGATCTTGCACTTTGAGATGAAGCCGGCGGTCACAAGATGAAAGAGGCCGGGCAGGAGCTTCTTATGCGCGAGATCGCCCGTCGCTCCGAACAGCACCACGATCTGGGGCAGCTTGGGGCCGACCCCCACAGGTATTTTCGCCATTGTGTTCTCCCGCCTTGCCGCCGCGCCGCACGCTTAACCGGCTCACTGTGACGTCCGGTTGACAGAAACGCGACAAGCCGAACGGGGGCAATCGCGCAATTTCACCGCCGCAACCTGAGGCTCGCCCAGCCTTCGAGGTCGATGCGCTCGGCGAGGTGAAATCCCTGAGCCCGCCACGAGGCCAGCACGCCTGCGACATCCGCGAGAAGCAGGCCGGAGACGATGGCCTCGCCGTCGGCGCTGAGGACTGCGGCGAGCGAGGGCGCGAGCAGCCGCAAAGGCTTGGCGAGAATGTTGGCGAAGACGAGGTCGTAGGGCGAGCCGGCGCGCAGGGCGGCGTTCTCGACGCCGCGCGAGACGACGGCCCGGCACAAGGCGCCGACGCCGTTCGCCTGAGCGTTGTCGTTGCCGACGGCGACCGCCACCGGATCGATGTCGCCGAGCCAGACCTTATGGCGCAGGATTTTCGCGGCGGCGATGGCGAGCACGCCCGCGCCGCAGCCCACGTCGAGCACATGGGCCGGCCGGCGGCGCTTGATGAGGCGGTCGAAATGCAGGAGGCAGCCGCGGGTCGTGCCGTGATGGCCGGTGCCGAAGGCGAGGCCCGCCTCGATCTCGATCGCGACGTCGTTCGCCTTGACGCGCTCGCGATCGTGGCTTCCGTGAACGAGAAAGCGTCCGGCCCGCACGGGCTTGAGCCCGGCGAGCGAGTTGGCGACCCAGTCCCGCCGTTCGGTCTGGCCGAAGGTGGCCGAGCGGGCGGTCGCTTCGTCCGAGGCGACCGCGATGAGGTCGCGGATCGAGGCTTCGTCGGGAGCGAAGCCGAAATAGGCCTCCATGAGCCAGGCCCTGCCGCCGTCGGGAAGATGATCGGCGGTCTCGAACACGCTCGAGGCCGCTTCCGCCGGCTCAAAGCTCTCGACGATGAGATCGGCGACGGCTCGGGCGCGGCGCTCGTCGCTGACGAGGCGCATCATGTGGGCGGCGTTGTTGGGCGGCAGGCCTTCGAGCATGGCCCCCCATACTCCAAACCCGCCCATGCGGCGAGCGGCCCCACGAAGGCGCGCCGCGCCGGCGCGAGAGGGTCTCGGCCGGTCCGCGATGCAACCCTTGCGGGAAGTCACCCGCCGGGCGCTTCGGATAAACGCCAGTAAACGGCAATAAACGCTAGTAAACGTTAGTAAATTTACTGGCGTTTACTAGCGTTCATTTTTCCGACTCAAGCCTTTTCAAGGGCTTGCGGGGAGGGCGTTCGAGGAAAAATTCCCCTCGAATCCGAAACCGCCCGCTGCCCGCCGATTTTTTCCCCGCCCCCAGGCGCCGCGCTTGACAGATCCATAGCCATTTGGTTATGAGTAGATTCATAGCCACATGGTTATCGATCTCCATGCCCAACGTCCCAGACGCGCTCCGAGACACGCTCTTCCGAACCCTCGCCGACCCGACCCGGCGGGCGATCTTCGAGCGCCTGTGCCGTGAGGGCGAGCAGACCGTTGGCGCGCTGACCGCTCAGGCCGGCGTGTCGCAACCCGCCGTGTCGAAGCACCTCGGCCTGCTCAAACGGGCGGGGCTGGTGCGGGACCGCCACGAGGGGCGCCAGACGCACTACAGCGCCCAGATCCGGGCTCTGAGCCCGCTGATCGATTGGACGGGGCAGATGCAAGGCTTCTGGGAGAGCCGGTTTGATGGCCTCGAAGACCTGCTCAGAAGGATGGACCAATGACCGAACAGCTCGCCGCCGCGCGCTCGATCGTCGTCGAACGCCTCATGCCGCATCCGCCTGAAAAAATCTGGCGCGCCCTCACTGAGGCGCATCTGATCGAGCAATGGCTCATGACAAACGATTTCGAGCCGCGGCTCGGGGCGGAATTCATGTTTCAGGCGAAGCCGATGGGCGAATGGGATGGTGCGGTTCGTTGCGTCGTGACCGCCTTCGATCCGCCGCGCAGGCTTAGCTATTCCTGGAAAGGCGGGTCGGTGAGCAACCCGGCTTATGGCGCGGCGCTCGACAGCCTCGTCGAATGGACTTTGTCGCCAGAGACGGGCGGAACCCGCGTGCGTCTCGAGCATTCAGGCTTCGGCCCCCGGAACGATATGGCGTTGGCGGTCATGCCGCCAGGCTGGGCGCGTGGATTGGAGCGTTTGGAAGAGGTCGCCGCCGCCGCGTGATCGGCGGCCAAGCAGGATGGACGCAAGCGGGATGGACGAATGAGCGCCTCCACGACATCGCCAAAGACCGGCAAGCGCGCACGGCCGAATATGCGGTCCGGCAAGGCCGGGCCAAAACTTCTCGCAGGCGGCAATCCTCAGATCGCCAAAGGCGAGGGCGACGCTCCCGTGCAGGCCTATATCGCCGCCATGCCGGGGTGGAAGCGCGAGGTCGGCCTTCGGCTCGACGCGCTCATCGTCAGCGCCGCGCCGGACGTGCGCAAGGCGGTCAAATGGAATTCGCCGCTTTATGGCGTCGAAGGTCAGGGCTGGTTCCTGGGGCTCCATTGCTTCGAGAAGGCCGTCAAGGTGGCGTTCTTCCAGGGCGCCTCGCTGAACCCCGTTCCGCCTGGCGAGTCGAAGAGCGAGGGCACGCGCTACCTGGACATTCGGGAGAATGACCGGCTGGACGAAGGCCAGTTCATCGCCTGGGTCGAGCAGGCGAGCCGCTTGCCCGGCAAACGGCTGTGAGCGCGACAGCGGGCGAGAGAGACGCATGAAGACATCAGCAGTAGCCCCAAGCGACGCGAAAGCGGCAGCCTCCGCCTCGCAGCTGATCGACGGGCGAATCCGGGAGCTCGGCGGCTGGCGCGGCGAAACCTTGGCGCGCGTGCGCGCGCTCATCCATGAAGCCGATCCCGACGTGGTCGAGGAATGGAAGTGGAGAGGCGTTCCCGTGTGGGAGCACGGCGGCATCCTCTGCACCGGCGAGACCTATAAGGAGCTCGTCAAACTGACCTTCGCCAAGGGCGCGGGGCTCGACGATCCTTCCCGCCTCTTCAATTCAAGCCTTGAAGGTTCGACCCGACGGGCGATCGACATTCATGAGGGCGATTCCATTCCCGGAGAAGCCCTGAAGGCGCTCATTCGCGCCGCCGTGGCGCTCAACCTTTCGAAGCCAGCCGCTCGCCCCTCCCGCTCCAAAAAGTGAAGGATGAAAAGATGGCCGCCACCGCCACAGAAACACGCTCCGTCGTCGTCGAACGCGAGATTCCGCATGCGCCCGAAAAAATCTGGCGGGCGTTGACCACGCCGCATCTGATCGAGGAATGGCTGATGAAGACCGACTTCGAGCCGGTCGCGAATCGCAAATTCACGCTGCGCGGCGATTGGGGCGCCGTCGACTGCCAGGTCCTGAAAATCCAGCCAATGATGATCCTGTCCTATAGCTGGGCGGCCCACGGACTCGAGAGCATCGTCACCTGGACTCTCACGCCGACGAACAAGGGCACGAATGTGCGCATGGAGCAGTCGGGCTTCCGCGCCGATCAGAACCAGTTCTATCAGGGCGCGCAGGTCGGATGGGGCAACTTTTTCGCCAAGCTCGAGGAGGTTCTAGCGCGGGCTGACTAGTAAGGGAGCGCTGAGTGCTTCGATCGAAAGCATAAAAGGCGGAGCGCCTGAGCAATTGACGTGCGAGCGATCGACATGGTTGGCTGCGCTACTGGCAAGGATGGCGGGCGCATGAACAAATCCCGACCTCAAAAGCCTACAAGAGGCGAAACGAGTCCGACACTGCTTGTCGCAATGACTGGAAAGGCCAGCAATGCTAAGGCGGCTGACGGCGACAAGCCCGTGTTCGACTACATCGCCAGCCTACCGCAGCCGCGGCGCGAGATCGCCGAGCTTGTCGATGTGCTGGCCGCCAGGACCTTGCCCACGCTTGAGCGTTCGGTGAAATGGGGAATGGCGTATTATGGTGTGAACGGCGGATTTTGCTTTACGTCGGGCGCCTTTGTTGGGCACCTCAAACTGATGTTCATCCGCGGTGATGAACTCGCGCCCGAACCGCCAGTGAAGCCAATCGGAATGGGCAAATCGACCCGCGGCGTCGAACTCTCATCGACAGATGATCTCGACGAGGCGCAAGTCGCATCCTGGATGAAGCAGGCGGCCTCCATGCCCTTTTTCTCAGCTGCAAGGAAGAAGCGGTGAGAAATGCGAGCTAGAGCGAGCTGTATCGAATTTGAATCGGCTTGGGATTCCCGGATCGGTGTTGTTCTGATTCAACCTGCAGGCTGGGCGGAGGCCAGCAGGGATGGCCAGTGCGTATTCGCAAGACTTACGCGACCGGGTGATCGGCGCGGTGGTTGGGGAAGGAATGAGCCGGCGAGCGG
>Ga0153954_1000070_pt1 | contig 91472 bp, 86 predicted proteins | sample TSFL038MetaG_FD_102277 | JGI IMG/M metagenome (GOLD analysis project Ga0153954, IMG submission 102277) | Attine ant fungus gardens microbial communities from Florida, USA - TSFL038 MetaG | ecosystem: Host-associated > Fungi > Mycelium > Unclassified | place: USA: Florida, Wekiwa Springs State...
CCGGATTCATCGGCCGTACGCCGCTTTGCTTCGGCTTCCTTTCGGGTGCGATCTCGAAGGAGACGGTCTTTCCGCCTGGTGACCATCGCAACGGCTGGTCGCGTGCGCAGCTCGACAACTGGATCGACGGTGCGAGCGACCTGCTTGCGGCAATCGGGGTGACACCCGGACCGCAAGCGGCGGAAAGTGCCCTTCGCTTCTGCCTTTCCTTTCCCGCGGTCTCCAGTGTCATCCCTGGCATCCTCACGCCCGGGGAGGCTGCCCAGAATGCGCGGGCGAGCGACCTCGGCCCCCTGTCGAAGGCCGCCGTGGATGCCGTGCTGCAGATAAATCGTACGCGCCAATTCTTCGTGGCCAGGCCGCGCAATTAGGGCGCGGCCGTATCCCAGGCAGCGCGACACAGCACGCGGGAGTCGAGATCGACGTCTCCCAGGCCCCAGTTCTCCGGTTGAGTGGGGACGGGTTTCTCGCCTTTGGCCCAGCGGCTTGCCGGATAGACGAAGTTCTTCTCGATTGAAGGTCCCAGCAGCGAATCGACGCCGCGCACCTTCCTGCGAGGATAGTCGAATGTCGTTCTGGCCCAGTGTGCGGCTTTATCGTTGACCTTCTCCGACAGGAACCTGTCGAGGCGTCGTTGCCAGGGTCTCCATTGTTGCTTCAGTCGTTCGCTGTGAAGCCTGCCGTGGACCGGTTTGTAAACCCGGCAAGACTCCGGCCAGCGCCGCTCGCTAACCCCCAGCCCCGCGGCGGCATGCAGAACGAGCGAGTCGATGTCGAGGGACAGCACCGAAGACCGGGGATGCCCGCGCAGATATTGCCAATAGGCGCCGCTCATCAGCGTGAAATCGCCGCAAGCGTTCGTATGGAGGTCGCGAAGCTCCCAGTGAGGAGACTGATCGATCCAGGCGTGCGGCGACGACGGCAAGGAAGTGATCTTCGCCATCAATTCGTCTTCCGGCAGGGACCACATGCTTTCGTCGTCGACGACGATGTCGTGCCGGTCGATGCGATACATGCAGTCGGCGTCGAGATCGTGGCGGGCAATCATTTTGAAGACGTCCGGCGAGAAGAAGGAGTCGCTGGCTTTCGGAGTCACGAAACGTCCGCGGGCACGGCGAATGCCGGCGTTGGCGGCTTCGGTGGCGAAGAAACCTGTCTCGGCCGCGCCGGGATGGCCATGGTGATATTCCGGCGGAGCGATGTAGGCGCGGACGGATACATGACGCCGATCGCCCGGCAACTCGAATTGATCGAACAGGAACGGCCGGTCGGGCGGCGGATTCCACTCCACGAACACGATCTCGGAATCGATGGCGGCGCGCTCGAGTTGGGTGACCAGCGATTGCATCGCCCGACTGGCACGCCCGGCGTAGCTCTCGGTGTAGCCGTCGTTGCGGCCATAGGTGACGAAGCTGACGTACGGGGTCGCGGTCATCTGGAGGCGAGGGTTGGGGCTGGCTGCGCCCGGTTCATGAAGCGGACAGGAGGACAATACAAGAAGCGGCAGATTGGGATCGCTAAACCCTTCTTAGAGACGTAACCCGAGAAATTTGCGGACATAGAGGCGGAGAATCATCCGAAGGACCATCGATCCGTTGTAGATGATCGACCGCTTAGTGACGCCGCCGATACGCACGGGTTCGTCACCCGGAATCTCGGTCGCCATGAGGCCCCGTATGCCACAGATTCCAGTGACGAGCGGCTCAAGCACGGGGCCCCTCAGATAGTGCTCGAAGTCGGGGTCGAGCAAAATCTCGCGGCGGTAGCCCCGGTAGATGTTCAACGAATCGGTGATGGGGAAGCGCGCCAGGGGGCGCATCAGTCTCGAGAACATCCAATTGCCGAAAGCGGTTATGGCATGGTCGTCTTCGGATACGGCGTGGCCTAGGTAACGTGATACGACGGCATGATCGAAGCCTTCATGGAGCTTGGCCACCAATTCAGGTAGCTGTTCGACCTTGCAGTTCCCATCCGGGCTGAATTCGATGACATAGTCATGCGGCAAAGCACGCGCAGCGTCAAAAATCGCATGGTGCAGCCCCCGACGTAGCTGCGTCACCACCGTCAATCCCATCGCGAGCGCATATTCGACCGTCCCATCCGTCGAGCGACCGTCGATCACGATGATGTCGTCGACCAGTGAACGATCGATATAGGGCACTGTCGCTTCGAGCCCCTTAATCTCATTCAGGGTCGGAAGGAGGAGGGCTATCGTCGGCCGCTGCGTTTTCGTGTCGGTTTTCAATCCCGCACGCTGGGCGGGCATAAGCAAATCCATCAAATGCTCTCGACTGTTAGCTTCTTTCTAGTCTGCGGTCGGGAGCCCTGCAACCAATCCTGGAAGCCGGTCATTCGGAGATCGGCCGTGCAATTGTTTGTTGCTTCCCCTAAAGCCCTTGCAGCGCTAGTCATGCTCGACAGAACGAAAGCAACGTGCTGAATCGGCCCTTGCTGTGTCGGGGGAGCTGACGTTGGACATATATTCACGAGACTGGTCCGCATGACCGGCCTGGCGCTGAAAGGCCGCGCAGGTGTCGCTTGGTTGTATAAGTATGTTGTGCCACGACATGCGTCGCTGCCAGCCATTTTGGCCTTTTCGATCGGTGTCGTTTTCGCCTTTTCGCCGAACGTCATCCACGTCTACGGCATCCACAACGACTATGAGATGTTGAACTTCAAGAGCAACTCCTTTTTCCATCCTGAAGCCGAGGCTCTGGCAGCGATCGCGAGGCCCGTTGCAGCGCTTCTCACCAATCTGACGGTCCTGCCGGTGCAGTCACTGTCTGATTATCGCTGGACGCGAATCTTTTCGATTCTGACTGTTTTGTTGATGGGCTGCCAGCTGATCTCTCTCGTCATACATCGGTTGCGCACAGGTGTTGTCGATGCCGTCGCAATCGCTCTGGCGACATTTCTCGTGCCGCCGTTCATTTACTCGGTTTTGAACGCGAGTGCATGGTCGCCGCACTTGTTCAGCGTTCTGCTCGTTTTCATCAGCTATACGGTTCTGAGTAGTAGTAACGTGCTTCTGCCGGCGTTTCAGGATATTTTCGAACGGCGCGATGCCCGACAGTTCCTGTGTGTGGGGCTGGAGTACGCCCGGCTCAAACCGATCTGCCTTGCATGCATCATCTATCAGCTCTCGTTATTCGACTATCCGCCGAACGCGATGATGCTGGCGCTCTTCCCGGTTCTGGCGATACTATTTTCTCGGGCACCCAGCGGATATCGCACGCTTATCGCCATACGCGACGTGGCGTTCATCTGCATCAACATCGTTATTTTCACCGTCATCGCCAAACTGGTCTATCTGCCGGTCATCCACATATTCACGTCGATGGGCACGGGGCCATCTCCCACGGCGGGGACCGGCGCCTTGGCCATCCGCATTGCAGCAACCTATCGTTTTGAATTCAACCTCGATCCGTTGGCCGCGCTGGGGCGCTTGAGTGACTTGCTGCGAGTTGCGGGTGATCTGTGGTTCTTGCCGCAAACACGAGCGCATCTTGCAGTCGGAGCGGTGCTCGCGTTGGCTCTCGTGCTTGCGCAGATTGGCTTGCGAGATCGCCAGAAAGTCGCAGAGACGCCCCTCTTGTTGCGGCGTATTGCAATCGCTGACGGCTGGTGGCTGGCCGTGTCGACTCTCGCCATCCCGGCTTTCTGCTTTTTGGTCGCCAGCTCAGCTATCCTGGCGTCCGCGACTGGCTTCATTACCTATCGCACCATCACTGTTCCGACGGCGATCCTTGCCGTCATTGGCCTCTTTGCAGTGCGAGGGATCGTCGATGCGTTCGCTTCGGACAGGGTTACCAACATCGCGGTGGGCCTTGTCGCCTGCACCGCGGTCGGCGCGAACTTCTATATGAATGATCTTACCATGTGGCTCGCACGCAATGAATTTGCCTACTTCACGGCGATCGTGCGTCACGCTGTAGACTTGAAATCAGACGCTATTGTCATCGTGGACCCTCGAGCGGCGGAGTTGCCGGAGGACATTCCTGTGGTCTTCGACCGGCAGGGACGGGCGGTCCCGCCATACGAGCTTGGTTGCCTGTCGGGATATTGCCAACAGAGCGGGGCGATTGTGCAGATTGCGGCGCGGCAGCTCGGCTATCCGCCGGGCCACTTCCAAGTCTATAGTGTTCGCGCAGATGAACCTGTGCCTGGCGTGACGTGCAACATTCTGACCGGCGACATGCCACTCGATAGCCTTCCGCCCCGTACGCGCGATGTCGTCCGCTGGTTTCATACGCTCGGCCCTTTGACGTGCGTCAACTACAACCTCGACTGGCATGACGTGGGAATCAATCTCAGTCGCTAGAGGCCAACTAAGCATTGCAATTTTGGCATGGCCGGCGCTGGGAGTTCGTGAAACGCCCCTAGCCTGCGAGCCAATTCTACGATCTCGTGCTCACGCGTCCGAAGGCGTTCGTACGCCTCGCGCAGCGTTGGGGCCTTGATGACCAGAAGCAGCTCGAGCACTCGCAGCTCGTAACCATCGTCCTGTTGCGTCATCACGATGGCATAGCGCGGCGTGCGTTCACCTAGATCGATGCTGGAACCCTTCGACGGCTGCATGGAGCGCACGTTCGCACAACCGCGGATTGGACGCACTACCGCCGCACGATATATTTGTCGTATCCATTCGATGGGAGACTTTTTCCTTGGGGCTTTTGCGCACGTTTCTCGCGCTCTGCGTCGTCATTGAGCACTCTGGCGGGGTGATCTTCGGCGTGAAGCCCATGCCTGGCTTCCTGGCCGTTCAGTCTTTTTACATTGTGTCCGGCTTCTATATGGCCTTGGTATTGACCGAAAAGTACCGAAGCATCGAACAGCTGCGCCTTTTCTATCATGCGCGCGCCCACAGACTTTATCCCATCTACTGGACTGTCCTCTCTGCGACCATAGCGCTGGATCTTCTGCTGTATGGTCTTGGCGTGCCCAATCGGCTGGACAATTGGTTCACGCACACCAGCGGTCCTTTTGTAATGCTCCTTGCGGCGGCGAGTAACGTCGCCCTGTTTGGTCTCGATTGGTTCCGGCTCTCTATGGGCAACATACACGAGAACACCGGCGGGCTGATCATTGTAGTTCAATCGTGGACGCTGGGTGTCGAGCTTTGCTTCTATGCCATCGTCCCCCTGTTGATCCGCTTGCGCAGCATCTGGCTGCTGCTTTTGCTGCTCGCGAGCTTCATCGCGCGGGCCGTCCTCTATTCAGGCGGGCCGGTGGCCCATGTCTGGACCAATGCCTTCTTTCCGTTTGAACTGGGATTGTTCGTGGCAGGGATGCTGGCCTACCGCACGTATGTCGCGATCGATGCGTATGCTCCGTGGAAAGACCTTGTGAAGCGGGCCGGCTGGCCGGTGTTGGCGATGCTCATGGCGGCGGGCACTCTATGCTTCGAGGCGAATGCACCGGTCGAGACCGGTTGGGGGCCGGTGCGGAATTGGATTTTCCTTGCGTCGATCGCGGTGGCCCTGCCGGTTCTCTTCCTCCGGTTTCGCCACGAACGCTACGACGATTCAATCGGTCGGTTCTCCTACCCCGTCTACATGGTGCACTTTCTGTTTGTGACGCTCTTCGCCGCACTGATCCCGAAGAGTATGGCCAACATCTCCTATTTCGTTCTGCCTCTTACGCTGATTGGCGCCTGGTTCCTGATACGCAGGTTTGAAACGCCTCAGCCGTCCCTCCGGACAAAGCCGAAGAGCAAGGCGGCCCTTCGTCCTCTGCTGGTTGTTGCCGACGACAATCTCAAGCGTTGTGCGCAACTCTTCGAGAAAGATGGGCGCTTCACGATCGTCCAGCCTGGAACGGGCTTTGCCGGCTCGGGTGGGGACATCAACACAGCCTACGCGAAATTCAGGGCGAAGTTTCACGGCGCCCATGAGAAGCCAGGACTGGCAAATGCAGAAGGCTTGCGTACGCGGGGGGATTCTCCGCAACGCGACGTAACGCCGGCCGACGTGTCCTTGTCCGTTGCTGCCAAGGAATGATAGGTAGCGACGATCAACCCGGCCATTCACGCCCTATGCCGTTGGTTGCCTAGTGTTGCGCCGCGACTGTATCTTCGCCGCTCGAAACAGGAAATCATCAAGGAGATCGCCAATGGCCAACGCTGCTGCATTCCTCGGCGATACGGGGGTGCGCGCCGAGGCGCTTTCTCAGTACAAGGAAACGGGCTGCCTGATAATCGACGATGTATTTGCGCCCGACGAGCTTGAGCAGATGAAGGAGACTTGGGCCTCGATCGCCGCGGACCGGCGGCGTGAGGGCAAAAAACAGCATGCCACGCTGTTGATGATGCACGAGCGGACGAACGGCGTGGCTGAGATAGTGCGTGATCGCACACTGGTTGCTTGTGTGGAAAAGGTACTCGGTGGCCGCATTGAATTGATCCAGTCGCAACTGATGTACGGCGCGCCGGGCGTCAAAGGGTTCAGTCCACACCAGGACAACTATTACAATCGCGCCAGCCCGAATGACGGCATCGTTGCGGCCTGGATCGCGCTCGAGGATGTCGACGTCGAGAATGGTGCGCTGGCTGTCTTGCCGGGCTCACACAAGAGCGGGCTGGTTGAAGCGAAGCGCGACTGGCTCTACTTACTCGGCCGTTCACCTGACGTGCTAAAGTCGCTCCTGCGGCTGGCCATGCCGTCGCTCCAGAAAGGCGCGAACGACAGCGGCGTCATTGAGCGTTTCGTCTATGCCAAAAATGAAAGCAGGGTACCGTCCCTGACGCTCTCGCTGAAGGCGGGAGCCGTCATCTTCATGCACGGCGACCTAATTCACTACTCGCATCCCAACCGTACCGAGAGGCGCTTTCGCAGGTCGCTGCTCGCCAACTATATCCGCGTCGGTACCGTCTTCAACGCCGGTAAGCTGTCGGGGCGTGTGCCGTTCGATCTGTATTCCCACTAGATCGGAACGCATTGTTCGGAGCGCTACGGCTGCAGGATGTGCTCTAGGTCGTGTGGACTCTTGGGATTCCCAAAGAAGTCACGTTGTGATTCAAAGCTGTCTTTTGGGAGACGGCGATGGGAGTCCGGGAACGGCTGATCCTACGGGATGCTCAATGGGATCTGATATCGCGGCACATTATCGGGGATGAGCGTAGCAGGGGTTCGTCCGGTCGGAACAACCGGATGTTTGTGGAAGCGGTGTTATGGATCGTCCGCACCGGTTCGCCCTGGCGCGATCTGCCCGAGGCGTTCGGCGATTGGAACAGCGTGTTCCGCCGTTTCAGCCGCTGGAGCCAGAAGGGTGTCTGGTGCCGCATCTTCGAGGCGATGTCGGATGATCCGGACTTCGAATACCTGATCGTCGATTCGACGATCGTCCGTGCCCATCAACACGCCGCAGGCGCAAAAAGGGGGCTGAAGATCAAGCCCTGGGCCGATCACGGGGCGGGCTGAGCACCAAGATCCACAGGGCTGTGCGCGGCCATGGCTGTCCGGTCCGCTTTACCATCACTGCCGGCCAGAAAGGCGACGCTCCCCAAGCCGCTTCCTTGATCGAAAACTTGCCTGCTGCAGCCGTCATGGCTGACACTGCCTACGACAGAGACCACCTGCGCCAGCTCATCGCCGGCAAAGGCGCCATCGCTGTGATCCCCAACAATCCATCGCGCGCTCGCAAACACCCGATCGACCGGCATCTCTACGCCCAGCGCCACCTCATCGAATGCTGCTTCTCCAAGCTCAAGCAGTTCCGCCGCGTCGCAACACGCTTCGAGAAAACGGCCAGGAACTACCGTGCCGTCGTCTCTATCGCCGCAACTATCTTGTGGATCAGATAACTGTCCACATGGCCTAGTTTGTTGTGCGGGAGCGATAACGATCCAAATACCACGGATGTAGGCCGAGAAGTTTGCCCATCGCGGCGTAGGCCAGCGCAATACGCTGGCCGTAGGGCGTCAGCACGATATCCTGGCCATCCCGCTCGAAGACGCCGACCTCCGAACATTCGACGAAGCGTTTCTCCAGCACGTCAGCATGGGGGTAGTAGCGGAACAAGTCGGACACTGCCATCCGTCGATCCGGTTCCTGGTTCACGAGGTTGACAAGGTGAACGGAGATCGAGCGGTCGATGCTGGCCGGTCCGATGAGGTTGTAGGTCGCGCCAAAGCCGAGGAAGGCAATTCCACCGCCGATGCATGCTACCGTTCGAGTGGCTGGTGCCGAGAACACGCTACCGAAGAAGAACCATACGATAGAGCAACCGATGATTGCAGATAAAATGATCGCCAAGTTGACCGTCGAAAGCAGCTTGCGGCCTCGATTGGCGCGGACAGCGAAAGCGTGCAAGGGCACGAAAACGACAGCGCTGATCCCGAGCACCATCACAAAGAGCAGCAAGTCGACGATCATGAAACGCTCTCGTTCTCCGGCGGCATTAAGCTTGTAGACATTAGCATATTGCCCTGTAGATTAAGCTAACATCCCGCGCGGGGCCGAAGCATTCATGTCGCAAGCTGATCAGATGAAGGCCAGCGTTAATCTGCTTGAGAACAACGGTCGCATCTTCTTCTTTCAACCCGATATTGGCGTCATTGCGTCGGACGAGAATCTGGAAAAAGCCTACGGGAAATTCCTTGATGCACGGCGCACCTTCTGGAGCGAAGTTGAAGGCGCTGGCCTGAAGGCTGGCGGTGTCGTGGATCGTGGCGGGGCTGCGTCGGTGGCGCGCGATCCGGTGCCGGATACGTCGAGCCGCCGCACCATGGTTGCCGAACTCGGTCTGTTTGCCGCAAAATTTTGCATCGCGCTCGTGATAACATGCGGTCTGGTCGGCGTGGTTGCGATGCGCGCCGTAGACGGAATCAGCGGCGCGATCGCGCAGGCGACACCGAAGCAATTGTCCCTCGCCGATGTGACTCACAAGACGGCCGATATCTTGAAGGACATTCGGTCGCTTTCGCCGCAGGACAGGGAAGAACTGCTACGCAACGTCGGCGAGATATCGCGGGAGTTCCAGCCGATCGTTGACGCCTGGCGCAATCCTCCGCCACATCCCTGACTGAGCCGCGCGCATTTATGCGTTCTTTTTTCGACCCCACTCTGATCGAGCGGCATGGCGCGGCATTCATTCGTGAGAGCGAAATCGACAGCGCCCTCGCTCGGTTGATTCCCAAGGTCCGCATTACCAAGGGTCGCTACACCTGGCCGGCCAGAGCGAAGCAGCGTGACCTAGTCTGGAATCACATGGACCAGAATCATCGGCCTTACATCCATCGGACTTACGACGATGCGATGCGGCTGCACATCGGCGAGCAGGCGGCGTTCTCGTTGACGCGCTTCGGCAATTGGCCGGTGGTGGTTCCGGTCTTCGATGGCCACTACAAGGATAACGGCTTTTATCAAGTCCTGTGCTTGTTCGGTTTGATTGTCGTCGTGATCTTCATCGAGGCTTGCGATGATGGGGAGAAGCGATTCATGCAGATAGATTGGGCGATTGCCTCCCACCGTCTGCTGCGTTTCCTGCATCCGATTCTTGACCGCCGGCTGCGACGGTTGAACGATGTACAGAATGCCGAGGATGAGGTAATCCGCGACCGCCGGGTTGAGTTGCGCGCTGAAGGCTATCGTTTTCTTACCGACGACCCCGACTTCGTAAACTCAAATGCGGTCGGCAATAATGTGGTTTACCCACCAGTCGCAACTTCCCAGGTCCTATCGCTGGCCGACCTTGGTATGAGTGAAGTGCGTCGAATCGTGGTAGATCGACGCGCTTTCCTTGTGCGACGCGTTGCGGAAACGATCCAGATATGGCCGGGAGTCTGCCCCCATGAGGGAGCTTGCATCGAGCCGGACCATGTTCGCGAGAACATGGTACGCTGCCCCTGGCATGGTCTGGAATTCAAGATGAGGTCGTTGAGCTCTGGGGAAACGGCGACGATTTGTGGGGCAAGAATCGAGTACCGGGATGGGGCCTTACACGTCGCGGCTGCATCCTACGGGCCCAACGTTGCACCGGGCTTTTCTGCAGCGGTAACCAGAGATCGATAGTCGATCTTCTGAGTAATCACAACGATGGCGGCAAGCAGCAGAGCCGACCCAAGTTGGATGGCGTGAGCGATGATCGCGAAAGGGATTGCAGCTTCCAACGGTACATCGAATAGGGCGAGCGCGACGACGACCGCAGCTTCGAAGGCGCCAAGACCGCCGGGGCCAAGCGGGACGATGAAGCTTAAAGCAACCGCCGCCATCGCAAACGACGCGCTGGCCACGGACGGCTCGATGAATACGGCACGCATGCCGAACCAATACGAGAGGCCGATTGTGATCCAAATCAGCCCCGTAAAGAGAATTAGCGGCAAACAAACCCGCCAATGCGCAATTGCCGAAGCTGCCTCTGCCACGTCGTGGACAATCTCCTGCAGCCTTTCGCCCCATGGCACGTCGAACCTACGAAGAAGAAGATCGACGAGGACGAGCAAGCGGTGTCGCAACGGGATGGCGATCGCAACGCCAGCGACCACGATGAAAATGGCGATCGCAATCGCTGTCTTGGCCTGCCCGGCCCAGGCTGCAGAAACCGGCGCGAAGGAAAGCGCGCTGAGGAACAATAGCGATACGCATACGAAATCGCACAGCGCGTCAGCCGCTATCACGGTTAGGCTGCGATGAACGTCGATCCCCAGGCGGTGGCGTAGAAGAAGCGCCGACACGACGTCGCCCGCACGCATGGCCGTGAAGGAATTGACAGCCATTCCCAGCGTATTCGTGGCCCATACTTGAATGTAGGGGACGTGTGTCCGCTGGCTCAGGATACGGAGCAGGTAGCGAAAGCGAAGCGGCCGCAAGAAAAGGGATACGACCCAAACTGCCAACATCAAGCTCAGGTACAAGGGCGATGCGCCAAGGATGCGCCGTTGCAAGTCGCCCCAGTCCACATGGGACAAGGCCCAAGTTGCACCCATCCCGAACAACGCAAGGATAATGAGCCTGATCGGGATCTTGGATTTCACGTTGGTCGCCCACGAACCCGTCGAGCCATCCTGTCGGTCGCCTTGAAATGGGCACAATATCGATTATGCAAAAGAGAAGCGGTCCCTACGCGGGTTGCAATGTCGGAAGAGTTTCCGTATTCAATGGCGGAACGGCCTAGCGCTAGACCGATGCGCGTCAACTACTCGAAAAGTCCCCTGGATGTCGAGCCTTAGCCGAAATGCTTCAGACGCCGCCAACCCGCTCAAGATCGGGCTGGTGCAGATCAACAACTCGTTTTCCGGCCAGAACTACCTGCCGTACTCGATCGCGCTCCTGCAGACCTATGTGCAGAAATTCGCGCCGAATCCCGGCCAGTATGAGTTCCTAACGCCGCTCTACAAGCGCGTGCGGATCGCCGATGCCGTCGAGGCGCTCAAGGACGCCGATCTCGTGGGCTTCAGCACCTATGTCTGGAACGGCCGCATCTCGCTCGAGATTGCCCGTCGCCTGAAGGAGCTGAAGCCCGGCATTGTCATCGTGTTCGGCGGCCCGCATGTGCCGGATCAGCCGGAAGAGTTCATGCGTGCCAACCGGCAGATCGACCTCGCCGTCCACAATGAAGGCGAGCGGACGTTCCTGAAGCTGCTGGAGACATTCGCCAACCGTGCCACGGAATGGGAGACTATCTCCGGCGTCAGCATGGTGAAGCCGGACGGCTCGTTCGTGCGGACCAAGAACATCGATCGTGTCCGTGACCTCGACGAGATCCCGTCGCCGTTCCTGGAAGGGGCGTTCGACTCGATCATGAACGCCAACCCGAACGAGAGCTGGATCGGCCTGTGGGAAACCAACCGCGGCTGCCCGTTCCGGTGCACCTTCTGCGACTGGGGCTCGGCGACGGCCGGCAAGGTGACCAAGTTCGGCGAGGAGCGTCTGTTCCGCGAGGTCGACTGGTTTGCCGAAAAGAAGATCGAATACATTTTCTGCTGCGACGCCAACTTCGGCATCCAGAAGCGCGACGTCGACATCGCCAACTACGTGGCCGACGTGAAGAAGAGCACCGGCTTTCCGGTGGCGCTGTCGGTGCAGAACACCAAGAACGCGACCGAGCGCGCCTATCTCACGCAGAAGATCCTGTCGGACGCCGGCCTCAACAAGGGCGTGGCGCTCTCCATGCAGAGCGTCGACATGCCCACGCTGGAGGCCATCAAGCGCGACAACATCTCCCTCGGCACCTACATGGAGCTGCAGCGCCGCTTCACCAAAGACAAGGTCGAGACCTACTCGGACCTGATCCTGGGCCTGCCCGGCGAGACCTACGAGTCGTTCGTGAAGGGCGTCGACCAGCTCATGGAGAACGGTCAGCACAACCGTATCCAGTTCAACAATTGCTCGATCCTGCCGAATGCCGAGATGGGCGATCCCGCCTATCAGAAGAAGTACGGCATGCTCACGATCGAGTCGAAGATCATCAACATCCACGGCGAGCGCGTCGAGCTCGACGACGATGTGCCGGAAGTGCAGCAGCTCATCATCGCCACGGCGTCGACGCCGCTGGCCGACTGGCGCCGCACCCGCAACTTCTGCTGGATGACGGCGCTGCTGCATTTCGACAAGCTGTTCCAGATTCCACTGATTCTGGCGCACGGCATCTCGGGCATCACCTATCGCGACATGATCGAGGCCTTCCTGGTCGCCGATCCCAAGCGCTATCCGCTGATCGCCGAGATCAACGCCTTCTTCGAGAGCGAATCCAGGTCGATCCAGAACGGCGGCGCAGAATACGTCTTTTCCAAGGAGTACCTGAACATCTTCTGGCCGGCCGACGAGTTCATCTTCGTCAGGTTGACGGCCGAGGGTAAGTTCGATGCCTTCTACGAAGAGGCTGGTCGGCTGCTCTCGGAGACCGTGTCGGCGCGTCACTCCGGCTTGCCGATGGCCGTGATCGAGGATGCGATCAAGCTCAACCACGCGCTGGTGCACCAGCCCTTCGCCAAGACCAATCTCACGGTGAAGCTGCGCTACGACATCCTCGACTACTGGAACAATGTCCGCATCGGCGAGCCGGCGCTGCTGCGCGAGCAGCCGATGCTGGTGAATGTCGATCGCACGTCCAAGCCATACGATGACTTCCAGACCTGGTGCCGCGAGATCGTCTGGTGGGGCAACAAGAAGGGCGCCTATCTCTATCGACCCGACGCCAGGGAGATCACGCCGGAGCTCGCCGGCCACTACTAAATTCCGACGACAGGCGTGATGATCCATTGATCAGAATGCCGCGCCGAAAGAAGTGAGGATATCCTCCGCGAGCGTTGCGGGATCCGGACGAACGGTCGTTTTCGAGGCGGCCGAAGGCATCATGAGATCGGCCGGTATGGTCGGCCACCCCGTTAAATTTCCTATTTTTTAACGGGGACTTGGATGACCACCGACAATTTCCTTCACGGAGTCCAGCAGGTTGCCGGCCGCAAATTTGTGTCCGGGCACGCCACCGGCACGGGCGGCTTCGACGTCGGTGTCGCGGTCGCCGATCATGAAGGACTTGTCCAGGACCACCGTCCAGTCGCGCTGAAGCTTGTGCAGCATGCCGGGCAGGGGCTTGCGGAACTCCGACTCCCGGGTGTAGCGCTCGACCTTGCCCTCGGGATGGAAGGGACAGTGCTCGAAGGCGTCGACATGCGCACCCTGCGCCTGAAGCTGCTGCTGCATCCAGAAGTGCAGCTCATGCACATGGTCCTCGGTGTAGTAGCCGTGCGCCACGCCGCCCTGGTTGGTGACGACGAAGACGTAGAAGCCCTTGTCGTTCAGCCAGCGCACGGCCTCGATCGCGCCGGGCACCCAGACGATCTGGTCGGGCCGGTGGACGTAGCCGTCATCGCGATTCAGCACGCCGTCGCGGTCAAGGAAGGCCGCCGGCCGGCGCATATAGGCGGGCAACAGGTCCTGGGCGCGGCTGAAGTCGTCGGGAATGCCGATATCGATGAACGAGCCTTTGACGGCCGTGCCGAGCAATTCGCCGCGCCGGGCGAGGCCCGGCATCACCTCGCGCTCGAGCGAGCAGGGCGAGGTCCTGATGTCGCCCAGCACTGCCTTGCGCACGAGGTAGATGCCGGCGTTGATCGGCTGGCCGCTCGGCCCCTCCGGCTTGAAGCCCCGGATATGGCCGTCGCTGAGGTCCACGCGCCCGTAGCGGCTGCCTTCGATGCCGGTGGCCAGCGCGGCGTGCATCTTCCAATCCGGGCGGGCGAGGGCAGGCGCGAGCGACAGCCAGTTGAAGTCGAAGAACGAATCGCCGTTCAGCATGAAGAACGCGTCGTTCAGTCGGCCGGCGGCATTGGCAAGGGCGCCCGCGGTGCCGGCGGGCTCGGGTTCGACGACGACCTCGACGGTGAGCTGGCCGAAGGTCTTGCCGGCGTAGCGCGCCTCGATCGCTTCCGATTTGTAGCCCGTGAGGAGCAGGAGCTGCTGCAGGCCAAAGCGCCGGGCTTCATGCACGATGTAGTCGAGAAAGGGCCGGCCGCCCACGTCGAGCAGGGGCTTGGGGGTCTGGTCGGTCAGCGGGCCGAGCCTTGTTCCACGGCCGCCAACCAGGCAGACCGCTTGCGTGACGGTCATGGTGGCGCCGGTATATAGACCACTGCCGCCGGACACTAGCTTGACGCGTTCGGAGAGGTAAGTTAGCGGGACCATCCCGGGTCGCCGGAGCGTGCCCAGAAAGCCCATTCAACAAGCAATGAAATCCAAAAAGGGAATACAGGGCATTGAGTAAGCCTAGTTTTCTGCTGTCGGCCCTGGCCGGTGTCGGCGGCCTGTGGCGTAAGAAGGCTGCCGGCGCCCTGCAGGACGACCTGAACAGCGCCGATCCCGAGCGCCGCGGCCAGGCCCTGTTTCGCGTCGGCCGTACCCATATGCGTTCCGGCGAGATCGAACAGGCGATCACCTTCTTCGACCAGGCGCTGGCACTCCTGCCCAACTATGCCGAGGCGGCGGCGGCACGTGCCGAAGCGCTCGACATGCTGGGCCGCCTCGATGTCGCCCACAGCGATTACCAGCGCGCCCGTGAATTGTGGGCCGCCCAGCGTCCCGGGGCGCCCGACCGCAGCTATCTCTTCCGTCAGCGCGGCCGCTTCACCTTCGAGGTCGATTCCTACGAGCTTGCGCTCCTGCGCGTGAAGACGGGCTCGTTCCCCCATCTCGCCTGGGGCAACGCGCTGCTGGCCCAGGGCCGGCCGGCGGAGGCGATCGTCTGTTACGACCGCGCCCTCAAGCTCAAGCAGAACGATCCCGATCTGATCGCACTCAAGGGCGAGGCGCTCTCGATGCAGGGCAAGTATCGCGAGGCCATCAAGGCCTTCGACACCGCACTCGCCGCCAATCCCAAAGCCGTCGAGATCATCAATGCCCATGGCATCGCCTCTGCCGCGCTGGGCGAGCTCGACAATGCCAACGGCGACTGGCACCGGCAGCTCAAGCTTCTGCCGACGTCACAGTCGGCCGCACGTGCCTGCGTGGCGCTGCGTCTGGCTGACTATGAAGCCGCCTTGCCGGAGCTCGAGAAGGCGATCGCCAAGGAGCCGGAAGAAGCCTACTGGCAGCTCTACCGCCTTACCGCCTTGCGTCGCCTCGGCAAGCCGATGCCGGCGGTCAAGATGCCGGCTGACGGTGCCTGGCCCGCCGTTCTGATCGACCTGCAATCCGGCCGCGCCACGCCTGACGATGCCCGCAACCGTGCGCAGACCAGGGCGGAGCAGGCCGAAGCGCTGTTCCAGATCGGTGCGCTCGCCATCGCCAGCAATCCGCAGGCGGCCAAGAGCTGCTGGCGCGAGGTCGTCGACGAGGCGCCGCCGTCGCTCATCGAGTACGCGACGGCCCACAACGAATTGTCCCGCATGGGATCTTAGGAGCCCCACGATGTTTTCCGTCATCATCTACGGACGCAACGACACCCACGGCTACAATCTCCACAAGCGTGCGGCGATCAGCTTCAACGCCCTCGCGGAGGTCATGTCCGATCCGGACGACGAGATCCTGTTCGTAGACTACAACACGCCGGACGATCACCCGACGTTTCCCGAGGCGATCCACGACACGCTGACCGAAAAGGCCAAGAAGGTCATGCGCGTCTTCCGCGTGCGGCCTGAGCAGCACTTTCACCTGAAGTCGAAGACGCATCTGGTCGCGCTCGAATCGCAATCGCGCAACATCGCGCTGCGGCGCTCCAATCCCAACAACCGTTGGATCCTCTACACCAACACCGACATGTTGCTGGTGTCGCGCGATCCCAAGGAGTCGATCAGCGACATCCTGGGCGGGCTGCCCGACGGCTTCTATCAAGTGCCGCGCTTCGAGATACCCGAGATGCTCTGGGAGGCGGCCTTCGACCGCAGGGATCCGGCCGGCAATCTCCAGAAGCTGCGCGACTGGTCGGTGCGCTATCACCTGAACCAGGTGGTCCACAACTTCATGCCCATGCGTTACGACGCGCTGGGCGACTTCCAGGCCGCATTGCGCGACGACATGTTCGCGATCCAGGGCTTCGACGAGACGATGATCTTGGGTTGGCATTGCGATTCCAACCTGGCGGCGCGCCTTGCCCTCTATCGCGGTCGCGTGGACACGCTGATCGACAAGGTGTTCGGCTATCATTGCGATCACACGCGCGTCGCCGCGGCCAACAACAAGGGCCGCAAGACGACGATGAACAGCCACGACAAGTACATCTGGAACGTCTCGACGCCGTACCTGCCGGCGCAGGCTGACAATTGGGGCTGGCCTGACGTCGAGATCGAGGAAATCCGGCTCGATCGCGATACCTCGTATCAGCGCTACAGCGCCGGCCTCGACCAGGCGATCAAGCCCGCGACTGTGCCGTTCACGAACACGAGCTGCGAGTGGCATCTGTTCGACGATCTGACCTACGATCTGCCGCACACGCTTCCGTTCGTGTGCGATCAGGTCCTGACCTACCCGAAGACGACGGCGTTGATGGTCGTGGCCTCCCGCGTCGACTTCGTCCGCGAGTTCGCCACTGCCTGGCGCGGCATGGGCTTCAGCGGACCGATCCTGCTGCCACAGGAATGCGGGCTTGCCGTCGAAGATCCGGCGATCGAGACGGGCCGCTTCGCCGATCTGCTGAAGCGGGCGGAGTTGTTCCTGTTCGAGTTCGGTTTGGCGACGCAGAAGATCGACGATGCGGTGCGCACCGGCCGCGAAGCGTCGCCTGCCGACAAGAAGCAGCTCAAGATCGTCGAGCGACTGTTCCGCCAAGCCGCTTCGACCGAGGCCGAGACACGGCCCGCCAGCAAGCGGCTGGCGCGCCGCTTCATCGGCGTGAACGTGATCTACAACAAATACTGGCCGATCTTCACCGACTATGTCGGCGCCAACATCAACCCGTTCTGCAGCCAGGTGATGGCCGGCAATCCGCTCGCCGAACCGGTGACGGTGAAGGAAAAGATCCTGAAGTTCCGCAAGAAGAAGGCGGCCTGACCGCCTTCTCCTGGCCGCTGTTCTTCAGCGGCCGTAGCCGAGATAGATCAGGTCGGCCACGTCGTTGAACTTCTCGGCCGGCAGGGTGCGCCAGAGGTCGAGCACCGTGAGGCGCGAGCCCGAGCGCTTCGCCCAGGCCGGATCGATCTCCTTGTACTCGGGCCAGCCCGTGCCGACGATCAGCAGGTCGCACTCACGCACTGCGCTTTCGAGAGAGGAGGCGCCGAGCACCTTCTCGCCGAGCTCGGCCAGCGCTGCATCCTGTGCCAACGGATCATGGACGGTGACGATGTAGCCTGCGTCGGCGAGACGACGGGCGAGCTTCACGCTATGGCTCTCCTCGACGACCGGTGTCTGCGGCTTGTAGCTCAAGCCGACGAGCGCGATCTTGGTGCCGGCCTTGGCGAGCTTCGCGACGAGGTCGGAGAGACGGCCGATCTGGTGGTTGTTGATCGCATCGGTCGCCAGAGCGACATCGGCGCGGACGCCGAGCTTCTCGGCCAGCTTGCCAAAGGCCACGTTGTCACGCGGGAAGCAGGGACCGCCATAGCCCATCGCGCCCTTGAGATACTTCGAGCCGATGCGGGTATCGGCGCCCAGCGCCTTGGTCACCACGTCGACGTCGGCGCCGGGCAGGCGCTCGCACATCTCGGCCAGCATATTGGCGTAGGAGATCTTGGTCGTGACGTAGGTGTTGACCGAGATCTTGGTGAGCTCGGCGCTGACCCAGTTCATGCGCTGCACCGGCGGCTTCTTCTCGCACATCTGCAGGTAGATGCCGGCCAGCATGTCGCCGGACTTCTTGTCGCCTTCGCCGACCAGGATCGAATCGGGATAGAGCATGTCACGCACGACCGAGCCCAGCGCGATGAATTCCGGATTGTAGCAGAGGCCAAGATCCGGCCCGACCTTGCGACCCGAAGCGGCCTCGAGCGCGTCCTTGATCACGCTGCCCGTCGAGCCCGGCATCACCGTCGAGGTGATGACGACCACGTGGTAGCCCTTCTTTTTCTTGAGGGCCTTGCCGAGCGTCTCCATCGCCTGCAGGACGAAGCGGTTGGAAAAGAAACCGTCACTGCCCGAGGGGGTCGGCACGATCACGAACGAGGCGTCGCTGTTCTGGATCGCCTCGTCGGCATCCATGGTGGCGCGCAGGCGCTGCTTGTTGGCGGCGATCAGCTCGTTCAGCTGCGGCTCGACGATCGGCATCTTGCCGGCATTCATCGCATCGACCAGCACCTTGTTCACATCGAGGCCGATCACCTCGAAGCCGCGGCTGGCGAGGACGGCAGCGAGGGGGGCTCCGAGCTTTCCGAGGCCGACGACGTTGACGCGGGGCAGAGTTCCTGAAGTCATTTACGATCCACTACGTTTTGGCCCGTTTTGAGGGCCGGTACTGATACTGTCGCAGGCTTGGATAGGCAATTGGCGACTTGCGTTGGACGGTCGCAGAGGGGAAAAATCCCCACAAAAGCGAGGAACCTGAATGAAAGTGGAATTTTCGGCCTTTCCGAAGGCCTTCTCCGGCAATGTCGCAATGCTCGTCGCGGCAGACAAGCAACTGTTGGCAACGGCCCAGGTCATCGACAGGGAATCCAGCGGCACGCTGACGCGCGCCCTGGGAGCCGGGCGCTTCACGGGAGGCAAAGCCCAGACGCTGACCGTCCTGGGCCATACCGGAGGCAGTATCGACCGTCTGTTGCTGCTGGGTGTGGGCAAGCCGCGCGAATTGGATGCGCGCACGGCCGAAAGCCTGGGAGGCACGATCGCGATGGAAGCCAATGCCGCGGGCCACAAGGCCGTGACGGTGGTGGTGGACCCGGTGAAGGGAAGCAAGCTCTCGCCGGCGCAGATCGCCGCACATATCGCGCTCGGCGCGCAGCTCCGCAACTACCGCTTTGACAAGTACAAGACCAAGGACAAGCCCGAGCAGAAGCTCTCGCTCGAGCAGGTCACGATCTGCGTTGCGGGCCCGGCCGATGCCAAGCGCACCTACGCCAAGCTCGAGCCCACGATCGGCGCGGTGTTCTTCACCCGCGATCTCGTGAGCGAGCCCGCCAACGAGCTCTTTCCCGCCGAGTTCGCGAAGCGCGCCAAGGACCTCACCAAGCTCGGCGTGAAGGTGCAGATCCTGGGCGAGACCGAGATGAAGAAGCTCGGCATGAACGTGTTGCTGGCGGTGGGACAGGGCAGCGAGCGTGAGTCGCAGCTCCTGGTCATGACCTGGATGAACGGTCCGAAGAACCAGAAGCCGGTCGCGCTGATCGGCAAGGGCGTGTGCTTCGACACCGGCGGCATCTCGCTGAAGCCCGCCGGCGGCATGGAAGACATGAAATGGGACATGGGCGGCGCGGGTGCCGTCACGGGCGCCATGATGGCGATCGCCGGCCGCAAGGCGCGCGCGAATGTCGTCGCCGTCTGCGCGCTGGTCGAGAACATGCCGGATGGTAATGCGACGCGGCCGGGCGACGTGGTGAAGAGCATGTCGGGCCAGACCGTCGAGATCATCAACACCGACGCCGAGGGCCGGCTGATCCTGTGCGATGCCATGTGGTACGCGCAGGAGAACTTCAAGCCGCAGGCGATGATCGAACTCTCCACGCTCACCGGTGCGATCATCGTGGCACTTGGCCATGAGCGTGCGGGCCTGTTCAGCAACAACACCAGCCTCAGCAACAAGCTGCGCAAGGCGGGCTCGGAGGTCGGCGAGAAGCTGTGGCGTATGCCGCTCGGTCCGAACTACGATCGGCTGATCGATTCCGACATCGCCGACATGAGGAACGTCAGCAACGGCCGCGACGGCGGCTCGATCACGGCGGCGCAGTTCCTGCAGCGCTTCGTGCAGGAGGGCGTGGCCTGGGCGCATCTCGACATCGCCGGCAAGGCCTGGTCGAACAAGGGCGACAGCACCACGCCCAAGGGTGCGACGGCCTATGGCGTGCGCCTGCTCGACCGGTTGATCGCGGACAGCTACGAGAAGTGAGAACGTGACGACCGAGGTCAACTTCTATCATCTGACCCGGACGTCTCTGGAAGACACGCTGCCGCGCCTGCTGGTGAAGACCTTGCAGGTCGGCGAGCGCGCCGTGGTCATGCTTGGCTCGCCTGAGCGTGTCGATGTGCTGAACACGCATCTATGGACCTACGATCCCAACAGCTTCCTGCCGCACGGCTCAGTGCGCGACGGCGAGGCTGCGCGTCAACCGGTGTGGTTGACCCACCTCGACGAGAATCCGAATGGCGCGACCTTTCTGTTCGTCGCCGATCGCGCGCGGTCGGAGAAGATGGACGGCTACAAGCGCTGCTTCGAGCTGTTCGACGGCCGCGACGAGGCGGCGGTGATCGACACACGCGAGCGCTGGAAGGCCTACAAGGCCGCGGGCCACACGGTGGTCTATTGGCAGCAGACGTCGGGCGGCTGGGAGAAAAAGGCTTAGCGCGGTCGTTTGAACGCGCGCCAGGCGGCACCGAGCCGTTCGCCCAAACCGATATTGCCTTCGCGGCGATAGAAGGATGGTGCGTCGGCTTCGAAGCTCCTCATGTAGGCCTGATAACCGAGACGCGTACCGCGGTCGGACTGCGTCTGCAGCGCCAGCAGGTCGAGGGCCTTGTCGACGTCGATCACCTTGGCGAGCGAGGCGCGTTGCGCCTGCAGGAGCTCGGCCGCTGCATCGGGCACGGACCAGGCCGCGTAGATCGCCGCGAGCTTGGTGCGTTTCCCGGCCGACAGATCGGCATCGATATCGCGCGCATAGTAGGCCTCACCCTGCCAGGGGCGGCCGGTCACCGTCTCGGCCGGTGTCGGCCAGACGTAGCGGGCAGGTAGGGCGCGCGTGGAATAAGTGCGCACGTCGAGGCGGTAGAGCTCGTAACCCTGGCGGCGCATGAAGCGGTCGGTGTTGTGGAAGGCGTGCTCGTCATCGTTGCCGACGCCGACGAAATTCACCTCCAGCTGCACGCCCAGTACACCGAGCTTGGCCAGTTTGCCGTCGAAGGTCTTGAGCACCAGGAAGTCCGAGCCGTCGATGTCGATCTTCAGATAATCGAGATCGGTCCAGCCGCGCTGCTTCAGGAGATCGGGTGCGACCAACGGCTTTGTGTGATCGGCGAGGTGCGTCTGCTCCCAGGCATTGTGGCGCAGCTTCTCCTCGATCTCGGCTTTGCTCAGCCGCGCTTCACGCAGCTCATTGGTGCGCATGAAGGAGAGCCGGTCGCGGATCTTGAAGATCAGCGGCGAAGCCTGGCCGTTCTCGAGATCGATCTTCGCCGTCGGCGAGTCGCTTACGAAGGCGGCCAGGTATTCGATGCCCTTGTTTGTCTCGGCCTTCCGCAGCCGCTCGCACTCCGCGACGCTGGCGTCGATCGCCAGCGCCCGGAGCCTGTCGCCGAAGGCGCGCCAGGTCGGGTCGATGCCACCGGAGCAACCGATGTCGAGCAGCGTAAAATGCGCGTCCCCCAAGGATTGAGTGACGAAGGCGGGGAACGCGGTGTCCATTCAGACCGTGGCGACGGGAGTAGCCGGCGAGCCGACGGCGCCAGGGAGCCTGAGCGGCGGCGCGGTCAGCAGGAAGCGCGAACGCTTCTTGTCGCGCAGATAGAGCGCCAGATCCTTCAGCCACCAGATCTCGCCGAGATTGAGCCCCAGCTTGAACAGGCAGTGATTGTGGATCGGCAGAGAGGGGTGCTCGGCATCCTCCGGACCGGGCTTGGCGGGCACCGCCTCGACGCCATAGTTGTCGGCGATCAACGCCGAGATCTGGCTGTCGGTGATCCACTGCAGCAGGCGCTTGTCGCGACCGTCGAGCACCGAGCACATGGCATGTGCGCGCGCCGGGTCGACTTTTTTGTTCATCTTCATGATCTCGTCGGTGAAGCCCGTGTAGAGCAGCAGCATGTCGCCCGGCTCGACCACGACCTTGTCCGCTTCCAGCACTTTCTGGAAGTCGTCGTAGTTCACGTACTTATGGTCGCGGCCGAAGTGCTTCTCGAGATCCACCATCACGGCACGACCCTGGATCGCCTTCACGGCCATGTTCTCGACGCCGAGCTTGTGGGCGTAGCTCAGGTGACCGCAGCCGTCGCGGCCCGCATCGGGCTGCGGGCCAACCACGTCAGAGCCGGCCTTGAAGCCGTTGTAGTAGAGCGGCTCGGCGACGCCGTCGCCATCGGCGTCGAAGAAGCCACCGACATGGGCGAGCGTGTCCCACTGCGTCGAATATTGCAGCGTCAGGATCACGCGATCATCGCTCGCGACATCCACGAACAGCGGATTGATGGTTTTGGTGTGGAAATTGAAGCGCCAGCCGTTCTCATCGCCCGTCGGTGACAGCACGGGCGGCAGCCGGCGCGGGTTCAGCACATTGCCGCCGGGATAGTCGAGCGCGAGGCTGAGGCAGAATGAGCGGCCTTCCTGCACTTCGGTGATGCCTTCAAGCACCTTCCGCGGCGTGATGAGATTGAGGCGGCCGAGTTGATCGTCGTCACCCCAATCGCCCCAGGTTGAGCCTTCCGGGCGGTGCTTCCAGCGTTTCATGCGTTTCTCCCTCGAATGCGCAGGGAGACTACGTCTGCATAGCTCCCGCGCGCAATTCCGCAGACGCACACCCGCCCAATCGGATATACAAAGCACCCAAAAGAGGAAACGTCATGTCCGCCATTGCCGTCGAGGCTCCGCGCCGGGACGTTCGTGTCATCAGCCTGATCGGCGTAGCGCACGGCTCCAGCCACTATTACCAGCTTGCCTTTGTCACGATGCTGCTGATCGTGCGTGAGAGTGCAGGGCTCTCTTTCAGCGAGATCGGCGTGCTGGGCGCGTTGTTCTATGCCGTGTCGGGAACCGCCCAGACGATCGCGGGTTTCGCGGTCGATCGCTTCGGCGCGCGACCGATCCTGGCCGGTGGTCTCGCCGCGTTGGGCCTCTCGCTGGCGCTGATTGCTGTGGCGAATTCCTTTTGGGCATTCGCGGCCATCGCCGCGCTGGGCGGCGCGGGCAACAGCGTCTTCCATCCCGCGGACTTCGCCATCCTGAACGCCTCGGTACAGCCGAAGAAACTCGGCCGTGCCTTTTCGATCCATGGGCTCGGCGGTTCGCTCGGCTGGGCGGCGGCGCCGGCCATGTACTTCCTCGATCATACGGTGGGCTGGGTAGCGACGGCGCTGATCGGCGCTCTCCCGGGATTCATCCTGTCTGTGCTGGTGTTCGTGCATCGCACCGATCTGGTCGACCATCGAATCAAGGCGCGTGCAGCGGCTGCCGCTTCGACGGAGAAACCGCAGTCCGTCGCGAAGATCCTGCTGCAGGCGCCGATTTTGCTTTGCCTCGGCTACTTCGCGTTGCTCGCCACCAACACGGTGGGCATCCAGCAATTCGCGGTGCCGGCCTGGACGAACATGTTCTCCGTCACCGAGAATTTCGCCGCAGTCTGCCTGATGGTGTTCGTGGTGGGCTCGGCCTCCGGCATGCTCGCCGGCGGCTACCTTGCGGACCGTTTCCACCAGCATGAGCGCGTGGCCGCGATCGGCCTTCTGACCGCAGCGGCTTTCACCCTGCCGGTTGCCTTGCAGACGGTGAGTCCGGTGCTGCTGCCTGTTGTGCTGTTTATCGCGGGCTTTGCCGGCGGCACGACCGGTCCCTCGCGCGACATGATCGTACGCGGGATTACACCGCCTGGCGCCTCGGGCAAGGTGTTCGGCTTTGTTTATTCCGGTCTCGATGTCGGCTCATTTTTGGCGCCGCTCGTCTTCAGCCGCATCATGCAGGCGGGCCACCCCGCGCTGATGTTCTGGATCGCGACCGGGCTCTACGTGGTCAATGCCGGTCTGGTGACGATGATCCGTCAGGCTTCCCCGCCGCGGGTGCCGGCGGCTGCGGAGTAGAGAAGAGCGCAGGCTCCGCGATTCGAGCGGCGGAAGCGGTCAAGAGCCAACTATCTGCGCCCGCTGATTTGCCTTCCTTGAACACGGCAACGGCGCGAGTCTTGTCGCCGACCTTCCAATAGGCCTCCGACACATCGTGATAGACCATCCCGGCGGCGCTGGGATGATTGGCCTTGGCCGTCAATTTCAACGCATCTTTGGCCTTGGCGAAGCTGGTCTCGCCGGCAGCCTTGTCTCCGTCCAGGATCTGATACTGAGCGAGGGTGCTATAGGCCAAGGCCAGCGTTCCGCAATTGTAGTTTGTCGTGTTCGAACACTGGTCGGGCGCGGAAAGCCGCGCGACGTCTTTTTCCGTCAGGTTTATGGCCGTCTTCTGATCGCCGCGGTCTGAAGCCGCGATCGCTGCCTCCTGAGGCGTAAGCTCGGTGGTTGCGCAGGCCGCGAGAGCAAGTGCAAGACCGCATAATCCAGACAAGTGCTTTGCGGCCATGTGCAATCCCCTAATGAATGAGGGTCGCCCAAGCGTCCCGCAGGCAACGAGTTCGGTAAGATGGAGTTGTTGCCGCTCTCGAAACATTCGCGATCAGGCAGCTTCTAGCGCTTCTTGCGCCACCAGCCATTCATTTTCGGCGTGCGCGAGATCGCGTTCGATCCGCGTTTTTTGCCTGTGCAACTCGGTCGCCACATCCGGCGAGCCTGAATAGGTTGCGGGATCGGCGAGCTTGGCCTCGATGATGGTTCGCTCGGCCGACAGCTTGGCCATGCTCTTTTCGGCCTCTTCCAGCGCGCGTTTCAATGGACCGCGTTTCACTTTCTCCGCCGGGACAGGCGGAGCGGCAGCAGGAGACGCCGCGTTTTTCTGCTTCTTCTCCTTCTTGCCCTTGCCTTCCTTGGCCGGGCGGCTGCTGCGTTCGCGCAGCAGCTTCTGCTGGTATTCGTCGATGTCGCCCTCGAACGGCTTCACCGTGCCCTTGTCGACCAGCCAAAGCTGATCGGCGACCATCTTCACCAGGTGGGTATCGTGGCTCACCAGGACGACCGCCCCCTCGAAGTCGTTGATCGCATCGACCAGCGAGGCGCGGGCGTCCATGTCGAGATGGTTTGTCGGCTCATCGAGCAGCAGCATGTGCGGCGCATTGCGTGTGGCGAGCGCCAGCAGGAGCCGCGTCTTCTCGCCGCCCGATAAAACTCCGACCTTGAGGTTGGCGCGATCGCGGCTGAAGCCGAAGCGGCCGAGCTGGGCGCGCACCTTGGGTTCCTGTGTGCCTGGACCCATGGCGACATTCATGTGATCGAAGGGCGTGGCCTCGTAGTCGAGGCTCTCCTCCTGGTCCTGCGAGAAATAGCCGACCTTGAGCTTGGGCGTCTTCTTGAGCTTGCCGGCGCGCGGCTCCAGCCGCTGCGAAATCAGGCGGATGAAGGTCGACTTGCCGTTGCCGTTCTGGCCGAGGAGCGCAATGCGGTCCTCCATGTCGATCCGCAGGTCGAGCTTCTGCAGCACCAGCGGGCCGTTGGGATAGCCGACCGACACCTCGTCCAGGGTCTCGATCGGCGAGGCGAGCAACTCGGGCGAGGGAAAATTGAAACTGATCTTCTCGTCGATCGGCACGGTGGCGACAGGTCCGAGCTTCTCGATCATCTTCATGCGCGACTGCGCCTGGCGGGCCTTGGTGGCCTTGGCGCGGAAGCGATCGACGAAGGCCTGCATGTGCTTGCGCTGGGCGGCAAGTTTTGCCTGCTGCGCGGCATCGTTGGCCAGCCGCTCTGCGCGCGTTTTCTCGAAGAAGTCGTAGTTGCCCGTGTAGGAAACCAGCTTCTCGTTGTCGATATGCACGATGTGGTCGCACACGTCGTTCAGGAGGTCGCGGTCGTGGCTCACCATCAGGATGGTGTTGCGGAACTTCTGGAGATGCTCCGTCAGCCAGATCATCGCTTCGATATCGAGATGGTTCGACGGCTCGTCGAGGATCAGGAGGTCGGGGTTGCTGAACAGCGTACCGGCCAATGCCACGCGCATCCGCCAGCCGCCGGAGAACTCTCCGCAGGTACGCTGCTGGGCATCGTTGTCGAAACCCAGACCCGCCAGGATCGCGGCGGCGCGCGAGGGCGCGGAGGCGGCGTCGATCTCGTCGAGGCGCATGTGGATGTCGGCAAGCCGCAGTCCATCCTGGGATGTCTCGGCCTCCTCGAGAAGGGTTGTGCGCTCCTTGTCGGCGGCCAGCACCGCGTCGATCACCTTGATGTCGCCGCCCGGCGGGTCCTGGGGCACCGAGCCCACCCGGGTGCGGCCCATCAGGTTGATCTCGCCGCTGTCGGCCTCGTACTCGCCCTGGATGATGCGGAGCAGGGTCGACTTGCCCGCGCCGTTGCGCCCGACCAGGCCGACCTTCCACCCATCGGAAAAGGCCACCGAGGCGCGATCGAACAGGACGCGCTCGCCGTGGCGGAAGGAGAGGTCGGTGACGGTCAACATGGGGCCGCGGCGTGTAGCACGGCGGAGGGGGCCGAACCAAGGCGAATGGCCGTCTTGCCGCCTTAATGACCCCCGTCTATAAGCCCCCGCCACGCGCGCAAAGCACACCGCTCAAGAGGGATTCATGGCCGTCGAACGCACTTTCTCGATCATCAAGCCGGACGCGACGCGCCGGAACCTGACCGGCAAGATCAACGCCCGCTTCGAGGAGAAGGGCCTGCGCATCGTCGCCCAGAAGCGGCTGTGGATGAGCCGCCAGCAGGCCGAGCAATTCTACGGCGTGCACAGGGCACGCCCGTTCTTCAATGATCTTTGCACTTTCATGACCTCGGGCCCGGTCGTGGTGCAGGTGCTGGAAGGCGAGAACGCCATCGCCAAGAACCGCGAGATCATGGGCGCCACCAACCCGGCCAACGCCGACGCCGGCACGATCCGCAAGGATTTCGCCGAGTCGATCGAGGCCAACTCGGTGCACGGCTCGGACTCGTCGGAGAATGCCGCGATCGAGATCGCCTATTTCTTCTCCGGCACGGAAATCGTGGGCTGACAGCACCGTCGCCTGGACAATAAAAAAGCGGCCCGTAAGGGCCGCTTTTCTTGTGTACCGTCGGCTGGGTCGTCACCCAAGGACGGCGAAAGCGATGATCAGCGCAATCGTGCCGCCGACGCCCAGGAGCACCGACAGGAAGCCAACATGACCGACCAGGCCGAGCGCCATGCTGGAGAGCAGCAGGATGATCCAGAGGATCATGAACGTCACGAGCTTGTTGAACGCCGTGTAGGTCGCGAGATGGGCGCGGTATTCGTCGGAACCTTCAGCCATTCGTCTGTCCCCCGATGGAATTGCGGCGGTCTTATAGCGGACTAAGGATCGGCCGAGAAGAGGAGCGCGGCATCTGGCGGCAGGTCCGTCAGGCTTACCCGACCGTCCTGTAGAGCGACCCGACCCTCGGCAAACCAGCGGACGACCAGAGGATAGATTCGATGCTCCTGGCGCAGGATGCGTGCGGCAAGCATGTCGGCGGTGTCTCCGGCCAGCACCGGCACGGCCGCCTGGGCGATGATGGGCCCGGCATCGAGGTCCGGGGTCACGAAATGGACGGTACAGCCGCTGATGCGGGCCCCCGCGTCGAGCGCCTGCTGCTGAACGTGCAAGCCCTTGAAGGAGGGCAGCAAGGAGGGGTGGATATTGATGATCCGGCCGTGCCAGTGCTCCGGAAACCATGGACTGAAGATGCGCATGAAACCGGCCAGCACGAGCAGGTCGACGCCGTGCTTTTCCAGTTCCGCCGAGACGGCTCGATCGAACGTTTCGCGGTTCGGATAGCTGCGGTGCGAGATGACGGCTGTCGCGATTCCTGCCGTTTTCGCGGTCTGCACGCCGGCAGCATCGATCCGGTTGCTGATCACACAGGCGATCTCGGCGGGATAGTCGGTGGCTTCGGCGGCGCGAATGAGTGCGGCCATATTGCTGCCGCGCCCCGAGATGAGGACGCCGACCTTCAGCTTCGCCATAGGTTATCGGCGTGCTCGACGATGCAGTCGGCCTCCTGGGTCGGCGCGTGCTCGATGATGCCCACTTCCTGAACGGCCTCACCTGAATCCGTCAGCGCCTTGGTCACGCGGGCGGCATCCTTGGCATCGACGACGACGACCATGCCCAGTCCGCAATTGAAGGTCCGCAGCATATCGTCGGTCGGCACGTTGCCGGTCGCGCGCAACCAGCTGAAAACGTCGGGAGCCGTCCAGCGACGCGCGTCGAGCCGTGCGCGCAGGCCATCGGGGAGGCAGCGCGGCACGTTGCCGGGCAGGCCGCCGCCGGTGATATGGGCGAGCCCCTTGATCGCGCCGGTGCCGCGGATCGCAGCCAGCAGCGGCTTCACGTAAATGCGCGTCGGCTCAAGCAGCCTGGCGATGTCGTGCGGCCCGCGTTCCATGATCCGGCGCACCAGCGAGAAGCCGTTCGAATGGACGCCGCTCGACGAGAGCCCCAGCACGACGTCGCCCGGCACGATATCGGGGCGCGGCAGGAGCTGGTCGCGCTCGGCGGCGCCGACGGCGAAGCCCGCGAGATCGTAGTCGCCTTCGGCGTACATGCCCGGCATCTCGGCGGTCTCGCCGCCTATCAGCGCGCATCCGGCGCGGCGGCAGCCCTCGGCGATGCCTGCGACGACGCGCCGCCCGACTTCGACCTCGAGCTTCGACGTTGCGTAGTAGTCGAGGAAGAAGAGCGGCTCGGCGCCCTGTACGACGATGTCGTTCACGCACATCGCGACGAGATCGATGCCGACCGTATCCGGAATGCCCGCTTCGATCGCCACCTTGAGCTTGGTGCCGACGCCGTCGGTGCCTGAAACCAGAATGGGATCGTGGAAGCCGGCGGCTTTGAGGTCGAACAATCCACCGAAACCGCCCAGGCCGCCCACGACACCCTTGCGGTCGGTGCTTTTGGCGAGCGGTTTGATGTGATCGACCAGCGCATCGCCGGCATCGATATCCACGCCCGCCTGTTTGTAGGTCAGGGGCGGCCGGTTGTGATCAGGGTCGTCAGGCTTCAAGCCGGGCTCATTCGTGCTAGATAAGGGACGCGACCATAGTCAAATACCGGACTCCCGCAATGCCGTCAGCCCGCAGGTTTTCCACGCTTCTCGTTCTGCTGGCGGCGGCTCTGGGGGGCAGCAGTGCCTCAGCCCAGGTCTCCAAGAGCAACAGTTTCACGATCAGTGGCGTCAACGTCGATATTACGGCGGTCGATGCCATCAAGGCGCGCGACCAGGGCATCCGGGACGCTGAACGCCAGGCGGTGAAGCAGCTTGTCGACCGGCTGGTGCAGCCCCAGGACCGCGCCAAGGTCCCCCCGCTCGATGACGCCCGGCTCGATGGGCTGATCCGTGGTGTCGAATTCGTGCATGAGCACGCGGGCTCCAACCACTATACGGCGACGCTCGATGTCGTGTTCAGCGCCGAGCCGGTGAAGGCGTGGCTGGGCGGAGCTGGCATCACCGTCGCCGAGACCGTCACGCGGCAGGCACTCGTCGTGCCGCTGTGGAAGGATCAGAACGGCGTCGAGCCGCTCGACGACAAGAACCCCTGGCGCGATGCCTGGCAGGCGCTCGATACCTCGGGCAGCGTCGTGCCGGTTACGGTGGTGCGGGGTGACCCGGCGGACAAGGACGCAGCCGCGGTCGAATCTCTCTATATCGGCGACGTGTCGGCGTTGTCACGCATCGACGATCGCTATCACGCGCCGATGGTCATCGTGGCTATCGTCGAGGGCGACAAGGACAAGGGGCCGCTCACGGTCAGCGGCTTGCGCTACGACGCCCAGACCGGTGTGCGTAGCGACCTGCCCAAGCTGACCCTGACCGATCCCAGCCAGCTCGGCGATGCCGCCAAGAAGATCCATGACGGGGTCGAGGCGGATTGGCGCAATGTCGCCGTCGTCAATCGCGACACGCAGGCGGGCATGGACGTCACGGTGCCCATCCAGGCGCTGGCCGACTGGGTGCGCGTGCGCCAGCGGCTGGGCTCGGTGCCGGCAGTGAAAAACGTCGCGGTACGGACACTCGAGTCCGATCACGCCGACCTGCATATCCAATACTATGGCTCGCCGGAGGATCTGCAGCGAACCCTGGCCCAAGTCGGTCTGCAGCTCGACAAGAATGGCGACCAGTGGCAACTGCGGTCGCAGTGAGCATCGACACGTGGCGCCGATGAGCAAGCCCGCCTCGATCAATCGTTGGCGCTTCTGGCTCGGCACGGCCGTCGTCTTCGTACTGATCCTGTGGCTGCTGAATGATATCCTGCTGCCGTTCGTGGTCGGCGCTGTCGTCGCCTATTTCTTCGATCCGGTGGTGGCGCGCCTGCAGCGAGCCGGCCTTTCGCGCACCTCGGCAACGGCAACCGTGACGATTCTGGCCGCATTGATCTCCGTCGGCGCGCTGACGGCGATCGTGCCGCCGCTATTCGATCAGGTCGAGGCGCTGATCCTGAAGGCGCCGCAGTATTTCGTGCAGGCGGCAGCGCGCATCCAGCCGATGATCGAGCCCGTGCGGGCGAAGCTTGGCCTGCCGGCGCTCAGCCTGCACGATCTGCAGACCGAGGCCACTCAATGGGCGGGCCAGGGGCTCGCGATGATGGGGGGCGTCGCCGGCCGTGTGGCGCAGCGTGGCGTCGCGATCATCAACCTGCTGGGCCTGCTTTTCATCACGCCGGTCGTGACGTTCTACCTCTTGCGTGACTGGCCGAAAGTCGTGGCGGCGATCGACGGCGCCCTGCCGCTCGATCACGCCCTCACCGTGCGTCAGGTGGCCCGTGACGCCAACGCCGCCGTCGCGGGCTACGTGCGTGGCCAGGCGCTGGTGTGCCTCTGCCTCGGCACGATCTACGGTGTCGGCCTCACGATCGTCGGCCTGCAGTTCGGCTTCGTCATCGGCCTGATGGCGGGGGTGATCTCGTTCATTCCCTTCGTCGGCACATTCGTCGGCGCCACGACGGCCCTCGGCATGGCGCTGGCGCAGTTCCCACCGGATTGGTTATCGGTGGGCGAGGTCGCGGTGGTATTCCTGATCGGCCACCTGCTCGAAGGCAACTTCCTTTCGCCCAAGCTGGTCGGTGAGCGCGTGGGGCTGCATCCGGTCTGGATCATGTTCGCGCTGCTGGCCGGCGGCTCGTTGCTGGGCTTCGTTGGCGTGCTCGTCGCCGTGCCGGTGGCCGCGGTGCTGGGCGTCGTCGTGCGACACCTGCTGACGCGCTATCGCGAGAGTTCGCTCTTCCGCGGTTCCGATGCCGCTTGAGCCGGCGATGGCGAACCAGCTCACCCTGGATCTGTCTCTGCCGCCGCCGACCTATACGCGCGAGGACTTCGTCGTCTCCGACACCAATCGCGAAGCACTTGCCTGGATCGATCGCTGGCCCGACTGGCCGGCACCGGTGCTGGCCCTGAGCGGACCGTCTGGCTGCGGCAAGACGCATCTCGGTCGCATCTGGGCCGCGCGTGCGAACGCGAAGGTCATCGACGGCACCGATCTCGACGGCAAGACGGTGCCGGATCTCACGGCGCTCGCCTCGTCGGCGCCGGCGATCGCGATCGAGCACGCCGACCGCACGCCCGAGCGCGGGCTGTTCCATCTCTACAATCTGATGCGCGAGCGCGGTGGTCATCTGCTGCTGATTTCGCAAGCGCCTCCCGCGCATTGGAGGATCGAGCTGCCTGACCTTGCCTCTCGTCTGCGCGCGGCCGCGGCGGTCGCCGTGTCGGCGCCCGACGACGAACTGCTGGGTTCGATCATCCTGAAGCAGCTGGCCGATCGGCAATTGCACGCCGGCGCCGGCGTCGTGCACTATCTCGTCTCGCACATGGAGCGTTCAGGCGAGGAGGCAAGGCGGGTCGTCGCCACGCTCGACCGGCGTGCACTGGCCGAACGACGCGAGATCGATCGCCGGCTCGCCGTCGATGTGCTGGCGGAACTTTCGACAGTCGGTCGCGAGGAGGGGACATGAGAAGCTTGATCGCGGCGTCGCTGCTCGTGGCCGTCGTGTCGCCGGCTTCGGCGCAGTCGGTGATGGGTACCTGGCTCACCCAGTCGAAAGCAGCAGAAGTGAAACTCGAACCCTGTGCCGATGCCGCGCGCGGGCCAATCTGCGGCACGGTCATGAAGCTGATCAATCCCAAGTCTGCGGACGGCCAGCCGATGGCGCCGGAAACGGTGACCGACCTCCACAACACCGATCCGGCGCTGCGCGGCCGCAAGGTGCTGGGCATGATGATGCTCTACGATTTCAAGAAGACGTCGGACGCCAGTGCCTTCGAGGAAGGCACGATCTACAACGGTGAAAACGGAAAGACCTACAGGGCCAACATCAGTCTGCAGGCCGACGGCACGCTGCGCCTGCGCGGCTATGTCGGCACGCCATTGTTCGGCGAGACGCAGATCTGGACACGGGTACAGTAAGCCAAAGGGAGAGAAGCGATGGACATGGGCATCAAGGGCCGCAAGGCGATCGTCTGCGCGGCCAGCAAGGGCTTGGGCAAGGGATGCGCGATGGCGCTGGCTGGCGAGGGCGTGGAGCTGGTGATCAACGCGCGCACCAAGGCCGAGCTCGACGCGACGGCCGAGGAGATTCGTAAGAAGCACGGTGTGAAGGTGACGGCGATCGCCGTCGACGTGACGACGGAAGAGGGCCGCAAGCAGGTGCTGGCCGCCTGTCCCGAGCCGGACATCATCGTGAACAACGCGGGCGGTCCGCCTCCGGGCGACTTCCGCGACTGGACGCGTGATCACTGGATCAAGGCGGTCGATGCCAATATGCTGACGCCCATCGAGTTCATCAAGGCGACGGTCGACGGCATGATGAAACGCGGCTTCGGGCGTATCGTAAACATCACCTCGTCGTCGGTGAAGGCGCCGATCGACATCCTCGGCCTTAGTAACGGCGCACGCTCGGGCCTCACGGGTTTCGTCGCGGGCGTGGCACGCGTGACGGTGAAGCATGGCGTCACGATCAATGGCCTGCTGCCGGGTCCGTTCGACACCGACCGTCTGCGCGGCACCATCCGCACGCGTGCCTCGAAGTCGGGCCGCTCGTTCGAGGAGGAGTACAAGGTGAACGCCGCTCAAAATCCGTCCGGACGCTTCGGCACGGCGGAAGAGTTCGGCGCTGCCTGCGCTTTCCTGTGTAGCGTGCATGCCGGCTATATCACCGGTCAGAACCTGCTGATGGACGGCGGCCAGTATCCGGGCACGTACTAGCCGGGGACGAGGTCTTTCGGCTTCACGAAATCCACCAGTTCGGCGGAGCCGGTCGCCAGGTCCGTCCAGCGATCGATCGGGACGCGAAAGACAGCGAGCGCCCCGGTCGGGAATTTCTCATGGACTGCAATCAGCAGGGCAGCAGGGCCTTGGCCCGGCAGGCGGGCGCCCAGCTCGCCGATGCCTTCGTTGTGGCCGATTAGCAGGACGGTGCCGATCTCGTCGGGCAGGCTCTGCAGACGGTCCATCAGGGCGCTCTCCGAGGCGAGGTACAGGCCCCTCTCCAGCGCGATCGGCGGGGCGGGGGCTGCCAGCCGCTCCATCAGCGGCGCCAGCGTCAGACGCGTCCGGACGGCCGTGGAACACAGGATCAGATCAGGGCGGGGGGCATGCTGGACGATGTAGTCGGCCATCGCTTCGGCCGAGCGTTCGCCTCGCCGATTCAATGGGCGCTCGTGATCGTCCAGAGCGGGATTGCCCCAGGCCGATTTCGCATGCCGCAGGAGGAGAACTGTCTTCACTCTGATCGTTCCGAAAAAACCTTTTAAAACAGCACACTAGCGATTTGCGATGACATGGCGATGCAGAGACGGTAGCGTTACTGTGAATAACTCCCATGGATGCGCTCAACACCACCGACTCCGGCGAGCCGGCGCTCGCCATAACGGCCAATAGCCCGCGACGTTTCATCAATCGCGAGCTTTCCTGGCTGGCCTTCAACACGCGTGTGCTGGAGGAGGCGAGCAACCCGCGCCATCCGCTGCTGGAACGCGTACGCTTCCTGTCGATCTCGGCGGCTAACTTGGACGAATTCTACATGGTCCGTGTGGCAGGCCTGGTCGACATGCTGCCCAACCGCGCGACCCTGCTGAGCGACGACGGCCTTACGCCGGCAGAGCAGCTCGCGGCCATCCGCGACCGCGCCTCGACCCTGATGACGGCGCAGCAGCACGTCTGGACCGCGCTGCAGGGCGAATTGCGTGGCGCGGGCATCGCCGTGCTGAGCGCCACCGAGCTCGCCGAGAGCGAGCGCACCTGGCTCGAGCAGTATTTCATAGAGCAGGTCTTCCCGATTCTGACGCCGCTCGCCATCGATCCGGCGCATCCGTTCCCGTTCATTCCCAATGGCGGTTTTTCGGCGCTGTTCAAGCTGCAAAGCAAGGACGACAAGCGCACGCTGATGGCGCTGCTGCCGCTGCCGACCCAGGTCGACCGCTTCGTGCGCCTGCCGAGCCCGGAGGCGATCCGCTTCCTGCCGCTCGAAGAGCTGATCGCGATCTTTCTGCCGCGTCTCTTCCCCGGCTACGAGGTGATAGAGCGCGGCTTCTTCCGCCTGATCCGCGACAGCGACGTCGAGATCGCCGAAGAGGCCGAGGATCTCGTGCTCTCCTACGAGAACGCGCTGAAGCGCCGCCGCCGCGGCGACCTGATCTCGATCGCCGTCGACACGGCGATGCCGGACGATCTGCGCGACTTCCTGTTCGACCAGCTCGAGATCGCCGACCAGACGGTGCATGTCTTTGAACTCGAGAGCATGCTGAACATCGTCGACGTGAAGGCCGTGATCGTCGATGGCCGAGCCGACCTCCTGTTCTCACCCTATAACGCCCGCTTCCCCGAGCGTATCCGCGATTTCGGCGGCGACTGCTTCGCCGCGATCCGCGCCAAGGACATCGTCGTCCATCATCCCTACGAGGCCTTCGACGTCGTGGTGCAGTTCCTGCGCCAGGCGGCGCGCGATCCTGCCGTGGTGGCGATCAAGCAGACGCTCTACCGCACGTCGGCCGACTCGCCGATCGTGAAGGAGCTGATCGCGGCGGCCGAGGCCGGCAAGACCGTGACCGCCCTGGTCGAGCTCAAAGCGCGCTTCGACGAAGAGGCCAACATCCGGTGGGCACGAGACCTTGAGCGCGCGGGCGTGCAAGTGGTCTATGGCTTCATTGACCTGAAGACCCACGCCAAGGTCTCGATGGTGGTGCGGCGAGAGGCGCAGTCCACGCGTACCTACGTGCATTTCGGCACGGGCAACTATCATCCGATCACGGCGCGCATCTACACCGACCTCTCGTTCTTCACCTGCGATCCGGCGATGGGTCGCGACGCCGCGCGTCTCTTCAACTACATGACGGGTTACGCGCGGCCGGAGAAGATGGAGAAGATCGCCTTCGCGCCGGTGACCCTTCGCTCGACCCTCTACGGGCTGATCGATGCCGAGATCGCCAACGCCAAGGCGAAGAAGCCGGCGGCAATGTGGGTCAAACTCAACTCGCTCGTCGACCCGCAACTGATCGACCGGCTTTATGCGGCCTCGCGTGCCGGCGTGCAGATCGACCTCGTCGTGCGCGGTATTTGCTGCCTGCGTCCGGGCGTTCCGGGGTTGAGCGAGCATATTCGCGTCAAGAGCATGATCGGCCGCTTCCTGGAACATGCGCGCATCGTGTGTTTCGGCAACGGCAAGACGCTGCCCTCGGCGAACGCCAAGGTGTTCATTTCCTCGGCTGACTGGATGCCGCGCAATCTCGATCGTCGCGTCGAACTTCTCTGCCCGGTCGAGAATCCGACAGTCCACGAGCAGGTTCTCGATCAGATCATGGTCGCCAATCTCAAGGACGACGGCCAGAGCTGGATCATGAAGCCCGACGGAACCTACGAGCGACCTCATCCGGGCAAGGAACCTTTCATCGCACATCACTATTTTATGACGAATCCCTCTCTATCGGGCCGCGGCAGCGCGGTTCGGTTGAGCGGTGCCGTGCCGCGGTTGGTTCTCAGCAGTTAAGGACAAAATCGCCGCTGCAATCCTGCCCGGTTTCGGCTACAGGGAGCGCGCATGGACGGCGAACGAACTGCAGGCGCCCAGGTCGAGCAAAGCGGCGAAGCGAGTGCTGGCCAGAATGCTGGCCGTTCGGACTTGGCCCATCCTGAGAAAAGCCGCGTCGGCATCATCGACGTTGGCTCGAACTCGATCCGTCTCGTCGTCTACGAGCGCGCGAGCCGCGCACCGCTGCCGGTGTTCAACGAGAAGGTGCTGTGCGGTCTCGCGCGTGGGCTCGATGCCACCGGCCGGCTCAATCCGGCTGGCGTGGAGATGGCGCTCGCCAACATCGATCGTTTCGTGACGCTCGCCCACAACATGAAGGTGAAGTCGCTCGACCTGCTGGCTACGGCCGCGGTGCGCGATGCCGCCGATGGGCCGGAATTCATGCGCGAACTCGAGCGGCGTCCCGGCATAAAAGCCCATATCGTGAGCGGCCAGGACGAAGCGCGCTTCTCGGGCTACGGCGTGATGTGCGGCATGCCTGACGCCTCGGGCGTGATGGGCGATCTGGGCGGCGGCAGCCTCGAGCTGGTGTCGATCGGTCGCGGCCGGATCGGCGCGTCGAGCACGCTGCCGATCGGGCCGCTGCGCCTGATGTCATCGGGCAAGGCCGATCCGCGCCGAACGGTCATCGAGGCGATCGAGAACGTGCGCTGGCTGCGCGAGGAGACTGGCCGGACCTTCTACGCCGTGGGTGGCGCCTGGCGATCCTTCGCGCGTCTGCACATGGAGCAGGCGGGCTACCCGCTGCATATCATCCATCACTACGACATCCCCGCCGACGATGCGCGCGCGGTGGCGCGGCTGATCGCGGTGCAGAGCGCCAAGTCGCTGGAGAAGATGCCCGGCGTGTCTCGCCGGCGCGTCGACACTCTGCCGCTCGCCTGTCTTGCGCTCGACCGGCTGCTGGCGGCGCTCAAGCCGCGCAATGTGGTCTTCTCCGCCTTCGGCTTGCGCGAAGGCTTCTACTATCAGCGGCTGAGCGACAATGAGCGCTCACGTCATCCGCTGATCGCCTTCGCCGAAGAGCAGGGCGCCGATTGGCGGCGCTTCGATCTCTCGCCGATGGAGATCTTCGACTGGTTGACGCCGGTCTTCGCCGGGGAGAGCGAGTCCGAGCGCATCCTGCGTATCGCTGCCTGCCATCTCAGCGACATCTCGTGGAACGACCATCCCGACTATCGCGCCGAGCAAGCCTATATTCGCGTGCTGCATCTGCCGGCGCCGGGTATGAGCCATCGCGATCGGGCCATCCTCGCGATGACGCTCACCTATCGCTACAAGAGCGACGCCAAGTCCGCCTCGATCGAAACGGCGCTGCGCCTGTCCGACGGCAAGGGCCGTACCTTTGCCCGTCGGCTCGGTGCCTGCCTCAGGCTCGCCTACAATCTCTCCGGTGGCGCGCCGGGGCTGCTACCGCAGATCCAGCTGCGCCGCACCGAGCGCGATTTGCGCCTGATCGTGCCCGAGACGCTCAAGCTTTCCCTGGGCGACGTGACCGCCCGCCGGCTCGAAAGCGCGGCCGAAACTTTCGACCTGAAGTCCCTAATCGTCGCAAATTAATTGTTCTTTTGAGGCAACTCCCTCTGGCAGGCGATGCGGGCGTACTCTTTGGTCGGAGAGCCGCCGCATCGATCCATTGATCAGAATGACGGGTCCACGGATGCGCGATTAGATTCCGCATCGGCGCGGGGGAGACCCGGATCCCAGGCCCGCGTACTCGTACTAATTCAAAGGAGCCGAAGCGCGGGGGCCGCAGGAGACGCTGCACGGTGGGGCAGATCGAGCGCGGTGCAGAGATGGGTATGGCGGACCACCTCATTATTTTCGGGGTGTTTAATGGGAAATAATGGACCGACGATCGAGCCCTTGGCGCGCGGTCGCCGATGAATTCGGAGAGGGTCCTTCGATCGCGCAGAACTGCGGCGACACAAGACCTCCCGTTAGATTCGATACGTTTAACGGTAACTCCCGGTAACTACCGCAAGCACTTGTGGTTCTGAGGAGCTGGCCACCGCCCGGCAGGCGGAAGAGTAACGTCGTCCAATTTCGGTCGGAAAGAGTCTAGGTCGTGATCGGTACGGAGATCAGCTTGGCCTGATCGCCGCTCAGCGCCAGCGCAATGCGGCCCTCGATCAAGGCGACGGCGTCCTCGCCGAAGATCTCGCGGCGCCAGCCCGAGAGTGCATGCACGTCGCGCTTACCCCCGGCTAGGCGATCGAGCTCGTCTGCGCTCGCCACCAGTCGCGCCGCCACGCCCGCTTGCTCGGCCTTGAGCCGGAGCAATGTACGCAGCAGATCGACCACGGCACCCGGCGCGCGCAGTTGCTCGGGCGGCTTGTCGCGTGTCGGCAGCTCCGATTCGGGCAACTTACGGGCCTTCTCGAGGGCCTCAAGCAGCTCGCGACCTTGCCAGCCCTCGGCGAAGCCACGGCCCAAGCCGCGCGTCCCGGCCAGCTCCTCGGTGGTCTTGGGCGCGTGGCTCGCGATCTCCAGAAGCTGCTCGTCGCGCAGCAGGCGCTGGCGGGGGATATCGATGCGCTGCGCCGTACGCTCGCGCCAGGCCGCGGTCTCCTTGAGGATGCCGAGCAGCCGGGGCGAGGCGCCGCGCGGCTTCAGGCGGCGCCACGCGAGTTCCGGATCGGCACGGTAGGTGGCGGGATCGTTGAGCACCGCCATCTCCTCGGCGATCCACGACAGCCGTCCGCTCTTCTCGAGCTGACGCACCAGTTTCTCGTAGACCACGCGCAGGTGCGTCACGTCGGAGATGGCGTAGGTGATCTGCCGTTCACTGAGCGGGCGGCGGCTCCAGTCGGTGAACCGGCTCGATTTGTCGATACGGGCCTTGGCGAGCTTGGTCGCGAGCGATTCATACGACGCAGCCTCGCCATGGCCACAGACCATGGCAGCGACCTGGGTATCGAACAACGGCGCCGGCACCTTGTTCATGCGCAGATAGAAAATTTCCAGGTCCTGGCGGGCGGCGTGAAAGACCTTGAGAACCTTGGGGTTGGCCATCAGTTCGTCGAGCGGGGACAAGTCGATGCCTTCCGCCAGCGCATCGATCGCTGCAGCCTCGTCTGGCCCCGCCACCTGGGCCAGGCAGAGCTTGGGCCAGTAGGTGCGTTCCCTCATGAATTCGGTGTCGACCGCTACGAATTCGGCCTTTGCCAGGGGCTTGCAGAAGGCGGCCAGCTCGTCGGTCGTTGTGATGAGCTTCATTGGCGGTGTTCTATAGCGGGAGCGGAGGCTCAGGCATAGTTGCCTTAAACGGAAAGAGGCCATTCCCTTGACTTGACGGGACAATACGTGCCTTTTGCCGCCCCTGTCGCGCCTTAGACGGCGCGTTGAAAGCCCGGAAAAGCTCACAAATGTCCTCGGTTTATCGATCCCATACCTGCGGCGAATTGCGGCCGGAGCACGTTGGCCAACAGGCCCGCCTGTCGGGCTGGGTGCAGCGCAAGCGCGACCACGGGAACCTGCTGTTCATCGACCTCCGCGACCACTACGGCGTGACCCAGGTCGTGGTCGATGTCTCGAGCCCCGTGTTCAAGACCGCCGAGGCCGTCCGCAACGAGAGCGTGATCACGGTCACGGGAAAGGTGGTGGCGCGCGAGCCGTCGACGGTGAACCCCAGGCTCGCGACCGGCGCGGTCGAGCTCGATGCCGCAGAGATGGTCGTCCAGTCTATGGCCGACCCGCTGCCGATCCCGGTCTACCAGGAGAACGATACGACGCCGGAGGAGCTGCGGCTGAAATACCGCTTCCTCGACTTGCGCAAGGACAAGCTGCACAAGAACATCATGCTGCGCAGCCAAGTCATCGCGAGCCTGCGCCGCCGCATGATCGACCAGGGCTTCATGGAGTTCCAGACGCCGATCCTGACGGCCGATTCGCCCGAGGGCGCACGTTCCTATGTCGTGCCGAGCCGTCTGCACCCCGGCAAGTTCTACGCGCTGCCGCAGGCGCCGCAGATGTTCAAGCAGCTGCTGATGGTCTCGGGCTTCGACCGCTACTTCCAGATCGCCCCTTGCTTCCGCGACGAAGACGCGCGTGCGGACCGTGCGCCGGGCGAGTTCTACCAGCTCGACTTCGAGATGAGCTTCGTCACCCAGGACGACGTATTTGCGGCCATCGAGCCGGTGCTGGGCGGCGTGTTCCAGGAGTTCGCGGGCTTCGGCCGCGAGACGCCGCGCAAGGTGACGTCGTTCCCGTTCCCGCGCATTCCCTATGCCGAGGCGCTGCTGACCTACGGCACGGACAAGCCCGACCTGCGCAATCCGCTCCGGATTTACGACGTCGGCGAGGTCTTCGCGGGTTCGGATTTTAAGGTGTTTGCCGGCATCGTCGCCAAGGGCGGCGTGGTGCGCGCCATCCGCGCGCCCAAGGCTGGCAGCCAGCCGCGCAGCTTCTTCGACAAGCTGAACAGCTGGGCGCAGGGCGAGGGCAAGCCCGGCCTGGGCTACATCACCCTGGAAGGCGGGGCGGGGAAGGGCCCGATCGCCAAATTCGTGGCCGACGAACGGCTCGCCAAGCTCAAGCAACTCACCGGCGCCGAGGATGGCGACTCGGTGTTCTTCGTCGCCGATCAGCCGGAGGCGGCGTGGAAATTTGCGGGCTTCGCGCGCAACAAGATCGGCCAGGAGCTGGGCGTGATCGCCGAGAACGAGTTTGCCTTCTGCTGGATCGTCGACTTCCCGATGTACGAATACGACGACAAGCTGAAGAAGATCGATTTCAGCCACAACCCGTTCTCGATGCCGCAAGGCGGCCTCGAGGCGCTCGAGACGCAGGATCCGCTCACTATCAAGGCGTGGCAGTACGACATCGTCTGCAACGGCATCGAGCTCTGCTCGGGCGCGATCCGTAACCACAAGCCCGAGATCATGTACAAGGCCTTCGGCATCGCGGGTTACAGCAAGGAAGAGGTCGAGGCGCGCTTCGGCGGCATGCTCAACGCCTTCAAGTTCGGCGCGCCGCCGCACGGCGGTGCTGCGCCCGGCGTCGACCGCATCGTCATGCTGCTGGCGGATGAGCCGAACATCCGCGAGGTCATCACCTTCCCGATGAATCAGTCGGCGATGGATCTGATGATGGATGCCCCGACGGAAATCCCGATGGAGAAGATGCGCGAACTGCACATCGGCCTCCGCCTGCCGCCGCCGAAGAAGGATTGAGTGCTTTTCCAGCGGATTGACCGTCCGGCGAAAATCCAATATTCTTCAAGTAATTAAGTAAATTACTTGAAGAAGAAAATGAGCTTTCTCTGGCTCCGCTATCTGCTTCTGCCTATCGCTCTCGCACTGCCGATGCTGGCCGGCGCGTGTGCCGCGCCAGTGGCGGTAACCGCCGGCTCCACGGCCGCGGACGCCGGCTCGATGGCCGAGACCGGCAAGAGCACGACGGATCACCTCGCCTCGATGGTGTCCAAGCGCGATTGCGCGCTGTTCAGGGTGTTCCAAAATCAGTCGATCTGCCGCGATCGCGACAGCGATCACGATCCCTACAACGTCAACTACAACGAGCCTTTCCGCGCAGCTGGTGAGGGTGGCGTCGAATATACACCGCCGTTGCATCCGGCCGCCAATACACCCAGCCAGAGCTGGTCGGCCAGCGCCTATGAGGCGAGCGCGGTACCATCACCTCCCTCGGAAGCCGCCTCCGCGCCGGCCGCGCCTGTCGCCGATGCGACGCCGCCGCAACCGGCCAAGATGAAGAAGCTCACGCCGAGTCACTCGGCCAAGCACAAGAAGGCGAAGGTCAAACCTAAGCCGTCACCAGATCCGGCGGCGCCTCCGACCTGAGCAGGAAGGCCTCCAGGTTATCGAGCGCCTTGAAGCCCATCGCATTGCGCGTCTCGACCGTGGCCGAGCCCATGTGCGGTAACAGGAAGGCGTTCTGCAGGTCGTAGTAGCCCGGGTTGATCTTGGGCTCGCCATCGAACACGTCGATGCCCGCCGCCGCCAGCCGGCCGCTTTTCAGCGCCGAGATCAGCGCCTCGTCGTCGACCACGCCGCCGCGCGCGGTGTTCACCACGATGGCGCCTTTGGGCAACTTGGCAATGCGCTCGGCATTCACCCATTTGCGGGTCTCGGGCGTCATGGGTGCGTTAATCGACAGGAAGTCGCAGTGTAGGAGCATCTTTTCGGGATCGGCATGGAAGATGGCGCCTTTCTCGAGTTCGGCCGGCAGGCGCTTGCGATTGGAATAGTGAATGGTCATGCGAAAAGCCCGCGCCCTGTCGGCGACGGCCTGGCCGATGCGGCCCATGCCCAGGATACCGAGTCTCTTGCCGGTGACATGGGTACCCATGAGCTGGGTCGGTTCCCAACCCACCCAGCTATGGGTGCGCAGCATGGTCGTGCCTTCATGGGCTCGCCGGGCAGCACCCAGCAGGCAGAGGAGGGTGATGTCGGCGGTGGCATCGGTCAGCACGTCGGGCGTATTGCTGACCTTGATATTGCGCTTAGCGGCTGCGGCCACGTCGACATGCTCATAGCCCACCGAGAAGGTGGCGATCATCTTCACCGAGGCAGGCAGGCCGGCGACGGTCGCGGCATTCAACGGATCGCCCGCTGCACACAGGATGCCGTCCATGCCCTCGGCCGCTTTGATCAGCCGCGGGCCATCGTAAAGCTTGTCCTCGGGATTCAGGGTGGCGTCGAAATTGGCCGCCAGGCGGGCTTCGACGTCGGGCGGAAAGTGGCGGGTGGCCAGCACACGGGGTTTGCGGTCGCTCATGGTCGTTATCCTCCCTGTGCAGCCCTGCCGCACGCGATCATTCTGGTAATCCGCACGCATGGATATTACGCTTGGGCCTCTGGCTACAAGGCTTAGTCCCCCGGCCATTCGTCCGTTGACCAAGTATAGTTTTCGCCGTCCTCTCGCCCGAACAGCGGTCTCACTCGCCGCCGTCGGTGTGCTTTTTTTGCTCGGCATGTGGGCTGTAGGCGAAGCCTGCGCCCAGCAGCCACCGGCGGTATCCAAGCCGCAACCGCAACAGGGATCGGCGCAACCGCAGCCACCGCCGCCACCGCCACCGCCACCGCAGCAGCAACCGTCACCGCCCGACGCACCGTCGCCGGACGTCGTGCTGGTGCCTTATCGCGCGACCTACGACATGAAGCTCTCGGTGGCGCGGCCCAACAGCGGCATCATCGAGGTCAAGGGCACGATGACGCTCGAGATGGTCGACTCCTGCGATTCCTGGGAAATTCGTCAGCGCATCAAGCTCACCTTCCTGCGCAACGACGGCGAGGAGTTCGAGACCGACTCCGCCTTCACCAGCTACGAGTCCAAGGATGGGCTGCAATTGCAGTTCAGCGTGCGCAACGCGCAGAACGACGAGGTCGAAGAGGAACTGCGCGGCCGTGCCGATCTTGAGGGGCTGGGTGGCAAGGGCCGCGCGAGCTTCACCTTACCCGAGGCGCGCTCGTTCGACCTGCCGGCGGGCACGCTTTTTCCGACCACGCATCTGGCGCTGATCATCAAGCACGCGAAAGCGGGTGATAAATCGATCGCCTACAAGGTCTTCGACGGCGCCCGCCTCGACGGCGCCTTCCAGGTAAATGCCGTGATGGGCAAGTCGCCAAAGCCCGTGGCCGGCGTCCCGCCGGTGAAGGGCGATGTCGCTTTGCTGCGCGGTCAGCCGAGCTGGGGTGTGCGCTTCGCTTTCTTCGCCAATGGCGACCAGGGCGCGCAGCCGGAATACGAGTTGGCTCTCGATTTGCTGGCCAATGGTATCGCCCGCTCGATGCTGCTCGACTATGGCGACTTTGCCGTCGACGCCCGTCTCTCCCAACTGCAAGCCCTGCCGAGGCCCAAATGCTCAAACGATTGAAGCGCGACGTCGGTCGCGCTGCAGGCTCGCTGGCGGCCCTCGCGACGATGGTTGCTCTGCCGGCGGCGGCGCAGGAGATGCAGCCGCACCGGGCGGCGTATGATGTCTTCCTGCTCGACCACGGCAAGCCCGCCGCCACGGCAGCCGGCACCTATGCCTACGAGATGAAGGCGACCTGCGACAGCTACATCATCTATCAGCGCATGCGGCTTGATGTTGATGGCGGTCGCCAGTCGGTGGTCTCCGAGCAGCAGTCGCAGATGACGGAGAGCCGCGACGGCCGCAAGCTCACCTTCGAGCATCGCGCCACGGCGAACGGCCGGATCACGAGCTTGGTCAAGGGCGAGGCAACCCTGGAGGCGGATGGCAGCGGCCAGGCGAGCTTCACAGAGCCTACCGGTCAGACAGTGGCGCTGCCGGCGGGCACGATGTTCCCCATCGCGATCGCGCGGGCGACGGTGAAACACGCTCAGGCAGGTGACGGCGGCTTCGATGCGCTGTTCTTCTTCGGCGAGAAGCCCAAGCCGCCACAGGCCGTGAACGTCCTCATCGGCAAAGTTCCCAAGCGGCTCTCCGATCTCCAGATCCCCGAGGGCGCGGCGCCGCTCGTCGAAGGCCGCAGCCGCATCTACTACCGGGGTGCCTTCTTCGAAGCCGAGGCCAAGGGGCAGAGCGAGCAAGCGGCTTTCGAGATGTCGAGTCTGACGCTCGACAACGGCATCGAGCTTTACGGCACGCACGAGGAAGACGACGGCGGCATCGAATATCGCATCACCCGCCTCGAAGCCCTGCCGAAGCCGAACTGCAATTGAGTTAACGCTTCTCCGGCCACAGCCACGCGGCACCGCGTACGCCGCTCGAGTCGCCGTACTTGGGCGGCAGGAGCCTGGTCACGATGAGGTCAGGTTCGGAGAAGACGTAGCGCTTCCAGAGCTGCGGCACCCGTTCGTAGAGCTGCGGGATGCGGGACAAGCCGCCCCCCAGAACTACGGCGTGCGGATCGATGATATTCACGACGACGGAAAGCGCGCGCGCCAGCCGATCGCAATAGAGCTCTATATGGGCAGCGGCATCCTTGTCGCCTTTCAGCGCGGCCTCGGCGATGTCGGTGGCACGCATGTCGCGGCCGGTGCGGGCGTGGAACTGCTCCTGCACTCGCGGGCCCGAGAGCCAGGTTTCGACGCAGCCGACGCGGCCGCAGTAGCAGCGCGGACCCGGCCGTTCGTCGTCCGTCCGGTTGGGCAGGGGATTGTGGCCCCATTCACCCGCGATCGCCTGCGCGCCGGTGAGCGGCCGCCCGTCGATCACCACGCCACCGCCCACGCCCGTCCCCAGGATCACACCGAACACGATGGGACAGCCCTTGGCGGCGCCATCGGTCGCTTCGGAGACGGCGAAGCAGTTGGCGTCGTTCTCCATCCGCACCTCGCGGTCCAGCGCGCGTTCGAGGTCGGTCTTGAGCGGCCGGTCGTTCAGCCGCGTCGAGTTGGCATTCTTGATCAGCCCGGTGGCCGGCGATACCGCACCGGGATGGGCGACGCCGACAGTGCAGCGGTCACCCGCACGGCGTTCCAGTTCCGCCACGAGGTTGGCGATTGCCTTGACGTCCTCTTCATACGAGGTGCGAGGCGTAGGCACGCGGATGCGCGCTTTTTCGACGCCGCCGTCGTCGACGACCAGTCCTTCGATTTTGGTGCCGCCGAGATCGATTCCGATGCGCATGCCGACGTCAGTCTCACAGAAAGCGGGCGCAACCGTCGATACTCGACCTGACGCCGGGAGGTTGGAACGTCGAAGCCAAGCCTTGGGTTCCGGGCACCCTCGATGCCGCTATCCTCTACGCCAGAGCTGCGTTACGTTTCAATGACATGGATGGACGTAGCACCCTCGATTCCACGGCGGTCGACCATCGGGCGACCGGTCCGTGGCGCAAGCGTCCCTCGACCATCCTCTGGATGCTGTCGCTCGGCCAGCTGATCACCTGGGGCCTCGTCTACTACACCTTCCCGCTGTTTGTCGTGCCGATGGAGAAGGAGCTCGGCTGGTCGCGCAACGATCTCTACGGCGCGCTGTCGGCCGGCCTGCTTGTGGCGGGGCTGTGCTCCATCCCGGTCGGCGCCTGGATCGATCGGGGACATGGGCGTCTTTTGATGACCGGCGGCTCGCTGCTCGCGGCCGTCATGATGTTCGCCTGGTCGCAGACCCATTCGCTGGCAATGTTCTTCGGCATCTGGATCGGGCTCGGTGCCTGCCAGTCGGTGACGCTCTACGAGCCCGCCTTCGCGGTGGTCACGCGCGTCTACGGGCCGCGCTTCCGCCAGGCCATCATGGTCATGACCTTTGTCGGCGGTCTGGCCAGTACCTTCGGGATTCCCTTCGCGCAGCTGCTGATCGATCACATCGCCTGGCGGCCGACTCTGATGGTGCTGGCGGCGATCAATCTCGGCGTCGCGTTCTTCATCCATTGGATGTTCGTGCCGGGCCCCAAGGAAGAGGTCGTGCCGATCAGCCAGGTGAAGAAGAACAGTACAGGCAAGAGCCCGCTCGCCGCCGCGATCCGCGTGCCGGCCTTCTGGGGACTGGTCGTCGCCTTCGCGGGCTATGGGCTCGCCTTCTCGGCCATGAGCTTCCACCTGATCCCGGTGCTGGCCGAGCGCAAGGTCGAGATGGGCGTCATCATGGCGATCATCGCCCTGATCGGACCGATGCAAGTGGTCGGCCGCGTGCTGCTGATGGCGGGGCAACGCCACGTCAGCACCATCCAGCTCGGCGCCGGCATCTACTTCGCCTTTCCGCTCTGCATGGCATTGCTGGCGATGGGGATCAGCGATGTCTATGGCCTGATCCTGTTCGCCATCCTCTACGGCGTCGCCAACGGTCTGCTGACGATCCTGCGCGGCATGGCGGTGCCGGAATTCATCGGCCCGGAGGGATATGGCGTCGTGACGGGCGCACTCACCATGCCGACCAACATCATGCGGGCGGCGGGGCCGCTCGCCGCGGCCTTCGCGTGGAGCGCCTACGGCAACTACACGCCGGTGCTCTGGGGCCTGGCCGCGATCATGCTGGTCGCCGCCGCAGGCTTCGCTGCGGCGGCCGTTCTTTCCAAACGGGAATCGAAATACCCGGAGGTCTGAGCCGCGCGATTACTCCGCGGCCAGCTTCTTCGTCGGTCCCGCCTTCAGGTGCTGGACCTTGGGGAGGACTTCCTTCGTAAGCAGCTCCAGGGAGTGCCGCCAGGCTTGCGGGTTCTCGCTGTAGTCGAAGCCGAAGACGAGCAGCTGACCGAAGCCGCCGACCTCGTGGTAGATCTTCTCGATCTTCTCGACGACGGTGCGCGGCGAGCCGATGATCCAGTTATGCTTGGCGCAGTATTCCGGTGTCACATCCGAGTCGGCCACGCTTTGGTCGTGCTTCAGATATTCGAAGAAGCCGAACTGGGCGAGTAGCGGCAGGAAGTATTCGCGCATCATGCGGCCCATGTGCGAACCGACGGAGAGCTTCATCGCCTCCTCGTCGGTGTCGGCAACGAAGACCTCGCGCACCATGCGCCACTCGCCGCGATCGGCCGTGCGGCCGGCCTTGGCGGCGCCGGCCTCGACCGAGTCCCAGTGGCTGCTGACATAGCCCGGATTGAGATTGAGGCTCATCGGCAGGAAGCCTTTCTCACCGGCGAGCTTCAGGGTGTCGGAGTTCTTGCTGAGACCGGCGACGCCGATCGGCGGGTGCGGGCTCTGCAGCGGCTTGATGTGCGGCTTCAGGAACCCGAACATCGTGTCGGGCTTGGTGACGTGCCAGAACTTGCCCTTGTAGTCGAAGGGCTCGTTCGAGCTCCACAGCTTCAGGATGATGTCGAGCGCCTCGCGCGTCATGTCGCGATTGACGCCCGACATGCCGTCGACATTGAACATCGCCCAGTCGCTCGGCAGGCCCGAGGCCGCGACACCGAAATTGAGCCGGCCGCCCGAGATGTTGTCGAGCATGGCCACGCGGTTCGCGAGTTCGGCGGGATGATGATAGGGCAGCAGGAAGCCGCCGGGGCCCAGGCGGATGTTCTTGGTCTGCATCAGCGCCTGCGCGACCAGGAGATCGGGCGCGGGATGCGGTTCCCAGGGCGCGGTGTGGTGCTCGCCGATCCAGCATTCCTTGAAGCCGAGTTCGTCGAGCCAGCGAATGACCTGAACGTCCCATTCATGCCCGGCCTTGAGCGGCCGTTCCGGTGGATGAGACGGCATCGTGAAATATCCGAGCTGCATCGTTTCCTCCTGGGTCTTTCGGAGCCAAGTCGACTACCATCGGCGGGGCGGCGCAAGGGAGTTCGATGCATGACTGGCGGCGGCCGGCGGACAGTGCTGGTGGTGTGTGATGGGCTCGGGCGCAACTGGGTGACGCCCGACTGGACGCCCGTGCTGCACGAGCTGCGGCACCGAAGCCTGTGGTGCGATGCTCACAACGCGGTCTTCCCATCGGTCACGCGCGCCTCGGCAGCCTCGGTGACCACCGGCTGCCATCCCGCGCGGCACGGCCTGCACGGCAATCGCATGGGCCTGTTCGAGAACGGCAAGATCGTTGTGCGCGATGTCGGCGCGCCGGACTTCCGCGAGCATATGCGGCGCGCGACCGGCCGCACCTTGCTGGTGCCGGCGCTGTCGGAGCGCGTGGCGGACCACGGCGGCTTCATCGCCTTTTCCAATGTCTCGCCGGGCGCGGCGTTCTTCCTCGATCCCGATGCGCACGGCCACGTCTATCACCGCAGCGGCAGTCATGCGCCCGGCGGCCAGGCGCTGGATCCTCTGCCGGTGAGCCACGATCACGCCGGCGACTGGGCAATGACCGAGCGCTTCTGCCGCGAGGTGCTGGAGGAGCGAAGGCCCGCCGTGGCGCTGACCTGGCTGTGCGATCCCGATCACACTTTGCACGGCGTGCCACTCGGCTCACCGGCGCACGCCGAGGCGCTGGCTGGTGCCGAACGCTGCGTCGCCGAAATCGTTCGCACGGTCGAGGCGCTGCGCGCGAAGGGCGAGGAGATCCTGCTGCTGGTCGGCTCCGATCATGGGCAGGAGACGATTGGCGCGCCGGTGAGCCTGGAGGAATGGCTGTCCGAGCGTGGCCTGTGGCGCCAGCTCGAGGCGGGCGACATCGCAGTGGCGGGGCAGGGGGCGGCGGCGCTGCTCTACGCGACCGACCGCGGCCGCTCGGCATTGCTCGCCGTGCTGGACGAGATGAGGCGGCAGCCTTGGGCCGAGGGCGTTCTGGTCGGCGAGGCGCTGGCCGAGCGTGAGTTCGCGGCCGAAGGTGGAGTCATTGCGGCCATCAACATGGCGCGCCGTCCCGATGCCAACCGGCACGGCGTCCCCGGCAAGCGTTTCGTCGTGTCCGAAGGCAAGCCAGTACCGGTGGGCGCGGGCCAGCATGGCGGTTGGGGGCCCGACGAGACCCGGCCGTTCCTGATGGTGAACGATGGCGGCCGCACCGTCGGCGTTGTCGATCGAACCACGAGCCTGACCGACATCGCACCCACGATCGTCGCGTATCTCGGCTTGCCGCTCGACGGGTTCGACGGCAGGCCGCTGCATTAGGGGCTTCCAGCCCGCGCTCCGAGTGATGGTTACCAATAGTGACCGCTAAACGTATCGAATCTAGCGGTGCGGTCGGCCATATCGACCCTCTTCCACCGCGCTCGATCTGCCTCACCGTGCAGCGTCTCCTGCGGTCCCCGCGCTTCGGCCCCATTACGCGGACACGGGCCGTGGATCCGGGTCTCCACCGCACCAGAGCCTAAGCCCCGTGGGTTGGCAGCCGCATTCTGATCAATGGATCGCGACTCCATCCAAGTCGGGCGCCCCTAAAGCGGCCGCGCTACTTCCAACAACAGACGACGGAACCAGCGATGGCGTGGATCGGCGTTGCTGCGTTCGTGCCAATAGAGCGCACCGCGCAGGGGAGGCAGTGCGATCGGCGGGCGCATCACGCGGACCGCAAGAGTCGGATCGAGGCCGCGCGTCGCGCGCTCCGGCACAGTGGCGATCATGTCCGAGCTTGCGATGACGTGGGGGATGGTGAGGAAGCTCTGCGCCTGTAGCGCGACGCGTATCTTACGATTGCCGGTGCGGCGGCGATGATGCAAGCCGAGATACTGCTCGACCGTAACGGCGGCCGGATCGGCATCGGAGGCGACGGCGATCGCCGGCCGCACGTGCGGCAGCTCGAAGAAGTCGCTCACGCGCATCCGCTCTCCAACCGTCGGATGGCCTTCGCGCACCAGGCAGACGAGACGATCCTCAGGCAAGCGTGCAAAGCGAGACTCCGGTCGCGGCTCATGGATCCAGGCGAGACGGAAATCGACCTCACCACTGTCGAGCCAGTTGCGTACCAGACCGGGGCTGGGCGCGCGCAGCTCGATCGACACGCCGGGCGCTTCAGCCTGAAGACGGATGAGCAGCGGCGGTGCGAGCAGGCGCTCGAAATATTCGGGAATGGTCAGGACGAAGCGCGAGCGGTCTGTCGTCGGGTCGAAGGCACGATCGCGACCGAGCCGATCGACGGCAGTCACGATCCCGCGCGCCTCGTCCGCAAGTTCGAGTGCCCGGGCTGTCGGTACCATGCCGTCAGCCGAACGGACCAGCAGCGCATCGCCGAAATGCCGGCGCAGGCGCGCCAGGATGTGGCTTACGGCGGGTTGAGACAGGCCGAGCTTCTCTGCCGTGCGTGTGACGCTGCATTCGCCGATCAGGACGGCGAGGCATCGCAGGGCAGGCAAGTCGAGAGCACTATCATTCATGACGTGAATGTACACCATGTCACCACGAGCATGGAGACGGCACGGGCCCGGAGCTATACCGGCTGCAACAACGTCAGGAGGAAACCATGCTGTCCGAGGCGGAGAACGAGCTGCTGTGCCGCGTCGGTCCCGGCACCCAGATGGGCGAGGTTTTTCGTCGTTTCTGGCACCCGGTTTGTCTCTCCGAGCAGGTCCCCAGTCCCGATTGCGATCCCGTGCGCGTGGAAATCCTGGGCGAGCGGTTGGTTGCCTTCAAGGACAGCGCCGGCAAGCTCGGCCTGCTGGAAGAAGGCTGCCCGCACCGCGGCGTGTCGCTGGCACTGGGCCGCAACGAGGAGCACGGGCTGCGCTGCCTCTATCATGGATGGAAGTTCGCGGCCGACGGCACGATCCTCGACATGCCGAACTGTCCCGATAGCAGCCTCAAGGAGCGTCTCAAGGCCAAGACCTATCCGGCGCGCGAGGCGGGAGGTTTCGTCTGGGCCTATCTCGGCCCCGAGGAGAAGATGCCGCCGTTCCCGAAATGGCGCTTCCTCGAGATCCCGGTCGAGAACATGCGTGTGAATCGCATCGACGCGGATGTGAACTACATGCAGCAGCTCGAGGGCGGCGCCGACACTTCGCATGTTGGCATCCTGCATTCGAACTTCGCTCGGCCGGGCTGGATGACGGGCGCTTTCAACGCGAACGCCGACAAGGACAATCCTGCGGCCCTCGCGACGGGCGATCTCGCGCCGACTCTGCTGCTGGAAGACACGCCCTTCGGCTTTCACTATGCCGCGATCCGCCAGCTCCCCGATGGGGGCACCGACGGCAAGCGCAACATCCGCATCACGCCGATCATCATGCCGACGACGCGCATCATCCCGTCGCCTGCCGTGCAGTTCATCATCTTCGAGGTACCGATGAACGACACGCGTACCGCGACCTTCGCCGCGAGCTACCGTCTCGACGGCCAGCCGGTCGATCAGTGGAAGTTGAACGAGATGAGCGGCCGGCATAATCCGGCGCTGTTCGACGACAAGACGCACAAATACATCGGCACCTGGGCCAACAAGTTCGGCCAGGACCGTGCGCAGATGAAGGAGAACTGGAGCGGCATCAAAGGCGTGGTCATGGAGGACATGGCGATGGCCATGTCGCAGGGGCCGATCGCCGACCGCAGCAAGGAACATCTGGTGCCGGCCGACCAGGCTGTGGTGCGTTGCCGCCGACAGCTTCTCGAATCGGCCAAGCGCGTGGCCGAAGGCGGCAATCCGATCGGCGTCGAGGTCGACGTTTCGACCATCCGCGCAATAGATGCCACGGTGCCGGGCAACATGCCGTGGCAGGACCTTGTGAAGCCCGAGGCAGGAGCCGGCCGATGAAACGCTTCCTGCTGGCGCTGGCCACCACTCTCGCTTTCACGGGGCCCGTCGAGGCCAAATATCCCGAGCGGCCGATCGACATCATCGTGCCGCTGCCGCCCGGCGGGCCAGCGGACACGGTCGCACGCGTGGTGGGTCAGAAGCTGCAGGAGCGGCTCGGCCAGTCCGTCATCATCGATAATCGGCCGGGCGCGCTCGGCCTGATCGGCGCGGAGATTGGCGCGCACTCCAGGCCGGACGGCTACACGATCGTCATGGTGAGCTCGGGCCTCGCCATCCAGGCCGCGACCCAGCCCAAGACCATCCATTTCGACGTCCACAAGGACCTCGCGCCCGTCACCTATGCGGTGAAGGTGCCGATGGTCGTGGCGACGTCGCCCAGCCAGCCGTTCAAGACGATGAAGGAGTTCGTGGACTACGCGAAGACCAAGCCCGGGCAGCTCTCGGTTGGCGTGAGCCCGGGCCTGGGCGGGACGGCGCATCTGACCCTCGAGCGCATGAAGCTCGGCGTCGGGCTCGATGTGGTCGCGGTCCCGTACAAGGGCAGTGCGCCGGCAATCCAGGCCCTGCTCTCGGGTGAGGTGCCGGCGGTGATCGACACGCTTGCCGGCATGGCGGGCCTGATCGACGACGGCAAGGTACGTGCGCTCGCCATGCTGACGGAGACGCCCGCGATCAATCACGAGAAGATCCCGACCATCGAACAGGCCGGCTTCCCCGGCTACGCGGCCGATACCTGGAACGGCTTCATGGTGCCGGGTGGCACGCCCAAGGAGATCGTCGATCTGCTGCACGACCAGATCGTGGCGATCCTGGCGCTGCCTGACGTGAAGGAGAAAGTGCTGTCAGTCGGGCTGGAGCCTGCCACCAACACGCCTGCGGAATTCGAGCGAAGCTTCAACGCCGCCATCGCCACCTGGACCAAGGTGGCGGCGGACGCGCACCTCAAGTTCGAGTAGGGGGCGCGTAGAGCCGCAGCACGGCGTCGGTCGCCGCCTCGGCGCGGCGTTCGATCTCGCGCGCGTCGGGCGGATCCATGGTGCCCAGCATGAGGCGCACGGCGATGTCGCTCATCAGCAGCGCGAAGAACTGGCCGCCGATCTGGTTGGGATCGCCTGTACCCAGTATTCCCTTATCCTGCGCGCTGGCAATGAACTGCCTGAGCGCGACGCGATTGGGCTCGCGGCCCGAACGATCGAGGATCTGGCCGACTTCCGATCCGCCGCCGGCCTCTGCCGCCGCCAGCCGGTTGATTGCTGTGACCGCGGGATGGGTGAGTTCGGTAAGGACTGTCACGCCGTAGCGGCGGAGAGCGGCCGCCAAAGTCGACCGGTCGACAATCTCGGGCAGCGCGAGTGGCGCCTGCATGCGGTTTGCCGTCGACGCGATCAGTGCTTCGAGGATGCCCGCCTTGTTGCCGAACTCGGCATAGAGCTCGCGCTTGGAGACCTTGGCATGGGTGGCGATCTCCAGGGTGCTGGCGCCGGAATAACCTTGCTCCATGAGCACTTTGAACGCCGCCTTCAGGATGGCTCGGCGGCGGGGCGGTAGATCGTCGATGGGCGCGGAGTCGAAAACGGGTAAAGGGCTATTCTTTTTTTTCGGCATGTCGCTTGACTCGGTACCAATCGGTACCATAGCGTCTCCATATCGGTACTAGACAGTACCAGACAGCGATGGAGGGGACCATGGGCGTTGTGAGTTCCAAGAGCAGCTTGTCGACACAGCATTGGACGAACGGCGATGCGGGGTATCACCGCTGCTGGTACCCAGTGTGTCTGGCGCGCGACCTCAGGGAGGGCGTGTTGATTGGCAAGAACATCCTCGGCACGCGGGTCGTCGCCTATCGCGATCCGGCCGGCCGGCCCGTCGTGCAGAGCGCCTGGTGCCCGCATCTCGGGGCCGACCTGTCGGTCGGCCAGATCGTGGAGGGTCGCGTGCGCTGTCCCTATCACCACTGGTCTTTCGCCGCCGACGGCGCCTGTGCGCACATCCCGACAGGTGATAAAATCCCATCGGCTGCGCGCATCTTCACCTATCCGGCGGCCGAGGCCTGGGGCCTGGTCTGGGCGTTCAACGGCGAGACGCCGGATTGCTCGGTGCCGCGCATCCCGGACGCGGAAGACGACACGATCGCTTTTGAGGTGATCGAGCGCGAACCGCGGTCATTCGACGGTTGGATCGCCGTCTCCAACGGAGTCGATTTCCAGCACCTGCGCACCTTGCACGGCCTGCCCAATGCGGTCGTTCCCGATGAGATCGCCGTCGATGCCGACGGCATCGAGTTCGAGATCGGCAACGAGTCCTACAGTCAGCGTGGCCGCATCAGCGGCACCAACGTCTTTGCCCAGCATCTGCGGGTGGGCGGCAATGACATGTTCATGTTGTTCGGCGGCGCACCGATCGAGCCTGGCTCATCGAGCGGCGTGTCTGTTGTCGGCGTGCCGAAGGGTGAGGAAGAGCGTCTCCCCGGGGTGCGCGCCTTCGTCGACCGTCTGACCGGGGAGGATCTGCCGGTACTGAATAGCATGCGCTTCCGACGTGGCCTCCTGACCGCGTCCGATCGCCATCTCGCGCGCTACTTCAAGTATGTCGAGGACTTTCCGACGTTCCTGCCGCCTGCTTGAGCTCCCTGCTTCCGATGGACGGCTGATATTCTCACTGGCAGGTTATCATTTTGCCGAACTGAGGAATTGTGCGTTCACCATTCTTTAGACGACCGAGAGGCCCAGTCTCGGGAATTAGACGCGCGACCGCAGGGGAGCCGGTTCCGATCGCCACGACCGCTGACGAGCGTAAAGAATCTCTGCTGGGCAGGGGCTACTTCCCCAAAGAACTACCTCCACCCTTTCAAACACTTTCGCTCGCGACTAAATCAACGATCCTTAGTAATCGGTGGGCAGTCACGGTTTCGGGTTTAAGTCGGCAAGAGCAGGATAGCTTTCCAAGGCCATCACATTCAGTACTTTTCGACATGGCTCGAAAAGGCCACGCTCGACGCACCCTCTCGATTCCGAATCCTGTAAACCAGCTATGTCTGGTCGAAGAACTCTCAAATTATTGGACGGAGATCACAAGCCTCATTGGCAGCTCAGCGCTTTCCGTTACGAAATGCGATATTATGTTGGAAGGGCGAGCCGTTCCCTTACCTCCTTTGTCTGGTCTCGCTGACAAACGCGTAATTCTTTACGCAGCTTTAGGCGCCATACTTCAAACTGACATTCTCAGTTTTTATCATTCGAGCTACACGCACGCTATTCCTTGGGCGCTTCATGGAAAAACAGCGGCGAAGATCAACCGAAGTTCGAAAGACGCCAGATTTTTTGGCAACAAAATCGATATGCTTGTTAGGTCTTGCCAGGACGGCCAGACAATGGGGCTACCAATTGGCCCCGACACTTCGCGGATCATTTCGGAAATATTGTTGTGCGCCGTAGAGGCGAAAATTCCGGCCAGTGTCCGTGGGATGATCGTGCGCGGGTTCCGTTATATCGACGATTTCTTTCTCTGCTTCGATTCTTTAGCCGATGCCGAGGCGACACTCGCCGGGATCCGTGATGCTTGTCTTCATTTTGATCTACAGCTGAATGCTTCCAAAACGCGAACGATGTCGGCGTTGGCCTTTAATGAGGAAACTTGGCCTAACGAGGTTGCCGCTATTCGCATTGCTCAGTATGGCAAAGTGCAACGTCGATCTTTGATGAGATTCTTTTCCACGGTCATTCGTTTATCGAAGAATCTCCCTGACGAGAGCATCGCGACCTATGCGGTACGAATGACGACGAAGGCTATGATCGATGAAGAGAATTGGGATTTATATGAGGCCTTCCTGCTGCGTATGGCACGCGAGAACAGCAATTGTATCGATTCGGTTGTTAAGATTCTCTGCACCTATTCAGCAATTGGTTATTCAATCTCGCCTTCCGTAAAAGATTTCATCGAGCGAATCATTGTTGATCACGCTCCGTACAATCAACATTTCGAAGTTGCTTGGGCGCTGTGGCTTGCGCATAGCCTGCGCATCCGTCTTTCTGAAAAAGCCACCTCGCTAGTTGTGCGTATAGAAAACGATGTCTGCGCCATACTTGCTCTCCACTTGAGGAGCCAGCGGCTCCTCCTCGGACGAGGGCGGGTATCAGATTGGCTCGGTTCTGTGAGTTCTGACGATCTTCATGGGCCGCATTGGCTTTTGGTTTACGAAGCGGCTGCTCGCAAAGGATGGCGGATTGGCGGGGCTGCACAAGCTGTAGCGGCCAATCCTTTCTTCGCCGCCATGGCAAGCGAGGGCGTCTCGTTTTATAACACCCGAGCCCACAATCGACCGCTCAAACTTCCCGGTATTCAGTATCGACTACAGCGAGCACTAGCAGGGCAAAGGAGTGCGATTCTTCCCGGTGCCATCGAGGTCACGGCTGGAGATTTCCTGGGAGCAAGCGCCGACTACGAGGAACTCGGTGGCGATTACGATGAGGAAGAAGCAGATGACGATTTTTTCGGTGGGTCGGCTCCGGACGACGATGACGACGAAAGTCCCATCTGATTGTAGCTGCCGAGAGGGGCGTGGAGCGTGATGGGGACCGTTCCGGAACGAAATGTTCCGGATCTCATACACTAGGTGGCGAGTGTTCAATCGCCTGCTGTTCTCCCTAGGCGACCTTGGAGTGCGAGGCTAACATCCCGCCCCTCACAGCTAGGCTCGGCAAGTCCAGGAGGGATGACCATGCAGGAACGGCTTCAATTCTATATCGACGGAAAGTGGGTCGATCCCGTCACGCCCAAGAAGATCGACGTCATCAATCCGGCCAACGAGGAAGCCTTCGCGCGCATCTCGCTGGGATCGAAGGCCGATGTCGACAAGGCGGTCGCCGCCGCGCGCCGTGCTTTCGAAACCTTTTCGCGCACCACGCGCGAGGAGCGCCTTGCTCTGCTGGACAAGATCATCGCCGTCTACAAAGGCAAGTTCCAGGCGATCGCGGAGGCGATCAGCGAGGAGATGGGCGCGCCGCTGTGGCTCTCCAAGGCCGCGCAGGCAGCGACCGGCCTCGGTCACCTGACCGAGACGGTGAAGATCCTCAAGGACTTCCAGTTCGAGGAAACCCGCGGCAGCACGGCGATCGTCCGGGAGCCGGTGGGCGTGTGCGGCTTCATCACGCCGTGGAACTGGCCGATCAACCAGATCGTCTGCAAGGTGGCGCCGGCGCTCGCGGCGGGCTGCACGATCATCCTCAAGCCGTCCGAAGTGGCGCCGATGAACGCCATGCTGTTCGCCGACGTGCTGCACGAGGCGGGCGTGCCGCCGGGCGTGTTCAACCTGGTCAACGGCGATGGCCCGACGGTGGGCGAGGCGATGTCGTCCCATCCCGGCATCGACATGATGTCGTTCACCGGCTCGACCCGCGCCGGCATTGCGGTCGCCAAGGCCGCCGCCGATACGGTGAAGCGCGTGGCGCAGGAGCTGGGTGGCAAGTCGGCCAACATCGTGCTCGACGACGCCGATCTTGCGAAGTCCGTCTCCGCCGGCGTGTCGAGCATGATGCTGAACTCCGGCCAGTCCTGTAACGCGCCCTCACGCATGTTCGTGCCGCGCAGCCAGAACGATGCGGCCATCGCCATCGCCAAGGCCGCGGCCGAGAAGGTGAAGTGCATCGATCCCAAGACGGCCGACGCCGGCCCGGGCACGATCGGTCCGGTGGTGAGCGAGGTGCAGTTCAACAAGATCCAGGCGCTGATCCAGAAGGGCATCGACGAGGGCGCGACCCTGGTCGCGGGCGGCCCGGGCCGGCCGGAGAACATGAATCGCGGCTACTACGTGCGGCCGACGGTGTTCGCCAACGTGACCAACGACATGACGATCGCCCGTGAGGAGATCTTCGGGCCCGTTCTGACCATGCTTGCCTACGACACCGAGGAGGACGCGATCGCCCAGGCCAACGACACGGTCTATGGCCTGTCCGGTTATGTGCAGTCCGGCAATATCGACCGCGCCCGCAAGGTCGCCTCCCGCCTGCGTACCGGCAACGTGCATCTGAACGGCGCCGGGCCCGATTTCGGAGCGCCCTTCGGCGGCTACAAGCAGTCGGGCAACGGCCGCGAATGGGGCGAACTCGGCTTCGAGGAATTCCTCGAGACCAAGGCCGTGATGGGTTGGGTGCCCCGGCAGCCGAAGGCTGCTTAGGACTCATGCGGACCGCGGGCCTCCAGGCCCGCGGTCCCAACAGAAAAGCCGCCCGGAAGGGCGGCTTTTTTGATGGCGCTCCGGAAGAAGCGTCTTATTTGATCTTCGATTCCTTGAAGACGACGTGCTTGCGCGCGACCGGATCGTACTTCTTGAGTTCGAGCTTCTCGGTCTTGGTGCGCGGATTCTTCTTGGTGACGTAGTAGAAGCCGGTGTCGGCGCTGGACACCATTTTGATCAGGATCGAGGTCGGCTTGGCCATGGTCTGAATTCCTCTGGAAGGCGGGCAAATTAGTCACCCACCGGGCGCTGTCAACTGCCGAAAACGGCCATTTTCAGTGCGCCATCGCCTGGTCGATCGAGCCCGTGCTGGCGGCGTGGGCATAAAGGGCCGGGTCGCGCAGCAGATGGGTGGCGATATCGACGTCGCGCGCCGGCAGATCCTCGCCCGGCGGGCAGATCTTGCGCATGTCGGCCACTTCCTGCTGGCTGGGATCACGTTCGGCATGCCAGTGCTGGAGCAGGGTGCGGTTGCTGTCCACGGCCGAGGCGCTCAGCGCATCGACATTGGGGACCTTGGCACTGCAGACGTTCGGCATGATGCCGAGCTCGTTCCAGGTGTAGCCCGAAGGTGCCAGCAGGCGGGACCAGGTCAGGATCAGCTCGCCGTCATTGGGCATGCGCAGCACGGTCTGCACCGTGCCCTTGCCGTAGCTCGTCGTACCGACCACGGCGGCACGGCCGCGATCCTGGAGCGCGGCCGCCACGATCTCGGCGGCGGATGCGGAATTACCGTTGACCAGAACGACCATCGGCAGGGCGACGGTCTTGTTGCTGTCGCTGCGATAGACACGCTGGCTGTCGGGGTGGCGTCCCCTGGTCGAGAAGATCACGCCATCGCCGATGAACAGCTCGGCCACCGACTCGGCCTGATCGAGCAGGCCACCGCGGTTGCCGCGCATGTCGAGGATGATGCCCGCGAGATTGGGGCCGATGTCGCGGCGTGCCCTGTCGATCGCCTGGATCAGCGAGTCGGTTGTACCGGTATTGAAGCCGGTGAGGTGGATCAGCGCATAGTTGCCCTGGCGCTCGTAGGCCACGGTCGTGGGCACGATGCGGTCGCGCTTCAGCGGGATGGTGAGCTCCTGGCCATCCGATTCGCGGAACACGGTGAGCGAGACAGGCGCGCCGACCTTGCCGCGCAGCTTGTGCACGACGTCGCCCAGCGGATGGTCGATCATCGAATCACCGTCGATCGCCATGATCTGGTCGCCCGGCTTGACGCCGCCCTTGGCGGAGGGGGAGTTGTCCTGCACGGCGCGGATCATGATCTTCTTGTCTTCCAGCCGCTCGACGGTAATGCCGATGCCGCCGCCGCCGTCGCGCTGGAAGCGGTTGTCGCGTGCCTCATCGGGGTCGGCGTAGCGCGTGTTCTTGTCGAGCTGCTTGGTGGTCGCCACCATCGCGCCCTTGATCAGCGTCTGTTTATCGGTCTGCTGGATCACCGGCGAGGCGGCGGTCGAGGCGACGAACAGCTCGGCCAGCATGTTGCCCCAGGCGCGGCCGTCAGCAGGATCGGTCGGCTCGGGCCGCGTCAGTACGGCGACGCCGTCTTTCATCACCGTGAAGGAATTGTTGTCCGTGCTGAGCGACAGCGCCGGATCGGGGGCGGCGAAACCGTGATAGGTCTGGACGGCGATCTTGCGGAAGTCGGGATCGCTGACGGCACGGTCGCCGATGGCGCGGTAGGCCTGCAGCACCACACGCTCGACGCTGGCATCGGCCGCGGCCTGGCTCTGCGACGGCGGCGTCGAGGCCGTGGTCTCGCAGGAAGCGACCAGCGCGGCGGCAAAGAGGGTCACCGCGACGTGCGGCAGCCCCGGACGAAAAAAACGGATCAACGGCACCTAAACACCCTGGGATACGACAGTAGCACGAGCCATCGACGTGCAACCACGGTTGAACTCAGGACGAAACATCCAGGCCGCCGGAAGACGGCTTGGGGGCAGCGACACGGTGTACCCACAGTAAGGCAATCACCGTGCCCTTGATGCGGGGTAGCAGGAGCAAGGCCAGAACGACCGACAGTGGCAGCCAGATCATGGCATGTACCCACAGCGGCGGCTGGTCGTAGCGCTCCAATAGCAAAACCAGCGGAACAACAATATGGCCAATGATCAGAATCGCGAAATAGGCCGGTGCGTCGTCGGCACGATAGGGCTCCAGCGCCAACCCGCAGTTCGGGCAATGGCTGCGCATCTTCAGGTAGCTGCCGAACAGAGTGCCGTCGCCGCAACGCGGGCAACGGCCACGCCAGCCGCGCCGCAGGGCGGTCCAGAAATCCACACGAGCAGGAGAGGGGGCGGTCGAAATCGCCATTGCCCCAACATGCCGGTTCGGCTCAGCGCCGTCGTCGCGACCGTTTGTCCCGCGCTGGTCCTCTGTGCGCGACCGGTCGACGCGGGACTTTATGCATGGCTCCCCGACGCTGTGGCACCGGCTGCCGTTCGACCCGCTCGATCACGTCAACGATATCGAACAGAAGGCCACCCGTCGCAGCATCGGCCTCGAGCAGCTTGACCTCCAGCCGATCGCCCAGACCGTAGGTTTCCCCCGTCCGCTCGCCGATCAGGAGTTGGCGGCCTTCATCGTGACGGAAAAATTCCTGGCCCAGGCTGCGCACGGGGATGAGGCCGTCGGCGCCCGTGCCGTCGAGGGCGACGAACAGGCCGAAGCGCGTCACCGAGGTCACGCGGCCCTGGAAGGTCGCACCGACATGGGCCACCATATACGCTGCGACATAACGATCCATTGCGCCGCGCTCGGCCATCACCGCGCGCCGCTCGCACATGGAGAGGTGCTCGCCGAATTCCTCGAAGCGCTTCTTGTCCTCCTCCGGCAGGCCGCCTTCGCCGAGACCGAAGGCCGCGATCAGCGCGCGATGGACGATCAGGTCGGGATAGCGGCGGATGGGCGAGGTGAAGTGGGCGTAGCGGCCGAGCGCCAGGCCGAAATGGCCGAGATTGTTGGGGCTGTAGACCGCCTGGCTCTGGCTGCGCAGGATCGTTTCGTTGACCAGCCGGGCCACCGGCCGGCCCGCGACCTGATGCAGCACTCGGTTGAGATCGGCCGGCCGCAGGCGTTGGCCGGTCGGCACGGTGATGCCGAGCGTCCCCAGGAATTCGCGCAGCGATTCCAGCTTGGCCGCATCGGGCTGGTCATGCACGCGATAGAGGCAGGGGCTGTGGCGCTGTTCCAGCGCCTGCGCCGCCGCCACATTGGCCAGCACCATGAATTCCTCGATCAGCTTGTGGCTGTCGAGGCGCTCGCGCACGCCGATCTCCGCGATGCGGCCATCGTCGCCCAGCTTCACGAGCCGCTCGGGCAAGTCGAGATCGAGGGCGCCGCGCTTCTCCCGGGCCGCCAGCAGGACCTTGAAGGCGCCGTACAGCGGCTTGATGACGGGCTCCAGCAGGCCAGCCGTCTCCTCGTCGGGATGGCCGTCCATCGCGCGCTGGACACGATTGTAGGTGAGGCGCGCGGCCGATCGCATCATGGCGCGGTGGAAGCGGTACTTCTTGAGCTGGCCGTCGGCGTCGATCCACATCTCCGCCACGAGCACCGGACGATCCTCGCGCGGCACCAGGGAGCACCAGCCGTTGGAGAGCTGCTCGGGCAGCATGGGCACGACGCGATCGGGGAAGTAGACCGAGGTGCCCCGGCGATAGGCGGCGCGGTCGAGTGGCTTGTCATGCCGCACGTACCAGGCGACGTCGGCGATGGCGACCAGCAGGCGCCAGCCGCCGGGATGATCGCGGTCGGGCTCGGCGAAGACGGCGTCGTCGAAGTCGCGCGCATCCTCGCCGTCGATCGTGACCAGCGGCACCTTGCGCAGGTCGAGCCGCTCGCCGAGCGGCGCGGCGCGCGCATGCTCGGCTTCTTTCTGGGCGGCTTCCGGGAACTCGACCGGGATGTCGTTCGCGGCGATCGAGATCAGGCTCACGGTGCGCGGGTCGCTCATCGGCCCGATACGCTCGATCACCTTGGCGCGGCGCGAGAGCTCGCTGCCGGCTTCCTCGATCCACACGATGTCGCCGGGGAGCGCACCGTTCTTGTCGGCCGGACGCACGTCGAATTCGCGCCGCAGCTTGCGGTCGGTCGGTGTCACCACGCCGAGGCCGTTGCGGCCGGCCGGTTCCTCGTAGAGGCCGAGAATCTTCTTCGGTCCGCTGCCGAGTCGGCGGATGATGCGGGCCTGGTAGGCGTTCTTGCCGCGACGTTTCAGCGAGGCCAGCACGCGGTCGCCGACGGCGGGGGCCTGTCCGCCTCGCGCGCCGTGCGGATCGATCTCGATTCGTGGCGGCGGGCCGTCTTGTTCTTCGTCATGTCGTCGCGGCACGGCCAACAGGTGGCCGTCGCCGTCGACCCTGGTGATTTCCAGGATGGTGATATCAGTCAATGCTTTTGGATCCTTGAATGTCTTTGCGCGGTCGGCGGCGATCTCGCCGCTGTCGCGCAGGTCGCGCAGCAGAGCCTTGAGCTCGATGCGCTGGTCGCCCTTGATCCCGTAGGCCCGCGCGATCTCGCGTTTGCCCACCGGGGTGGCGCTCTCCTTGATGAATGCCAGCAGTTCGTCGCGCGTGGGGACCCGGCCCTTAGCCATCGGTCCCGGTGCGCGGCGGCGGTTCTTCCGTCTTGGCCTTCGCCTTCTTCTTCGGCGAGGCCTTCTTCTTGGCGGCGGTCTTCTTCGCGGGCTTCTCGCCCGCATCATTGGCCGCGGCGGGCGCGGCCTTCTTCTTCGCGGCCTTGGGTTTCTTGCCGCCGCCCTTGGCGGCGCGCTCGGCCAGCAGGGAAACGGCCTGGTCGACCGTCAGCTCCTCGGGCTTCAGGTCGCGCGGCACGGTGGCGTTGATGCCGCCATGCTTCACATATTGGCCGTAGCGGCCGTCATAGAGCTCGATCGGCGCTTCATCCGCGGGATGGTTGCCCACCACGCGGATCGGCTTCGCTGCGGCGCGGCCACGGCTTGCGCCCTTGGCTTCCGCCAGCAGCGCCATGGCGCGGTTCATGCCGATCTCCAGCACGCTCTCATCGGCCGGGATCGATTTGTACTTGGTGCCGTGCTTCACGTAGGGCCCGAAGCGGCCGACGCCGGCCAGCACGGGTTGCTGGTCCTCCGGGTGCGGTCCCAGCTCACGCGGCAGCGAGAGCAGCAGCAGCGCCTTCTCGAGCGTGACGTCGTCCGGCGTCATGCCCTTCAGGAGCGATTGCCGCTTGGGCTTCTCCTTGCCCTCGGGCTCGCCGAGCTGCACGTAGAGACCGTACGGCCCGTTGCGCAGGGTCACGACCTTGCCGGTCGCGGGATCGGTGCCGAGGATCTTCGGGCCGTCGAGATTGGCGCCGGAAACGGCGTCCGCGGCGGCATCGACGATGCCGAGCTTGCGGGTGAAACGGCACTCCGGATAGTTCGAGCAGCCGATGAAGGCACCGAACTTGCCGAGCTTCAAGCCCAGCCTGCCGTTGCTGCAGGAGGGGCAGTCGCGCGGGCTTTTGCCGCCATTGTCGTTGGCCGGGAAGAAGTGGGGACCGAGCTCCTCGTCGAGCTTGTCGAGCACTTCCTTGACGCGCAGATCCTTGGTCTCGCCGACAGCGGAGGAGAATGCCTTCCAGAAGTCGCGCAACACCTGGCGCCAGTCGACCTTGCCGTCGGAGATCTCGTCCAGCTCTTCCTCGAGATGGGCGGTGAAGTTGTACTCGACGTAGCGGGGGAAGTAGGTCTGCAGGAAAGCCGTCACGATGCGACCGCGGTCTTCGGGAATGAAGCGCTTGCGGTCGAGCTTCACATAGTTACGGCGCTGCAGGACTTCAATGATCGAAGCATAGGTCGAGGGCCGGCCGATGCCGAGCTCCTCGAGCTTCTTGACCAGGCTCGCCTCCGAATAGCGCGGCGGCGGCTCGGTGAAGTGCTGCTCCGGCACGACCTCACGGCGCTCCAGCCCCTCGCCCTCGGTGACGTCGGGCAGAATGGAATTGCCTTCCTCGTCGGTGCTGTCCTCGTCCTTGCCCTCGTCGTAGAGGGTGAGGAAGCCGTTGAACTTCACGACCGATCCGGTGGCGCGCAACTGCACGCTCTTGTCGCCGCTCGCGATATCGACCGTGACCTGGTCGAGCACGGCGGATTCCATCTGGCTGGCGACAGTGCGCTTCCAGATCAGCTCGTAGAGGGCGAGCTGGTCCTTATCCAGATACTGGGCCACGTCCTGCGGCAGGCGGAAGAGATCGGTCGGGCGGATCGCCTCGTGCGCCTCCTGGGCGTTCTTGGCCTTCGACGTATAGACGCGCGGCTGGCCCGGCAGATAGTTCTGCCCATAGCGCTCCTCGATCAGGCGGCGCGTCTGGCCGACCGCCTCGGGCGCGAGCTGCACGCCGTCGGTGCGCATGTAGGTGATCAGGCCGACCGTTTCGCCGCCGATATCGACGCCCTCATAGAGCCTCTGGGCGATGCGCATGGCGGTCGCGGCGCCGATACCGAGCTTGCGTGAGGCTTCCTGCTGCAGGGTCGAGGTGATGAAGGGCGGCGGCGGGTTGCGGCGGACCTGGCGGCGCTCGATGGAGGCCACGGAGAAGGCACGGCGCTCGATCTCGCGCACGGCCGATTCGGCCTGGTCCTTGGTCGCGAGGTCGAACTTGTCGAGCTTGCGGCCGTCGAGATGGGTGAGGCGTGCCCTGAGCGTCTGCTTCTTGGCCGTGCCGAAGATGGCGTCAACCGTCCAGTACTCGCGGCTCTTGAAGACCTCGATCTCGGCTTCGCGCTCGCAGATCAGGCGCAGCGCCACCGACTGCACGCGGCCGGCCGAGCGGCTGCCCGGCAGCTTGCGCCAAAGGACCGGGGAAAGGGTGAAGCCGACCAGGTAATCCAGCGCCCGGCGGGCGAGGTAGGCATCGATCAGCGGCTGGTCGAGATCGCGCGGATGGGCGACGGCGTCCAGCACCGACTGCTTGGTGATGGCATTGAAGGTGACGCGCTTCACGTCGACGCCCTGCAGCGCCTTCTTGCGCGCCAGGATGTCGAGCACGTGCCAGGAGATCGCCTCGCCTTCGCGATCCGGGTCGGTGGCCAGGTAGAGCTTGCCGCCCTTGGTCACCGCCTTGGCGATGGCGTCGACACGCTTCTGGGAGGAAGAGTCGACCTCCCAGTCCATGGCGAAATCCTCGTCCGGACGGACCGAGCCATCCTTGGGCGGCAGATCGCGGACGTGACCATAGGACGCCAGCACGGTGTAGCCGGGACCGAGATATTTGCCGATGGTCTTGGCCTTGGCAGGCGACTCGACGACCAACACATCCATCGTCGAAACAAGCTCCAGTAAAACTTTAGTTTCCGGAGCTAGATCACTGATTCACATCAGAGATACGCGGTTACCCCGGTGCCTTTCCAGGCGGCCTTCCAGCTCCAGGGCCAGAAGGACCTCCGCCACGGTGGCGGCGGACACTTGGCATCGACGTACCAGTTCGTCAACCGCAGTGGGGGTCGGACCCAGTGCCTGCAGGACCGTTTCAGTGGCTGTGTCGCTTGGGATTTGTCGTGATTTTGCAGCAGGTTGTGCGGCGGACTGCGGCATCCCGAACACACTTATAATATCGTTCGCATTACGGGTCAGAATGGCCCCTTCGCGTATAAGGTCATTGGATCCGGCATAGCGTGGGTCGGCGGGCGAGCCCGGAACGACGAAGACCTCGCGGCCCTGTTCGGCGGCGCGGTGGGCGGTGATCAGAGTGCCCGACCGGAGGGCGGCTTCGACCACCACGACGCCGGCCGAGATGCCGCTGACGATGCGGTTGCGGCGGGGGAAGGAGCGCGCGAGCGGCGGCATGCCCCAGGGCGATTCGGCGAGCAACAGCCCTTGCGCCGCGATCGCGGCCTGAAGGCCGGCATGCTGGGGCGGATAGATCTGATCGACCCCACCGGCCAGCACAGCGATGGTGCCGGACCCCAGGGCGGCCTCGTGGGCGGCGGCATCGATGCCGCGCGCAAGGCCGGAGACGATGGCGAAGCCAGCCGCCCCGAGATCGCGCGCCAATGCGGCCGCGAAGCGCTGCCCGGCGAGCGAGGCGTCGCGGGCACCGACGATGGCCAGGGACCGGCGGGCGAGGAGCGTTAGATCGCCGATCGCCGACAGGACGGGCGGCGCGTCGGGAAGGCTCGCCAGGGCCGCCGGATAGGCGGGATCGCCCAGGACGAGGAAGCGCCCGCCACGGGTGGCGAGCCTTTCCTCTTCCCGGGCGATCATCGCCTCGGAGACAGTGGCGACTTTCCGGCAGGTGTCGCGCGCCGAGCCGAAATGCTGCAGGGCTTCGTGGAAGCGAACTGGCCCGATGCGCGGGCTGCGTGCCAACCTCAACCGGGCGCGGCGCTCCGCCGGATCGAGCTCAAGCGAAAGGGGACCGTCGAACATGCGACCGATCCTATAGCGAGAATTAATTCACGTAAAACAACCTGAGATAGAAATCATCATCGGCCATGGCGGCGGCATGCGAGAGCGCCGAGGGTTCCAATGACGCCGAGGCCTGCACCCAGCGGTCCGAAGCCCTCGAAACCTACGGTGCTGAAGGCGATGCCGCCGAGCGCCGCGGCGCAGATCCAGCCGAGGCTGGCGAAGGCGCCATTGAAGCCGAGCACGGTGCCACGGATCTCCTCGGGCACGGCGGCGAGCGAAGCCATGAAGGACGGCCGGCCGAGCGCGTTCAGCAACACGTAGAGGAAGCCGAGCGCAACGCTCACCGTGAGACTTGGATGCCACATGAAAAGGACGAGGCAGGCCACACCCGAGAGGGCCAGCGTGACAGCGAAGGTGAGCAGGCGGTCACGCAGCCGGTCGGCAAGCTGTCCGCCCAGGATCGTGCCGGCGATATTGCCCAGGGCGAACAGCACGAGCGGGATGGCGAGCGCGGCCAGAGTGAGGTGATAAACCGTCAGCAGAAAGGTGGCGAAGTAGATCGCGGCGAGCCCGTAGCAGGTGCGTTCGGCGACACCGGTGAAGAGAAGACCAAGCACCCGGCCGGGCAACTTGCGCATGACGACCGGCCGGTTGCCGGCATGGGCCACGGTGCCGGACCCTCTTACGGTGGCAAGGAGGCCGAGGCAGGCGACGAAGGAGAGCGCCGCCGTGCAGTGCATCCAGCCGCGCCAGCCGATCATCGAGCCGATCCATGCCGCAAGCGGCACGCCGACCACGAGAGTGAGCGACTGGCCGCTCATCACCCAGCCCAGCGCGCGGCCGCGCTGGCCATCCTCGACGCGGGCCGAAACCTCGGCAAAGACCACGCCGGAATAGGTGCCCGAGCAGGTGCCCGCCAGGGCGGCGAAGAGGGCGACCCACAGGAAGCTGCCGGCAAAGGCTTGGGCGAGTGTCATCACCGAAAGGGAGAACAGCCCGCCGACCAGCAGCACGCGCCGGCCCAGCAGTTCCGACAGATAGCCGCCCAGTGCCGAGGCGACGCCCCAGGTGATGGAGGTCAGCGACACGATGTTGGCGATCAACGACACCTCGACCTCGAGATCGCGGGACATCTCGATCAGGAAAGGCGCGCGTGTCGTGCCGCTCGAGGTGGCCGCGAACGATCCCAGGCATGCCGCACCGATCAGGGCCCAGGGCAGCGCGCGGGAGGTGGCGGTGGTCGTCATGGACCCAAGATCATCGAGCCGTGCGAGGATGCGCTAACTGCGCTGACCGATCTTGGGTTCGGTGCCGCTCAGCAGGCGACCGATGTTCTGGTGATGACGGATCCAGACCAGCGGCACCAAGGCTGTGATTCCAAGCGCCACCGGCCGGATATCGAAGTACCAGGCCGAGGCCGCTCCAGCGACGATCCCCAGCAACGCCGCCAGCGATGAGTAACGGAAGAGGACCGCCACGATCAGCCAGGCCGCACAAGTGATCGCACCGACCGGCCAGGACAGTCCCCACATGACGCCGATCGTGGTCGCCACGCCCTTGCCGCCCTTGAAGCCGAGCCACACGGGGAACAGGTGGCCCAGCACCGCGCCCAGTGCCGCGGCGACGGCGGCGAACGGTCCGTAGATCGCGGCGATCATGACGGGCGCGAAGCCCTTCAGCGCGTCGAGCACCAGGACCGCGGCAGCGAGTTTCTTGTTGCCGGTGCGTAGCACGTTGGTCGCGCCGATATTGCCCGAGCCGATGGCCCGGATGTCGCCGAGGCCGGCAGCGCGTGTCAGCACCAGGCCGAAGGGGATCGAGCCCAGAAGGTAGCCCAGCGCCAGCGCGACGAGGACGGGAGCGAGAGTCCAGGCCATCGCGGCAAGCTAGGGCGACAGCATCCGGCAGTTGGTCGAATCGACGTAGGCCGTGGTCGGCGGCCCGACCAGATCGCTCGAGATCTGCTCACCCGGCGCCAGTCCCACAGGGCCGAGGTAAGCGTCGCCGACGGAGCGTCCACCGTTCAGGAAGCTGCATTGCACCTGGGCAGTGACCTCGTTCGGTGTGTTCGAGACGATGGCGACCGACACCCGCCAGTAGCCCGACGCGCCCGTGAGGTTGCTGGCGCGCAGCGTCACCAGGGGCATCGGCTGCGAGAAGGTCGGCAGCGGCCGAGGTCCGGTGCGCATCAGATTGGGCTGGGGCTTCGGCGTCACGACATCGGGCGGATGATAAGTCGCCGTGCGCGGATCGAAGGCGCGATCATTGTCGAGTGGCTGCGGGCTGGGGCCACTGCCCAAGGTGGCGGGGCCGCCACCCGGAACGTTGAGTGGCAGTGGCGCCAGCGGCTGGCCGGCATAATTATCGCCCGAAGCCTGGGTCGAGGGCGGCGGACCTGGCGGCGGCGGAGGCGGCATCTGGCGGTTCTGCGCGAGCGGCGTGGGTTGCGGCGCCGGCGCCTGAGTGTCTCCTACCTGCGTCTGCAGCTTGTCGTAACAGGCAAGTCGCTGCTGGGAATCGGTCATCTCCGTGCAGATCTGGATGTGCCGTGTCAGCGCATCGAGCAAGTCCTCGCGCGAGCCCGGGCGGTTCTGCGCCGAGGCCACGGTGGCGGCGCCAGTGAGCGCTACGCCAAGAAGAAGGGAGTGTCGAAGCATCGTCTCAGGCCTCGTTATGCATGAGGGGCGACCATAGCAGACGAGATGGCCGTTTCGAGGCGGTTAAAGCGCGACAGTCCGTACCCTAAGCAGCTGCAGCCGCCGGTGCGAAACTGTCGTGACAATAGATCGTGCGGCCGCCGACGATGGTCGCCATGACCAGACCCTGGACCGGCCGCTCGTCGAACGGTGAGTTTTTGGTCTTGCTCCAGAAATCGACGCGGTCGATCTTCCAGGCAAAATTCGAATCGAACAGCACGAGATCGGCGGGGGCGCCTTTGGCCAGCCGGCCACCCGGCAGGTTGAACAGGCGCGCCGGTGTGCTGGCCAGGCGCTGGAAGAGCTGCGGCAGAGTGAGCTCGCCCTTGTGCACCATCTCGAGCGACACGGGCAGCAAGGTCTCGAGTCCGATTCCACCCGGCTCGGCCTGGGCGAAGGGCACGCGCTTGCTGTCCTGATCCTGCGGGCGATGGTCGGAGACGATACTGTCGATCACGCCGCTCTTCAGTCCTTCGACGATCGCCATGCGATCCTTCTCCGCGCGCAGCGGCGGCACGAGCTTGCCGAAGGTACGGTAGTCGCCCACCGCGATATCGTTCAGCGCAAAATAGGGCGGGGCAGTATCGCAGGTGATCTTGAGTCCGCGCGCCTTGGCGGCGGCGATCACGGCGACCGACTCGGCTGTCGAGATCTTGGCGAGGTGCAGGCGACCGCCGGTCATCTCGACCAGACGGATGTCGCGCTCGACCATCATCACCTCGGCGAGCGGCGGATTGCCCGAGAGACCAAGGCGCGTGGCCATTTCGCCGCTCGACATGTGACCGCCCGACAAGGTCGGCTCCTGCGGCAGATGCACGATCAGCGCGTCGAAGGCCTTGGCGTAATAAAGCGCGCGGCGCAGCACTTGGGCGTTGCCCACGGCATGGTCGGCGTCGGTGAAGGCCAAGGCGCCGGCTTCGGCCAGCAGGCCCATCTCGGCCAGTTCCTTGCCCTCCAGCCCCACCGTGAGCGCGCCGTAGGCGTACATGTTGGTGAGCTTGATCTGGCGGGCGCGGCGGGCCACGAACTCGATCAGCGATGCGTCGTCGAAGGGCGGCTCGTTGTCGGGCAGCAGGACCATCGAAGTGATGCCGCCGACGGCCGCGGCGATGCCCGCGCTCTCCAGTGTCTCCTTGTGCTCCTCGCCGGGCTCGCCGGTGTGCACGCGTGTGTCGACCAGGCCGGGCGCGAGATAGAGGCCGCGGCAGTCGACCGACTGGATGCCGTAGGGTGCACCTGAAGCAAAAAGGTTGGGGCCGAAGTCGGCGATCTTGCCGTCGCTGATCAGGACCGCGCCGACATATTCCTGGTCCGCGGTCGGGTCGACGATGCGGGCGTTGATGTAGGCGGTCGATCCGAGATGCGGAGGCACGCCACGCAGGACGTTTCCGTTGGTCACGCCACGGCTCCCATGGCGTTGCGGCGGCCGCCGATCAGCGCGTCGAGACAAGCCATGCGCACGGCGACGCCCATCTCGACCTGCTCGTGGATGACCGAGCGGTCGAGATCGTCGGCCACTTCCGAATCGATCTCGACGCCGCGGTTCATCGGACCGGGATGCATCACCAGCGCATCGGGCTTTGCGACCTTCAGCTTCTCGTGGTCTAGGCCGTAGAAGCGGAAATATTCGCTGACCGAAGGCACGAACGAGCCCTGCATGCGTTCGGTCTGCAGCCGCAGCATCATCACGATGTCGACGTCCTTCAGGCCGGTGCGCATGTTGTAGTGGACCTCGACGCCCATGCGGTCGATGTCGGTCGGCATCAGGGTCGGTGGGCCGACCACGCGCACCCGAGCGCCCATGATCTGCAGCAGATGGATGTTCGAGCGCGCCACACGGCTGTGCATGATGTCGCCGCAGATCGCGACCAGCAGGCCTTGCAGGCTGCCGAGACGGCGGCGGATGGTCAGCGCGTCGAGCAGCGCCTGGGTCGGATGCTCATGCTGGCCGTCGCCGGCGTTGAGGACGGTGCAATTCACTTTCTGCGACAGGAGATTGACCGCGCCCGATTCGGCGTGTCGCACGACGATCGCGTCGGGTCGCATGGCGTTCAACGTCATCGCCGTGTCGAGCAGCGTCTCGCCTTTCTTCACCGACGATGTCGCAACATCCATGTTGATGACGTCGGCGCCCAGCCGCTTGGCCGCGACCTCGAAAGAAGTCCGGGTGCGAGTCGAATTCTCGAAGAACAGGTTGATCACGGTGCGGCCCGAGAGCAGGTCGCGCCGTTTGTCGATGGATCTGTTCTGATCGATGTAGCTTTCGGAAAGGTCGAGCAGGCCTGAAATGGTTTCAGGCGACAGACCTTCTATGCCGAGCAAGTGGGGCAACCTCGGCACGCCCGCGCGTTTCTTTGTCACTAAAGCGCTGCTTTAACCACGCGACTGTCGGCACTGCAAGACGGTCACGTGGATAACACGACTTCGGCGCAGAGACAGATCAGGGCGGGGCCCTTCGGCGCCAGAAAGTCGGCCCAGATGGCGTTGTGGTGGGCGATGATCTGCGACGCGGAAAGGTGCGGCCGGTCGGCCGTCGTGTGACCATCCGATGGCACGATCGTCGGCCAGCCGCGCGCGAGCGCCGTGCGCACCGTGGTGTCGACGCAGTAGTCCGTCGCACAGCCCGTGATGATCAGGCGATCGACGCCGTTTTCGCGCAGCACCTGCTCGAGCGTGGTGTCGAGGAAGGCGTCGCACGACGTCTTGTGCACGACCGTGTCGTCCGGCGTGATGTCGAGCGTGGCAAGCAGCCGCCAGCCGGGCGCGTCGGGATGATGCGGGTCGCCTGGCGGTCCGTCGTGCTGAACGAAGATGACGGCGCCACCCTCCGTGCGCACTGCACGCGCCAAGCGGTTCAGGCGGTCGACAAGGCCGGCGGCGTCGTGGCGCGGCTGGTCGGCGCCGAACGAGCCCTGCTGCATGTCGATCACGATGAGGGCATCGGTCATGGCCACCTCACGCGGTTGGGCGAGGTCCCGTATACCGCGCGCGCGGGCGGATCAAGCCGCCGTTCGCCGCCTGTTCGAGAGCGTGCGCAATCCAGCCGACAGTCCGGCCGAGCAGGAAGAGGGCGAGCGCCGATTCCTGCGGCAGGCCGAACGTCCGTTCGATGACAACGGTCGAGAAATCGATGTTGGGCGCGACGCGGGCCACGCGTTCGGCCGCCTGCACGACCTGTTCGGCGAAGGCGAGCTCGGGGGTAGCCGGGGCGACCTCGCGCAACATCTGGAGCAAGGTCGCCGCGCGCACGTCGCCGTCGGGATAGAGCGGGTGAGCGAAACCTGGCAAACGCCGACCGCCCTCGACGCGCCTGGCCAATTCGGCATCGAGATTGGCGATGTCCTTCAGCTCATCGAGCAGCGTCGCCACGTGCCGCGTGAGGCCGCCATGGCGGGGGCCGTTGATCGCCGCGAGGCCCGCCTGCACGGCGCCATACAGCGTGGCGCCCGTCGAGGCGACGACACGGGCGGCGAAGGCCGAGGTGTTGAACTCGTGGTCGGCCGACAGCACGAGCGCGGCGCGGATCACCGGTGCGCGATCGGCCGGCAGGTTCCAGGCGGCGGCGAGCTGCTGATGGATGGGCAGCGGCGACATCGGCTCGCGGGTCACCGCCGACGTCAGCAGGCGCAGGATGCGCACACCAGTCTCGATCATGGCGCCGCGATCCTCCACCCAGCTCGGGTGATCCCAGCGTGCAGCGGCCGGCAGGAGCAGGAGGCAGCGATCGACCGTTGCCAGGGTCGAAATCGCCGACCAGGCGCCGCGCAGCGCGGCCGACATCGGCGGCAGGTTGCCGGCATCGAACGGCCGGTCGTCGCAATCCCAGAGGAGGTGGGCGACCTGCTCCAGGGAGGAGCTGCGGGCCAGGCGCGTGGCGTCGTGGCCGCGATAATAAAGTCGGCCGCCGTCGATCAGGGTAAGCGAGGATTCGAGCACCGGTGTACCGAAGTCGAGCGCGTTGGCGGCGATCGATTCGGCCTTGCGACCGACATCGCGCCGGCGCTTCAGGCGCGCGACATCGTCGGCACGGTAACGCCGCTCGCGGCGGCCGTTCGTGCCTTCCGATCGCAGGAGCCCGCGGCTCACATAGGCATAAAGAGTGGCCGCCGACACGCCGAGCCGGCGGGCGGCTTCGGCCGAACTGATCCATTCCGAGTTCATTTCTTAATATTGATCAATTTGATCAATATTGACAATATATGCTTCCGGTTAGATTTCTCTCCGTGAACAACGGAGGGAATTTCGATGCTGCAGACTCGGGTGGATAGCGGCCTGGATGGCGTGATCGTGGCCGACACGGTCATGAGCGAGGTCGACGGCGAGGAGGGCCGGCTGGTCGTGCGCGGCCATGCCTTGCAGGAGCTGGTGGAGACACGCGGCTACGAGGGCGTCGCCTCGCTGCTGTGGGAAGGCTATGGCGAGGGCGGGGGCAACGAGACCCCCGTGCGCGACGGTCTGGCGGCGGCACGGGTGCGCGCCTTCGCTCTGGTGCCGCGACTGCTGACGGCGGCTGACGGCCTGACGCCGGTCGAGGGGCTGCGGGTCGGGCTCGGCATGCTGCCGGATTCCGATCCGATCCCGCACCACTATCTGGTCTGCGGCGCGCTGCCGGTGTTCCTCGCGGCACTGCTCAACGCGCGCAAGGGGCTGTCGGCGATCGCGCCCGATCCGTCGCTCACCACCGCGCAGGATCTCCTGCGCATGATCCGCGGCCAGCGCGCGGGCGAGGCTTTCGAGAAGGGCCTCGATATCTATCTCGCAACCGTCGCCGATCACGGCTTCAACGCCTCGACCTTCACCGCGCGCGTCGTCGCCTCGACCGATGCCGGTCTGATCTCGTCGGTGCTGGCGGGACTTTGCGCGCTCAAGGGTCCGAAGCATGGCGGCGCGCCCGGACCGGTGCTCGATATGTTGGACGAGATCGGCGAGGCCTCGCGTGCCGAGGCGTGGTTCGACGATGCCTTCGCGAAGAACGTGACGCTGATGGGCTTCGGCCACCGCATCTACAAGGTGCGCGACCCGCGGGCCGATGTGCTCAAGGCCGCAGTGGCCAGGCTGCCGATGACGGCCGGACGGCTGGCCTACGCGTCGGAAGTCGAGAAGGGCGCGATCGCGGCATTGCGCAAGCACAAGCCCGGCCGGCGGCTCGACACCAATGTGGAGTACTACACCGCTCTGCTGCTCGAGGCGCTCGACATTCCACGCGAGGCCTTCACCGCGCTGTTCGCCGTCGGCCGCGTTGCCGGCTGGTGCGCCCATGTCTTCGAGCAGGAGAAAGGCGGCCGCATCATCCGCCCGCAGTCGAACTATGTCGGTCCGCGGCCGAGCTGAACGCTAGAACCACATACGCCGGAAGATGCCGTCACGACGCAGCATGTCGTGACGGATGACGGCGCCGACGTGAAGGACGATCACGGCGATCAATGCGTAGGCCGACCAGTGATGCAAGGTGCGTAGCATCTTCGCGAGCAACGGATCGCGATCGACGAGATCTGGTAGCGGCAGGACGCCGAACCAGACGACGGAGTTACCGCCGGCCGAGCTCATCAGCCAGCCGCTGATCGGCATGACCAGAAGCAACACCAGCAGCATCGTATGACTCCACGGCGCGAGCCGGCGCTCCCACGGCCCCACGCTCGCGGGCAGGGCGGGCGCCTTCGCGCGCCACAGCCAGAGCAGCCGCAGCACGGTCAGCGCCAGCACGGTGACGCCGATCCCCTTGTGCCAGGCAATGCTTCCGCTCTTCAGCCCGCCGTTTGGCAAACCGACCATCCAGAGACCAAGACACAGGAGACCGATCACCAGCAGGGCGGTGAGCCAATGCAACAGCTTGGCGAGGAACGTGTAGCCGGCGCCTGCCACGATGGCCTCAGCGCCGGGCGGCGTCAGCCAACACGTTCCTGGGTGCGCTCGGCGAAGGTCTCGAAGAAACGCCGGCCGGCGCTGCGCTGGTTCTCGTAGATCGAGCCCTGGTGATCCGCCGGCGGTAGCGGCAAGCGGACCGGCGCGGAGACGATGCGTGGCTCGATGGTCGGTTCGCCCAAAACCATCTTGCTGTTGAAATCGTCGAAGTTGCCGAGGCCCATCAGCGGGAAGGCGTCCGCGGCGGTATATTCGTGCAGCAGCAGGCGACGCTGGCGGTTGGAATGGTTGAGCGCCGAACCATGGACCAGCCGCGCATGGTGGATGGTCATAGAGCCGGCCGGTCCCGTGAGTGGCACGGCCTTGCTGAAATCGAGATCGCAATCGGCCGGGTTCATCGCGCCGCAGAAGCGACCGTCGACGTGATGATCGTAGGTCGGTCCACGATGCGTGCCCGGCATCACCAGCAGCGGCCCGTTATCGAGCTCGCAATCGTCGAGATAAATGCCGGTCGCCAGCACGTCGTCGTTGGTGTGCGGATAGAAGGCCCAGTCCTGGTGCCACTCCACGGGGGAGCCATAGCCCGCCGACTTCATATTGAGCTTGCCGCCATAGAGCCGGATCGAGGGCCCTAACAGCTGCGCCACGATCGACGTGATCTTGGGATCACGAACCAGATCGTGAAAGAAGGCGAAGCGCTTGAAGATGGCGGGCTTCAGCCGCCGCACGCGGGGCAGGGAAGAGCTGTGGCTCGGCTCGAGATCGTAGAGATCGTCGTTGGCCGAGATGCCGCGCGCTTCGTTGACGATGCGATCGGTGGTGGCCCGAAGCTCAGCCAGTTGCTCGCCCTGGATGAGGCGCGGGATCACGAGGTAACCGTCGCGGTGATAGGTCTCTATCTGCACATCGGTCAGCATGACAAATCATAGCATGGGACGGCGGCATCGCCGATAATCAAACGATGGCGATTCGCGCCCTGTTTCCGACACTGATCTATCGCGCGCCCCTCGAGCCAACGGCCAAGAGCCGCTTTGCCGCGACCTTGGCCGACGAATGCGAGGCGCTGGCAGCCTCCGATGCGGTGGGCCGGCGCTGGTCGCAGCGCCATTATATGGGTGGCTATACCTCCTACGGCTCGCTCGACCGCCTGCACCTTGTGTCGAGCGTCTTCGATGGCTTGCGCAAGCGCATCGACCGCCACGTGAAAGCCTTCGTTGCTGCGCTGCAGTATGACCTGTCCGGCCGGCGGCTGGGCATGACCGACTGCTGGCTGAACGTCATGCCGGCGGGCGTCGTGCATTCCCTGCACCTGCATCCGACCTCCTTCATCAGCGGCACTTATTATATGGTGGTGCCCAAGGGTGCCGGCGCGTTGAAGTTCGAGGACCCCCGGCTCTCGCGTCTCATGGCTGCCCCGCCACGGAAAGCCGACGCGCCGGCTGCCATGCGCGCGTTCGTCAATGCGCCGGCGAAGTCGGGCGATCTGCTACTGTTCGAGAGCTGGTTGCGCCACGAGGTGCCGGCCGGGCGTTACAAGGGCGACAGGATCTCGATCAGTTTCAATTACGGTTGGTCGGCGAAATGAACCGCGTGTTTTTGCTTCTGGCTTTTCTGCTGCCTGGTGAGGCGCTGGCCGACTGCCCGCTCGATCTTGGCCATGGCACCGGCTGGGTCGTGTTCTCCGAACACTACATGATCGCCTTCCGGCCTGACCCGATGCACATCGAGACCAATGAGCCGGTCGCCCTGGTCCTGAATGTCTGCACCAAGGACGGCGAGGCGGCCGAGCTGGTCGGAGTGGCGGCCGATAATCTCGATGTGAAAGGTGCCGAGCAGCATCTCAAGATCGTACCCGGCACCGAAGGCCGCTATCGTGCCGAGGGACTGAACCTACCGACCATCGGTCATTGGGAGATCGACTTCGACGTGCGCTCGGGCGGCGAGAGCGAGCGGCTGACGCACGAGATCGTCGTCAAGTGAGCGCGCGCAGGCGGGCGAGGGCGCTTTCCAGGATCCAGGCGGCGGCGGCGGCATCGACCCGTTCGGCGCGCTTGGCGCGGGTCATGTCATAGTCGTCGATCATGCCGCGCGTGACGGCTGCCGTGCTGAGCCGCTCGTCCTGGAAGACGACGGGCAGGTCGGCAAGCGCCGGTGCGCCATGATTGGCGATGTTGGTGGCGAACTGGCGCACCGACTGGCAGCGCGGTCCCTCGGTTCCATCCATGTTGAGCGGCAGGCCGATCGCCAGCGCCTTCACCTCATGCTTTTTCGCAAGATCGGCGAGCGTGGCGAGATCGGCGGCGAGCTTGCCGCGCTTCAAGGTCACAAGGGGCGTGGCGAGCGTGCGCAGGACATCGGATGTGGCGATGCCGACCGTCTTGGTGCCGACGTCGAGCCCCATCAGTCGCCCGTCGCGCACCAGCAGCGACTTGAGCGCGGGGAAGTCGACGACCGGCATCAGCGCCTTGCCTCGAGCCAGGCCAGCACGTCGGTGGCGATGTCCTGCCAGCCAGGCTGGCCCAGCACCCAATGGCCCTGGCTGGGGTACCGCTTGAAGTCGCCGCCGACACGCCGTGCCGTGCGCTCGACGACGCCGGGCGGCACCAGCTTGTCGCGCTCGCCGCCGACGAGCAGCAGGGGCATCGCGATCTTGCCGGGCGCGAGGCGCGCGGCTTTGGCGCCATCCAGCCAGGGAAAGGCGATCTCGAGCAGGGCGCGGCCCGATTCGTGGACGAAGCTGTCGCAGAGCGGCGTCGCTTCGGCGGCGTTCATGGTGTTGAAGCTATAGGCCAGTGCCTCGCGCGTCGTCGGCCGGTGCGGTTTGCGCCACCAGCCCCAGTTCATCTGGATGCGCTGGAAGGCAAGTGCGTTCGACGGGCGCACGGCGAAGACGCTCGACGGCGGCGCGGGAGTCAATAGCACGCCCGCGCGCCCCAGACCGCGCGCGCAAAGAAGAAGAGCGATCAAGCCGCCCATCGAATGACCGATGATCACCGGCGACTCGGGCAAGCGGGCAATAGTTGCAGAGAGATCGTCGACGTAGTCGGTGAGGCTCGTCGTGCCGAGCGCTGCCGGCGGTTCGAGCGGCGGGGCGTCGTGGTGGCGCAACGCGGGCGCCTCGACGTGCCAGCCGCGGCCTTCGAGGAACTGCCGCCAATTCGCCCACACCGCGGGCGTTCCCCACATGCCGTGGATCAGGAGTGCCAGCCGCGCCATTCGTCATCGGTTATAAGCTGACAGGAAATGCAGGCAAGGTAAGTTGGCCTGCCGTGACCAACGTTTTGTTTTCCCTGCTCGCCATCGCCATGCTGTTGACGATCGTGAGCCTGCTGGTGCCGCTCGCCGAGCGGCTGCGTGTGCCGCATACGGTGCTGCTGGCCATATCGGGCCTCGCCCTCGGGTTCCTCGCGAACTGGGTTACGGTGTACGGCCCCGAGCTGGGGCCCGTACACGACATCTTCCGCGGCCTGTATCGGCTGGAGCTCGAGACCGATCTCTTTCTGCCGGTGTTCCTGCCGCCGCTTCTGTTCACGGCCGGCCTGACGATCGACGTGCGACGCCTGATGGACGAGGTTTCGGCGGTGCTGCTGCTGTCGGTCGTGGCGGTGCTGGTGTGCATCGCGGGCGTCGCGGCCGCTCTCCATCTCGTCACGGGCGTCGATCTGTTTCTTTGCCTGCTGCTGGGCGCGACCGTGTCGACCACCGACCCCGCGGCGGTGATCGGCATCTTCCGCGAGGTCGGCGCGCCCAAGCGACTCTCGATCCTCGCTGAGGGAGAATCGCTGTTCAACGACGCCGTCGCCATCGCGGCTTTCGGTTTCGTGATGAACATCCTCGTCATGCGCGCGAGCCCCGATCTGATCTCCCACGAGCTCCCGGGCATCTGGGGATTTGCCGCCCTCGCATTCCGCGAATTCGCGGGCGGCATCGTGTTCGGCTATCTGTTGGCGCGCGCCGCCATGTTCATCCTGCCGCGGCTCGGCGAATCGGCCGTTGCCATCGCCTCGGTGACGGTGAGTCTCGCCTATGCGAGCTACATCGTCGGGGAGAACTACCTGCACGTCTCCGGCGTAATCAGCGTCGTCATGGCGGCGCTCACCGTCGCCAACTACGGACCGACCAGCCTGCATCCGCGCATCTGGACCGCGCTGCGCCAGCTCTGGGAGCAGCTCGAATTCTGGAGCAACTGCCTGATCTTCGTGCTCGCCTCGATGGTCGCGGCGGGCGTGATCCCGCAGATCAGCTGGCTCTATATCGGCGGCCTTGCCGCCGTGGGCGTCGGCGCGTTCATCGCCCGCGCCGCCGTGGTGTTCGGCATGTTGCCGATCCTGGAAGCGGCGAAGCTCGTGCAGCCGGTCAACCGGCCGTACAAGATCATCCTTGTCTGGGGCGGGCTGCGCGGCGCGGTGACGATCGTGCTGGCGATGGTGGCCGCCGGCGATCAGCACCTGCCCGAGTCGAGCCGCGAGTTCGCCACGGTGCTGGCGACTCTCTTCGTGTTCTATACGCTCTTCATCAACGCCTCGACGCTCGGCCTCGTCATGCGCTTCCTCGGCCTCGACAAGCTGAGCCGCGTCGAGCTTGCGCTGCGCGATCGCGTGCTGGCGCTGTCGCGTGTCAACGTCGCCCTGCAGATGCAGGAGATCATGCGCACCCACAATGCCCAGGTCGAGGGACTGGACGTCGATCCGGCTTCGGCCGGCGGGCCGGCGATCGAGGCCGAGCCACCCGACCTCGCCCTCGACATGGACGAGCGCCTCAAGGTGGGCCTGCTGACGCTCTGCACGCAGGAGAAGGAATTCTATCTCGATCTCTTCGAACAACAGACGCTGTCGCGCCGTATGGCGGCAATGCTGTCGGCGCGTGCCGACCAATTGACCGACAGTGTGCGCGATCGCGGTGTCGCCGGTTACCAGGGCGTGGTGCACGACTTTGCCAATCCGAGCATCAACTTCCGCGTCGCTGTCTGGCTGCACAGGCACTTCAGCTACGAACGGGCCCTCACCGAGAGTCTGGCCGATCGGTTCGAGGAGTTGATGATCGCCCAGCAGGTGCTGGGAGAGCTCGCGAGTTTCAACACCAAATCCGTCGCCGATCTTCTGGGGGCTGACGCCGAACATCGGCTGGGAGAGCTCATCGCCGAGCGCGAGGAATTGATCACCAACGCCCTGCACGCGCTCACCCTGCAGTATCCGGGCTATGCCGAATCGATCCGCGATCGACAGTACGAGCGCGCCGCCATCCGCTTCGAATCGGCGGAATACTCGCGTCGCCTGCGCGAAGGCATCATCGGCCGCGAGGTCTATGCCGACCTGCGCCACCGGTTGAATGAGCGCCGCAGCGCCGCGGCACGTCGTCCACCGCTGCAGCTGAGTGTGGAACTGCGGGGGATGATGGCTCGCGTGCCCTTGCTGGCCGCGCTGGACACCGTCGTGCTGGCGGAAATCAGCAGGCGGCTCCGTCTTGTCGTCGCGATGCCCGGGGAAAAAATCATCGCCACGGGATCGCGCCCGGACGCGATCTATTTCATCGCCGGCGGCAACGTCACTGTGATGGCGGGAGGAAAGCCGATCGCGTTGCGCGAGGGCGACTTCTTCGGTGAGATCGGCCTGCTGGAATCGCGGCCTCGCAACGCCGACGTCGTTTCGGACGGCTATTCCCACCTGCTCGTGCTTTATCGGCGCGACTTCCACAGGCTCATGGAAAAGCACCCCGACATCCGCGCCGAAATCGAAGCGGTGGCCGCCCGCCGCGTGACCGAAAACAAATCGTGAGAGGCGTCATGGCTGATACCGATTTCGTGCTGACCGATGCGCCCGACGTGGAAAGCGTGACAACCATCTCCAGCGGCTTGCGGGCCTTCAACATAGAGACGACGGGCATCGACGATTATCGTCCGCTCGCAGTGCTGGCCAAGGATGGTACCGGCAAGACCTTGGGCGGGGTCCTGGGGCGGACCTCTCTCGGCATCCTGTTTCTCGACACCTTCTTCCTGCCGAAGTCCGCCCGGAAATCGGGGCTCGGCAGCAAGGTGCTGGCGATGGCGGAGGAAGAGGGCCGCCGCCGCGGCTGCAAGTCGGCCTTTCTCTACACGATCAGCTTCCAGGCGCCCGGCTTCTACAAAAAGCACGGCTGGCAGGCCTTCGGCGAGATCCCCTGCGACCCGCCCGGTACCCGCCGCGTCTTCATGACGAAGACCCTCTGATTTTCCTCCCCATTCAGATGGGGAGGTGCCCTCGTCCTACGAGGGCGGTGGAGTCATCTGCCGGCGGTTGCCTCTGACCCCTCCATCGGCGTAAGACGCCGCCACCTCCCCATATGAATGGGGAGGGCAGCAGGAGTCGTTTATGCCGCTCGACAAGGACACGGTGGCGCGCATTGCGCGGCTCGCCCGTCTGAAGGTGCCGGAGGAGGAGCTTGCCCCGCTCGCGGGCGAGCTGTCGGGGATTCTTGCCTGGATAGAGCAACTGAACGAAGTCGACACCAGGAATGTCGAGCCGATGTCGAGCGTCTCGGAAGTGACCCTGCCCATGCGCGAGGACAAGGTGACCGATGGCGGCATCGCCGAGAAGGTGCTGGCCAACGCGCCGGGCGGTGCGGTCTACATCGAGCCGACCGACAGACACGCCGGCGGCTTCTTCACCGTCCCGAAGGTCGTGGAGTAGGCCATGGCGGGTTTGACCGATCTGACCCTGGCCGAACTCAAGGCGGCGCTCACGAAGAAGGAAGCGAGCGCCGTCGAAGTCGCCGATGCGCACCTGAAGAAGCTCGACGAGCATCGCGCGCTCAACGCCTTCATCACCGAGACGCCGGAGAAGGCGCGCGAGATGGCGCAGGCCTCCGACGCGCGCCGCGCCAGGGGAGAGGCGGGCCTGCTCGAAGGCATCCCGCTCGCCATCAAGGACCTCTTCTGCACCGAGGGCGTGCAGACCACCGCCGCCTCGCAGATCCTCAAGGGCTTCATCCCGCCCTACGAGAGCACCGTGACTTCCAACCTCTGGAAGGCAGGCGCGGTCATGGTCGGCAAGACCAACCTCGACGAGTTCGCGATGGGCTCGTCGAACATGACCAGCCACTTCGGCGGCGTCGAGAATCCGTGGAAGCGCAAGGGCGACAACCGCAAGCTCGTGCCTGGCGGCTCCTCCGGCGGTTCGGCGGCGGCGGTTGCGGCCTACATGGTGCCGGGCAGCACCGGCACCGATACCGGCGGCTCGATCCGCCAGCCCGCGTCTTTCTGCGGCATCGTCGGCATGAAGCCGACCTACGGCCGCTGCTCGCGCTGGGGCGTCGTGGCGTTCGCCAGTTCGCTCGATCAGCCCGGTCCGTTTGCGCGCACCGTCGAGGATGCGGCGCTGATGCTGCAGGCCATGTCGGGCCACGATCCGAAGGACTCGACCTCGGCGCCGCTGCCTGTGCCGGACTTCGCCGCGGCGGCGCGCAATCCTGACATCAAGGATCTCCGGATCGGCATCCCGAAGGAGTACCGCGTCGACGGCACCTCGCCCGAGATCGTGGCGCTGTGGGACAAGGGCGTTGAGATGTTGAAGGCGGCGGGTGCCATGGCCGTCGAGGTCTCGCTGCCGCACACCAAGTACGCACTGCCGGCCTATTACATCGTGGCGCCGGCCGAATGCTCGTCGAACCTCGCACGCTATGACGGCGTGCGTTACGGCCTGCGTGTGCCGGGCAAGGACCTCACCGAGATGTACGAAGGCACGCGCGGCACGGGCTTCGGCAAGGAAGTGCGCCGACGCATCATGATCGGCACCTACGTGCTGTCGGCCGGCTACTACGACGCCTACTACAAGAAGGCCCAGCAGATCCGTGCGCTGATCGCGAAGGACTTCAAGGACGCCTTCCAGAAGTGCGACGTGCTGCTGACGCCGACCGCGCCGACGGCCGCCTTTGCCGCCGGCGAGAAGATGGACGATCCGGTGACCATGTATCTCAACGACATGTTCACCATCCCCGCCTCGATGGCGGGCCTGCCCGGCATCTCCGTGCCGGCCGGCCTCGACAAGGACGGCCTGCCGCTTGGCCTGCAGATCATCGGCCGAGCTTTCGACGAGGAGACGGTGCTGCGCGCGGCCGCCGCCTTGGAGAAGGCGGCGGGCTTTCAGGGACGCGCGGCGGGTTACTGAGCCGGCGCAGTCGCGACCTGTCGTCCCTGCGAACGCGCCAGCAGATAGAAGGCCGCGGCGTGTGTGATCATCAGCAGGGGCACGTAGAGGATCGGGATCCAGTAGGTGGAGCGTAGCTCTCCAGCCATCATCGGCAGGCCGAGCTGGACGGCGTGATAGTAGTCGATGAGGAGGTCGGCCACGCCGACGACGTTGAAGGCGACGACGAGTCCCCAGAACAGCGGCCGTATCCTGACCGTCATGAGGGCGAGCATGGCCAGAAGGCCGGTCGCCAGGTCACCGTAGGCGGCATCCATCGTGAAGCCCTCGGGCAACGATCCGATGACGCCTGGCAGGATGAAGACCAGTCCAAAGAAGCGGAAGCTGTGCAGGGTTGCGATGGCGCGGTGCGCCTGCATCGGCTCCATCTGCCTGAGCCTCGGCCAGATGTAGGTGCCGAAACACAGCAGCCAGGCGACGTAGCCCAGGACGAGATGAACGCGGAAGAGGGTTTCGGGCGACATGTGATCTCTCCTGTGAAGTCTTGGCCTAGGCCTGCCGAAGGAAGTCGATCATGGCGGCGTTGACGTCGGCGGGACGTTCCTGCTGGGTCCAGTGCCCGCAACCAGGCAGCATGACCGCCGGCCGGAGCTTGGGAACGAGCCTCGGCTGCTGGGCGATGAACGGCTGGAACGCGGCGACCAGGAAATCGTCCTTGCCGGCCAAATAGAGCGCCGGAACCGTGACCTGCGCCGCTCCCGCGAAGGGGGCCATCAGTTCCCAGCTGAGATCGATGTCGCGATACCAGGCCAACGGACCGCGGAAGCCGCTGCGGGTGAATTCGCCGGCATAGACGTCCACGTCCGCGACGGTGAGCCAGGGTGGCAGCGACGCGGGATCCTGGAACGGCAGACCGCTGCGAGGCACCATTCCGGCGGCAGCCACAGGGCCGGCAGCCACTGGTCGGATTCCGCCGCTGGACAGCGCGGAGAACATGGCTCGAAAGGTGAGGCGAGGATCGCGCGCCATCGCCGTCTCGGCCTCGGGAGTGGCGAGGTAGAGCTGGTAGAACATCGCCTCTTTGGTCTGCGGCATGACGCTTGTTGGCGGCGCCAAGCTGCCAAATCCACGGGGCCGGAAAGGCACGGCGAGCGCGATCACGCTCCGGAAGCGGTCGGGGCGCATCAAGGCTGCCGTCCAGGCGATCGTCGCGCCGACGTCATGACCGGCGATCACCGCATCCTTGGCACCGAGCGCGTCGAGCAGACCCACCATGTCGCCGACATGATGGATCACGGTGTATTTCTCGTCGCCCTCGGGGCGATCGCTGCGACCATAGCCGCGCAGATCGGGCGCGACGGCGTGGAAGCCGGCCGCTGCGAGCGCGCCGAGCTGATGCCGCCAGGAATACCAGCACTCGGGGAAGCCGTGGCAGAGGAGGACCAGCGGCCCCGACCCTTGCTCGGCGATGTGCAGCCGGATGCCATTCGCTTCGACTACGCGATGTGTCACCTCCGGCATCACTGGCGCCGGGTCGGCAAGGGCTGCGCGGGCCGCCAACGCACCCGCCGCCGTGACCAACGCTGCACCGAATAAGCCGCGCCTTGAAAGTTCGGTCATCGCCGCGCTCCGATTGAAGATCGAGGATCTCGCGGCAGAGATAGGCTCGCTTCCGCTATACGGCTATCCGCGATAATATTGATGGTCTATGAAGAAGAACTTCACAGTGCGGCAGGGTGCTCTCGACGGTGTCGAGACCTTCCTGGCCGTTGCCCGGCAGCGCAGCTTTCGTCGCGCCGCGGTGGCACTGGGCGTCACGCCTTCGGCCGTCAGCCAGGCGATACGCTCGCTCGAGACGCGGATCGGCGCGGCGCTTCTCGCCCGCACCACGCGCAGCGTCGGGTTGACCGAGGCCGGCCAGCGGTTCCTGGAACGAGCGGCGCCGGCATTCGACGAACTCGTTGCGGCGAGCGAGGTCGCGCGCGATCTCGGTCAACGTCCGTCCGGCCTGCTGCGCGTCACCGTTCCCCGGGCGGTCGTGCCGCTGATCCTCGGGCCGGTGATCGGTCCCTTCCTGGAGACCTATCCCGAGATCGAGCTGGAGATCGCGGCGAGCGCCGAGCTGGTCGATCTGGTGGCCGGCGGGTTCGATGCCGGCATTCGCATGGGCCAGTTCATCGCGCCCGACATGGTCGCCGTGCGATTGACGCCGCCCGTTCCGCTCGCTGTCGTCGGCAGTCCCGGCTATCTGGCGCGCCGCAAGCGGCCCAAGCGCATCGACGATCTGCGCGACCATGCCTGCCTGCGCATGCGCCGCTCGAACGGAGCGATCTCACCCTGGTCATTCATGGACGGCAACAAGGCCGTCGAAGCGATCGTCTCGGGGCCGCTCATCGCGCACGACTATCCCACGCTTCTGGAGGCGGCGATTGCGGGCGTCGGTCTCTTCCAGTTGCCCGGTCCGCTCGCGCGAGCGGCGATTGCCGATGGCCGCCTGCAGGCGGTCCTGACGTCTTTCGCCGTCACGACGCCGGGCATTTTTCTGTACTACCCGGGGAAACGTCAGGTTTCGCCCAAGCTACGCGCCTTCATCGAGCACGTCAGATATCGCGGCGTCGGGGAAGCGGCTCGGAAACCTACTTCGTCGCCAGGCCGACATTGAGCGCATTTCGCCCGGGGATTGGTGTGCACTCCAACCCCTTGCCACGGCAGGTTTCCGCTTTGTCGTTGTAGAAGATCATGATCATCGTCAGGGCCTTGAAGTGAACCCACTGGTCCAGCAGCTTCCTGTCGACCTTGGGCGCCATGCCTGAGACGTAGACATACAGTTCGCCGCCCCGTGTGCCGTCGGAGCTGCCCACTTCGCTTCCTATTCCGTGCATGCCGACTCTGGATTTGGCATTCGCCAGTGTCCGTTCCACGCCTCCGAGCCACATGAGGCTGCAGGCCGATGCGCAGGACTCCTGAATGACCGTCGACAGGCTGTGCGCGCGGATGTGCGAGCCGATGCAATAGCCGCTCGTGACATCGCCGCCGGGCGATCTTTCGAAGACGACGCTCTTGATGGCGTTCGTCTTCAGGAGACCGTCGAACGCATCGCAATCCTGGCTGACGACGGCGCCGCCCATGAAGAGGGTGTTGCCCTGAACCCTCATGTCCATGGCGCGTCCGCAGCAGGGAAAGGCCAGAAGGGCCAGCAACACGCAAAGAAGCGCTTCGGCGCTGCAGTTGCCCACCACGCGTCGATGCATGCCGCGGACTCCGAAGGGTGTCGTGCTAGGCCGGCCTCACGAAGGCCTGGCGGGCGAGCAGCTTCCAGTCGTTGCCCTGCTTCTGCCAGACCTGCAGGACGCCGAGCTTGGAGTCGGCCCACTTGCTGCCGTCGGCGGGTCCGCTGACGCCGAGCCAGTTGTGACGCACGATAGCATTGTTGCCGGCAAGGACCACCGTCTGGCTGGAGAGGTCGATCGATTTGTAGACCGTCCTCTTGCTGGCGATCACGTCGACGAATACGGCCTTGTCCTGCACCACGCCGCTGGAGTGGCCGTAGCTCAGCTGGTCGGCGACCAGCGATTCGAGCTTGGCCTTGTCGGCGGCCAGCATCGCCTTGGTGAGATTGGACACCGCATCGGCGACGGCGGCGTCGCCCGATTCGGCCGAAGCCGGTGACTGCGCGAGTACGGACGCCCCGGTCGCGAGCAATGCCGCGGCCGCAACATGACGGCGAGTGATGGTCATTGTTTCCTCCGATTGCCTCCCAACTATGCGGGATGACAACTGACGCTAGCATCTGTCGCAGGTATCGATCCATGGGCGGCTGCGTTAGTCTCTCTGCAACCTGGGAGAGCCCGATGCGCTGGAGATCGCTCGCAGTCCTTCTGCTTCTCGCCTTTGCGGTGACGGCTTGTGCCCATCAGCCGCCGCCGACGGGCGGCGCGCCGTTGCCAGGTTTTCTCCTGGGACTGGTGCACGGCTACATCTCGCTCTTCTCGCTGATCGCGAGCCTGTTCGTGCCGGTGCGCATCTACGAGTTCCCCAACGCCGGCTTCTTCTATGACGTCGGGTTCATCCTCGGTGTGTTCGCCTTCTACGGCAGCGGCCGGACGACGTACGTCTATACCTCATCGCGCTGGCGATGACGGCCAAGCGCGTCGTCATCTGCGGCGGTGGCGCGATCGGGACGGCGATTGCCTACTTTCTCGCCCGTCGTGGCGCACAGCCGGTCGTGATCGAGCGCAACGCCGTCGGTGGCGCGGCCTCCGGCAAGTCGGGCGGCTTCCTGGCGCTCGACTGGTGCCGCGGCACGGCACTCGACCGCCTGGCGCGACGCAGTTTCAAGCTGCATGCCGAGCTCAGCGAGGAGCTCGGCAATCCCTGGGGATACCGGCGGCTCGACACCTATGCGGGCTACGCGATGGAAGGCGCAGCCTCTCGGGGGAGAGCGGCCCGGTCGTGGCTCTCCGCGGGAGTCATGATCAGTGGCCAGATCGGTTCGCCGCAAACGACCGCACTGGTCGATCCGCACGCCTTCACCAGCGGCTTGATGCGTGCCGCCGAGACACACGGCGCGACGCTGCGCATGGGCACGGTCTCCGGTCTGCTCCGCGATTCGCGCGGCGCCACCTGCGGCGTCGAGCTCGAAGGCGGTGAGAGCGTCGAGGGCGATGCCGTCGTCATCGCCATGGGGCCGTGGTCGTTGCTGGCGACGCGTTGGCTGCCGCTGCCCGCGGTGTACGGCTTCAAGGGCCACAGCCTGATCTTCCGAACCGGCGAGGCTATTCCGGCGGAAGCGCTGTTCCTCGAATATCAGGAAGCCGATGGCGAAGTCCTGACGCCCGAGCTGATGCCGCGCATCGATGGCACGACGTGGATCTGTGCCATCTCCAGTGCCTCGCGCGTGCCGATCGATCCGCTGCACGTATCGGCAGACGAGGGCGCGCACGCCCGTCTCGAAGTGCTGTGCCGCAGGCTGTCACCGGCGCTGGAGACGGCGCCGATCGTGGCGAAGCAGGCCTGCTTCCGCCCCGTAACGGAAGACGGTCTGCCGCTGATCGGTCCGGTACCGGGAGTCGATGGCGCCTATGTCGCCACCGGCCACAGCGTCTGGGGCATCCTCAACGCGCCGGCGACGGGCGAGGCGATGGCGGAATTGATCCTCGATGGCGCGGCACAAACGGTCGATTTGGCCCCGTTTTCTTTGGCGCGTGGGTTGCGTGCACAGCGCGCCGATTTGCGCTAGGCTCCTCTCATGTCCGGAAGTGAGCCCATGGCGGACGTCGATCGCGTCACTCGCGACAGGCTATTAGCCAAGCTAGGCCAGTCACTTTTGGTTACGGTTAAAAACGAATTCTTTAACGGGCGTGACGACAAGGAGCCCGACTTTCCCTCATTCCGGGAGTGAACCATGGCTGAGTTCGATCTGGTCGTGCGCGGCGGCACCCTCGCCGATGGCACGGGTGCGGGCATGCGTGAAGCCGACATCGCAGTGAAGAACGGAAAAATTTCTTCTGTCGGCAAAATCTCCGGCCAGGGCGCCGAAGAGATCGATGCCAAGGGCCTGCTGGTCACGCCGGGCTTCGTCGACATCCACACACACTATGACGGCCAGGCGACCTGGGATTCGCGCCTGCAGCCCTCGAGCTGGCACGGCGTCACCACGGCGGTGATGGGCAATTGCGGCGTCGGCTTCGCGCCTGTGAAGATCGAGGACCGCCAGCGCCTGATCGAGCTGATGGAAGGTGTCGAGGACATTCCGGGCGCCGCGCTCGACGAGGGTCTCAACTGGTCGTGGGAGTCGTTCGGCCAGTATCTCGACGCGCTCGATGCCCGGCCGCGCGACATGGATCTCGGCGCACAGCTTCCGCACGGCGCATTGCGCGTGTTCGTGATGGGCGAACGCGCAGCCAAGCTCGAGGAAGCGACGCCGGACGAGGTGGCGCGGATGCGCCTGCTGACCGCAGACGCGATGAAGGCAGGAGCGCTCGGCTTCTCGACCTCGCGCACGCTCAATCATCGCACGGTGAAGGGCGATCCGACGCCGTCGCTGCGCGCCTCCGAAGCGGAACTGCTGGGCATCGCGCTCGGCATGAAGGATGCGGGCTCGGGCGTGATCGAGTTCATCTCGGACTTCAACACGCCCAATCCCGAGAGCGAGTTCGAGATGATCGACCGGCTGCTCTCCGCCTGCGGCCGGCCGTTCTCGGTGTCGCTGGCGCAGGCCCATAAGCGTCCCGAGGGCTGGCGCCGACTGCTCGGCCTGGTCGAGGGGCTGGCGAACAAGGGCCATGCCGCCAAGGCGCAGGTCGCGCCGCGGCCGATCGGCGTGCTGCAGGGCCTGCAGGCAAGCCGCATCCCGTTCTCCATGTGCGCCTCGTACAAGGCGATCGCGAACAAGAGCGTCGCCGAACGGCTGGCGATCATGCGCGATCCGTCGTTCCGCGCGAAGATCCTCGAGGAAGCGAATATGCCGCTGCGCTCCGACATGGCGGCGCGCCTCACGGACTACGATCGCATGTTCCCGCTGGGCGATCCGCCGAACTACGAGCCCGACGAGCAGAGCTCGCTTGGTGCCCGCGCGCGCCGCGAGGGCCGTGATCCGCGCGAAGTCGTCTACGACTACCTGATCGAGGGCGAGGGCAAGAACTTCATCTTCGCGCCCTTCGCCAACTTTGCCGCCTACAATCTCGATTGCTGCAGCGAGATGATGCAGAGCCCGCACACCCTAATCGGACTGGGCGACGGCGGCGCGCATGTCGGCCTGATCTCGGATGGCTCGTTCCCCACCACGCTGCTTTCGCACTGGGGCCGCGACCGCAAGACCGGCCGTCTCGACGTGTCGTGGCTGGTGAAGCGCCAGTCGCAGGACAATGCGAAGGCCGTCGGCCTGAACGATCGAGGCGTGATTGCGCCGGGCTACAAGGCCGACCTCAACGTCATCGATTTCGGCAAGCTGGGCGTCGAGGCGCCGGTGATGAAGTGGGACCTGCCAGCGGGCGGCAAGCGCCTGCTACAGCGGGCGAAGGGCTATCGCGCGACAGTCGTCTCGGGTGCTGTCACCTATCGTGACGGCGAGCCGACCGGCGCATTGCCGGGCAAGCTCGTGCGGGGGCCGCAGACGGCAGCCTAGAGACGCGCCGCGGAGCTCGGGGAAGCGATGCGAGAGGCGAGACGACCGCCGATGGACGGTGAGCCGAGCATGCGTGGTTCCCGGACATGAACGCGGTCGTCCTGATCGCGCTCCGGCGGCCGTACACCTTCGTCGTGATGGCGATCCTCATCCTGCTGTTCGGCACGATGGCGATCGTGCGGACGCCGACGGATATCTTCCCGTCCATCCGGATACCGGTCGTCGCCGCGATCTGGACCTACAATGGCCTGCTGCCGTCCGACATGTCGGGGCGGGTCATCTACTACTACGAGCGCGCGCTCACGACGACGGTCGGCAACATCGAGCACATCGAGAGCCAGTCGTACTACGGCAGCGGCGTGGTCAAGGTGTTCTTCCAGCCGGGCACCGACGTCGCGGCGGCCCAGGCCCAGGTCACGGCGTCCTCGCAGACGGTGCTCAAGCAGTTGCCGGCCGGGATCACGCCGCCCAACATCCTGGTGTTCGACGCGTCTTCGGTTCCGGTGCTCGACCTGCAGATCACCGCCACGGACATGACGCCGTCGGCAATCTTCGATCTCGCGCAGAACGTCATCCGTCCCTCGCTGGTGTCCGTGCCCGGCGTTGCGATCCCCGGGCCCTATGGCGGCATGCAGGAAGACATCGCCGTCGACCTGATCCAGTCGTCCCTCCTGGCGCATGGCATCAGTGCCATAGATGTGCAGAAGGCGCTGGCCAACCAGAAC
>Ga0153954_1000071_pt1 | contig 91465 bp, 75 predicted proteins | sample TSFL038MetaG_FD_102277 | JGI IMG/M metagenome (GOLD analysis project Ga0153954, IMG submission 102277) | Attine ant fungus gardens microbial communities from Florida, USA - TSFL038 MetaG | ecosystem: Host-associated > Fungi > Mycelium > Unclassified | place: USA: Florida, Wekiwa Springs State...
CCAGTGGGCCAAGGCTCGCGCCACTGGTGGACAAGCCACCAGTGCCACCCCAATACGCCCATTGACATCGACCTGGGGCCTTCCACTCTCTTGCTTTGGGTGTATGCCATCCGAACGGTACTTTCGCTAGCGATGCGCGCAGTATCCGTAGCCTCTCTTGAAGCTGCAGCGCCAAGAACGCGACGCAACTCCACAAGGGACCATCTAAGAAAAGGAGAAGGTCACAGGTCGGTGAATCCATCTCTGCGAATTCAGAAGGAGTCGATAAACGATCTCAACGGGTCGAGATCACTCCTTCGGCATCCATCGCATGGAAAATCAAAGCATTCGTAGCTCAGCAAACGTGGTCACGCATGGCGCCGGCGGAGAGACGACGCTTGTACAGAGCGAGCCCACATTATGGAAATTCATAGGTTTCCATTGCAGTAGTGTCACCAACCGGGGTGAAGTTCCCACAAATCTGCTTTTCAAGAAAATCTCTTGGTCTTAATCGCCTGTTTTAAGCTATGATTTGTTTTGTTGGAAATCAGCAATATTTTGCCGCTTTCGTAAACATCTGAAGTGCCACGGAGGATCATTTCCGCAGACAGGGGGCCAAGTCGCGAGTCTTGTTGACAACCTTGACAAGATCATTTTGGACAATGAGCGTAATCGCTCGGAATAACCATTCTTTCACGGCCTCTCCGGCATCGTCGCCAACGCCTTTGGTCAGGCCCCCACCTCCGGACACCTCTTCCTCTTCTTCAACCGACACCGCGACCGCGTCAAGATCCTCTACTGGGATCGCGGCGACGGCCTGGCCATCTGGTACAAACGGCTCGAACCCAGCTCCTTCCAGCCCCCCATTAGAGACAGCCCTTGCCATTCGGCCAGGTTGATCGAACCTCGCGTTCGATTTCAGTGTGATGATTGATCATCAGGAAAGTCATGCCCGACATAGCGCAACTCTTGTAGGGCAGGCCTTGGCAGGCTGAGGCCATTCGCTAACGTCTCGGCAGGCCAAGGCCTGCCCTACGGAAACGAATCCGCATACGTGATTCTGAGCAGAGAACGGACTTTCTTTTTCCGGCTCGCAATCGATGAAAATGGGACGGTTGTGGTGACGAACCTCGAGTCTCGAGCCCCTCTGTCTCCAGGCGAGGGCACCGCTCTTCCTCGCTCTTCAGTTCTCGGCGAGGCGATCCCTTTTTATAATGCTGACCGGATGATCGAGCCCTCGACGGATTGCGGAAACCTCGCGATGGCCCTGACGCTACGTTGGCAAGAACAGACCGAGTTGATCGTGGATGCCTCGGAGCTTGATCCTGGAGCGCTGGCGGGGTTCTCCGCGGCTGAGGTCGCGAAGAGAAAACTCCCCGTTGGGAACGGAGAGACCGAGGTCGGTGAGTTGTTCGCCCTCGAGGGCAATCTTGCAGATAGTCATCTCGTCCTTGAAGGAGACCTGCGAAAAGTCAGGCGGATCGGGCAGGGGATGGCTTCGGGTGTGCTCACGGTCCAAGGTGACGTGGGGACCGAGGCCGGTTCCGAGATGACCGGCGGTACGCTCACGATCCAAGGGAATGCGGGAGCCTGGGCGGGAGCGGAGATGCGCGGGGGATTCCTGAGGATTCAAGGCAATGCCGGTGATTTTGTCGGTGCGGCCTATCCGGGAAGTCGGCTGGGGATGAAGGATGGGGTCATCCTGGTCGCAGGCGATGTTGGCGAAGATGTCGGGCTGGTGATGCGCCGGGGCTTGATCGCCATCGGTGGACGAAGCGGGGGAGGATTGGGCCGAGGGATGATCGCCGGCTCGATCTTCGCGTTCGGGGCAGTCGGCAAGCGCCTCGGGGCGGGGATGAAGCGGGGGACTCTTGCCTTGTTCGGTGGAGGTGAGTCCCTGCACCAAGGACTACTTCCGACTTTTGCCCCGAGTGGCCGCTTGCGCCCTCCCTTCCTCAACCTTTATCTCCGGCGGTTGCAGGATTGGGGGGTTCCCGTGCCTCAGGCCACTTTCTCCGGCACGATCCAACGTTACAATGGAGACTTGGTCGAGGGAGGCCAAGGGGAAATCCTGGCGGGATCGTAATGCCGATGGGCGAGACGTTGATGAATCTGAATAAGCGGTCGCACCGGGTCGTCGAGAGCTTGCTGAAGCGTGCCGAGGAACGTCGAATCGCTGCGTACCCAATCGAGCGGGGCGGCCGACTCGTCGACTGCGGGATCGATGTCCGGGGGGGGTTGGCGGCCGGGATCGACCTCGCTCGCATCTGCCTTGCCGACCTGGCCGATGTCTCGATCCTCCCCGGCGAGGTGGCCGGCAAGGCTTGTCCGTATGTGCAAGTGGTGACCGACCATCCGGTGCGTGCCTGTCTGGCCAGCCAGTATGCCGGCTGGGCGATCAGCGAAGGGAAGTACTTCGCGATGGGATCGGGTCCCATGCGGGCGGCCCGAGGCGGCGAGCCGATCTTTGAGAAACTGGGCGAGCTTGAAACGACCGACTCCGTGGTCGGTGTCCTCGAGACCCGCAAGAAACCGACCCCCGAAGTGATCGCCATGATCGCCTCGGCCTGCCGAGTGGCCCCTTCGGCCATCACGCTGCTTGTCGCCCCCACAGCGAGCCTGGCGGGAGGCGTGCAGATCGTCGCGCGTTCGGTGGAGACCTCCCTTCACAAGCTCCACGAGCTCGGCTTTGACCTGGATCGGATTCAGTCGGCCCACGGCACGGCCCCGCTGCCGCCCGTCGCGGCGAACGACCTCGCCGCCATCGGTCGCACCAACGACGCGATCCTTTACGGTGCCCGGGTGGTTCTGTACGTCACCGGCGACGACGCCAGCCTCGAAGAGATCGGGGCCAAGGTTCCCTCGAACGCCTCGCATGACCATGGCGAACCCTTTGCCGCGATTTTCGCGCGATACAACAACAACTTCTATGACGTCGATCCTCACCTTTTCAGCCCCGCCGAGATCGTCTTCCAGAACCTCGAGACCGGACGCGTCCATGCCTTCGGCCAGCTCGCCCCCGAAGTCCTGGCACGCTCGTTTTTCGGCTGATCGTTGGCCTGGCCGGACCGGAGCCCTCCCCACGTGCGCTCGAGGCTGATCGCTCTGGTTTCCGGCTTCGGCTGGCATGTCGAAGATCTCCGGCGCGCCTCGCGAGTGGTCGATGTCCACCTTGAGGCACTCCCGTTTCCTCAGGTCGTCGGCATCGTGCGCAACGGGAACGCGCGGATCAAGGCCGGACGGATCGACCTGACGACCATCGACGGACTGCTCGTGCGCATGATGCCTCCGGGGACGCTCGAGCAGGTCGTCTTCCGCATGGACGCCCTCCATCGGCTCTCCGCGCAGGGGATCCCCGTCCTGAACCCACCTCGGGCGGTCGAGGTCGCCGTCGACAAATATCTGGCCCTGGCCCAACTCGAAGCGGCGGGACTTCCCGTTCCCGAGACCTGGGCGGGCGAGTCGGCCGAGGAGGCCCTGGCGGCGTTCCACGACCTGGGGCGTGACGTGGTGATCAAGCCGATCTTCGGCTCGGAAGGACGGGGTTTGGTCCGCGTCTCCGACTTCGAGCTGGCGCGTCGGGCCTTCTTCACGCTCGAGCGACTGGGCGCGGTGCTCTACCTCCAGAGGATTGTGCGCCATCCCGGTTACGACCTTCGCGCCTTCGTCCTCAACGGCCGCGTGCTGGGAGCGATCCGGCGACATGCTCCCGAAGGGGATTGGCGGACGAACATCGCCCTGGGTGGTCGCGCGGAGGCCTACCGGCTCGATGCCGAAACCGAAGAACTCGCACTGCGTGCCGCGAGGGCAGTGGGGGCTCCGCTCGCCGGAGTCGACCTGCTCCCCGACCTCGATCGAGGAAGACTTGTCGTCGTCGAAGTCAACGCCGTCCCCGGCTGGCGCGCGCTCGCCGAGGCAACGGGTGTGGACGTGGCCTCAGAAATTCTGGCTCATCTCAGGGATGCCCGGCGATGAAACCGAACGACCTCTCTCCCGGACAGATCGCCCAGATCGCATGCATCCTCGAAGTCTCGGCCTATAAGCCGGGCAACGTACATCCTGGGCACGCGTTTTCCGACGTCGACTTTCTCGACTTCCTCTTGAGCGCCACCGCCATTGCAAACCCGCTCGACCGGGCCCGCGAACAAGGGGTTGGCGCTTCGGTGCTGGAAGCTGTCGCAGCCACACGCCGAGTGGTCGCCTCGAACACGAATCTCGGGATGATCCTGCTCCTGGCCCCACTCGCCGCCGTGCCGCCCGACGAACCTCTGCGCGAGGGGGTCCACCGCGTCATCGCGGCGACAACCCAGGTCGATGCCTCCCTCGTGTATCAAGCCATCCGCCTGGCCCGGCCCGGCGGTTTGCAGACGGCGAGCGAGCAAGATGTGGCCGACGAACCCACGGTGACACTCCTCGAAGCCATGAGGCTGGCATCGGAGCGCGACCTCGTGGCGCGGCAGTATGCTCGCGATTATATTGATATCTTCGAGCTTGCCCTCCCCGCACTCCGGGCCGCGCAGGCTTCCGGATACGCGCTCGAGACGGCGATCACCCTGAGCTATCTGACGATCCTCGCGCACCATCCCGACAGCCTCATCGCTCGAAAGCGCGGAGCCCTCGAAGCCGCCCAGGCCTCGCAAAAAGCCGCCGAGGTCCTGGCCAATGGATGGCCCCAGAGCTCGGCCGGCCTCCGGCTTTTCCAGGAATTCGACCGTTGGCTCCAGGCCGAAGGACACGCGCGGAACCCAGGAACTACGGCCGATCTCGTCTCGGCCGCCTTGTTCGTGGCGCTCTCCGATGGGACAATTCCATTACCGAGAACGCAGGGTCCGTCATCTTGGTCTCGTGCGGCCATGGATGAAAACCGGCTTGATTAGCGCCCGACCAGAGCGCGATCACGCGGCCGGCAGCCGATTCCGCCCCAGATTCGCCATCCTCTCTAGGAGCCATGCGATCGTGTCCGCCTCGCGCTATAAAGTTCGTATCACCAAGGATTACCTGGTCTTCAGCTCCGGACACTTCATCACCTACCTGGGCGATCAGTGCGAGCGAATCCACGGCCACAACTACCGAACCGCCGTCGAAGTCGAGGATGACCTCGACGACAACTATTACGTCTTCGACTTCATCGCGCTCAAGGACCTCACCCGCGCGATCACCGACGAGCTCGACCACCGGATGCTCCTGCCCACTCAAAACAAGCTCATCCGCCTGGAAGAAGAGGGGGCCAACTGGAAAGTCACGTACGGCGATCGTTACTGGAGCTTTCCGCGCAACGAATGCGTTCTCCTGCCTATCGCCAACACGACCGCCGAACTGCTCGCCAACTATATCGCGGATCGTCTCTTCGACGCGTTCCAAGCGAAAGGCCTGAAACGGCCTCGCGTGCTGCGAGTCGAGGTCGAGGAGAGCTTCGGCCAGGCCGCCCAGGTCGAGCGGTGTCCTGAAAGTTGAGTGCGTGAGCATGTGAGGAAATTCGTACTCGTCCACCCCTGACGATCCTCAAAGCTGAAGAGAGCGCCCGCAAGCAACGTGTCATGTCTCCGCCCAGGAGGCCCTCCAATCGCCGGATCGAGTCCTCCCTCATCCGGCTCCCTTCGTCCCATGGCCGTCGCGGCCGATTTTACCTCCGCTTCCCCCTCCGGCTCCATCACCCTCGATCTCCGGGGTAAAACCGGCGGTGCGGGCCGGGTATCGCTTTTTTGCAACTTGATGTACATATCGTAAAAAAAGGGTATCCTCAAAGCATAGCGTCCCTAATAGTTTTATTTTTACTTCTTTCGGACCAACGTGCCTGTGGAAATCGAGGAAAACCCGCGGTATTCCGAGACCGTGTCACAATCCGTTGTGACCAACCGTCTCGGTGTCGAGATCTTATGAGACATTGCCTCGCGTGGGTCATGCCCCGACGAGCCACACACTTCCAAGTCATCGACTCAACACACCGCCCCGAGACAGGTCGGCTTCGGGACATCAAGCGTTGCCCTTTCTCATGGGAATTTCTCCCGGGATAAGGTGACAGCGACAGCCGGCCTTTCATCCCGAAAGCTGTTGAGTCCTTTCATCGTCTCCGCGACCAAATCGTGGACAACCCTCTTGCGGTTGCGGACCTGGCACCTCCCCGGACAGGAGAATAGGTCATGAAAAAGCAACACCTGATTTCATCAGCAACAGATACCGAAACCTACGTAGAAGCCCCTCGTTTAGGGGAAATCTGCGCCGAGTTAAGTGCAGAAATCAAAACATGGCCGAAACTCCGCGTCTGTCCGATTTGCGAGGCCCGCTCCCTTTCCCGATTGGCGACAATCCGGCACTTCCCCTATAGCCGCTGCCGAGCTTGTGGCTTCACGTTTGCGAATCCGCGTCCCCCCATAGAGCTATACGAGGTCTTTTATAACAGCCCTTATTACAGCAATTACCGAAGATTGGAGATGAACCGCATCAGGCGCGAGGGATATTTCAGCATCAGCATGTACAGAAACATGCGAGAGATGGCCTCCTGGCTCGGAGACGACCAATCGGTCTCGATCCTCGACTGCGGCTGTGGCACCGGAACGTTCCTGGCGCTTTTGCGCGACAAGTTCGGCTTCGCTAACGTCACAGGTTGCGAACTAAGCCGGACATGCGTTGAGTTTGCTCGCCGACATTACGGACTCACAGTCACCCTCTCCCTCGACGAACTGAGCCCCGACTCCTGCTATGATCTTGTGATTCTCACAGAAGTGATTGAGCATCATCCCAATCCTGCATCCTTCCTTGGCGAGCTGAGCGCCCGCCTCCGACCAGGTGGTCACATCTTGGTCACGACGCCGGCCGTGGATAACCTGGCGGGTCGCTATCTCGCCTCCCAATGCATGCACTACACGGCGCCAAGCCATATCAGTCTTTTCACCACGAAAGCGCTGATCCATCTTCTCTCACGAATCGGATTTGGAATCGAGCGCCTGGAAATCGATGAGTTCTTTCCGACGCTGGATCGAATGGCGATGGGTCTCCTCTATGATCTGGATTTTGTCGGACCACGACATGATCATGACCAGATCGACATCGCGTATATTCCCAACGCCCTCGGCCGTCTCCTCGGGCGTGAGTCCAAGCGGGTCTGGTCAGTAGGCCCCATTCGCAAAAGATTACAGCGTGCCGATCGGATTCTCGCGCGCCATTTCTGGCGTCGACTGCGGGCCTTACCCAGGACCGATCATTTGTACGTTCTGGCCCGAAAGAGTGGTTAAGGCCACGGCGAACGAGCGAGGTATTCCCCGAGTTGTCACGGGCCAGGCCTGGGAGGATCTTGCCGAACGCTTTCGCGATTTCCGTCCGCGAGGGGGCCTCAACGATTCTCATCGAACCGCGTGAGAGGACTTGAGGCTCCTTCCTGGGGAACAGACAGTTCGGCGAGTTCCCGAGGCCCAATTCGGCCGTCGTGGAGTGTCGAACCCAAGAGTACGGCCGAAGCTCCCGCGCGTTCCAGTTCCAGAACATCGAGGGTTCCCGAAATCCCTCCTCCCACTGCCAGCGCCAGTCCGGGATGGCGCTGCACCAATCCTTGAAGTAACGGCGTCGTACCTGTTCCTCGCCCGGTCCCCACGCGGGCAAGATCCAGGAGCAAGAGCCGGCGCAGCCCCAGTTGGACCGCGAGGGCCGCGATCTTCGCCGGTTCGGTCGAGGGCCAGTCGGCCCGCTCGGGCACCAGCGACAGGCCCTCACGAAGGTCGAGGCTGAGAACGATTCGCTCGGGATCGACCCGAGTCAGGATCTTCGCGAGTTCCTCGGGTCCTGAGATCGATTCGAGGCCGACGACGACCGTGGAGACTCCCACCTCGACGAGCGTTGGGATGGATGCAGCGTCTCGGATTCCGGCATCGACCCAAAGGGAGAGTCCCAACCTTTGCAAAGCTCGGTAAAGGTCAAGAGCAGGGGGACTTCCCCCGATCGCATCGAGGTCGGCGAGGTAGAGGTTAGGGAGCCTGAGGACGTCGCAATAAGCGCGAGCCATGCCGACGGGATCGGATTCGGGGTGCAATCGACTTCGCAGCGGTCGATAATCTTCACGGCGACCGCCCACCGCGTGGACTGCGGTGCCGGCCTTCACGTCGAGCACGGGGATGATCTGCAAAGGCATGGTCACAATGACTCCGAAGGGAATGAAAACCGTCCTCGTGCACGAATGGGTCACCGGCGGCGGACTCGCGGGAGAATCGCTCCCCGCCTCATGGGCGGCCGAGGGCCGAGCCATGCGACGCGCGATCGCTCGTGACTTTGCCAGCGTCCCCGGCATCCAGGTCGTGATGACATTGGATGCCGGATTACTCGAGGAACCGGGTCCTTGGACGACGGTACTCGTCGGCCCCGGCGAGGAGCGAGAGCGGCTCGGGCAACTGGCAGTACCGTCCGATTTTATCGTCGTGATCGCTCCCGAGAGCCGAGGAATCCTCGCCGAACGTGCGGAATGGCTCGCGAAACTCGGGGCACAATCTCTGGGCTCAACCTCAGAAGCGATCGCTCTTACCGGGGATAAGCTCCGGCTGAGCGCCTTTTTCTCCCAACATCAAGTCCGCACACCGCGTACCCAAAGAGTGGTTTCGTCCCAGGGACTGCCGGAAGATTTCCCGTATCCGGCCGTGTTGAAGCCGATCGATGGAGCGGGATCGATCGATACCTTCCTGGTCCCCAACTCTTCGTTCATGCTTCAGGAAATGCTTACGCAACCGGAAGCCTTGCTGCAACCATTCATCACCGGTCTTCTTATGAGCGCGAGCTTTCTCGTAGGTTCCGGAAGATCAATGCTCGTGGGTGTCGGGCAGCAGAACGTCATGGTTCGCGAAGGCCGATTTTCCTATGAAGGCGGGATGATCCCGGCCAACCAAAGCCACATCGACGAATCGGTCACCGCTGCTGTAGAGTCGGTCCCGGGTTTGGCCGGGTTCATCGGCGTCGATTACATTTGGGACGAATTGCGAGCACAGGCCACGATCTTGGAAGTGAACCCGCGACCAACAACCTCTTACGTGGGGCTCGCCCGAATCCTGCCTCCCGGACGATTGGCCCAGGCGTGGATCGACATCGTGCTGGGCAAGCCCAGCCCGGCATCGGTAGACCTCGCGCAGTTCGTCCATTCACATCATCCCTTATATTTCCGGGCGGATGGAACGATCGCCCACGAAAAAGGAGGAGTCAAACCGTGACGCCAGGGGACACAGCATGGATTGCCCTCGATATCGGCGGAGCCAACATCAAGGCCGCACACGCGTCAGGCGTGGCAAGGACACTTCCCTTTGAGGTCTGGAAGCGTCCCGACGAGCTGGGCTCAGCCCTCGCCCACTTCGCGGCCACGTTTCCACCGGCGGATCGAGTAGCCCTGACGATGACCGCCGAGCTTTGCGATTGTTACGCCACCAAGAAGGTCGGAGTGCTCGCCGTCCTGGACGCTACGGTATCGGCGTTCCCAGAACGATCGATCAAGGTCTGGGGGACCGACGGCGCTTTTCATAGCCTCGCCGCAGTGCGACAGAATCCAGTGATCGCCGCGGCGGCCAACTGGGTTGCCCTGGCTACGGTCGCCGCGAGGCTGGTGCCCCAAGGCTCCGGAATCCTCATTGACGTGGGGAGCACCACGACCGATCTGATCCCCCTGCGCGACGGCCTCTCGGCCGCCAGAGGACGGACCGACACCGCCCGGTTGCAAACCGGCGAACTGGTGTATGCGGGAATCCGGCGAACGCCCCTCTGCGCTCTGGCCACGGAACTCCCCCATCGCGGCAAACCCACGGGCCTGGCGGCCGAGATCTTCGCGACCACGCAGGATGTTTATTTGAGCCTGGGCTCGATTCCTCCCGACCCGAGCAATGTTTCCACGGCCGACGGTCACCCGGCGACGGTCGAGGCCGCTCGCAACCGCCTGGCGCGGATGGTTGGGGCGGACAGCGACGACTTTTCGCAAGCGGACGCCTGGGCACTCGCCACCGCGGCCAACGAATGCCTCCTGGATCGACTGCATACTGCGGCTCATCGGGCCTGCAACGCCACGGTGGGACGCCCCCAAACCGCGGTCGTCGCCGGCTCAGGCGAGTTCCTGGCCAGAAACCTCGCCCCTCGCCTCATCGGTCCGGAAGGCACCATTCTCGGGCTTGAAGAGGCGTGGGGGACGATCGCTTCGGTTGCCGGTTGTGCCCACGCTCTACTTCAGCTTGCGCGCGAACGACTTGACCAACACCCGGAGAGCGGTGCCGCATGATCGGTCCCGTGGTCATCAAAGTCGGCGGCAGTCTCCTCAATTGGCCCGGGCTCCCCGAACGACTCTCTTCGTTTCTCGCTTCGCTTCCGAACCCGAGGCGCGTTTTGATCACGGGAGGAGGGAGAGCGACCGACGCCGTTCGCGAACTTGACCATGCGCATCGTCTTGGTGATGAGATTGCGCATCGACTCGCCCTGCGCTCACTCGACCTAACCGCCCACCTGCTTGTCGCGATCCAACCTCGCTCGCGCGTGGTCGAATCCTGGGATCACCTCACTGATTGCTGGGATGATGGCTTGCTACCAATCCTGGCTCCTCGGCGTTTTCTCGAAGAGGTCGATTCCCAGCACAGCGCACCCCTTCCGGCCTCCTGGGACGTCACCTCGGACTCGATCGCGGCCCGGCTGGCCATATTCCTCAAAGCATCGGAGCTGGTCCTGCTCAAGAGTGCCTCGCTACCGTCCGGTAGCGATCGTCACGCGGCGGCTCGGCTTGGATTCGTCGATCCGGTCTTCCCGAACGAGATTGGCCGACTCCCTCGCGTTTCCTACGTCAATTTGCGTGATCCCCACGCGGTTTCCACATCCTTTTAGACCCGCATACGCGAATCAGACGGGGCGACACCTTGACGCATCGAAGCGGGGGGGCGAAAATTCCGGTCGTTCCTGGACGTGCGACTCCAACTCGAAACTGTAAATATGCCTCAACCTCAACTCGTCCCGTTAGATCATCCCGAGGTCGGCCCACGGCCGATTTCACCGCGTCTTCGTTCCCAGCTTGTCTACTTTATGAGTTCCCCGGGCGATCCCGGCGTCCCTGCCTTGGGTGAGAATGAATACTGGTTCGCCGAGGCCGAAGTGGCGAAGTGGCTCGAAGATGGAGTGATCTATCTCGTCTCCCCCCTCGACACCGCCAACATGACCGAGGTCGAGATTAGCGAGGAACAAGAGACATTTCTGAGCTGGCTCCAGGAAGGGCGCGTTCAACACGTCCGGGTCGTCGAGTAGCGAGGCGAGGTCGTTGACCCCAGGAGAGAGATCCGTCGATGTTCAGTTCCAAGATCGAACGCGTGATCGACGCGGTGGACCGGCTCCGAGAACAGGTCGACGACCACTACCAGATTCCTCGCGATGAGGCGGCCATCCTCGCGCAAATCGTCCGGATGGGACGTTGCGTCTCCATCTGCGAGATTGGAACAAGCTACGGGTTCTCGACCCTCCACCTGGCCACGGCAACCCGCGAACACGGCGGCCATGTCCACTCGCTGGACATGAACCCCAAAAAGTTCGCCGCCGCGACCCGACACCTCACCGAGGCGGGGCTTACCGACGTCGTTTCTCTCTACCAGGGGGATGCCCGTGAGCTTCTGAGGTCGTTGTCGCCCCCCACTCCCTTCGATTTCGCCTTCATCGACGCTGACAAGAGCCAATCCTTCGAGTACCTTGATCTGCTCCTCCCGAAGCTGGCCCCGTCTTATATCATCGTCACCGACAATACGACGACCCACGCCCAGGAGCTGGCCTCGTTCGTCACCCGCCTCCGCGAACTGCCCGGCGTCACCAGTTGCCAAGTCCCGATCGGCAACGGCTTTGAGCTCACCGTGCGCCGGAGTTGAGAATCCTCCCGGGAACGATTGCTAGAGCAAGTACCGTTCGGTTGGCATACACCCAAAGCAAGAGAGTGGAAAGTCCCAGGTCCATGTAAATAGGCGTATTGGGGTGGCACTACCAGCGGCGCAGGCCTCGGCTCACTGGTGAACAAGCCACCAGTGCCACCCCATACGGCCATCTACATGGCATCGGTTGATGGTGCGTCCCACACAGAAATCCCAGGGATTTCACTCAGATCTTCCGGGATTTTGTAGGCGATCCAAGCGATAACCGCTCTCGATGTTGAGAACGACCCTGGGACCTTGCGTGGGCCGGGTTCCCGGGGCGTCGCTCCTCTGCGGCCACCCTTTGTCTTTGATCTCCAAAGTGAATCTGCGTACAAAAATGTCAATCGGTGTATCAACGCACACGAATTGATCATGATGCGAGAATTGGCTTGATGATCTCGCCGTGGACGTCGGTGAGCCGCATGTCGCGGCCGCCGAAGCGCACGGTCAATTTCCTATGGTCCATACCCAAGAGGTGGAGCATCGTGGCGTGGAGGTCGTAGATCTCGACCTTGTCCTCGACGGCGTGATATCCATAGTCATCGGTTGCGCCGTGGATGGTTCCCCCTTTGATGCCGCCCCCGGCCAGCCAGATGGTGAAACCGTAGGGGTTGTGGTCGCGGCCGTCGGTCCCTTGCGCCATCGGCGTTCGTCCGAACTCACCGGCCCAGATGACCAGGGTGGAGTCGAGCAGACCGCGGGCCTTCAGATCCTTGAGCAAACCGGCGATCGGCTTGTCCACGGCGCGGGCGTTGTTTTCATGGCCGTTCTTGAGGTCGGAGTGCTGGTCCCAGCGGTCTCCCCCCACCTGGGGGCAGAGTAACTCGATGAAACGCACACCCCGCTCGACGAGTCGGCGCGCCAGCAGACATTGTCGAGCATAGATCTGCGTCGGCACATAGGGATCATCGAACCCATAAAGGGCCTTCGTTGCATCGGACTCCCCGTGCAGGCTCAGGAGTTCGGGCACGGCCGACTGCATCCGGAAGGCGAGCTCGTAGTTGGCAATGGACGACTCGAGGCTGTCGAGGTTTCCCATCCGCCCGAGCACCCCTTGGTCGAGGGTACGCATCAAGGCAAGCTTGCGACGCTGGAGTTCGGGGGTCGAGTCAGGGGGCTTGATATTCGCCACCGCTTCTCCGGAGGCCCGGAAAATCGATCCCTGGTAACTCGCGGGCAAGAAGCCGCTGTTGAAGCAGTCGAGCCCTCCCGGAGGAATCAGGCCGCCGTTGAGGACCACGAAGCCGGGCAGGTCCTGACATTCACTCCCCAGGCCGTAGGTCGTCCAGGCGCCATGGCTCGGCCGACCCTGGAGGCCACTCCCCGTGTGCATGAAGTAATTGGCGGCGGTGTGTTCCGAGAAATTCGAGACCATCGAGCGCACGATCGCCAGGTCGTCGATGCATTCGGAGACATGCCGGAACAGGTCGCTGACCGGATTGCCGCTTTCCCCGCAGCGCCGGAATGGCCAGGGGCACTTGAGCACGTTACCGACGTTGTTGAATTGGGTCGGATGGGTCTTCACCTTGATCGGCTGACCGTGCTCGCGGTCGAGCCGAGGCTTGGGGTCGAAAGTGTCCATCTGCGACGGCCCGCCGTCCATGAACAGAAAGATCACGTTCTTGGCCTTGGGCGCATAGTGCGGAGCGCGCGGGGCAAGCGGGGCCTTCGACTCCGACTTGAGAACCTCGCCGAACGCACGCTCACCCAGCAGCGACGTCAAAGCCACCGCCCCGAACCCGTTAGCGCATTGCATCAACATATCACGGCGAGATACCGGAGCATTGCCAAAGCGATTGCAGTGCATGGCTGACCTGTAGCAAGAGAGTTCGGGAAGGTTTGAAGCGACCGACGTTGCCGTCGTGGAAGGCATCAGTTCACGTAAATAAACTCCTTCACGTTAATCAACACGTGACAAAGGTCGGCCCAAGCGCGAGGGTCGCTTGCCGAGCCATAGAATTGGGCCTGCTCCGCAACGAACCTCGTCGCCTCTGCCGACTCGTGCTCAGTAGGCGGCCGGCCGAAGGCCGTGAGGTAAAGGCCCTTGATAATTTCGCCGGTGGGTTTGCTCGTCTCGGTCGCCGCGATCCGATCTGCCCAGAGCCTGGCCTGGCCAAGAATGAACGGATCGTTGAGCAACGTCAGGGCTTGCGCGGGGACGTTCGAAACGTTGCGCCGGCCCATGGTCGAGAAGGGGGCCGGGAAGTCGAAGGCGAGGAACATCGGGTTCAAGAAATTCCGACGCACTCCCAGGTAGAGACTGCGGCGACCGTTTCCATCCAACGGTCCCGATCGCCCCGGACGTCCTCGACCTTCCATGAACGCCGAGAGATACGTGGGCACGCTGAGACCGAACAGGCTGCGATCCAACTTGCCCGACACGACGAGCAGGCTGTCTCGGATCGCCTCGGCCTCGAGTCGCCGGACGTTCATGCGATGAAGCAGGTGATTGGCCGGGTCGATCCGCTCGGCCTCGGTATCGGCTTCGGGCTTGCTGCTCATCCGGTACGCGCTCGACAGGACCATTAGCCGGTGCATCGCCTTGATCGACCACCCTTCGGCAATGAAGCGGGCGGCGAGGAAGTCGAGGAGTTCCGGATGTGAGGGAGCTTCTCCCATGTGCCCGAAGTCGTCGAGTGTGGGAACGATCCCACGGCCGAAGTGATGCTTCCAGATCCGGTTCACCATGACACGGGCCAAGAGCGGATTCGAAGGGGCAACGAGGCGCTCCGCAAGTTGGAGCCTCCCGCTGCCGGTTGCCGGCGCGGGTTGGTCAGGTCCCGCGATCGCCTCGAGAAACCGCCGAGGAACCCGATCACCCAGCGTCTTCGAGCCGCCTCGGATATGAACCGGCTCGTCTTCGGGTGTCCCATCGGTGATCGCTAAACCTAAAGTGGGCGTGGGGATCTGAGCCTCGATCTTGTGAAACTCCGCCAGCGCCGACGCCAGCGCGGGGTTCCCTTCGCGCGGCAACTCGAGAAACCTCTCGACTTCGGGCAAAGGCCCAGGGGGCCCTTGGTCTGAGAATCGGATCTCGTCCACCGCCAGGTAGCCCGCTCCGTCGGTGTAATGGCCAAAGGTCGATGTGTAGTCCACCGTGGCACCGTCGGAGAGTTCGATGTAAGCACGATGACCGAGCCACATGCTTACATCTTGTGAGTACCAGCGAGGGTGATCGTCGCCAACCCCGATGGTCAGTTCGCCATAGATCGGGCTCCGGATCTTCTCGAAACCGTCGATCACCAGGTTGATCCGCCCCCCTCGGCCCGAGGCGAGGTAGTGGATCAGCCGGCGTTCGATCGTGAACGTCTTCGAACGTAAGACTCCCTGGAGACGATCCGAGACCAGGGCGCTGTGGGCCTGCCCGGGAGCAACCGGCACCGCATGCTCGGTGGCACCCGACCTACGCAAGAGAAAGTCCCCCGGGCGGCTCGGTCCCTTGCCAAAAGCATCTCCCGTCACCGACCAATCCCGGAAGGACTCTGCGCTAAAGTCCTCGAACAGGATCGACGCGGCATCCGTGCGCGGCGCACCGGGCGAAGCCGCCGGAATGTCGACCGCTGCGCGGAGGGATTCCTTCACCTTGCGAAGCTCGGCCGCCTTGTCGCTGATCCGAGAGGGAGAGTCGATAAACGTATGCTGGTGTCTCGAACTCTGAAAATAGCCGTAGAGAGCGTAGTAGTCCTTGGTGGAGATCGCGTCGAACTTGTGGTCGTGACATCGAGCACAGGCGACCGTCAATCCCAGGAACGCCTTCGAGAGAACGTCGATCTGGTTATCGACGCGCATGGCCTCATCGTCGAGGAGGTCGACCGGCGAGTGCGTCCCTTCGCCGAGGAAGAAAAAACCGGTTCCGAGGATCGACTCATTGAACCCTTCCACCGGATTTCGTCGGGGAGGATCGAGCAGGTCCCCCGCAATATGTTCCAGGACGAACTGGTTGTACGGCAGGTCGGCGTTAATGGCGCGGACCACGTAGTCACGATACCGGTGCGCATCGGGGACGTCGTAGTCGAACTCGTGCCCGGCCGTCTCCGCATACCGTACGAGGTCGAGCCAGTGCCGGCCCCAGCGTTCGCCATAATGCGGCGACGCCAGGAGCCGCTCCACCACCCTCTCGTAAGCCTCCGGCGTACGATCCTCGAGGAACGACTCGACCTCCAGCGGCGAGGGGGGAAGACCGATCAGGTCAAAGGTCAATCGTCGTATCAAGGTTCGCTTGTCGGCTTCCGGGGCCGGTTTCAGCCCCTTGGCTTCGAGCGTCGCGAGCAGGTAGGCGTCGATGGGCGACCTGGGCCAATTCCTCTCGCGGACGACCGGCGGATGGCTCGGCCTTACGGGCTGGAAGCTCCAGTGCTGGGCGCGCGCTTTCAGGTCGAACGACTGAACCTTACCCGACGACGACGAGGTGGAACCATGTTGAGGCCAAGGAGCGCCGATCTCGACCCAGCGTGTCAACGTCGCAATCTCTTTCACGGGTAGCTTGGACTTCGGCGGCATCTGATAAACGTCGCCATAGTTGATTGCCTCAACGAGCAAGCTTTCCTTCGGTTTTCCCGGTACGATCGCAGGTCCGGTGGCGCCCCCCGCCAGAATCGATTCACGCGAATCGAGCCTGAGCTCCCCCTTTTGCTTCGACTCCCCGTGACACTGCTGACAGCGCGTCGCGAGCAGAGGGCGGACTTCCTTCTCGAAAAATTCGATCGCAGCGGTATCCGGTCTTCCCACGTCGACCGGCACGTCATCCGCCCGGCCCCGACCACTGAGCAGGTGAAGTGCCACAAATAGGCAGCCCAGAGCGCAAAATCCGGACCACCGCTTGAGCCCGGGAGGCGCGGGTTCTCGTGATGAGAAACCCGTCGGACGAGGTGCCGGACCTCGGAGCATCCCCGAGGAAACCTCAGCACAAGTTGACAACGGAGTCGTCCGGGAGGGTTGATCGCCACGCTTCATCGGGACAATCCTTCCTACGCCGCGAAAAGAACAAATCGAGAGTGAGCAGGGCGGGAACCTACGTTTTCGAGACGGAGCAACTCGCCATGGCGAACGCGATCGAGCCTGCTCCCAATGCCGTTCGAACCCTCGAGAAGAGTAAAGCCGAAAGCAGGAAACAGTCGTTCCGTGTCAGGCGGGTGGGAATGAAGGCGGGCAGGGGTTGAATTCGGGCTCGGTTCTTCGCGCATGCCATCGAGAACGTCTCCGACCTTGAGAACGCTCGTTTAGGGCAGGCAGCACACTCGGATTCACTCGGGGGACGGCCCGCAGAATGGCGCCTTTGGGGCCGTCCCCCATGAGTGAATCGACGATGGAAAGCAGGCGAGATTTACTGCTGGATGTTGAGCAACTCAACATCGAAGATCAGGGCGTCGAACGGATGGATCGGGCCGCCCGGGCGGGGGTTCTCTCCGTAGGCCAAATCGCTCGGAATGTAGAGCCGCCACTTGGCGCCGGTCTTCATCATTTGGAGGGCTTCCGTCCAACCCTTGATCACTTGATTGACGGGGAAGCTGGCGGGTTCTCCCCGCTTGTAGGAGCTATCGAAGACGGTGCCGTCAACAAGCTTCCCTTCGTAGTTCACGGTCACGGTGTCCGTCGCCTTGGGCGACTTGCCCGTACCTTCGCGAACGATCTCGTATTGGAGACCGCTCGCGGTCGTCTTGACGGTCGGTTTCTTCTTGTTGGCGGCCAGGAAGTCTTCGCTGGCCTTCTTGTTCTTGCCAAAGGTCTTGGCGAACAGAGATTTCTGGTACTCGACCTGAGCCGCTTGGCTTTCATCGTCGCTCAAAAGGCTCTTGTCGGCCAAGGCATCTTTGAGCCCCTGAATGAAAACCTCGGGATCGACCTCAGCGCCTTGCGCCTTGATCTGTTTGCCGATCCGATTTCCGATGCTGTAGCTGAACTTCTGCTTCAAGTCCTTGAGCGGTCCGCTCGCTTTGGGCGCGTCCCCCTCGGCGGCGATGGCCGAAGCCACAAGTACGCCCAGCCCGGCCGCGGCGACCATGAAAAACTTCATCCGGAGTCCTTGTGCTGTTGAAAACAGACAGCCAAATTGCCACAAGCTTCAGCCTGGGGCAAAACATAAATTCTACAGCCGACGCCACAAGGGAACCAGACCGCAAGCCTCGCGCCAATACAGTTGTCTCGGTGGCCGCCTCGGAATTCTGGGCGGGGCGGATCAACCGGGAACTCGCCGGCCTCGCCCCCAAGTTCGCTTTACTCCGCAGCCTGACCCCGCCGAACGATTGAGTTAGGGACGCAACTTTCGCCCCCGACTCGACAATCCACGTCTGACCTCGAAAACAGCCGGCTTCTCCAGACAGGAAGTGTGTCGCCGAGTCCCGCCTTCCGGGATATGCTGAGGCTGATTCCGCGACTTCCCACGGACAGCCGCGTTTCGCTCCCCCCAGTCCAGCAGGCCACCGGTTCAAAAATGCCTAAATCCAATAATAAGCGAACACTGACAACAGCGTCATTTTGTGTCGCGCTGTTCGTTCTTGGGTCCGGCGTATCGAGTGGAGCCGAAGAAACCCGCCCGAACATCGTCTGGATCATCGTCGACGACATGTCGGCGAATTTCTCATGCTACGGCGAGTCGACGATCGCAACTCCCAACGTGGATCGTCTCGCACGGGAAGGGACGCGCTTCAGCCGAGCTTTTGTCACGGCTCCCGTATGTTCCCCTTGCCGGTCGGCGCTCATTACGGGGATGTATCAAACGTCGATCGGAGCACACCACCACCGAAGCGGCCGGGGGGTTGAGCGAATCCAACTACCGAAGGGAGTTGAGCCGATCCCGGCGCTGTTCCAACGCCAAGGGTACTTCACCTGCATCGGCGGACCACTCGCCAAGGGACAAAACTTAGGCAAAACCGACTACAACTTCGATTGGGACCCCGCCATTTACGACGGCAATGATTGGTCGGGGCGCAAGCCGGGACAACCTTTCTTCATGCAAATGCAACTCCACGGCGGCAAATATCGCGAACGGAGAGACTGGGATGCGGTGGTCCGCCGGGAGCTTGGCAAGCCCACCGATCCGGCCTCGGTGACCCTTCCCCTTTATTACCCGCGCGATCCGGTATTGATCAACGACTGGGCTTATTACCTCGACGCCGTTCGTTACACCGACAAGCAAGTTGGCGACGTCATCAAGCGATTGGAATCTGAAGGTATTCTCGATAAAACATTCATCTTCTTCATGACCGACCACGGCATCAGCCACGCGCGGGGCAAACAGTTTCTCTACGATGAGGGAATCCACGTCCCCTTGATCATTCGAGGCCCCGGAATCGCGCGTTGGGCGGTCCGCGACGACCTGGTCGAACACATCGACCTGGCCCCAACCTCGCTGGCTCTCGCCGGCATCCCACTCCCTCGGGACATGCAAGGTCAGGACCTCTTGTCCTCAAGCTACAAGAAGCGGGACGCGGTCTTCGCCGCCCGTGATCGCTGCGACGAGACCGTAGACCACATCCGAAGCGTCCGAACGAAACAGTTCAAATACATCCGCAACTTCTATCCCGAGCGTCCCCTCCTGCAACCGAACGGCTACAAGGACGCCAAAGCCATCGTAAAACGACTGCGCGAGCTTCACGCTCAAGGCAAGCTCAACGACCTCCAAGAATCGTTGCTCTTCGCGGCGAGGCGGCCTACGGAAGAATTGTACGACCTCAAGACGGACCCTCAAGAACTCGAGAACCTGGCGACCAAACCCTATTACGGTGACACGTTGCAGACCTTTCGCGATCAGCTTGCCCGATGGACCAAAGAAACCGGCGACCAGGGCCGCAAGCCCGAGCCGGAAGCCATGTACGACAGTGATCTCGACGTCTATCTACGTGGCTTGAACGATGACCAAGGCGACTTGCTCCGACGAAACATCGAACTCATGAAGAAATGGGCCGATGAGGGCAAATAAAGTTTCACACACAAGTATTTTCACACAAACGATCGCCATCCCTTGGTGATGGGGATGCGACGTCCACTTACTCAATCTCCAAAGACGGATCGGAAAGCTCGGATCGTGCGGCAAGCCTGAGTGGCACGTCTTATTTCGTGAAACCTCCGCTCGTCCTGAGGAGTAGAGAGGCCGTGGCACGTTGATCCCCAGTGGCAACTCTCTCATCGAAATTTGAGGAAGTCATGGCCTTGAAGACGTCCCGTCGGACCCTCGGTGCGGGTCTGCTTGTCCTCGCCTTCTTCGTGAACGGTTCCCGAGCGGATTTGCCGAAGGTCATTGAGGCGGGGAAGTGTCGGTCGGCTCCCACCATCGACGGCGTCATCGGCAAGGACGAGTGGGCCGACGCCCCGGTCTTCGGGATTGAGATGAGCCTGATACGCCTCGATCCGCAGGCCACCGAGTCGCGGCACGGCGAGTTGCGGGTGATGAATTCCGCAAATGCTCTTTACGTTGCATTCAGCATCCCCGATTCAACCGTCGACCAGAGCCTTGCGCCGCTGTTGCTCGACGCGGCAATCTTGGCGTTCGGTCAAGGGGATCAGGTAAAATCAGGCGACGATCGCAAGCTCATCGCCCATGGGATCTATCGCGACAAATTCGTGGAAGCGCCCGGAAAGGGGGACGGCGACGACGCGCATCAAGATGGCCGGGGTGCGATGTCTCGCGAACACGGAGTTTGCTCGTTCGAATGGGCCGTGCCCCTCGCTTCGGATGATCCGCACGACCTTCGGGCAAAGCCCGGTGATTCCCTCCGCTTCAACCTTGCTTACTTCGATGGGTTCCAAATCCCGCTGACGAAGACCAAGATGGGGGGTCTCTACGGCGTCCACCTCGACAAATCCGGCGAGTGGGGAACGCTTCTCCTGGCTGCGGACGTCAAAGACGATGGAGGTTCGGCCTTCCAGAGTCCCCCCTGGGTCAAAGCGCTCTGCCAAAAACTCCAAGGGACCTCGCCCGCACGACTCCGCGTCACCGGCGATGCCCTCATGCCCGGCGCCAGTCCGGCGACGGCCAAGGTCCTCGCCTTGTTCACTTACCTGGACCCCAAAGGGGACGAGAAAGAAGCCAAAGCGAAGCTGTTCTTCCCCGAGTCGATCAAGGCCAATGAGGCCGCCAAGCTTCCGCTCTTCTTCGCCGCTGGGTACGAGTTACCCGACGGCGCAGAGCAACTGTACACCCGACAGGGTTGGATCGTCGTCTCTCCCAGCGAGTTGAGCACCAACCCCTTGATTCGTAGCGCGAACCCAGACATCGCCCTCCTGCACCTGGCTCGAGCACTTCCTTGGGTGGACGACAGTCGAGTCGTCATCGGAGGCGGAAGCGCCGGTGGCTGGATGACGCTGCTCTTGGCGGCCGAGACCTTCCCCCTGGCCGGGGCAGCTCCCGATGTGCCACCGATGAATTGGGGCTATAACGGCGCTTACTTCTTCAAGCAGCTCGATATTGCCGGGCCGGCAGGAGGGAGCGCCGCCAAGGTTCCCGCCATGTTCGACGTCGGAACCATGCTCAAGGCCTGCCAGGATGTTTACGGGAAGCAGTACGACGACTCGACATGGTTTGCAGAGTCCCCGATCGCCCAGGTATCCACCATCACCTGTCCCGTCTCGGTCTACTGGTCGACCGCCGACGTGCTCGTGCCGATCAACCAGATCGGCGCCGATTGGGTGCAAGCGTTCGATGCATCGCAGTTTCCCACCGGCTTCACCATGGATCCCGCGAAACTGATGGAAAGCCGAGACGGCCGTCTCAGGCTGATGGACGTGCTCGCCAAAAGCGACTACGAGATCTTCCGACTCGACGTCCCGGAAGGAACGGCCCTGCACAACGTTCCCGGCAGCCCGGGCACGGTCAAGACCCGGGAGTTACCCGTCAGCAAGGACAAGCTTTGGTCGATCAGCATCATCGACGAAGGGGCGCCCGTGCCAGGCATCGACCATCGCAAATATGACTTCATGCCGACGCACGGGGATTTCTTGATTCACGTCACTTCGGGTAAGGTCGCCAAGAGCCAGCTCACCCCAGCCAAGCTCGCTCGCCTGATGGACCGCTACGCCGGCAAAGAATTTCTCCCTTCGCGCCTCAAGCACCTCGACCATCGAGCAAGCGAGCGGGCCGACGTCCTGCGCGGCCTCAAAACGTACGTGGCCTCAAGCTCGGAAAACCGCGAAAACTTCGCGAATCTCTACGGTAAGCTTGCTCCGGCTCGGCAGGTGCTCGAGCAAGAAGTCCTCCAGTCGCTGAAGTAAGGGTCCGAGTCCAGAGCAATTGACATTCCACACGCGATCGGTCGCGATTGAAAGGTCACCTTTCTTCGCGACCGTGATGCATCCCCGGCCTGTCAGAGTCTCTCCGGTTATCGCCGCTGGCGGGCGGTGCCACTCCAAGCAACTCACATTTCATCACAATTTCACTTCTATATCAATATAAATTCGACTTTCCAATTCAGCCCCGGATCGACGTTCCCCGGGCCCGCCTTCGCTCTTGAATAACCATCACCGGTTTGGATCGGTTACCTCAAAAATCGTGATCCGAGCTGCCATGGGCAAGAAAACCGTTAGGATCCGATGAAGCGACCGGCTACCCTGGTTCCGATCCGTCGTTGCGGACGGCTCCCATTCACGAATCGCCTTCACAAGGGGAGACCAGGGATCGATGACCCGATGGAATGCAGCACGGCGTCTCGAAGCGCAGGCAAAGTCGCGATTCGCTTCGGTTCTTAGGATCGCGCTCGGCGTTTTCCTCCTGGCTTCGCTTGCGCGATCGGAGGCCAGGGCCGCGGAAGTCTTCCGCGCCGGGGCGTTCGCGGCGGATATTACTCCCGAGAAATTTCCCATCTCGATGAATGGCCAGATGGTCGACCAGGTCGCCAAATCGGCCTTTGACCGACTCCATGCGCGCTGCCTTGTGCTCGACGATGGTAAAGCCCCCGTGGCGATCGTCGTCGTCGATAGCTGCATGGTCACGCGAGCCATCTTCGATGCGGCCAAGGAACGGATCCAGAAGTCGACCGGGATCCGCACCGAGCGGATGCTCATGTCGGCGACGCATTCACACACCGCGCCCGCCGTCACGGGGGTGTTCCAGACGGAACCCGACGCAGCTTATATCACCCTTCTCACGGACAAGATCGTTGAGGGGGTCGAACGCGCTTTCAAACAACTCGAGCCCGCACAAGTCGGGTGGGGGGTCGGTCAGAATACGACCCAGGTCTTCTGCCGCGACTGGATCATGAAGCCGGACAAGGCCCAGAAGAACCTCTTCGGGGGCACGACCAACGACCAGGTCCAGATGCATCCCGGCTATCAGAACCCGGATGCGATCCGGCCGACGTCGCCGGTCGACCCCGATGTCTCGCTTCTGGCCGTGAAGTCGACTTCGGGCAGGCCCATCGCGGTCCTGGCCAACTACTCGATGCACTACGCAGGCTACGGCATTCCCCCTGGGTCAGCCTCGGCCGATTACTTCGGGCGCTTCGCCGAACGCATCAAATCGCTCGTCGGTGCGGAGTCCGCCGACCCTCCCTTCGTCGGCATCCTTTCCAATGGCACCAGCGCGAACCTCCATTGCTACGACTACAGCAAGCCCAAGCAGCCGGTCACCATCGACTCGGTGGCCGACAGCGTCGCAAGGTCCGCCCTCACGGCCTACCAGGCCATCTCCTTCCAGGATCATGCCAAGCTCGTCATGCAAGAGGCCAAGATGCGGCTCAAGCGACGGCTTCCCACCGACGACGAGGTGGCGCGTGCCAAGGAAGTGCTCAGCAAAGCGAAGGGACGCGTGCTCCGAGACTACACCGAGATCTACTCTCGCGAGACGGTGCTCCTGAGCGAGGACTCTGCCGACGTCGAATTCAAGCTCCAGGCTCTCAAGGTGGGAGAGTTGGGGATCGCGGCCATTCCCTGCGAGGTCTTCTCCGAGACGGGGCTGGCGATCAAACGTGAGAGTCCACTCAAGCCGACCTTCACGATCGAGTTGGCCAACGGCTATAACGGCTATCTGCCACCGCCTGAGCGACACGCCCTGGGCGGTTACGAAACCTGGCGGGCACGTTCGAGCTGCCTTGAGATCAACGCCGAGCCAAAGATCCGCGCCGAGGTTTTGCGTTTACTCGAGGCCGTTGCCAATTCAACCGATTGATGGGGTGAATGCTCGGAGGGCAGGGCACCTCATGAGGCTCAAGGACCGCTCGTCCTCGCCAAGCATCTCACTCCGGGGCTATTCAGAATCGATCTTTTGATGTTAGTACGACACCCAGGTGGCCGGGGGGAGCGCAGCGACGCCCAGAGATGTTGCGTCGGCCCAGTCTCGGGGCCTCGAAGACTCGTCCCGGGCCACCCATCGACTCTGGCTTCGCATCCAGAAGCCCTTTCCAGGCAGTCACTCCGTTTTCGTTGCCTCGCGTATCTCGCTCGGGTCGGACGCGGTGGCGGCATTCGCATCTTTTCGACAGGGATTTCGATCGATGAGACACGGGCCGTCATCGCTCTTCACGAGGAAGCCGATTGCCACTCTGCTCCAGGAGATGTCGGGGGGAGAGCGACTGCATCGGGTCCTTGGGCCGGTAAGCCTCACCTCGCTCGGCGTTGGTGCCACAATCGGAGCGGGAATTTACGTCCTCACCGGCGAAGTCGCCCATAACTTCGCCGGCCCTTCGATCATGCTCTCGTTCTTACTCGCCGGGATCGGTTGCGGACTCGCCGCGCTTTGCTATTCCGAACTGGCGAGCATGGTCCCGGTGGCCGGCAGCGCTTACACCTATGCTTACGCAACGCTCGGAGAAATCTTCGCCTGGGTGATCGGATGGGACCTGGTTCTCGAATATGCCATCGGGTCAGCCGCTGTCGCCAACGGATGGTCCAACTACTTCGTCGAATTCACCCGACATCTGCTCCACCTGGAGATCGACCCACGATTCTTATCGGCCCCCTGGGATTTCAGCTTTCACCACGGCGCGTCCTGGAAAACCGTAACGCTCGCGTCCGGGGCAACGGCGAATGCCTGGTTCAACCTTCCGGCCGTCGCGATCACCGTCGTGATCACCGCGGTGCTCGTGGTCGGAATCAAGGAGAGCGCGGGCTTCAACGCGGCAATGGTCATCCTCAACGTCGGGATCATTCTCGCGATCATCGGCGTGGGCGCGGCGTATGTGGACCCCGCCAACTGGAAACCGTTCCTGCACGAAGACAAGGGGTGGCGGGGGGTCTTCGAGGGAGCCTCGCGTGTTTTCTTCGCCTATATCGGCTTCGACTCGATATCGACGCATGCCGAAGAAGCGAAGAATCCTCAACGCGACCTGGCGATCGGCATCATTGCGGCCCTCTTGATCTGCACGATTCTCTATGTGGGGGTTTCCGCGGTGCTCACGGGGATGGTTCCTTACGGTGCGATCGACGTGAGCGCGCCACTGGCCGCTGCATTTCGCCACAAGGGTTTGACGTTCGCCAATGGCTTGATCGCCGTCGGGATCCTCGCCGGATTAACGAGCTCGCTCCTGGTCGGCAACCTGAGCCAACCCCGGATCCTGATGGCGATGGCCCGCGACGGCATGCTTCCCGAAGGTTTCTTCGGCGCCGTGCATCCGAGGTTCAAGACACCTTGGAAGTCGACAATCCTGGTGGGGTTGGTGGTCGCCCTGGGCTCATCGCTGGTCCCACTCAACTTCCTGGCCGACCTTGTCAGCGTGGGAACGCTCTTTGCCTTCGTGATCGTTTGCGCCGCGGTAGCGATCCTTCGATTCACGAGTCCCGAGGTCAAACGCCCGTTCCGTGTGCCCGCCTTGCCGGTTATCGCAAGCCTCGGCATTCTCGTGAACGGCGGATTGATGTTCATGCTCGGACGTGACAACTGGATCCGCCTAATCGTCTGGCTAGCCCTCGGCCTCTTGGTCTACTTCGGATACAGCCGCTACCACACCAAGTTCGGCAAGGAAGCGGACCTGTCAGAGCATGACGAGGCGAGCATCTCTCCTGCCGTCAAGTAAGATCCGGCTCCAAGGTCGATCACGGGGTTAACGCCTCCAAGGACTCGGCGCTCACCATCCAAGGGTCTCGCGATAACCGGGCGAGGTCGAAGCCCCGCGCCCAATCGCTCGGGGACGAGGGAATCATCTCCTCGGTCAACCCCCAAGATTGTGCGAGCCATCCCACGAGGCGGCGCGGATCCATGCCCGACTCACGGAGCGTCGCAAGCTTGATGGAGCCGTCGCGTTTGGCGAGGCGACGGCCGTCGGGTCCGTGAACCAAGGGGACGTGCCCGAAGTGGGGTCGAGGTAAATCGAGTGCCTGGAACAGGAGAATCTGGCGTGGGGTGCTCGCAACGAGATCGTCGCCGCGAATCACCTGCGTCACTCCCATCGCGGCATCGTCCTGGACGACCGCCAGTTGATAGGAGAACGGGCCCGTCGATCGAGCGACGATGAAGTCGCCGCCGGTCTGAGAGGGATCGATCGCGGTCCGGCCGAGAATCAGGTCCTCCCAGACGACGGGACCGGGAGGAACACGGAACCGCCAGGCGAACGGACGATCGCCCAGGGAAAGCGCGTCGGCGACGGACCGGCCTGAGCAAGTTCCCGGATAAACGGGGCCTTCGTCCTCGGCGTGAGGGGCCGAGACGGCGCGGGCGATGTCGGCTCGCGTGCAGGTGCAGGGATAGACACGCTCCGACGCCTTGAGGCACTCCAACGCCGCCGCGTAGATCGCGACGCGTTCCGACTGAACGTAAGACCCGGAGGGACCGCCGACGTCGGGTCCCTCATCCCAGTCGAGACCAAGCCAACGGAGATCCAACTGGGCTCCCGTCATCGCCTCGGGACGAGCACGGGAGGCGTCGAGGTCTTCGACCCGCAACAGGATCGATCCGTTCGTGGACCTCGCAGCAAGCCAGGCGGCGAGAAACGTCCGCGCGTGTCCCAGGTGCAACCCGCCGGTCGGCGAGGGGGCCAGTCGACCGACGTTCGGGCGGTGTCGGGACGAGGATCGTTCCAAGAGAAAGAGGTTCGTCTGGTCGCCGCTTTGGCGATTAGGTCTAATTGTCCGTTGAGAGACCGCGCCACCTGGTGGTGCGGTCCATTTTACCGACAACGAGAGGTTTGGGGAGTCTTCCGTCGTGGATATGGAGTTGAAGCGGACCGCCAAGAGCGTGATCGACCGGATCGTCCATTTACGAGACTCTCTTTGACTTGGGCGACAAACAATCCCGGCGCGACTCGCTCGAAAAGGAAATGGAAAGCCCCGCGTTCTGGAACGACCAGGACAAAGCGAAGGAGATCATCCAGGAACTCAAGACGCTGAACGCCGTCCTGAAGCCCTTCGAAGAACTCGGACGTCAGTCCGACGATCTCGATGCGTTGATCGAGCTCGCGGAAGAGACCGGCGATGACGAATTCGACGAAGAGATTCGACTCGCCGCCAAGAAAGCCGAGGAAGATTTCGACGCCTTCGAACTCCGCTCGATGCTCAGCGGTCCCAACGATCACTGCAACGCGATCGTGACGATCCACGCGGGAGCCGGCGGCACCGAAGCCTGCGACTGGGCCGAGATGCTGCTGCGCATGTACCTGATGTGGTCCGAGTCCAAGCGATTCTCGGCGCAGATCACCGACCGCGAAGAAGGGGGAGCCGCAGGCATCCAGGTGGCTACGATCCATCTCAAAGGGGAACACGCCTACGGTTACCTCAAGGGGGAAACCGGCGTCCACCGTCTCGTGCGGATCAGCCCGTATGACTCGGCCGGTCGACGGCAAACCTCGTTCGCCTCGGTCGACGTCCTCCCTGAGATCGACGACACGATCGACATCGTTCTGCGCGACGACGAATTGAAGCGCGACGTTTTCCGGTCAGGCGGTCCTGGTGGTCAGCACCAGAACAAGACCGAGTCGGGCGTGCGCTACACGCACCTCCCCACGGGGGTCGCCGCCGAGTCTCGCAGCGAACGTTCGCAACACAAGAACGACGCCAACGCCTTGGCCCAACTGAAAGCCAAGCTCATCCGCATGGAGGAAGAGAAGCGCGAGGCCGACTTCGCCAAGAAGTATGACGAGAAAGGGGAAATCAGCTTCGGCAGCCAGATTCGGTCCTACGTACTTCAGCCCTACCAGCTCGTCAAGGATCTTCGGACCGACTTTGAAGTCGGCAACCCACGATCGGTCCTCGACGGGAACCTCGACGGCTTTATCGAAGCCTACCTTCGTATGAAGCTGGCCGCATCGGGTGAGAAGTAAATGACCGACGAAGCGCTTTCCACCTCCGCTGCTTCCGAGTTTCGGCTTGAGGAGGACGAGCAGCGGATCGTCATCGACGCGGCAAGTCTGAGACTGACGTTCTTGAAGGCTGGCGAACGCTGGGTCCACGTGTTGGAGATTGCCGAGTTGGGAACCGACAGCGGTTTCCGCGAGGTGGCTCAAACCGTGGAAAGTGAGATCGAGGGGGGCGATCCTACGCGGGTCGTCAGCCCAGCCTATCAAGAGATCCAGATCCAGCCGATGGCAGGCGGAGTTCGGCTCTTGTTGACGGGCCAGTTGACGCCGCATCACTTCTCGGCAGTCCTCACGGTCAGCCGAGAAGGTGACGGGATCGTGGTCGAGTTCGATGTTGCCGACCGGTGCCGGGGGCCAATTCTGGCTCTTGCCTCGACGTACCTGATCCCTCTCGGTTCGGGTGCATTGATCGACGCAAATGCCAGCCATGTGGTCTGGGGTGGGGAATCGCTCGGCCACGGCCAGCTCGAGTTCATCACCTTACAGTCAGGCACCACCGCACTCGCCGAGGCCGGTCGTCGCGGAGCCAGGGTCCAGGCCCTCGCTCCCCTCGCGACGGCAACAGCCACCCAGCGCCTCCTTTATCGATGGCGCTGGACTCCCGCCACGAGCACGAAGAATCGTCGAATCGCCGAGGCGATTCCCTAAGCATCTCTTCCTGTGTCTACACATAACAGAGGCTGATCAATGGATCTTCTCAAACAAAACGACCCCGACATCTTTGACGCCATCCGGTCCGAAGAAAAACGCCAGCGTGACGAGCTCGAACTCATCGCCTCTGAGAACTATACGAGTGCCGCGGTCATGGAAGCGGTCGGCTCGGTGCTGACCAATAAGTATGCGGAAGGCCTGCCCGGCAAGCGCTACTACGGCGGTTGTGAATTCGTCGATAAGGCGGAGCAGATCGCGATCGACCGTCTCAAATTACTCTTCGGCGCGGACCACGCCAACGTCCAGCCGCACTCGGGGGCTTCGGCAAACCAGGCCGTCTTCTTCGCCTCGCTCGAGATCGGCGATAAGGTTCTGGCGATGGACCTGGCCCAAGGCGGTCACCTCACCCACGGGATGAAGCTCAACTTCTCCGGTCGCTGGTATCCGACGATCGGCTACGGAGTCGATCCCAAAACCGAGCGCATCGACCTCGACAATCTCGCGGCGCTGGCGCGTGAGCATAAGCCAAAGTTGATCCTTGCAGGGGCGAGCGCCTACTCGCGAATCATCGACTTCGACCGCATCGCCGAGATCGCCCGAGAGGTCGGCGCGATCTTCTTCGTCGACATGGCTCACATCGCCGGCCTCGTCGCCGGTGGCCTGCATCCGAGCCCCGTCCCGGTCGCCGACTTCGTCTCGACCACGACGCACAAGACGTTGCGTGGCCCTCGAGGCGGCGTCGTCATGTGCAAACCGGATTGGGCGAAGAAGCTCGACTCGGCCGTCTTCCCCGGCCTGCAAGGCGGCCCTTTGATGCATGTGATCGCCGGCAAGGCCGTCTGCTTTGGTGAGGCGCTCCGCCCCAACTTCAAGGACTACGCCCGGCAGATCATCGCGAATGCGCAAGCGATGGCCGAAGAATTGACCCGCGCAGGGTTCCGCCTCGTTTCGGGAGGGACGGACAATCACCTGATTTTGATCGACATGACCTCGCGCGGGCTCACCGGCAAGATCGGCGAAGCCGCGCTGGGGCGAGCGGGGATCACCGTCAACAAGAACTTGATCCCCTTTGACAAGCGCAAGCCGATGGACCCGAGCGGTGTCCGCGTCGGCACCCCGGCCCTGACGACCCGTGGGATGCGGGAAGACGCCATTCGCCAGGTCGCCGCCTGGATGGTCACCGTACTCGCCGCCCCCGACAACGAGGCCGTCGCCACGCGCGTTCGCGGTGAGATCCACGAATTCGTCCGCGATTACCCCGTCCCCGCCGATGTGGTCCCGGCCAAGGTTTCGTGATCGAGGACGACTCAATCGATCCGAGCACGACGGAAACCCAAAGACAACCGGCTTTGGGTGGCACGGACAAGCGTGCACTCGCTTGTCCGTTGTCCCTCCCACCCTGGAACCAACCAGGGACGCTTCCCAAGAGCGTGAAACTATTTAGCATCGAGAGAGTGGTTCATGTCTCGATTCGCCACGGAATCGAGGTCACGGACCTGGTAGACCGCGTAGCGGCCTTCTACGTGGAGCAGTTGCAAGGGTCCCCCGCGAACGGTTTCGCGACCGGGCGGTGGGGCGACGGAAATGACGTAGGAGGCTCCCTCGCGAAGGGCCAGGCGGGCTCGCTCGCTGTCGGTCATCTCCTGATACCGGCGCTCCAGGCCGTGACGATCCGCCTGATAGGCGTGCACGAAGTCGGTGGTCGGCCCCTCAAAGCCGACGTGGTCGCGAAATCGAGCCGACCAATCCGCCAGGCCCGCTGCGTGGTAAGGACTCGCCGCGCGGTTGAACGCGAGGTTGCGCTGAGACCAGAGGCGAAAGGTTTTCGGCCCCGGAGGACCGACGAAGCTCGCCGCCGGAGGAGTATGCTCGCGACACCAGAGCGCGAGTCGTTCCATATCGTCGGTCGGCGCTTCGCTGAACCGACAACGACTGAGGAGGCTCTGCCGCCAGTCGCTCGTCGGGTCTTGCGAGGCGCCGGCGATCATCGCAGCCAGCGGCACGACCCAGGCCGCGACCATTGCGAATGCGATCCGTCGTCGCTTCGCCGCAAGCGTCCATCGCTTGGCGAGGAGCGAAATCAGCGCGAGAAGACCCAAGGCCGCAAGCAGCGGCACATGCCCCGATTCCGTGTCATGACGCGCGAGAAAAACCAGGCCAAGGCCGAGAAACGCAAAACCGGCAACGAGACGTGCCCGAGGCCGCGTGCCGACCCGCGTCAGGATCTCGAGTAGGCCGTCGAACAGAGCCGCCACGACGAACGCCCGATCCCCGACCAAACCCACGGCGAGAAACGTCGCGCGACACCGATCGAGAAACAGCCCCGACTGCCACAAGGCGAGGAGCCTTCCCGACAACGCCACAAGAACCAAGCCCCGGAAGATCGTCGCCATGCGAAAGGGCTGAAAGAGTGTGACTCGCAGATCCTGGAGAACCTCGACCCCGAACCAGGCAAGCCCCAGTCCCATCAAGTTGACTCCGAGCACGATCGCCAAACGAAGTCGGGCGGCCTGGCGCGTGCGGTAGTCCTCGTTGATCGCGCAAGCTGAACCAGTCTCGAACTCGCCGCTCGTCTTTCCGAACGATTCCTGCGTCCAAAGCCGATCCTCCGAACGAGAACGGTAAAACGACCACAGGGCGAGCACAGGGAAACAGCTCCAGGCCATCCACTGCGGGAACCGCCAGAGGTGGGGCAGCATATGCTGCGGACCTTGAACCTCAAGACTTAGGAGCCGGAACTCGTCCGAAGGTAAACCCGCGAACAATCGATCCTGGTTCCCGACATTCATGAAGAGGCCGGGAGCCAGTGCGACCCCTAAGGCTCCCAGGGCAATCGCGGCTCGTTTCAGGTCGACATCGGTTCGTGCAGGCAAAAGGGCCCAGATCACCCAGCTCGCCCCTAGTAAAAGGCCCAGTTGCAACCCCACACCGGGATGCACCAGGATGGCCATCCCGAGCACCAAGGGGGACGCCCACCACCCGCGCGTTGGGCGTTCCACGGCGAAGGCCAGAGCTGTCCAGCCCAGCGCGAAACCGACGAGCCGATCCAGGAGCGTGGCCTCGAACAGGTGATTCGTGCCGATGTTACCCGCCTTGGTGACGAGCACGAGAACCAGGGCCGTCACCCCCGCGGCCTCTCCCCACTCCGGCCAACACGAGCGAGCCAGGCGTGTGAGGCCAAAGCAGGTCAAACCGAACGTCGCCGCAAACAACACGGCTAAGCCTATCGACAACCCGAGGGGACGACTCGCGAGGTCGAGAAGAACCAGGTAGCCCCGATGCGGGTTAAAAACGTCGAAGGCGCGGACGAACGGATCGTTGGCGAAAAGGCGGGGATCCTGCTGGTGAAGGAGCAGGGGAAGTCGGTAGGCCTGGTCCCCGTCTCGGCTATGGTAACCGCGAAGGGTCAAGAATAAGCCGAGGATCAAGAAATAGATCCATCCTCGGGGCAGGGGTCGTGGCATCCGCTTCCTCCCGCACATACGTCCATACCATCCAACCTGGGGCGGACGGGAGTGTGCCGAAGGCAGCAAGACGGGTCAACCTCACTTCGCGGCGTCCTCTTTCGGCTTCTGCAGCGCGTCTTCGACCGATTTCACGGCCTCGGTGATCTCAGGGTCGATTTCGGAGTTGTCGGGTTCCCCAGCGTTTCCCCCCGGCCAGCGAAGCTGCGGCGTACGGCTCGCCGTCTTTACGGGAGGCTTTTCCTCGGGGTCCTCGGTCTGAGGCGTACCGAAGCCCATCTTCTTGATGTGCCCGACAAACATCTTTACCGGAGGGGATGTCCAGATCCGCGGCACGGGCTGATACTTCTCATTCCAGATCAGGGCCTTCGACTGGTGGGTTTGCTTGAGCGCCCAGGGGATGTTCTTCAGGTGTTCAACCGCGTACTTTTGAAAACCGGCAACGAGAAAGGTCACCACGAGCAACCCCTTGCCAATCCCCAACAACGCTCCAGCGAGTTGATCGTTCCGATTCGACTCTTCGAGCCCGACGGGCTGACGGCGATAAAGCTTTACGGCGAGCGAGCAAAGCCCGACGAAGACGACGTAAGAAAGAATCGCCGATCCCCACCACAGACCACGCTCCACGAGGTCGGGTCGCAATGTTGGCAGCGAGGGTAGGACACGTGGCTTCACGCGGTCTCGGATCGGATCTGCGGCGTAGACGCACGCGACCACACCCACCAACCGGATCGCCTGGAGAACAAACCCTTTGAGCCAGCCTCGGATGGCCATGATGAGCACGAGCCCACCCAGAGCCAGATCTAAGCCCATGTTCGCGCCCCTTAACTCAGTTGCGGATTCAGAGAATCGCTTTTCGACTATTCGTCGGCCGGGGCCGGTTCTTGTCGACCATAAGGCAGCCGTATCGTTTTCTTCGGTCGTCCGGCGTTACGTTCTTGAAGCAATTTTTGGGGGGAATCTGTCAGTAAGACGGGTGATGCGATCGCATCATGAGGAGGCATCTTCGGAATCGCCCGCGCGAGTACCTGAGAGAATTGAACTCCCACGTCCTCGAATCCATGAGAGATCTCCAAATCGCGGGTTCTCTACTTTTTAGGATATCGTTCGGCCTTGATCAAAATGGTACCATGTCCCGCAGGTCCGAATCGATGCGATTCCAAATTCGGACAAGCTGACACACCATCACGCTCACAGGCGTGCTCGAGTTTTCGCGAGGGCATTCCCTGCCAGTTGAGCAGAGTCGAACACCGTCCCGACCAACCGTTTAGGCGAGATCCAACGTCAGAGAACCGACGAAGCAGAGAGAGTTGCCATCCAGAGCGAGCCAGGTCATCTCGAACTCAATCAGCACGCAAACCAGTCCTTTCCGCAAAATCCCAAAGAACGCCGATACAGCCCCCCACGCTGCCATGCTACAATAATCGTAGGTGAGTGTTGGCGGGCCGCAGTGAAAGCATCAATGCCATTCACGCGTACGGGCCACAGTTACCTTATGCTCGCCGAAACATCGTTGTTCCCCCGGAAACGACGATTTTTCGATCGCTTGTCGGTCTCGAATCTCTTATCGTATCCCTATAATTCGTTTCTTGCGCTTCTGCGCCGGTGTTGGCGCAGTCCCTAATTCTGCGTTTACTAACTGGCATACCGTATGATCCCGGATCGCAAAGCAGCGAGAGGAGAGTCATTCATGCGGTCGCGAAGGTCTCGGGCGGGGTTTACGCTCATAGAGCTCTTAGTGGTGATTGCAATCATTGGGCTCTTGGTCGCACTTTTATTACCCGCTGTCCAAGCCGCTCGCGAAGCTGCCCGAAGATCGACCTGTGTGAATAATCTCAGGCAGATCGCCCTCGCGGTACAGAACTATCATGATACGAGTCTCGTCTTCCCACCGCAGATCGGCTACTACCCTGCCTGGAATACGTTGCAAGATCATCGGGTGAGTTGGATGGTTCAGATTCTACCCCAGCTCGAGCAGCCGAAACTCTTCAACGCTTACAACTTCTGGAATAGCAAAGGTCCCATGTTCGGGGTGCCTTGGTGCTCGGACAGTAATGCAACCGTGTTGCTCACACCAATCAACGTCTATTTGTGCCCAAGCTATCCCGGTCCCTCCACGCTCGCCGGCCAGGCCGATTTTAACATCCTGCCTCTGCCCCAGAAAAATTGGGCCGTCGGGGTCACCTGCTACAAGGGAAACCTCGGAGACAATCCTCCTGGGAATGCCTTCCCCAATCCTTATCCTTCCCTGGGTGATATATCGGAAGCCCGCGGCATCTTCTGGCGAGCCACCCAGGTGGTCTCTATTGCGTCGGTGCTCGACGGCACGAGCAACACGTTCCTGGCGGGTGAAGCCCTGCCGAACCAATGCTTGTGGAATAGCTGGGCGCAGAGCAACCACGCGGTGGCGCTGACCTCGATCCCTCTCAACACCAAGCTCAACACCGATCCCAAGAATTATTCCACCTGCTGGGGATTCCAAAGCAAGCATCCTGGCGGGGCCAATTTCGCCCACATCGACGGCTCCGTCCGTTTCGTCAGGGACACGATCAGCTATGCCGTCTACATGGCGGCGAGTTCTCGCGAGGGAGGCGAGGCTGTTAGCAATGAGGCTTACTGATCGCGCGCGGCCCCGGCCAACACCCGGGGCTTCTCCCGCGCGGGCTTTTTTCAAGGCGTGGAATTGCTTGGCGCTGGTGACCCTGCCCCTTTCAGGTGCGGCAGGATGTACCCAGGATGGCGAGCCCCATCCCAAAACGATCGCCGTCAAGGGGAGAGTGACCTACCTCGGACGTCCGTTGGAGCGAGGAACCATCAGCTTTCTCCCGGATGACGGCTGGCCCGCCATCGGTGAGATACAGACGGACGGTTCGTACAGCCTGAGCACCTTCGATAAAGGGGATGGGGCCGTCCTGGGACATCACCGAGTCGCCGTCAGCTCCTCGGATGGTGACCCCACCGTCATGCCTGGATCTCCCGGCTACAAGCCACCCAAGGAACTTGTTCCAAAGAAATACACGGCGGCGGAGAGTTCCGGACTCGAGGCCACCGTGGGTCCCGAGTTGAGAGAGTTGAACTTCGACTTGAAGTGACCGGCACGCCCCGGATCTTCCAAGATTGCACGCAGCACACTCTTGGCCAAGGCTGGATTCCCGAACACAATAAGCCACGCATCCAGACGAAAGGGGCTTAGGTTTGGGAGATCCCTCAATGTGTTGCGTCAGGATATCTCGCGTCAGCCTTGCCGTGTGGGTTGGCTTCGTTCTTGGCGCTTCTTCCGCCTCAACGAGGGGGGACGAATTCGATCGTATCGAGGGAGATACCTTGGCCCTCGTGCTGAAAACCAACGAAGCGACAACCCACAAAAGACTCAGCATCAATCAGATTCACGCACTTCCTAATATTTTTGCAGACGCACGCTCCGCGTTCTTGGTTGCCAGGACCGATCAGGGGAACGTCGCCCGCCTTCTCGTCGCTCCGGCCTTTCGCAAACAACCGTCAGGTCAAGGGAAGCCGATCCCGGTCCTGGTACTCGAACGCTTCGACACGTTCGAGTCGGGCAACCTGAGCACACGTCTCGCTCGAGGGAAAGACATCCTCCTCTTCGAGGGTTTTAGTTTCGACCTCGACAGTGGACAGGTCGTTCCCGAGGGGCAGGGGGGAGACCTGAAATTCGAGTCCGTCAAGGAAGGTCCCGGCCTGCTCGCACTCGGGAGCGCGGCGATCGGCACACTCAATAAGGCTCCTGCGACGCCGAAGATTCCTGCGGCCGGGCCTTCCCCGGGAAGAACCGTGCTCCCAGGCGACTATGCCGGACGCTATCGACTCTTCGCCAACGGCCAATGGTCAGGGACCCTCGACCTGATCGTCGATTCCCAAGGCAAAGTCTCGGGACGCTTTCGCTCCGACCTCAACGGAACCTCCTACGAAGTGGAGGGGCAGGTTGACCGCGAGTCTCCACCCAAGGCCCAATTCGCGATTCGGTTCCCACGAACACGCCAAGAGTACGAAGGCCTGATCTGGACCGAAGGGAAAGGGGCAATGGCGGGCACCATGCGGATGCTCGGTCGCCCCTACGGCTTCTTCTCCATTCGCGAAGGTGGACGATTCGCCCCCGAGGGGGAAGAGGTCAGCTTGGGAGAAATCCCCAAGAACGGCCAACACACGGTTTGGCTGAGCCAGGGCAAGATCCGACTCGATGGCCAACTCACTACCGAACCCGCCTTGGCCGAGACCTTGCACAAGGCACTCGAAAACGAACCCGCAACCTCGGTTCTCGTTCAGGCCCCCACCGAAGAACCGTTCGCGACGATCCACAAGGTCCTCAATGTCATCAAGGAGGCGGGCATCTCTTCGATCCGACTTGAGCCGACCGCCCCGGAACTGTGACCCTATGCGGGTCAGTCATGTGAAGTGAGGAAAGGCGGGTGGCCGTGGAGGAGCGCAGCGACGCCCAGGGACCAGCCTGGGCCGAGCCCCGGGGCCTCGAAGACTCGTCCCCGGCCACCCAAACAACGTATCTTCACATCCGTATCCACTTTCCCGATGGTCTCTAACCAGGGCGCTTCCCTTGCATGATCGCAAGTGCGTCGCCATGGGCTTTCTTCTCATCCACCCGGAGCCGACGGTAGTCGGACATATAGCGTTGGTAGCGCCGAGGGGAGGTCTCGCCAGGGCGAGCCTGCGACTTCGAGGCCAACGCACCGTCCAGGATCTCAAACGGGCTGGCCGGTCGATTCGATGCCCGGACCGCGTTCACGACCCGGGCGGTCAGTTCGACGATCCTCGGCGCATCTTCAATATACTGACCCGTCAGACGCTCGAGCCGATCCATGGTTGCCTTGACCAGCGGATCATTCGCGTAGAGGGATCGATTGGCCTCGAGCATCGCGAGCCGATGCGCAGGGGTGATCCTCTGTAGGGATCCGAAAATCGGCGGATTGGGAGGAGCGAACTCATTCGGGGGAATCAAAAGCGACACACCCGACTCGGTAATAACCGGCGCGGGGCTTTGTCCCAGGCTCGACGCCGCGGAGGCGGCAATCCCCACCACCGCCAGGACGAACGTCCATTTCATCGGGGCTGCTCCTTCAGTCATTGAGCGAGAAATGCGAGCTTCGGCCATGCCAAGGCTCGCGAGCGCGAAGCAGACCCCCCAAGCCGAGAACTCGCCTCGTTATCCCGCCGCCGAGGGGAGGAATCCGCACCTCCGTAAGTGTACAACACTTCGAGCAATCCGGCCTTGACGTTCCTCAAGTCCAGGCTCCGCTTCACCCCCGATCCCTTCGATCTCGATCGTGCAGGCGCCCTTGTATCCCACACTGTCGAGAATCTCGCGAACTTGAGAGAAGTCGACCGCCCCTCCCTCGCCGATGGCCGGGAAATACCAGTCCTCCAGGCCACCCCGGTTATCTTTCAGATGGACGTTTCGGACCAGGTGCTTGACGCGCGCCAATTCGGCGACCGGATCGAGCCCGGAGTTATAGTACGCGATATTTCCGGTATCGAAGTTGAGGCGCACTCGAGGATGGTCGACCTCGTCCATGAGACGGAGCATCGCCTCGGCGTTCTGCGTCGGCCCTTTGTGCGTTTCGAGGGCGATCGTCAGCCCAAGCGTTTCGGCTCGGTCGCCGAGCTCGCGGAGATGAGCGATCACCTGTTTTCGTTCGAGCTCGTCAACCGGCTGGCCAGCCCCTGAAACGACCACGGAGACCCCGAACCATTGAGCCGCAAATGTCATGCGGCGAGCGGTGAGCTCGACCCCATCCCGGGTGCGGATATCCGCGCCCCCCACATTACAACCGCTGACCTTGACTCCATGCTTGGCCAGATGATCCACGAACGACTGAGCGGTGGCATCATCGGCCTTCTCCGTCACGACGACCGACTCGGGAATGACTAACCCGCCGAAGTTATGCCCCCGAAGCGCGAGTTCGAGGTGGTCGAGTCCAGTCGCTCTGATTTGCTCGACCGCGACCCATACGCCCGAAGGCCCATAATTATTCGTATAACAACTGATCGTTCGGTTCACGGTTCGATTTCCGAAGAGGGTCTGGATCGATTTAATCAAACGGGAAAGCGATCGACGAACTTTGGGCGGTACGGACAAGCGGACCCGCCTCTCCGTGCCACCCTGAATACCACGATGGTCGATTTCCCAAAAGCAGGGCGCTATTTACTGAGTGGAGCAACCGTCAAGTCTTTTGTGTGCAGGCCTTTGTGGCTCATCCGCCAAGTGGCTTTCGCGTAGGGTGGGCACTGCCCACCAATCTCGTGGCTTCGACCAGGGTTTAATCCCTGGTGGGCAATGCCCACCCGACAAGAAGGAGATTTGCCGGATGATCCATTGGCCTGCCAAAGCTCTCGCAGACAGCCCTGGCAGGCCAAGGCCTGCCCTACGAGAGCCAAGCAGCAGCGATGGCTTTTTGGTCCATCAATCGGGAGTGTCGAAGCTGGCTATTCGGAACCCTGGATGTCTCTGGCCAATGGTTCCAGGATGACGGGAACATCGGCCAGCGGATCGACGACACGGAGCGTGCAACGACCCGAGAGTACGTCGGTCAGGGCGCTACCGCAGACCTCGGCTCGCCAACCGCGCACCAGGTCCGGTTGCTGGGTCTCCGGACAGCCCTGAGCATGCCAGCGGATCAGGTCTTTAAGGTCATGGGAAGCGCCGACCAATCCCGAGGCGACTTTGTGCTGAGCGCAGCACTGGGCCAAGGCGGCCGCGAGCAGGTTGACCACCATGGTGAGTCCCGGGCCATCCTCGTGCCGGTCAGGAGGTTCGGGCAGTTCCTCATGCGGCACAAGTTGAGCCTCGGCGATCACGGCAAGGAGATCGTTGCTCTTGTTCAGGAGATGAGGCCGATTGAAGTCGCGGAGTGCCTCGAGATCCCGTCGGTTCGAAGGTTGACGTTTGGCGATGGCCACCAGCAAGTCGTCGCGGAGTAATTGGCGCAGCGGCCTGTTGGAACGTTTCGCCTCTTCGAACCGCCATTCCGCCAGCCGGCGAGCCACTTCCAGGCTGCGCCGGTTGAGTTGGTGTAGACCGGGCAAGCGTCGCCAGCGATCTTCCTCAACGTGATTTTGAATCGCCTCGACGAAGTCCGCGAACTCCGCCTCAACCCAGGCCGATCGATTCCATCGCGTCAATTGCTCGGAGAGAAGGTCGGCCAGTTCGAGCAGGTATCGCACATCATCCAGGGCATACCGCATTTGCGCCGGCGAGAGAGGCCGGCGCCGCCAGTCGGTTCGCGTCTCACCACCAGAGACCGAAACCCGCAAGGCCTGCCCGATGAGGTTCACCAGCGAAAGCGGATAACCGTACCCCACCAGGCCCGCGACGATCTGAACGTCGTAGACCCGGCGGGGGACCTTGCCCGTCTTATAACGGCAGATCCGCAAATCTTCGCGAGCCGCGTGCATCACGACTTCGATGGCGGGGTCGTTGACCACCTCCCAAAAGGCCGAGATGTCGCGAATGGCCAGCGGATCGACGACCGCAAGCCGGTCGCGCGTCGCCACCTGGATCAAGCAAAGGACCGGCTCGAACGTCTCCTCGGAGACAAACTCCGTATCGAAGGCGAATCGACCCGAGACGCGGAGATGTGCGACCAGCTCTTCAAGGCCAGCCGCCGTCGCGATGAAATCTCCTCCATCCACATCCGCCATCGACCTTATGATGCCTCGTGGGGTCGGATAATTCTTTGACAAGATACTTCACAGGGGAGATTATCCGCCCTCGATGAACGCGATGCAAGGAGGCTCCAGACACGCCCAAATTCCTGCATGACCGCTCATATCTCAAAAACTACTATAGCCACACTTGTTTCATTTAAGAATTCAACTTCCCTTTCGGAATTCAGGTCTCTTGGGACAGAAACGCGAGGATCTCCTTGTTGGTCGCGTCGGCGTTTTCCATGGGTGCAAGGTGCCCTGCATCGGGAATGATGACAAACCGGGCGCGGGGAAGTTGGTCGGCCAAGGACCGCATTTCTTCCGGCGGTGTGATACCGTCGTCGGCACCGACCAAGACCAGGGTTGGTACCTTGATCTGGCTGAGCTCGGAACTTCGATCGGGGCGAATCGCCATACCGCGAAGCGCTCCGGCCAGGGCACGGGTAGGGGTTCTCTTCATCATTTCCCGAACCGCGGCGACCCGTTCGGGATGCCCCTCACGCTTCGCTTCGCCCAGGAGTTTGGGCAGAAACGCCGCGATCACCGGTTCCGTACTACCGGTCGACTCCGTTTTGCGGGCCAGTTGCTCGCGGTTCGCGGCCGCCTCGGGTGAGTCGCTTGTCGCTCGCGTGTCCAGGAGCATCAGGGCACGCACGCGCTCGGGAAATCGCGTCACGAGCGAGAGGGCCACATACCCACCCATGGACAGACCGCCAAGCACGATCGGCTCCCAAAGCTGGAGCGCATCCAGGAGCTCCACGACATCGTCGGCCATGTCGTCGATCGTATAGACCCCCTCCGGGGCCGCCGTTTCACCGTGGCCTCGCAGATCGGGGGCAATGACTCGATACATCGAGCCGATCTCGGAAACTTGCTCGGCCCACATCGACCGATTCAACGGAAAACCGTGGAGCAGCACGACCACCGGCCCTGGTCCGTAGTCATCGTAGGCAAGGAGCATGGCATCGTTCTCCCGGGTTCCGCACCGAAGCGGCGCAAGGGTTGAGAAACATCGGGGGCGTTTGACGGAGCGGACGTTTCTTCCTCACGAGTCCACCGAACGGACTCGAAAGGGGGGGACGACCGATCTCCAGCCTTGAGAACCTGGCGCCACTCCATCATAGTTATCCCACGAGACAGTCCCAACAGGCAAAGGTTGTGCCGACCTCGAATTCGAGGCGTGCATCGATTTCTTGGGCGTGGCCGCGGCATGGTTTTGCGCGACGCGTTCGGACACGAAAGGGCAGGGGAGGATCAGGACGTGGTGGAGTCCCAGCAAAACTTGAAGCCGAGCTCAATCCTCGGGTACCCAATCATCGGACTGATCTTGGCCTGGACCGGCCTCATCGGCACGGCTCAGAGCGCTGAGACCGACCCGAGGCTGAACGGGTACCGCACCCCGCCAGGCTGGAAGGTCGAGATTGCCGCGGCCGAACCCTTGGTCGTGAACCCGGTGACGATGACCTTCGGGAACGACGGACGCCTGTTCGTAATCGAATGGCAAGAAGGCCGTGAGCCTAATGATCATATCAAAGTACTGACCGACACCGACGGCAACGGCACTTTCGATAAGGCCGAGATGTACATGGACCATCTCGACCTGCCGGCGGGAATCCTGTTCTGGGACGGCTGGACCTATGTCACGCTGGAACACGACGTCGTGCGCTTCAAGGACAAGGATGGCGACGGCAAATTCGAAGTCCACGAGGTGATCGCGTCGGGATTCGGCAACGACAACTCGCACCACCGCGTTTCGGGGATGGCGATGGGCCCCGACGGTTGGCTCTATCTCACGACGGGGGACAGCGACGCCCACGCCAAAGGCTCCGACAACTCGACGGCCACGGTTCTCCGGAGCGGCGGTGTCTTCCGCTGCAAGCCCGACGGGTCGCGCATGGAGAACTTTGCCTTCGGGATGCGGAACCCCTGGGGCAACGTCGCCTTCGACGATGCCTTCCGGATCTTTCACACGGATAACGACAACGAAGGGGCGCCCGGGTTCACAGGCTGCCGGATTTTGCATGTCGTCGAGCAAGGCGACTACGGCTGGCGGCTCCGCGAAGGGGCCCGTTGCTGTGCTCCCGACTACGAGCGGGCCACCTGGAACGGAGGACGTCCCGGTCGCCTGGGTTGGATTACCGACACCGGCCGAGGCGCTCCGGCCGGACTCTGTGTCTTGAACTCGGCCGCCTTTCCGGACAGCACCCGTAATCTCCTCGTCTACCCCGACGTCTTCCGCAAATTGGTCCGGGCCTACAAGGTCAAACCCCAGGGCGCAACCTTCGCCGTCGCCGAAGAATTCCCGCTCCTCGCCTCTGACGAAGGACTCTTCCGACCCACCGACGCCGAGATCGGTCCCGAAGGGGCCCTTTACATCCTCGACTGGCGAACCGACTCCGGTGGCGCGGGCCGACTTTCGGGGAATGCCCAGACCGGTCGGATCTACCGGATGACCTGGGCCGGAACGGACAAGGAACCCGCTCGACCGACCTTGCCCCGTACCCGCTTCGCCCAATTGACCGAGGCCGACGACGCGGCCCTCCTCAAGAATCTCGCCTCAGACGACGAACTCTTGCGTCGAAAAACGGGGCTCGAGCTCATCCGTCGCAAAGGCGGGGCCCTCAACAAGCTCGTCGACCTTGCCCAGAACGAAGGAGCCGCCGCCTCGGCACGTCGCCATGCCCTCGCCATCGTCTCGGCCGTCGACCCCAGCCGCGCCCTTCCTCTTTGGAATACCCTGCTCCGCGGAAACGACTCCGAACTGAAACGGCTGGCGCTCGAATTCGCGGCGCAGTCGGTGACCGCTAACTCGCCTTCACTCGACCTCGCTCCTCTCTTCGGGAACCTTCAAGATCTCGACGACCTGCGAAAGCTCGCCACCAGCAATCCTCCCCTGATTCGCGCCCTGGCCATGTACATCGGGGCGGAGCGGGCGCACGACAAATCGCCTTCGCCCAATTCGGCCATCGACCGGTTTGCGGCCAATCTCGGCAAGGGGCTCAATGATTACGTTCTGCTCACGATGGCCGCCGCGAACCTCCAGGCCGATCCCGTCCTCCGCGATGCATTCACCCGCGCACTCGAGTTGAGCGACCCGGATATCTCCGAGACTCTCAACCAGTCGACACTCAGCGATGACCCCAAAATCCGAGAGGCCGCCCTGTTCATCCTCCAGGGGTGGCGCGGTTCGCAGGGGATCTCAACCCTCGTACGATTGGCCACGAGCAAAGACGAGATTCCCGCCAGTGCCCGGGTCGGCTTATTCCGTGCACTTCGCGAGCAAGTCGGCCTCGTCCCGCCCGATCGTCTCGCCGAGTGGCTCGAGCGCGAACCGAAGGCCGATCCATCGGCACGCGCCGAAGCCATTCACGTGTTAACCGCCATGCACCAGCGTGCCGTTCTGGCCGCGGGCCCGGTCTTGGCGGCACTCTTGAACGACGCCAGCCCTGAGGTGCGCCGCGCCGCACTGGCCCTGGCTACGGAAGTGCGCTCCAAGAACGCCAAAGTTGCCCTGATCACCCTGGTCCAGTCGAAGGACCGATCCCTGGAGGAGCGTCGCCTGGCGATTGCGGCGCTTCGGCCCTATGAAGATAGTGGGTTGGTCTCGCTGTTCGCCGACCTCTTCTCCACCAGCGACGATCCCGATTTCCGGATGGAACTGCTTCGGACCATAGCCTCACTCGATTTCAAGACGGCCGCCGACCGGGCCAAGACCCTCCTGAACGACAAGGATGCAAGGCTCCGCCAAGATGCGATCGCCATCCTGGGACAGAAACCCGACACCGCCCTGACCGTCGCCGAGCTATTCAACCAGGGAAAGCTTCCTTCCGAGGATCTCCCCTCCGTGATCAAGGCCGTTCAGCCCCATGCCACGCCCGAGTTACGGACGGCGATGGAGACCCTGCTCAAGAAGACGGTGCTTTCTGCTCCCACAGGAAGAGAGGCGGCAAGGCTCCGCGAGTTCGTCGAGCGAAACGGCGATCCCAGCCGCGGTAAGGCCCTCTATCTCGACAGCAAGAAGGCAGGATGCATCACATGCCATCGTCTTGAAGGGGTTGGTGGCGCGGTCGGTCCCGACCTCACCCGGATCTACGAAACCCTCTCGTTCGACAAGCGCGTGGAATCGATCTTCGATCCCTCCAAAGAAATCAAGGAGGGTTTCGGCACCTTCAAGGTCTCCACCAAGGATGGTCGAGTCGTCTCCGGCCTCTTGCTCGGGGATACGGCCGACGCGGTCACCCTCAAAGACGCGGAAGGTCGAGAAGTGAGAATCCCGTCCGATGAGATCGAAGAGAAGGGTCCCGACAAAACCAGCCTGATGCCTGCGGGCGTCGTGGGACATCTCTCGTTCAACGAACTCGCCGACCTGCTCGCGTTTCTCGGCAACCGGAACGCTCAGGAAAGCCTGCGCAATCAGGCTCCGGCCAGCCGCTGAGCCAGGTCTGAGTGCCTTGAGGTAGGTGGGTTCCCGTTTCGGAGACATGGTTTGCCGGGCTGGTAGGCAAACCATGGTCTCACCTACAATGATTTCGACTCATCGAACGCATCCCCAGAACACGCAGCGGATTCGACCTATGCCAACCCCGAATGAACTGTACGATCAGGCCGTGAATCTTCGCGACCAGGGAGACAAGCCTGGCGCCATCGCGATCCTTGAAGAAGCCGTCGCACTCGATCCGGCCTTCACAATCGGACACGGCATGCTGGCCAAGCTTTACGCCGACATCGCTCAGGTCGATGAGGCCATCGCTCATGCCAAGAAGGTCGTCGAACTCGAGCCCGACGACACCTTCAGCTACACCGCCCTCTCCGTGATCTACCAGCGCTGCGGCAAGATCCCCGAAGCGGAGCATGCCAAGGCCATCGCCTACAACAAGCAGATGGGCTTTGAGTGATCGATCGAACGAGAACGTCAGGAAACCAGCTCCACGTTCGATGGGCTGACCGGCCCATCGAACCGGCGGAGACATCCTGATTTCGTTGGCTGACGAACACTTGATGACGGAATGACGGGAACACCTCGGCCCTCGAAAAGCGACCGGAGAACCCCTCGACGATGCACTCGCTCTATGCCCTGAACGATCCCTCTGCGCTCCTCAGCCCCTCCCTCCTGATCTTCCGGCCGATCCTGGTGAAAAACCTCGAGACCATGATCGGCATGGCCGGAGGGCCCGAGCGCCTGCGGCCGCACGTGAAGACCCACAAGATGGCCGAGGTCGTGCGCTTGACCGAGCGAATGGGCATTCATAAGCATAAATGTGCGACGATCGCCGAGGCCGAGATGATCGCCGCCGCCGGGGGAACCGACGTCCTGATCGCCTACCCACTCGTGGGTCCCAACGTCGGGCGGCTCGCGAAATTGGCGCAGGCCTTCCCTGGAACGACGTTCCGAACCCTGGTCGATCACCCGGCTTCCGCCAAAGCCCTGTCGACTGGACTCGAAGGCGTGGGGCAGCCGATCCCGGTTCTGATCGACCTGGAAGTCGGCCAGGGTCGCACGGGGATCACGCCCGAGTCGGCCCAGGAGCTTGTCTCACTCGTGGCCGGACTTCCCAACCTGGTCTTCGACGGTCTTCACGCTTACGATGGTCACGTCCACGAGACCGACGTCGAGGAACGCCGTAAGGCCGCGATGTCGGGCGTGGAACGGACACTCCGATTGCGAGACCAGCTCGAAGCCCAAGACCTTCCGGTCCATCGCCTCGTCATGGGAGGAACCCCGAGCTTCCCGATCCACGCCAAGCTCGACCTTCCAGGTGTCGAGTGCGCACCGGGAACGTCGGCATTCCATGACGCTGGCTACGCGTCCCACTTCCCGGACCTCCCGTTCGTACCCGCCGCAGTCTTACTCACCCGCGTGATCAGCCGTCCGGGTCCGGGTCGCATCTGCCTCGACCTCGGCCATAAAGCCGTGGCCGCCGACCCCGCCGGTGCTCGCCTCACGTTGCTCGACGTTCCCGACGCTACACTCGGCAAGCAAAACGAAGAGCATCTCGTCGTCACCACCCCGCACGCCGACGATTTCCCACCCGGCACCCCGGTCCTTGCCATCCCAACCCACATCTGCCCCACCTTCGCCCTTCATCGCAAGGCTTACGTTATCGACAACGGCGAGCTCGTGGATGAGTGGGAAGTAACCGCCCGCGATCGAGTGCTTACCATTTGATCGGCTAGAATTCTTGCCCTGGCGAAAGGAAATCGTTCGCTCTATCCGATGCCCCTCAGGGTGCAGGAGCAATTCACACGGAGAGGATCCCCCGCCTGATGGCCGGTTACTTCGAATCGACGTAAGTTAGAGGCATCGGAATGTCGCATTCCTTGGCAATGCGAAGGGCGAGCCTGCGAAATGCCCTGTAACAATCCAGAACCGCGGAAGCGTGCCCCCCGATGGCTCCATCGGCCGGCTTGAGCGCAAACATGGGCTTCCGGGCATCTTGGGCCATGGGAGCCAAACTTCGGTAGTTTTTCAAAGTGGCCATCGCGAGCGGATCTGGATCGGGTATGTTTTCAACCTCTTGTTGCTCGAGAACATTCTTGCGATAGGCTCGCGGAATGCGATCCACCCATCGTCGATAAGCCTTAACAGGGTAATTTTCGCGCACAGAGGGTTGCATCACGACGTAACCGACGGGTTCCATATTTCCAGAGGGTAAGGAAAGGCCTGAAACTTGGAAGGAATGCTCTTTCCGCGTTCTCCAACCGGAACGCCAACTTCGAAGAGATGGACCGAGGTTTCGAAGGCCTTGCAGTGAGAATAAGTCAGCAGCAAGCGGGATCACGACATAGTCCGACGCAACCAATGCGGCACGATTGATGGCACCCAGGTTCGGACCTATGTCGATAAGAACGAGCTTAGCAGCCTGTTTGTCCGCGGCCTGCTGCATGATGCGATAGAAAGACGTCGTCACTCGGAAGGCGTCGGCGGCGTTGGCACGATTGTCGTCCAGGCACTTTCCCCAGGTCTCCGCCAAGCGATCCTCGAATAGACTGAGTCCCAGATTTCCGGGAACGAGTCCGATGTGTTTGTTGACCTCGATCACATCCAAGTCCGCGATGTCGCCGAGGCGGTCCAAAAGTGGTTGGATCTGCGCGAGGATCGTCTGGGAAGATCGCTCCGGCTCCCACAAATCCTCGAGTTGTTGGTCCTCCAGAAATGAAGACGTCAAGTTCGACTGGGGATCGAGATCCATCGCAACGACATTCACGCCAAGTTCAGCGAACATCCACGACATATGGTAGACAAGTGATGTTTTGCCAACGCCGCCCTTGTTATTAAAGAACGCGATTGTTTTCATGGCCGTCTCCGGGCAATCGCCAGGAAATAGTTCGGCTGAAGTACGAATTCGGCAGCCGACGATCCGTTGCGCTCGAGTTCCCTTTGGATGATAGGAATTCCCCGCCCAAAGCGGTTGACAAAACCAAGCACTTTAGCAGCCTCGGCGAGGACCGGATTGCGATAAGCGGTCCCTCCCTTGGGAAACTGATCCGGGGTTAGATCTCCGAATAGGCCACCTGGATTCTGAATTTCGATCCGATTTGAGTAATGGTTGATCATAATCGGAGTCGTCGATCCTTCATAATTTCGATGAACTACGGCGTTCATCAATAATTCGTGCATCGCCTTGGGAGGGTAGTCGAAGACCGTTTGGTAACCGAGCTCCGCGCGATCTGAGGGTCTTCCATCCGCGAGTTCCTTCGCCAACCGATCTAGGTCGCGGAAGATGTCGAGCAAATCGCCGCTAAATCGACGTTCTTGCAACACTTCGTCGGCCTGAGATTCTCCATTGTACTGGACATATTGGGCATAGGCACCTGGGACAAACGAGCAAGGATCCTTGCCAAACAAAAGAACTCCAGAATTGGTCGGACAGCTTGTTTTCAAGTCGAAGAAACGAAGAGAGGCGAGTTGAAGTTCCAACGGCCGATGGTTCTCCTCGATCGTATCAAATGAAACCGCGTTTGGACGGTAAGTTAAGCTAAAGAGATCGAGAGCAAGATCGCCGAGTGTCGCCTCAGTGCAAGGTCTAGCGTCCCAAGTACGTGATCGGCCAACACTACGCTCGGAGAGGATTCGCTCTTCTGCAGGAGTTGCGATCGCACGTCGAGGGCCAACCCGAATACACGTCCGTCCCCGATACCGAACCGGAGGTAGATCGGATGGAAAGACCTCCACAACCGCCATATCCCCGCCCCCTAACGTCCACTTCTGGACATTCATCGTCGGTAACGGCTGGATGTGACCTTCAGAACGAATTGCTGCAAGTTGTTGGAGAAATTGGTCTTCAATCTTCGCGCCGCTCGCAACACCGTTTGGAGTCGCCGCGATGAAGAGATAGCCTGGCTTACCAGAATTAGGGAGATCATTCGCAAATGAACAGATCGCCTCGCCATATTTCTCGAAGTCGGTCAAGGAGATCGTCCGCTCGACACGATCAGACTCGATGTCAGCGAGCATTCGCTCTAATTCCGTTCTATCCATGACGGACTGCCTTCTCAAGTGTTCATATTACGTACTGATAGGCATAATGCGATCCGCCTACCGTCATGACTAATGGCTCAGTCCAACGCTTTTATCTTATCTCGAGTAACCCCAAACCGAAAGTTTCGCCGTAGCCATACGTCCCTCTGGCCGAACCCTTTGCAACTTGCGGTGATCGGGGCTCAATACGAATGGTATCAGACGTGCACAATGTGATGAAAATCGAAGCGGCTGGTGGAGACTTTCCGTGCGAAGCGTGTGATGCTAGTTGATTCTGCCTAGGCCGACGAAATGCCCAAAGCGGTGCTCTCAAACCAGCCGCCGAGCACCCACGAAAAAGTACGATCGAGCCGGATTTCAATGGATAGTAGGAAGGAAAGACAGCTCGAAGTCGGTCTGCCTCAGAGACGATCCGGGAAGTGAACACTGCCGTGAGGATACGTTGTTTGGGTGGCCGGGGACGAGTCTTCGAGGCCCCGGGGATCGGCCCAGACTGGTCCCGGGGCGTCGCTGCGTGTCACACGCAACCGGGTTACCCTTCCCATACGCAAGAAAGTTACACACCCTTTGGCTTCTGTCGAGAGGGTTTGCGATGGCCGACCTCCAGCTTCATAATCCGCTCCCGGCTCAGCTCTTCCGCGAGGAATCGCGCGATCACCTCACCCTGGCTGTCCGAGACCACCCAGTGCCGGTTCGTGGCATCGAAGCCACTCTTCCTGGCCGTGATGGGCTTTGCCCAAGCACTTGTTCCGGTTGTGATGGTGACGAACTCCTGGCCTTGTTGACGACGTCGGACGATCTCCTCACGGATGGGCACGGGTAGGGCGCGTGGCATGGAGACGACTCCGGAGAAGAGTTGCTGAACCCCTCTCCAAGAGCTCATAACCATAAAGGTTCGCTCGGACAAAACTTTCTTGCGTATGGGAAGGGTAACCCGATTGCGTGTGACACTGCGCTCCTCCCCGGCCACCCACCTCTCCTGTTTTCACATGGCTAGATTTTATCCGGATAGCCTCTCAGTGATTCCCATTGTGTGAGGATGGAGGACAAGTGCTCGGCACCGAAGAAGCGTCGTCAGCGGATTCCTCGAGGAGCTCTTCTTCAAGATGTTCGGCGGTCGCGGTGAGAGAACGAACTTGGCGAAGGTTTGTGAGATAGACGCAGGCGCTCACGAGGGCTCCGGCGTACATGAGGACGCGAAAGCCCATCATGGCCAATGCCCCCGAGGGGTGCGCCACGAGTTTGCCGAGTTGATCGCTGACTCCTTCGGAAAGGCCGATGGCGCCGAAGGGCAGTGGTACGGCTGTGGTGAAGAGGATCAGGGGGACCATAAGGAAATGGTCGGCCAGGCTAGGCAATCCGGTCGGGAACATCGCCCGACTGACGGTGTAGAAGGCGAGAACGTTGAGCCCGTGACAGAAGGCCGAGAGAAAAAATGAGCCGAAGACGACGTCGAGCCGGCCGCGATAAGTCTCCGAGATCATCCGCAGCTCATTCATCAGGAAGCCGACTCGACCGTGACCTCCGCGCATTGACTCGGGGATGAGGCGAGAAAGCGTCTGGGTGAAGATCAGAGCCAGTCCCAAGAACCCCGCTGCCAAAAAGGCCCAGATCACCAGGATCAGGCGTTGAAACACGGCCGGAGCCACCGACCAGACGGAAATGCCGGCACCCCCAGCCAGGATGAACAGCCCCAAAAGTCCCAGGATGCGATCCAGGACCATGGAGGCAATTCCTTTGGTGGTGTTGATTTTCATTTTCGTCAGAAAGGCGGCCTTGATCAGGTCACCGCCGACCGCGCCCGGGATCACCAGGTTGTAGACGTTGCCGATATAGCCGAGCAGCAGCGAATCTCGCAGTCGAAAGGTTGGGTCGATCACGCGCACCAACCAATTCCATCGCACGAAGGTCAGGAAAAGGCTGAGCAAGTAGATTCCAAAGGCGAGCGCGATCAGGCGAGGGTCAAGGTTGCGACTGAGAACGTCATGAATCGGCCCACGGTTGTCGTAAATCAACTTGCCCAACAGGCTGAAGGCCAGGACGATGAGGAACCCATTGATGAGCTGCGATCGGCCTGGATGTTTCGGCGATTTCGACATGGAAACGGACTCACTCGGGTCGAGGGGGATCCGCGATCAGCGTTTCAGAGCGTCCCCTTGGTCGAGGGAACTCCTTCGTTGCGGGGGTCATGTTCGGTGGCCATACGCAACGTGCGGGCTAACCCTTTGAAAATCGCCTCGCTGATGTGATGGCTGTTTCGTCCATAATGAAGAAGGATGTGTAGGTTCATCCGCCCTTGAGTGGTCACCGCCTGCCAGAAGTCGGCCACGAGTTCGGTGTCAAAAGTACCGATCTTGGGACTGGGGAAGGGGGCATTCCAGGCCCAATAAGGGCGACCTCCCAGGTCGACGGCGCAGGTCACCAGGGTCTCGTCCATGGGAAGAATCGCATGCCCGTAGCGCCTGATCCCCGCGCGATCACCCAGGGCCCGATCGATGGCCTGCCCCAAGCAGATCCCCACGTCCTCCGTGGTGTGGTGATCGTCGACGTGCAGGTCCCCGGTGCAGGCGACCGCGAGGTCCATGAGCGAATGCCGAGCAAAAAGCTCGAGCATATGGTCGAGGAAACCAACCCCGGTCGCGATCTTGGACTCCCCTCGGCCATCGAGATCCAAGCTCAAGCGAATATCGGTCTCTCGCGTCTTGCGCACAATCTCGGCAGTACGGTTCGCCACGACAATTCGCTCGCTTCCGACTCATCGGTTCCAATTCTCTCGCCTCCGCCCCAAGCGGACGCGAATGCTCAAAGGCTCCTCACTCTACCAAAAATCCTCGGCCGCCGTTCAGAGCGCTTCCGGTCGATCGCCGACCGAGGCTCGCAAGACCATGATGCCAAGGTCGAAACGACCTTCGCCACCCGCTTACGGCCGATGGACATTCCCGCGGTCCCAGAACGAGATCGGCATATCCAACTTCGTGATGTTCAATGAGCCTGATGGCAAGCAAATGGATTCCGCCCCCAACGCCGAGCCGCGGCAGGACGACTACGACATCCGGATGGGACCCAGACGCTCGACACCTGGATCGCCTGGAACCGCCATGCAACCTCGAATACCCTTTACCTCGACGGCCACGCGATCTCCCGCACCAAGGCGGACTCGTACCTGGGCATGTACCCGGTCAGCCCGTTGCTGATGCTTCCCTCGTTCTACCCCTGACCGGTGACAAGAGAGCGGAGGTTTTCGAGAAGCCGGTCAATCTCTTCGTCCGTCCCGACGGTGATTCGCAGGCCCTCGGGCAGACCCGCGTAACGCATCAGCCGCACGAGGATCTTGCGGTCCTTGAGAGCCTGGTAGATCTCCGAGGCCGGCGGGCCACCGGTGCACCACACGAAATTCGCCTGGCTTTCCGGAACGTGATAGCCGAGGTCACGGACCGCTGCGGTCAGCCGGGCCCGGGTCGCCAAGATCTTGGCGCGGGTCTCGGTGAGGTAAGCTTGGTCCTCGATCGCCGCGACTCCCGCAGCCAGACTGAGCTTGTCGCAGTTGTATGAATCCTTGACTTTCACCAGCCCTTCCACCATCGCGGGCTGGGCGATCAGGTAGCCGAGTCGCAAGCCGGCGAGGCTATACCCTTTGCTAAAGCTACGGGTGACGATCACGTTGGGGTGCTTGGCGACGAGCCCGACGCAGTCGCTCTCGGCGAAGTCGGCATAGGCTTCGTCGACGATCAACGGGCCCTCGAGCCGTTCGGCGAGCGCGGCGACCTGCTTGGGGCTGAGCGAGGTTCCCGAAGGGCTGTTCGGGTTCGCGAGGAAGGTCAGCTTCGCCCCAGGTATGGCGAATGCGGTCGCATCGAGTGACCAATCCCGCTGGAATGGGACCTCGACGACGCGCGCATCCTGGAGTTCCGCCAGCGTGCGATAAAGGATGTAGCTGGGGGTCGGATAGACGACCAGGTCCCCCGGCCCTGCAAAAGCACGGGTGATGATCGTCAGGATGTCATCGGACCCGTTGCCGGCGAGGATCATCTCGGGATCCACGCCGTGCCGCTTTGCAGCCGCCTCGCGGAAAGCCGTCCCTATCGGATCCGGATAGAGGCGGAGCCGATGATCGATGGCGCTGACAAGCGCCGGCGCCACGCGAGGGGAGGGGGGATAAGGATTCTCATTCGTATTGAGCTTGATGTACACACCGTCCCGGGGCTGTTCCCCCGGCACGTAGCCCGCCATCCGGTCGATATGCGGCAAAAAGTAAGAGCGACTCATGCGACGGTCATTTCGGGTTAGAGCGGTTTTCGTGGGGATTGCCTACGTCACCGTTTGATTGCTCGGGCCTGTTTCTGAATCGTACCAGGGCCTATTTCGAGGAGACCGACGCCGCCAATCGGGCGAGGGGTTCGTCGGCGATACGGTAGACCGTCCAGTCGTCCATGGGACGCGCGCCGAGCGAGCGGTAGAAACCGATCGAGGGCGTGTTCCAATCGAGCACAGACCACTCCAGCCGGCCGCAGCCGCACTCGACGGCGGTCTTCGCCACGGTCGCCAAAAGCGCCTTGCCGATGCCGCGACCTCGGTAACGCTCGCGCACGAAGATGTCTTCGAGGTAGAGCCCGGGCTGGCCTCGGAACGTTGAGAACGTGGAAAAGTAGAGGGCGAAACCGACCGGCTCGCCGTCCACCTCGGCCAGGATCGCCTCGGCCGCTGGCCTGGGGCCGAACAGGTGAGCGCGGAAAGACTCGGGGGTTGCCAGCGCGTACTGTTCGAGCTTTTCGTACACCGCCAGCTCATGGACCAGGCGGACGAGCGTCTCGGCATCGTCGGGACGACAGGGACGGATGGTCGCGGTCATACGAGAATCAAGACGTGCCAGGCACGCTCCCAAAGGCTTGAGATCGAGGAATGCCAAACGGGATGAGGACTGGTCCCCCACGACGAACGCGACGTTTGTTTCTTCCGCCGAATCGTGTCAAGAGGCCTGGCCATCTTCAAGCCGGACGTCGACGCTGTAGCGGTGGGCCGTGAGTCCTTCCTTATCGGCGAGGAGCCGTACGTCCGGCGCAATTTGCGCGAGTCCTTCGCGGCTCACGAAGATCAGGCTCGTGCGCTTGAGGAAGTCGTTCGAGCAGAGCCCCGAGGCCCAGCGTGCGGTGCCTCCCGTCGGGAGCACGTGCGAAGGACCGGCGGCATAATCGCCCACGGCAACCGGCGTCTCATGCCCCAGAAAAATGGCCCCGGCGTTGGTGAGTCGCTCGGCCAGGCGCTCGGGGTCGGAGGTTGAGACGTGCAAGTGTTCGGGGGCAATCAAGTTCGTCAGGGTCACGGCCTCATCTTCGTCCCGGACCAGGATCAAGGCACCGAACCGCTCGAGGCTATCGCGTGCCAGATCTCCTCGGCTGAGCTGGGCGAGCTGCTGGGCGAGCGCATCGGCGACGCGGTCGATCAGGTCGGCCTCCCAGGTGATCAAGACACTCGCTCCCGGCGAATGTTCGGCCTGGCTGATGAGATCGGCGGCCACGAAGCGAGGGTCGGCCGTCCAGTCGGCGATGAGAACGACCTCGCTGGGACCCGCGATACTGTCGATATCGACCTCGCCATAAACATGCCGCTTGGCCAAAGCGACGAAGAGGTTGCCCGGACCGACAATCTTGTCGACGGCCGGAATTCCCTCGACTCCGTAGGCCAGGGCAGCCACCGCTTGCGCACCGCCGATGCGGTGGACCTCGGTCACTCCCAAGGCATGACAGGCCGCGAGCAAGTCGGTGTTATAACCCCCGAACGGAGTCGGCGGAACGACGACGGCAATCTCTTCCACTCCCGCAGCCTGCGCTGGGACGACTGTCATCAGGAGCGACGAAGGATAGGCTGCGGCGCCTCCGGGGATGCACACGCCGACCCGCTGCAAAGGGCGGTAGCGCAACCGGAGTTCGGTATCGACGCCTCGCCTCAGCACGGCGTCTCGGTTCAAGATCCCAAGCTGGAAGGACAGGATATTGTCACGGACGCGACGAAGCGTCTCGAGATAAGCCGGGTCGGCGGCGCGGTAGGCAGCGCGGAGTTCGTCGCGCGAGACCCGGGCAGAGATCGGGTCGAGAGTCGCGCCGTCGAGTTTCGCCGTGTAGTCGAGCACCGCCTCGATGCCGCGTTCCCGGACGTCCGCACAGATCCGCTCGACAACCTCTTGCGGCGTGAGCGGCTCACCGAACACCTCCATGGTACGGGCCCGGCCCTGCGGGCTGACGACGTTCCCCTTCGGACTCAACTGCCTGCGTAACTCGAGGATTGCTTCGCGCGCGTCGTCGCTGGCGCAATCGATTCGGCTAATATTTAGCGTCGTTGCCATCGGAACGGAGTTCTCCCTGAGATCGAACGGGATCATTCTAACCCGCCCGACTCTGCCTCGCCTCCACTTTTCGGTGCGAGAACCGTGGCTTTGCCTCGCGCCCGCCCGATTCTTCGGCCCGGTCCAATTGACCTTCACGTCCACAGTTCGAGAATTAGACTGCCTCAGAGCCGTTCGCGGCTCAAGATCCAACCGATGACTCTTTCGGAGAGCCTTGCCGATGAGCCGACCGCCAATCGACCTCCGATCCGACACCGTGACACTCCCCACACCGGCGATGCGTCGAGCCATGGCCGAAGCCGAGGTCGGAGACGACGTCTACGGCGAAGATCCGACGGTCCGCGCGCTCGAACGTCGAACCGCCGAACTGCTCGGCAAAGAAGCGGCGCTCTTCGCCCCATCGGGGACGATGACCAACCAGATCGCCGTGGGGGTGCACGCGGGACCTGGCGACGAGTTGCTCTGTGAAACCACGTCCCATCTCTATGTCTGGGAGGGGGGTGGCATCGCCCGGCTTTCGGGCGTCACGACGCGAACGATCCCGGGAAATCGCGGCCTCCTCAGTCTCGACGCCCTGCGCGACAAAATTCGACCCGATGACGGCCACTACGCCCGCACCCGGATCGTGTCCCTCGAGAATACGCACAACCGGGGCGGCGGGACCATCCATCCGATCGATAGCATCGCCGAAATCTCCGCCTGGGCTCGGTCTCAGGGGCTCGCCATGCACCTCGATGGTGCTCGGCTGATGAACGCTGTAGTTGCCTCGGGGATCCCCGCGCAGGCATGGGCGAGCCATTTCGACACGGTCTCCATCTGCTTCTCGAAAGGCCTGGGAGCGCCCGTGGGATCGGCCCTGGTCGGCACCCGCGACCAGATCGCCAAGGCCCACCGAATCCGCAAGGTCTTCGGGGGCGGGATGCGGCAGGCGGGCATCATCGCGGCGGCCGCCCTTCACGCGCTCGACCATCACGTCGATCGGCTCGCCGAAGACCATGCCAACGCCCAGATCCTCGCTCGAGCGGTCGAGGAGACCCAAGGACTGAGCCTCGAATCGGGACCAGTCGAAACCAACCTGGTCTGGATCCAGGTCGACCCCGCACTCGGCACCGCCCCCGATCTCGCCGCTCGCCTCCGCGCAGCGGGGGTTCTCGTCTCGGCTCTCGGGCCACAAGTCTTGCGCGTTTGCACACATCTTGACGTTTCTCGCGAATCCGCGGAATACGCCGCGCAGACGCTCCGAAAGGTCGCATCAGCAACAACGTGAATGATCATCGCCAAGATCCGGAGCCCCGGAGGTCGACTCAGAAGTTGTCAACTTCCCTACGATTTCTTGGGAGCAAGGCTTAGATTTTCTCACCGCGTCTGGAATAACTGCCATTGCTCGAATTTCTGGGTTTGATTAGGGTTCGCTCCGCGCATCCTTGCGATCGATTCTCTCATAAACGACAAACGACTACGACGAGCCAAGGCTCCCTGCAAGAGGAGGGACGCCTGGGCCGTCAGGAGCTTCGTGCCGGACTTTGCGAGGCGTCCCTCCTCGCCTCGGGAACCGGTTGGGCCAAGGCGGGCCCTGCCATGATCGAACAAACGGATCAACAGCCCGCGTTCCGACAGAACCTGCTCCCGAAGTGCCGGGAGCGGACGGGGGAGCGTTGGATTGCCATCACCCGAAGCTGCCGCCTGCTCTGGATCGGCTCGCCGCTCTTGCTGATCGGGCTTGGGTGTGGAATTGCCCCCAAGGGCTTTCGCTCGCTCAACAACCCCGCCGCCATCGTACGTGCGCGATCCGTCGGTTACGGCGATAACCTGCCCGATGCTCGCGTCGTTCCCGCCCTGATCGACCGGCTCAACGATACGGACCCGGTCGTGCGGCTCTCGGCCCACGAAGAGCTCAAGAAACGAACCGGGCAGGATTTTGGGTTCGTCCCCTGGGGCCAACCGAGCGAACGGTCCCAAGCCGTGGCTCGTTGGAAGCAGTGGTGGGAAGGGCTAAAACCCGATCTGGCCAGGAATCGGTAAAAAACTTAAAGTATCGCACCTGTGAAGCCGCAAGGCTCGATTCCGCTCGACTCGCGACCGGTCATGGAGGGCCGACGCCGTGGCGACCAGTTCCCTCTTCGAAGCCACCTTGCTTTCCCCATTAGGATTCATCGGCCGAGGGGTTTTGGCTGGCGTGACTTACCTGGGAGGTGTGGGGACGCTCTCGCTCTCCGCGCTTCGTGGAGTCTTTCACCCGGGCGAGGACGACCCTCCGTTTCTCTCGTCATGCTTGCGGCAATTGGCTACGTTCCTGGTCATGGGGATCCCTCTCGTCGGCCTCGCCCATTTCGGGATGGGTTCATTTCTATCGATGCAAGCCTACTACGGAGGCACATTCGTCGATGGAACAGGGGCCGTGGTGGGTGTCGGCCTCGTCCGTAATGTGGCTCCCCTCATCACGGGGTTGATACTCGCGGGGATACTGGCCCCTCTCTTGACCTCGGAGCTGCGAGGGCGATCGACTTGGGAATCGCGCGTCGAGACCAGGCGCATCCCGGATCGCGGCATGACTCCGAGCGGCATGAACGAGCAAGCGTCCTACCCCAGTGCAGGCCGATTGGCCGCGGTCCGGCTCACTGCCGCAGTGGTCGCAGGCCCGATCCTGACGCTCTGGGCGATCTTGGTCGGAACCGCGGTGGGATGGCAGGTTTCCCAGGAGCTACTCGGCGTCTCAACGCACGCCTTTTTCTACATGTTTAGTGAAATGTTGTGGGTGCGAGATATTGTCGGAGTGCTGGTCAAAGGGATGGCCTATGCCCTCTTCGCAGCAGTCTTTGCATGCCATGAGGGATTGAGAGAATCGTCGGATTCAAGTCATGAGGGGGTCGTTCGGGCCGCGTTCCGCGCGGCTTGTCTGGCCACCTTGGCGATGTTGATCCTGAATAGTGGCTGGTTCCTTTTGCTGTATCATGCCGGGCCGGCGTTCGGCCCCACGTTGCTGGCTCCGCCGTCTGTTTGACGGCTCCGAATGAGCCGTGCCTCGTCACCTGGGGAGGGAACCCCGATGCAAACGCGATCTTCGATCCGCGAGGTATCGGTCGGTCTCGTCATCGTCGTTACGATCGCGGGACTGCTCGGTCTTTTCGCAATGGCCAGTAGCGGCCCCGGTTTTTTGGTCGCGCAGCGAACGATCGACGTCGTCTTCAACGACGGGCAGGGGATCCGTGTCGGCAGTCCTGTGCGGATCGCCGGCATCGATGCCGGGCGCGTCACCGACATCCAACTCGCCGAGATTGAAGGAACGCTCCGCGCCCGGCTCAAACTCTCATTGCCCGTTCACCTGGCCAAGAAGCTGCGGCAGGACGTCAAAGTCACCATTCAGGAAAGCTTGGCCGGGTCGAGCCGTGTGAACATCGTCTCATCCGGCAAGTCGGCCGTCGCGCTCGTCCCCGGCCAGGTGATTCAAGGGGTGGAGTCGAACTTCTTCGACCCGATTCTCGAGCAGGTTGGCCTGGGTCCCGTTGAACGCAGCCACCTGAGCCACACCATTGCCGAGGTGCGCGAGACCGTCGACTCGGTAGGTCCTCGTATCAAACTGATCATGGGCACGTTCCAGGAAACGGCCTCCGGCCTTCGCGAGGCCGCCGACACCGTCAGGCCCGCCGTCGTGGCCACCGCAGGGAACATCGAGGAACTCTCGAAACGGATCGCCGCGGCCGGGCCCGGGGTCGAAGCCGCCCTCAAGCGACTCGACGCCATCACCCAGGTGGCCGAAGGGGTGATGGACGAAAATCGACAGAACATCAAGGCCAGCATTGCCAGCGTGCGCGACCTCACGGCGACCGCCCAAAGCCTGGCCGCCAAGAACAGCGTCAAGGTCGACGCCCTGATCAATGGCCTTGGCGAAACACGCACCCGCGCAGACCGGCTCCTCTACCAGACCGACCTGATCGCAGCGCAGGGACTCCAGATCGTCACGCGGAATCGGGCGGACATCGAGCGCTCGCTCTCCAACGTCCGAGACGCGACCGACTGGGTCAACAAACTGGTGCAGAAGATCTACGCCAACCCGTTCTACCTGAGCCCATTGTATAAACCGGGACCCGAGGATATCCGGGCACAAACCGTGTATGATACGGCTCAGGTTTTCACGAAGGGGGCTCAGGAGCTGTCCGACCTGGTCAAGACCCTGGACGCGATGCAGGCCAGGGCCACGACGCCAGCCCAGAAACAGGAGTTACGCGAGATCCAGAAGAGCGTCCTCGAGGTGACGGGGCAATTGGGCCAGACCTCGGCACTTCTCGCGAACGCCCTCAAACCAGCGGCACGGAACGTGCGAACCTCGCGTTAATAGTTTCCCAATCCGGAGGCCCGATTTTCGTGCCTTTGGTTAAATCCGCTCCATCTTCCGGCCGATAACATAGGTGTGGACGTCCGAGACCCTTGGGCGCCACCGCGAAGGCCGGAGGAAGGGAGATGCCGACTGTCGTCAGCCGGCCCATCCTCAAGTCGATGGTCTCCGTGGGAAACGAGTTCTGCAACGCCCGGGCGTGCCGACGGTGGAGCCGCCGGCCAGAGCACCAATAGGGGAGGCACACATGGAAGTCTACGGCGCTGGGGGAATGCAAGGCCCCCAACCTATCTACCCGCGGCTGGCCGCCTTTAGTGTGGACGCCGGCCAGACCGTGCACGCGGGCTCGCCTCGCGATCAAGTCGAAATCTCGCCCCTGGGCCAGATGCTCGACGGGATCAGCCGGCTGCCCGAAATCCGTCACGAGAAGGTCGAGGAGATCCGGCGCCAGATCGCCGCAGGCTCCTATGAGACCCCCGCGAAATTGGAACTGGCCCTCGATCGTCTGATCGACGAGCTCCAAGGCTGGTAACCTCCGGCTAGGTCCCGCCCGGCCTTGGTCCTGGCGACCGATCGGCTGATGAACGATTCCGATCCCTCGGTCTCGGTCTCATTGTCCGATCGGTCGCCAGTCCTTTTTTTCGACTCCTATCCACAATCTCTCAGAGATCCCGTCGGACACCGGCAATCCCTCGATTCCTGGTTCCGAGCCCCCGTCTCCACCTCACCATTTCGTTGTAGGATCGACCTGCTTTTTTGCAACGTTTTCAAAGCATGAGTGGGAATCCGTTGTAAAAAGAGGTTCCACCCCGCACGGTCGCGTGTGGAATCTTCGATACCAGGAACAGATCCAGACCACCATCGGTAACTCGCTCGCGCGGCGGACGCTTCTAAGAGGCTGTCCGGGAAGTGAACACGGATGTGAGAATGCGCTGTTTGGGTGGCCGGAGACGAGTCTTCGAGGCCCCGGGGATTGGCCGAGGCTCGTCCCGGGGCCTCGCTACGCTCCTCCCCGGCCACCCGTCTTTCCTGATTTCACAGGGCTAACCCGCATCCGGCAAGTTTTTTGTAGGGCAGGCCTTGGCCGCCGAGGCTCTCGCGAACAGCCCAGGCGGGCCAAGGCCTGCCCTACGACAAGAGATCGTTGATGGGCAGTGCATCCTCTACGGAAGGGGACTTGCCGGATGCACCACCAAGAGGCTATCCGAATCGGGTTTGGTCGCGTGAAATCAGAAAAGATGGGTGGCCGGGGAGGAGCGCAGCGACGCCCCGGGGACAGGCCTCGGCTTATGCCCGAGGCCTCGAAGACTCGTCCTCGGCCATCCAAATCACGCATTCTCCCATCAGTATCCTGTTGCAGGGTAGTCTCTAAAATCGCCTGGGATCCTGTACACAATCTCTCGATAACGCGCTCAAACCACAGCCAAATACACGCCAAGGCGGATGAGAGTGCGCCGACGATAGAGGCGATCGAACTCCCATGAGTTCCTCCCCTGCGTGGCAATCTGCAGAGAATACCAACGTTGAGGCGAAACGCGGTCGATAAAAACCAACCAGGCACCGCCCACGGTGGAGGAGGTTTTTCGCGTCGTTTCGATGTGAGCCACCGGAGGCAAGCCATCGCCGAGAGCAAACCGGCAAGGAGGTCGGCATGCGTCCCGGAATGAAATCCCTGCTAGGAGCGATTTTGATCGCACCCGGCATGATCATAGCGACCTTGGGGTGGAACCCGAGCTTCGGTGATGAACCAAGCCGCTTGGGACGCCTCTTTCGGTTCGGCGGGAGTTCCTCACCCTCAAGTTCGGCTCCTTCTCCCTCGAGGCCGTCACCGGCTCCCACTTCTCCGGAAACCGATTTTTCGAATGCCAGCCCCAGCGAGGCATTCGGCGCCTATCCTGGGTCGTCAGCCCCGGTCTCGACCGCGCCGGCGCCTCGCTTGATCCCTCAGCCTCGCAACAGTCGCGCCGCAACGGAGTCAGACCCGATCGTGACCCGGGTCTCTCTGGCTCGCTCCAACGACGGCAACCAGTTCGGGATGTTCCTCCAGGTCTATGCCGATGGCACGATCATCGACAGCGACGGCGTGCACCACGTCAGCGAAGCCGACCTGAAGCCCGTCACCGATGCGTTGGCCGCCAGCGAACTCTACCGCCTGAGGGGCCATTGCGGCTCCCCCGCGACCGACTTCGTCGAGCAGGTACACCTGGTCGTCTATGAACGAAGCCTGGGACGGCTGCGGGCCAACTCCTTCTCGTACTCGGGCAACCCGCAAGGGTGCGACCACACCGTGCGGCATCTGCACGCGGCGCTGGACGCGCTCCAATCCAAGATCTCCCGACCTACGGTTCCGGCTCCAGCGACTACGGTGAGCGCTCGGCCGGCTTCCTCAGATCCCGCACCAATCAACCCGAGTGGTCCAACCATCTCCTTGACCCCCATTAACTAGGGGCATTTCCAGGCAGACTCAGTGGAACCCGGGCGACGCAAAAGCTACAATTAAGAATCATTCTTGATTCGAAGCACGCTTGTCCTGCCGTGAGTTCGGTTGAGGCCGGCGCGTCGTCCAAGGGCTCCGATCGTGTCTGACTCCCCGCCACTCGCCCCACTGACCGTCTCGGGAAGTCCGGAAGAAAAGTTCCGCGAGTTTCTTGAGATCCGAGGTGAGAAGCTCACGGAGCCCCGCCGCGTCTTGGTCCGCCACATCTTCGACTCGCACAAGCACTTCGATGCCGACGAGTTGATTCTGGACCTCCACAACGCCGGCCGGCGCGTGAGCCGATCGACGGTCTATCGTACGTTGCGATTGCTCGTCGAGGCGGGGTTGTTGCGCGAACTTCGGCTCACTAATCGGACGGCCTACGAGCACGACTACGGCTATCCGTCGCACGACCACTTGCACTGCACCGAATGCAACGCAATCGTCGAGTTCCGCAACGACGAGATCCGCCGCGTGCGCGAAGCGATCAGCCTCGAGCACGGCTTCCGCGCGGCCGGACACCGGTTCATCATCACCGGCGTCTGTGCCTCGTGCTCGCGCGCACGCAGCCCGCGCCGTCGGTTGGATCTGATTTGATTCCGACGGCTATCAGAGACTATCCGGGAAGTGAACATTGATATAAAGGTGCGTTACTTGGGTGGCAGGGGACGAGTCTTCGGGGCCCCGGGGATCGGCCGAGGCTCGTCCCGGGGCGTCGCTTCGCTCCTACCCGGCCACCCGCCCTTCCTGATTTCACCTGGCTAACCCCTATCCGAATAGCCTCTCACTCGAGATACCCGAGATCCGCGAGCCGCTGTTCGATGATGGCTTGCTCTTCGGGGGTGTACTCGAACTGTGACCGATGAGGTCCGGCAACCGCGGATGCCGGTGGATCCTGGCGCGTGGTCGGCAAGTCCGAGAGGCAAGCAAGCGGCTTGCCTTCGACATGCGAAGGGATCGGCATCCCCACAAGTTTTAGAATCGTGGGGGTCACGTCGATCAGATCGGCGTCGAGCGACGTTCGAACGGGAACACCAGCGCCCGCCAAGGCAATGATCCCCTCAGGGCGGTGCGTTCCCGGGAGGTTCGGGTCGCGCTCAACCCACGCTTTTCCGGCCGAAAGTTTGGTCCGGACCCAGTAGGCCTCGTCGGGCAGCGCGATGAGGTCGGGGTAACCTTCCCGAGCGGGGTCAATCTGGTAAGCGTCCGCGGTTTCCACGATCTTGGGAAACAGAGCAATCCCGGTTTCCGGATGACGAGCCGCACTCAGCGCTTCGAGGGCGGCCTTGCGGGCCTCGTCGATTTCCCGAGGCGTTGAGAGAGGCGCGCCGGCGCTACGGGCGGTCGAGTTCAGATAAACCATCGCCGCCGTGTCTTGATGGGGCGCGAAGGCCAGGGTCCGTTTCCAGTCGAACGGGAACTGGGCGACGACCGAGGTATCGAACGACGACGAACGGGCTTCGGGATCGTCGCGTTTGGCCCCCCATAGTCGGAGGTTTTCGGCCGCCTGCTTGGCACGGCGCTGGAGCCTTCCGCTCAAACCGGGGACCCGGGCGACACCGGCCTCGATCAAGATCCGGTTCACGTGGATCCGGCCCAGGCAAGGACCGAAGCCGTGATCGCTGACGACGAGCACACCGGCACCTCGGCGGTCGGCCAGTTCGGCAAGCATGCCTATCGCCGTGTCGAGTCCCCGAATCGCCTCGCCGGCCGCGTTGTTCCAGGCCGGGTCATCGATGCCGGTTTCATCGACGTTTAAAAATCTCCAGGCACGGTGCTGGAACGGGTCGAGGTTCTGGAATTGGACCAAAAGCGTCGTCCAATCGGGAACCATCTGGTCTGCGAGCAAGCCTCCTTGGGCGCGCCCCTTGAAGCTCTCGGCGGTCAGCCGGGCATTCTCGGTAAGCTCGGCCAGCGTCGAGGGCACGTGCTTCCAGAAGTAGCGCAGGCTGTAGGCAGGGGCCTCGGCCTTGAGCCGCTGGGCGAATTCAGGTGCGCCCGAGAGTGCGGCGTCAAGGTGCGGAGCGTCCATTCCCGAAACGACCACGCCGCGAACCTTCAACGGCGGATAGGTGCCTGGCAGGTTGAGGCTCACCACCGATCGGCCGGCCTCAGAGAGGAGGTGCCAGACGGTCGGCACCCGAACCCTTCCCGAATGATTGACCTTCATCTGCCCAGCCGCCACATCGAAGTAGCGGTGGTCGAAGACCCCATGTCGCGCCGGCCCACAGCCGGTCATCATCGAGGTCCAGGCGGCGGTGGTCACCGGCGGGATGATCGAACGCAACGTGCCTCGGGCCGACTTCGCCAACAACTCGTCGAGGTTGGGCATCCATCCCCGCTTGCGCATCGGGTCGAGGACGTTCCAGGTCGCGCCATCGAGTCCTAGTATGACCAGACGTTCGAGTGTCGTCGGCATCGGGCCGTCCCTCTTCCCTGAGCGTTGGATCGTACGTCTCGCGCAATGACTTCGTCCCGCGAACTCGCGAGGCGTTGCAAAGCCGGCGCAACCGGCCGTCGCATGACCGAGTCGATTGCGACTGGATAGCCTACAAAATCCCGGAAGCTCTTGGCGAAATCCTTAGAAGCCATTACATTGACATCACTACAAACCGATGCCCTGTAGATAAGCCGGCTGGGTGGCCCGGGTGGCTTGTCCACTACGGCCACCCGCAAAGCCTCTTTACTACCCTCGAGCCAGGTGCTCACTCTTCGGCTTACGTGTGGGCTATCCGAGCGAAAACCGCTCTAGCTGGCGTTCGCCAGGGGTGAAGCGACGTCGAGAGTGAAGTCCGCCGTGTAATACGAGGAGAGGTGCTGTCGCTCCCCCTTCGAGCGGTAGACCTGCGAAATCCCGCGTCGGACCTTCTGCGAGAGAGGGAGGCCGGCTTCGGTTTCGCGGAGCCAGGCGCGGTAGTTGAGCACGAGTTTGTCCGCCTTCGCCACCCAACCTTCCGGCACCGGTGTCTTGACGGCGATGGCCATCACCGAGTGTGGGAACTTGTGGTATCCCTGATACCCGGTCAGGCGTGCCCCGTAAGGCGTCAGCATCCGGCGCAGGCAGTTCGGGGTCATCCGCCAGTAGTCGTCGGGATAGCCGTGAATCCGGAAATTCAACGGAGAGGTGATGACGAACAACCCTCCCGGCTTAAGAATCCGGAAGACTTCGTCAAAGGCCCGGCGCACCTCGAAGACATGCTCGAACGTCTCGATGCAGAGCACGGTCCCGGCGACTCCGTCGCCCAGGGTCATCGCGCTGACGTCTTCGACACGGTCGACCCCGGGACCAGGCCGCATGTCGCAGCCCACGTACTCTTTGCCCTTGAAGAGGCCGCGGAGGTCGGCATATTCGACCTGCCCGTCGACCTGGTACGAGCCGAACTCGTAGACCGGTCCCGGGCAGTCAAACGTCTCGGAAACCAGACGGCAGAACGCCTTGTTATGGTCCCTCATCGCGGAGCTCCTCCTTGAGCTGTTCGCCAAGAGAACGGTCGTCTGCCCCGTCAAACACCTTCCCGGGACAGAGACTGAGGACCGAATCTTAGGTCATGCCGGAAAATCGGTCAATCCGGACTGCTCGCTCCGCGTGAAGACGGTGCGATTGAGAAGTCCTCGTCTCTATCGGTCCAACACGGCGAGCTTGCCACGGTAGTACTGAGCCGTTGAAAGTTTACCGGCTCGTTCATAGTACTCCGCGGTCGCTCGCAAACGAGCTTTCTCGGCAGACGCAACGCGGTGGACGGTGTCTCGTAGGGGAGCCTTTTCGAGGGACAAAAGCTTGCCGCGGTAGTACTGAGCCGATGAAAGCTTACCTGCTCGCTCATAGTAGTTCGCGATCGCTCGCAAACGATCCTGCACGGCCGAGTCGTCCCGACCTGTGGTTGCTTGTGAACCAGTGTGGTCGGTCCCATCGACCTTGCCGTCGGCCCATACCAGGGAGCAAGACAGCAAGGCCAGGAAAAGCGTCAGGCTTCTCATGCACGTCTCCTTATCAGTGCAGTGTTCGCCTCATCCACCACTCGGATTCAAACATCCGGAATCTAGCGGATCTACGAACGGAGAAGAAGACCGCTTCTGACGAGAACCAGAGTGAGGATTAGCTTCGAGCTCCGGCTCCCGCGATCGCCACCACATCGATGTGGGTGCCCGAGTTCCACCGAGCTCCATCTCGTTCCACTCGGTGGTAGAGAGTGTCTCGCTCGACGGGAATCCGACCGGCTTCTCGAATCAGGCGCTCGATCTCGGCAACTGTGGCTTCCTGGGGCGTCTCGGCGCCTGCCTCGTGGTAAATTTTTTCGTGCACGACAGTTCCGTCGATGTCGTCGGCACCGAAGGAGAGGGCGACCTGCGCGGTCTTGATCCCGAGCATGACCCAGTACGCCTTGATGTGCGGGAAGTTGTCGAGCATCAGGCGGCTGATCGCCATGGTCTTCAGATCCATGACGCCCGAGGGCTTGGGCAAGTCATCCATGCGCGAGTTATCGGGATGGAAGGCCAGGGGGATGAACGTCTGGAATCCCCCGGTCTCGTCCTGCAGCTCACGAAGCCGGATCATGTGGTCGATCCGGTGCTTGGCCCGGTCGATGTGCCCGTAGAGCATCGTGGCGTTGGAGTGAAGCCCCAACTTGTGGGCTGTGCGATGAACCTCGAGCCAGGTGTCGGTCGAAGCCTTGGCCCCGCAGATCTGCTCTCGGACCTCGGGGTGGAAGATCTCGGCCCCGCCTCCTGGAAGGCTGCCCAGACCGGCGTCGATCAGGCGAGTGAGGACATCTTTGATCGACGATCGAGAGATCTTGGCGAAGAACTCGATCTCGACCGCCGTGTAGGCCTTGATGTGGATCTCAGGATACGACTCTTTGATCCAGCGAACCAAATCGACGTAATAGTCGAACGGCAACTTGTGATGGAGCCCACCGACGATATGCAGCTCCGTCGCCCCTCGTTCGTGTGCTTGCCGAGCGCGATCGACGATCTGGTCCCGATCCATCACGTACGCCCGTTCCGAGTCCAGGTCGGCCCGGAAGGCGCAGAAGTCGCACTTATACACGCACACATTGGTCGGATTGATGTGCGTGTTGACGTTGTAGTAGCCGAAATTGCCGTTGTAACGCTCTCGCACCAGGTTCGCCATCGACCCGATGGCGAACAGGTCGTTCGACTCCTCGAGCGCAATGCCGTCGTCGAAGCTCAACCGCTGCCCGGCTTCGACCTTCTCGCGGATCGCTTCCAAGCGGGACGCTTCGGTCGGCATGTGCGAATCCTACCTCTCTCCAAGATGCGAAATCGACCCAACTTCAATCCGTATCTGCCGATACGCCAATACAACGCATCGGCATTCCACGGCTTGCAGTCATTTTAGCCAAGATTGAAGGATTCGGCAACGGTAGCAATCCGTAGGGTAGGCGATGCCCGCCAAACCTTATCGATAGGATGGACGTTGGCCGGTCTTCGCTTCGGCTTGAGTGTTGGTGGGGGACGCCCAACCCTGCAAGATATTCTCATTGTTCTAAGGAGTCGGCGTGTCCTTCGTGTTGCTCGAGGCTTGATTCGAGGTCAAGCGGAGCCAATTCGACACACCGATCCAGAGAGAGATGAGCATCAGGACGACGAAGGTCCCGGTGATCGCGAAGAAGGTCCACCATTCCAGAGGCCTGTCAGGGGGCCACGAGCGGTTGGCCCCTCCGCGAATGACGAGGGAAATAGCGATCGGCCCCGCGACGGTGAGAACCGTCATGAGGCCGAGCAGGATCCAGTGCCGTTTCGGGACGTGAGCACTCATCGCCCTTTGGCCTCGGTGCGAGTCTTGCGACGTTCGAGGTTGGTCTCACGGTGGCGCTGGCGTGCCGCCTCGAGCTCGGCCAGAATGGCCTCACCGGCCGTGGCGGCGGGGACCTGATGAGCCGAAGCGTCGGTGCGCCACTTGACCTCGATGTTCCCTTCTTTCAGGCCACGTTCGCCGATGACGACGCGAAGCGGGACACCGATCAGGTCGGCATCCTTGAACTTCACTCCAGGGCGTTGTTCGCGGTCGTCAAAGAGAACGTCGTAGCCGGCCGCCTCGAACTGGCGCTCGAGCGACTCGGCGGCTTCCATCACGGCGGCGTTCTGGGTCTGGAGCGGCACGATCAAGACTTCGTACGGGGCCAAGGGCAGGGGCCACACGATCCCGTTCTCGTCGTGCCCGGCTTCGACGGCGGCGGCGACGATCCGGTTCACCCCGATCCCATAGCAACCCATGATGATCGGGATCTCGGCTCCCTTCTCATCGAGATAGGTCGCCCCCATGGCCTTGGAGTACTTGGTCCCGAGCTTGAAGACGTGGCCGATCTCGATCCCTTGCTTGACCACCATCAACTCATTGCAGCGAGGGCAGGGGTCCCCTTCGCTGGCGTTGCGGAGGTCGAGCACCTTATCGAGCGGGAAGTCGCGCCCGGGAACCACGCCGGTCAAGTGGATGTCGACGGCGTTGCCGCCGACGACCACCTTCGGCATCACGGCGACCGACGAGTCGATGGCGAGCGGAATCTTGATCGCAACGGGTCCGAGGAACCCCATCGGCGCCCCGGTGGCCTTCTCGATGGTCACGGGGTCGGCCGGGACCAGCGTCGATGCGCCGAAGGCCCGCCGAACCTTCGCCTCGTTGGCCTCATGATCGCCTCGGATCAGGGCGGCCACGGGTTTGTCATCGGCGAGGAAGACCAGGAGCTTGGCCGACTCCGCCTCGGGAACCTTGAGGAAGTCGCAAACCTCCTGAATGGTCCGCCGGTTGGGGGTATCGACGCGTTCGTAGGCCGGCGCGTTGGTGTCGGGCTTGGTCGTGGCCGCGATCGCGCCGATTTCGGCTCGCTCGCGGTTGGCGGCGTAGCCGCACTTCAGGCATTGGATGATCGTGTCTTCGCCGGTGGAGGAGGGGACCATGAACTCGTGCGAGCTGTCGCCGCCGATCGGTCCGCTCTCGGCCTCGACGACCACGTAGGGGATGCCGCAACGGTCGAAGATCCGGCAGTAGGCTTCGTACATCGCGTCGTAGCTGGTGTTCAGTTGCTCGACGTCGGCGTCAAAGCTGTACGCGTCCTTCATCAAGAATTCGCGGGTCCGCAGGATCCCGAAGCGAGGACGAGGTTCGTCGCGGAATTTCGTCTGGATCTGGTAGAGGGTGACCGGCAGTTGGCGATACGATCGTACGAGCGCGCGGACGATGTCGGTGATGACCTCCTCATGCGTCGGTCCCAAGGCCATCGTCTGGTTGCCGCCGACGGTGAGCTGCATCAAGAGTTCGCCGAAGGTCGCGTAGCGGCCTGATTCCTTCCAAAGCTCGACCGGCTGGAGCGCCGGCATCAGGAGCTCTTGAGCGCCGGCGGCGTCCATCTCTTCGCGAATGACGCGGATGGCTTTATTGAGGACGCGCAATCCGAGTGGCAGATAGGTGTACGCCCCCGCGCCGAGCTGACGGATCATCCCGGCACGGAGAAGCAAGATGTGGCTCGGAGCCACGGCATCCGCCGGGGTTTCCTTGAGAGTCGGGATCAGCGCTTTCGACCAACGCACGGGGACACTCCTACTTGGGCGTTCGGAACCGAGAAGCAACCAGCGGCACCTCGGTCATGATTCGCGAGTGCGTACGAAACCAGTTGAGAGTCCAACCACCAACGTCTTCATCTTCCGGGTACCCAATGACGGCCTGGCCGCTCTCCTCTGGGCCAAGGCCTGCGCCATGTTGGGAACGCGTGCTTTTCTCATTTCTATGACAAGGGCCGGAGCGTGAGCGTTCGGGGCCCGTACACCGTTCCTGGCCACCGGTTCTGAAGACGGAATGGAGTAATTTACCACATCACGGCCTGTGGACGGAACGTGGACTCAGCGTTGGGATCGGACCGATGGGCACAGCCGCGCCAGGCCCGATGTTCCTTGCGGGCGTCACGTTGCTCCTTCTGAGATCGGGGACCTCGCAAAAGCCCGAAAACGCCCCAATTTCTCGCTGGGGTAAGACGAAAAAATAAGACCAAGGAGTCGGTGGTCCTTCGGGCTCTGGGCCGCGCGGATTGCGTCGTCTCGCCGAGAGTCAACTCTGTTGATGATGGTTCTTGAGCGGCCTCCGTTTTCCTCGATCGGTGAGGAAAGCTGGGGACCTCGGCCGCAGGGAGGTGTTCGGTGTTGCCATGGGATTCCGGGCGAGAGCGCCACAAAGGTCGAGCCCAACGCCGGCCAAACCTCACATCGTTAGAGAGCTTGGAAAAACGAGAGCTCTTGGCGTTTAGCCCCTTGGGGGCCTCGCTTCCCGACCTGTCCGTCAGCGGCTTCGCCGCCCCCACGGCCGCGTGGGGCGGAACGTTGGCCGTGACGGTCAACGTCCAAAATACGGGTGCCAGTACCATCCCCGAGCCCTTCGCCCAAGCTCCAGGCGATATCAGCTCGGCCGATGCTCCGGCCACCACCGTGAACGTTTTCGCCACTCCTCGGCCCAATTCACTCCGAGGCGAAGTCCTGGTCGGAACGATCGACGTTCCGCTCACCCGGCAGAATACGTTCCAGCAGATCAGCTCGACGATCAACTTGCCCAACCAACCACCCGGATTCGCCGGGGACGGCGGCGCGATCTTCCTGCATTTTCAGGTCAATCCGAACCAGAACTTCACCGAGCTAAACATCAGGAATAATAGCAGCCCCAGGCCGGTCCGCGTTCGCATCGAAGCGCCGCTGCCGCAGCTTGAGGCCGTCGGACTGGACGTTCCCCCGGTGATGCAGCCGGGAGACACGATCAGCCCGACCATCGAGGTTGCCAACGTGGGCTCGGCGGATACGAGCTCGCAGGGACCGGTGACGGTGGCCCTCGTGGCCTCGGTCGATCGCCGATTCAGTGCGGGAAGCTCGATCGTCGCACTCTACCAGGTCCCGAACATCCCCGCGGTCTCGACGGTGGCCTCACAGAGCGACTCGCTCGCCGACACGGACAACCTCAACCTGCCGAACAACATCGTCACGATCAACGGAGCTCCGGTGACCTTGCCGGCGAGTCCTCGGACGTACTTCCTTGGCGTCGTGGTCGATCCCAACAACCAGATCAAGCAACTTGGGCGGATCGGAAAGGTTCGCGCTCCGAGGAATGCGTTCAGCCTGATTCATCCGGTCGGGCCTCCGATCGACGGGCTGCCACCGGCCGGGGTCGCGACGACGAGCCCGACGGACCTGCCATTCCCGTTCCCGGCCACGACGGATACGGTCGGGTTTCAGGACTAAAGACAATTAATCCACAATCTCCCGCTTCCTTCGACGTCGTCGCCAGGCGGCGTTCGTCCCGAAGAATGCCGCCCACGCGTGGAGGGAGCCGGATCCTGAGGCCGGGGGTTCCCGACCTCGGCCCTCTCGGGATTCGCCCGAAAACCAATCCCGTCGCGGGATTTTCAAGGACCACGACACGCTCGTGGTCCTTTCGCATTTCGCCTTCGACAACCACCCGAGTCCTTGGCGACGACGTCCCCTCGTCGGCCATGCCGGGGCCGGCTCCCTTGACCCCGGCCTCTTTTCCCTCCTACAATCACCGCTCAGCGTCGGACTCGCCTGAACACCAAACGAACCCTGGTCTGGTGAGTGAGAAATTCGCCCCTGAACCGGTCAAGGAGTGAATGGGGTATCCAAGGTTACTCGTCAACTCGGGTGGTGTCGCGGTGATGGATGCGAACCCATGACAGGTCGCTTCCCTTCGCTTTCGCCGTGAGACTCTTGCTGCTGGAAAGTACCTTGGCCTCTCTTCGAGCTTTGACCTCGTCCACGAATCTCTGACTCCCGACACGAGGTTCCGCACCCACGGTCGAAATTTCCGTATGACCCGTCGTTATGTCAATCAGTTAGGCAACGGAGATTCTGTCGACGAGTCGTTCCTGGTCGCAGATAAACAGCTCCGGGCGAATCGACAGGGCAACCTCTACCTCCATCTCGAATTGCGTGACAAGACGGGTAGCGTCGGCGCGCGGCTCTGGAACGCGAGCGAGGGCTTGGCACGTACTTTCGAGCCGGGCGACTATCTCCACGTCAAAGGCAAGACCCAGGTCTTCCAGGGAGCCTTGCAGCTCATCCTCTCGCACCTCGAGGTTGTCGATCCCACTCGAATCGAGCCCGAAGACTTTCTGCCTCAGAGCACGCAGAATGTCGCTCGGCTCTCCGCTCGGTTGCGGGAACTGCTCTACTCGATGTCGAATCCGCACCTGCGTGCCCTGGCGGAATGCTTTCTGATCGATGATGATTTCGTACGCAAGTTCACGACAGCCCCGGCTGGGATCAAGAACCACCACGCCTATCACTCGGGGCTGCTCGAACACGTCGTCACACTCTTGACCGTCGCCGACCGGATCGCCGACCTCTACCCGGAGATCGATCGCGACCTGCTGCTGATGGGCATTTTTCTCCACGACATCGGCAAGATCGACGAATTGAGCTACGACCGGGCCTTCGGCTACACCGATGAGGGACAGCTCGTCGGCCATCTGGTGATGGGCGTCGAGATGCTGCGCGACAAGGTCGAGCGGACCTCCGACCTGACGGGCGAACCCTTCCCGCACGAACTTTCGTTGCGTCTCAAGCACATGATCGTCAGCCATCATGGCACGCACGAGTTCGGCAGCCCCAAGTTACCGATGACGCTCGAGGCCATCGCGCTCCATTACCTCGATAACCTCGACGCCAAGATCCACACTTTCGGTCGCGAAATCCGCGACGACCCTTCGCGTGAATCCGCCTGGACACCGTTTCATCAGAATCTGGGAAGACGGCTCTTCAAAGGAGGCTCCAACGGGGGTACCGTCGAAGAAGAAGGATCCGAGTCCTAAGTGAGTGGAACCTCGGGAAACTCGAAGGATCACGGAAACCGTCTTGAACCACGGAAAACACGGAAACGGAGAGCAAGCCCTTCAGGACAATGATTTCCATTGATTAAGAAGTCTCAATGGAATACAGAGCAACCGAACCTTGACTTCCATCGCAGGCACAAGAAATCGATCCCTTTCCGTGATCTTCCCTGCGTTCCGTGTTTCAAGACCGCTCCTGTGATCCACGCTTCCCAGTGTTCCCAGCGGAATCCGCACGCCCGTTTCGGATCGCACGAACACGTCTTGTCGTAGAATCCGTAGACCTCAGAGGCTATCCGGATAAGGGTCATCCATGTGAAGCCAGGAAAGGTGGGTGGCCGGGAAGGATCGCAGCGACGCCCCGGGACGAGCCTCGGCCGATCCCCAGGCCTCGAAGACTCGTCCCCGGCCACCCAGACAACGCATCTTCACAACAGTATTCACTTCCCGGATAGCCTCTCAGAGGAGCGGAAGCCGAATACGCCCCAAAAGACGGGCGGGGAGAGGTCGATGAATCCTCGAAGCGTCTCGATCTCGGGGATGATGGGGCTCGTTCTCGTCGTCGCAATGGCGTTTGCGGCCCCCACGGTGATCATCACCAACGTGGCGTCGGCTATTGTGCTATTCCTGTTACTCACCGCGCTCGCCGGTCTGATTTACCTTCGAGGCCTCGAGCGCGTCTTCTGGGGTGGATTCGCGCTCTTCGGTTGGATCACCCTGCTTTTGATCAACGGCTCGTGGATCACCGGGCAGTTCGGCCCCGATCTGACGAGCGGCTTGCGTGACCTTGTGGAGATCGTCATCCCCAAACCGGCTCCCGTGATATCCCGACCCGCGACGGGGCCCACCAGAATGCTTGTGCCCGCTCGAGTCTCCGTCAACAGTTCGAACCTCCTCGCCGACCGGAGCGTCAAGGTGGGCAACCTCGTCCAGATCGCTCGCCTGCTCATGGTCCTCGTCTTCGCGCAGTTGGGGGGTTCCATCGCCCGAGGCTTCGCCATCAGGACCGAGAAGGCGGTTAGAGAGTCGGAAGAGCGCTCCGCGCCGAGAACCAACCCATGAGCCCTAGCAGTTACGACGAGAGAATCCTCAAATTCGTTGGCGAACCCGAATACAAAGCGCTGACCATGAAGGCCATAGCGCGTCGATTCGGCATTGAGCCGGACGACTACGCCGAGTTCCGTTCCGCGATCAAAAAGTTGATCAAGCAGGGACAGCTTGAAATCGCCAAGGATAAGCGGATCAGCAAGCCCAACACCAAAGGGACGGTGATCGGGATCTTCCGCCGCAGCCCCAAGGGGTTCGGCTTCGTCAGGCCCCATACCGCGAACGCCAAGACCGATCAGATCTACATTCCGCTCGACGCCGGCCGCGACGCCTCGAGTGGTGATGAAGTGGCCGTGAAAATCGTCAAGCGTCCCAAGGGGCCGGGGATGAACCCCGAAGGCCGGATCGTGCAGGTCATCGCCCGCGCTTCGGGAGTCTTCGTCGGGACCTACTTCGAGCAGTCCGACGCCGGCTTCGTGCGCGTCGACGGCACGACGATTCACGACCCGGTCTATGTCGGCGACCCCGGGGCCAAGGGGGCCAAGCCAGGGGACAAAGTCGCCATCGAGATGGTCCGCTACCCGACCCCTTATCTCGAAGGGGAAGGGGTCATCACCGAGATCCTCGGCGCTCGGGGGGCTCCGGGCGTCGACACCCTCGCGGTCATCCGGGCCTTCAATATCCCCGACAGCTTCGACGACACGACCCTCGACGAGGCAAGGCGACAGGCCAAGCTTTTCTCCGAGGACGAGATCGGCGACCGGCTCGACTTGCGCAAAACGCTCACGGTCACGATCGACCCGGCCTCGGCTCGCGACTTCGACGACGCCATCACCCTGGCACGCGACGAACGGGGCTACTGGAACCTGGGCGTCCATATCGCCGACGTCTCCCACTTCGTCCCCACCGGCTCTGAGCTCGACCACACCGCGAAGCGGCGAGGGACCAGCGTTTACCTCCCCGACCGCGTGATCCCGATGCTCCCCGAGATTCTCTCGAACAGCCTCGCCAGCCTCCAGGCCGGGCGCGTTCGCTACACCGTGAGCGCGATCCTCGAGTTCAACGCGGAGGGGATCCGCACCGGGATGAGCTTCGCTCGGTCCGCGATCAACGTGGACCATCGGTTTACCTATGAGCAAGCCTTTGAGGTCATGAAGGCTCCCGACGCTTCCCACCCCGGCGTCGCGCCGAACGTCGCGCACATGGTGGGAGGGATGCTCGAGTTGGCGATGATCCTCCGCCGCCGTCGCTTCGCCCGAGGTGCTCTGGAATTGAACATGCCCGAGATCGAGATCGATCTCGGCGACCAAGGGCAGGTGGTCGGAGCCCACCTGGCTTCTCATGACGAGAGCCACCAGGTTATCGAAGAGTTCATGCTGGCCGCCAACGAGGCCGTGGCGTCACACCTGTCCGAGCATCACGTGGGCTTCCTGCGCCGAGGACACGCCGATCCCGACCCGCTCAAGCTCCGCGAATTCGCGGATTTCGCCCGCAGCCTCGGTCTCGAGATCGATAAACCGCAGAGCCGATTCGAGCTCCAACGCATCCTCGCCGAAACCGCAGGCAAACCCGAGGAACACGCCGTTCACTACGGTCTCTTGCGCAGCCTGAAGCAAGCGATATATACCCCCGAACCCGAAGGGCACTTCGCCCTGGCGAGCGACGACTATTGCCACTTCACCTCGCCGATCCGCCGCTATCCCGACCTCCAGGTCCACCGCCAGTTGACGACCCTGCTGACCGCCAAGAAGCCCAAGAGCAACCACGACGAGCTCCTGGTTCTCGCCGAACACTGCACCCGCACCGAGCGTCGTGCCGAGGCGGCCGAGCGCGAACTGATCAAGATCAAACTTTTGACGTATCTCGAATCGAGGATTGGAGAGACCTTCCACGCCGTCGTGATTGGAGTCGAGGACTTCGGCTTCTTCGGCCGGCTCATCGAGCTGCCCGTCGAAGGGCTCATCCACGTGACGAGCCTCGCCGACGACTACTACTATCTCGAGTCGGAAACGCATACCCTGATCGGTCGTCGCAGTGGCCACCGCTACCGGCTCGGGGATAAAGTCGAAGTCCGGATCGCACACATCGACGTCGATCGCCGAATCCTGGATCTCTCTCTCGTTACCCCTTCCACCTCCGCCGCCGAGGCTGGCAACGTCTCCCAAACTCCTTCGTCATCACGCTCCGCCGCGCGCACGCCCCCCAAAAAGTCCCCGCGAAATGGGTCGACGAATGGACGAAAAGCCAATGGCAAAAAGGGAAAAAGGCGCAAACGTTGAGTGATCGCCGAAAAAATTCGCGTGTGCGAATTTTGAGATTCGCACCGAAAGAACGGCATAACGTATTAAGTGTGGCCTCCATTGCGCCGATGAATGACAGTGAGTCGACATGCCCGGTTGCGCCGGTCGTTTGGGCTTCACAAAATCGGCAGGGGCCATGAGAATCTTGAGCCGCTAACCACAACCGAATGGGGGGTTGGCGAACGCAGGCACTCCGACGACGGACCTGAAGGAGTCTAGGCCATGAAGCGATGGATTGGCGCCGGCTTGTTCTTGGCTTTGAGCGCAGGAAGCACAGTAAGTTGGGGTCAAGTCGTGGAGCGCAAGCGCGACGTCACGATCACGGGCCCCCGGGGACGCACGATCGAGCGCAGCATCACGACTGAGCGTGGTCCCGGATTCGTTGAGCGGCAGGTGAACATTCAACGGCCGGGTGGGTCGATTCATACCGATACTTTTGCCCATCGACCGGCCCCTCGCCCGATCGCACCGCCTCCCCATTTCCGGGGCGGGTTCCGGCCTGCACCACCGGTTTGGCGAGGATGGGGACCGCGTCCCGCAGTCGTCGAAGTCAACAACGGGATCAGCCCTGGAGCCGCGATCCTCGGCGGCGCCGGCTTGTTCGGGCTCGGCATGGTCGCCGGTTCGGCCATGTCCCAGCCAGCCCCGGCTCCGGTTTATACCGCGCCGCCGACGGTCATCGTGAACCAGCCGCAGCCCTACTCGTCGACTCCGCCTCCGCCCGCAACGGTGGTCGTCGATCCCGTTGCCGACGAGATCAGCCGGCTGCAAAGCTACCACAGCCACACGCGACGCGACGCCGTCACCAACCTGGGCCGGATGCGCGACCCCCGCGCGATCCCCTCGCTGCTCGAGCGGCTCAAGAATGACAGCTACACCGAGGTTCGCGTCGCGGCGGCCAGCGCGCTCGGCGAAATCGGTGACCCGAAAGTTGCCGTCTACCTGGAACGTGCGACGGTCTACGACAAGAAGCAGGCCGTTCGTGACGCGGCAGCCGCCTCGCTCTCGCGCCTCCCCCGCGAAGTGCCGGCCCAGGCCAACGCGGCACCGGCGACCTCGCTGCCCCCGGTCGAAAACGTCCCCCCGGCCCCCACACCCGCCGCGGAGTCCGGGTTCCCGAACCAACCCTGACGTCGGCAAGACAAAATCGACGGCCTGGTCTCAGCGACGGCCGAAGCGATCCCTTCGAGGAACTCGCTTCGGCCGTCGTTTTGCTTTAAGTTCTCACATTTTCAGCCCTACGCCAGGCAGGCTTAACACCAATCGAAGAATGCCCACATTACGAATCCAGGGGAGCGGCCTTCAAGAACCAGCGACCTGACAATCGATCGATCCTGTTGCATCCCTCTCTTTGACGTTACAATTGTCGTAGGCAAAGAGGACGTCGGCGATGACCTACGGGAGCGCAGGGGAATATGTGGCGTAGCATCGGAGTCATGGTACTGGTGTTATCGTCATCGGGGGTCGTGGCAGGGAGCACGATCGCCATGGTGACAGGGCGTGTCGTTGACCATGAGGGGAAGCCGGTCGCCGGAGCTCGTGTCGCTGAGAACTGGTTCGCCGAACAAGCGGGGCCGCTCGAACCGAACCAGCCGGCCCGGACCGACGCTGACGGCCGGTTCTCGCTCGAGATTCAGCTTCACAGCCGCGGCACGCTCTTGATGGCCCTGGATTCGACGGGTTGCCTCGGGGGCCTTGCGGTGATCCCTGCCAAGGGACTCGACGGACCGATCCGGATCGAGGTGACACCCTTGGTCGAGGTCCGAGGCAAGTTCACCTGTACGGAGTCAGGTTCGTCGCCCGGCGAGACCTACGTGACGATGTTCCTCGCCTCCGACAACCTCCGGGTGGCCGCCGGCCGCTCGCTCGCATCGAGCTTCGCGATGAAGTTGCCGCCAGGTCGATACCGGCTCCGTGGAGGCGAGAGTTATCGACACATCGGCGCCGAGCGTAACATCACACTTACGCCGGGCCAGGCGATCGACGTCGGGGCTATCGACCTGAAGCTGACTCCGATCGCACGGCTCTTCGGTAAGGAGCCGCCGCCCTGGCATATCACGGACGCCCGGGGAGTCCCGAAAGAGATCCGGCTGTCGGACTTCAAGGGAAAGTGGGTCGTGCTGGACTTCTGGGGTTATTGGTGCGGCCCTTGCGTCGGTCGGAGCCTGCCCGGCTGGATGGACTTCGCGGAGGACCACGCCGACGACCGCGATCAATTCGTGATCCTGACCATCCACGATCCTCAGGCCACCGACTTCGCGACGCTTGATGAAAAGCTCAAGCCAATCATCCGTCGACAGTGGCGCGGGCGGTCGCTGCCGTTCCCGATCCTGCTGGACACGACCGGCGAGACGGTCAAAAACTTCGGCGTCGTCCACTGGCCCACGGTCGTGCTGCTTGACCCGCAAGGACGAGTGGTCGACGTCCCACAGGGGATCGGCCTCCATGCCGAGGATTTCCTGGCCTCGAAGCTGCCCCCACTCCCAGACGGCAAGCGGATCGCGCGGGCCCTCGACCGCGACCTTGCCGTTAGCATCGAAGATGATGGCACACTTGCCGACCTGATCCATTGTTTCGACAAGCTCGGCCGCATCCGAATACGCCTCGAACCGGACGAATTGAAGGCCGTTGGAATTGACCAGGACACGCACGTGCCCCTGAAAATCGGAGGCAGGCTCACGCTTCGAACCTGGCTCAACCTAACGCTGGACCCGTTCGGCCTGACTTACATCCCCAACGGGGATGGCCTCCGGATCGTCCGTCGCACGCCTCAAAATGCCGAACTCGCGCAGCCTTCCCCAAGGCTGGAGGGAGACAATGCCCTTGTCGCCGAGACGCTGACGAAGAAGGTATCGTTCGACTTCCGAGGCGAGTCGCTGAAGCAAGTTGTGGCCGTGCTGGAGGAAATGACCGGGGATAGTTTCGTCCTGGACCCCGTGGCACGTCGTCGCGGCACGATCAACCCCAAGACGACCGTGAGCGGATCGGCCAAGGACGAACCGCTGTCATGCCTCTCACGCTTACTCGGCCCGCTCGGGATGAGATATCTCGTTCGCGACGGGGTAATCGTCCTGACGGCAACGCCCTGATCGGTGGGAAACCTGAGTCCCGATCCAAGAACGAGCGGCGTCTCCACTTCCATCACAAAAACGCCAGCGAGCAAGCGAGGCCTGCTCTGCTGGCGTTTTGGAAAACCTCAATAGAGCGGGAGATGGGATTTGAACCCACGACAACCACGTTGGCAACGTGGCGCTCTACCCCTGAGCTACTCCCGCTAAAGTGTCCCGCGGGGGGAAACTTGATGGCACAAACCGAGATATCTCGGTTCGATGTGGTCACGAGGACATCGTGGCCACTTGACCCTCGACAGTCTACCCGAGTTGTGACAGAACGGCAAGTTAGGTTGGTCGAGCTCACCCAGCATTTCCGCGCAGCGGCCTGGCCTACCGCACCCCCCATGAGTTCCGTGATGCGTACGGCCGGGGCGAGACAGCCCGATCGCGACCGCCGGACGGCTGACGACTTCAAGTCTCGGCCGGTCCGGGGGCCATGCCGCCGCCCTGTTTGGCAAGATGTGTCGGCCGCCCGCCATCGACTCCGGAGCGTGGGCGGCATTGGGGTCGAGCGAGTCCACGCCCGAGGAGGCGGCGATGGCGACTCTCCATGCCGTGAGGGTGTGCGTGGAATCCGACGGCTAACCCGACACCGCCGCGGCCAGCAACAGAAAGAACATCAAGACTCTATGCGTCACTGGCTCTGTCGCCTGTCTCGCGGCGGATTTATTTAGCATGATATGACAATGTGACTTACAATTCTTCATTGCCTTGAATTTTTTAAAAGCCACTCTTCCAACCGCATTCGGATCACATAAAGATGTGGCATGTGAGACTGGACCTAAGATACGATCCACAGGCTCCCGCCCCTCTCCCGGAGATCGAGATGAATAGCCCCAATCGACAATGCCTGTCCGTACGCTTTGAAGGAAGACAGAGGCAACGCTTGCTCTACGGCCTGATTGCGTTAGCAGTCACGGGTTCGGCGACGGCAGAACAACCGGTCGGTCAGGACGAGGAAATGCGGCAACATGCCAAGCTCATCCGGATCGAATCGGTCACGGATGGCCGGTCTCGCGTGGTCGAGTTGCTTCCTAAGTCACTGCTGAATTTCAGTGATCCTGCGGGAACGACACAGAGCGGGTCGCTCTGGGCCTGGGGTACCACGGGCAGACCACATGCCATCGTCGAACTCTCGAAGGAGAGCATTAAACCGGGCACCGTACGATGGGTCGAGGGGGTGACGTCATTTTCACCCGACCTGATCGACGCGACGTGGGATGATGGCCAGCAATGGCGATCATCTAAGCCCGGCTTGGCGATGAAGCCGATTGCTGACATCGCGGCTCCTGCGGAGTCGGAGTCCGAACGGCTTCGCCAGATGAAAGTGATCGCCCGAACGTTCCTCGTTCGCGAGGACGCTGGCCCTGCGAAGGGGCAGATTCAGCTACGGCTCCTGCCCAACCCCATCCACCGCTACTCCGACACGGCTTCGGGACTGCGAGACGGTGCGATTTTCGTCTTCGCATACGGGACTAATCCCGAGGCATTCTTGATCGTTGAGGCGCGATCCGCCAACGGCTCGGTCCCTGCCTGGCATTATGGACGCGCCAGGGTTACCGGGGGTGCCTTGTCCGCAAAACAAAATGACCGTGAGGTCTGGCAGGTGGCAGAAGCGAATCCCCCCTACACGGGTCCCTCTTACACGAACCGGCTTCGTTCCCCGACCCCATCGAAATGACACGCGATAGGCGCCGAGGAAGACCGTAAAAGCCGCTTCTCCATAGGAAATGACAAGGCAAGGGGTGTCCCCTTGCCTTGTTGGTTTCTCGACCGTTCGAGGAGGAGCGTTCCCTTCTTGTTGGATGTGATGCTGCCGAGCAAGCCGTCCCCGTTGAAGTCGGTCACGGTGGACTGAGTTCCGATACCGCATTGGTCGTCAATCTCGTGAGCGGTTATCGTTCGAGTTGTGCACAGAATACCAGACGATTCCGGTGGGAATGTCTCGAGTGATTCCATGAACAATCCGTCGCGATCGCCGCGAACTAAAAACATGTAGATAAACGGGCTATAGCGGTTTGCGATGGGATCGCCTACAAAATCCCGGAAGAGCTGGGTGAAATCCCTGGGATTTCTGTGTGGGACGCACCACCAACCAATGCCATATAGATGCCCGTATGGGCAGAACTGATGGTTCGTCCACAAGTGAGCCCAAACCTACGCCACTTGTGAACAAATCACCAGTATCGCCCAATACGCCTCTCTACATCGAACTGGGACTTTCCACCCTCTTGCTTTGGGTGTGCGCTATCCGAACGGTAATTGCTCTAACTTTCGAGGCCCTCGATGAGATCGATCGGAGTCGAAAACCCAAATCAGCCTCGAGAAATCCTAGAAGCAAGATGATTTTGCTATAAACATCCACACATACACACACCTAACCGAAGCATCCAGCCAGTTTTTTGATAGGGGGTAGGTCCAAGGATCTGCGTGAACTCAAAGGTTGACATTCGACCTTGAGGCTTCTCGCTTGTGAGCAGACCCATTGAACCTCCGAACATCAAGATCGTCCGATTTCATCTCGACCTGATCCAAAGAAATGGAACTTTTCGGCATTCCGGCGCTTTACTGGGTGGAAACGCACTCAAGGGCCAGGGGACCAGACACGTGGCACGGCAACCGGACAGGACTTCGCGATCGCCTCTTCAGACACTCTTCAGCGTGGGGGTGACTGCCGGTCTAACCGACGGTCAACTGCTCGAGCGGTTCGCGACCCTGCCTGGCGAGGCGGCCGAGCTGGCGTTCGCGGCGCTCGTCGAGCGGCACCGGCTGATGGTCTTCCACGCCTGCCGGGGCATCCTCAAGGATGAGCACGAGGCCCACGACGCATTTCAGGCGACGTTCCTCGTCCTGCTACGCAAGGGAAACACGCTCTGGGTGCGTGACTCGCTGGGTCCTTGGCTGCACCGCGTCGCCTGTCGCGCTGCGGTACGTGCCCGGGTTGGGGCTCAGCGTCGACGCGTTCAGGAACGGCTTGCCGCCGAACATGCGGAGGACCACCGGAGCGTTGACAGTTCGGGCGAGTTGGCTGCAATCCTCCATGAGGAGGTCGACCGACTTCCCGACCGTTACCGCGTCCCGATCGTGCTCTGCGACCTGCAAGGCCGGACCTACGCAGAAGCGGCCCAGCACCTGCGGTGCCCGATCGGGACAGTCCGGAGCCGTCTGGCACGGGGCCGCGAGCGGCTCCGCCATCGCCTGATTCACCGCGGGCTGACGCCCACGGCCGTGATCGCGCATTCGGCACTCGCACCGGACACCGCCTCGGCCGCAATGCCGGCGACATGGGCCGAATCCATCATCCACTGGGCCAGGTGCATCCTGGCTGGCGGAACCCTCGCGCCCGGGGAGGTCCCGGCGCCGGTTCTCGCCATTACCGAAGGAGTCTTGAAGATGATCTCTCTGGGAAGACGGACACTTATTGCGTCTAGCCTTCTGACGGCCCTCGGCCTAACGGTCGGCGCGGGGGTCCTTGCACAGCAAACCGCAGACAAACCGCCTCGAGTCCTCGGGCAAGGCAAGGTCGGCGCCCTCGATCGCCGTTGGCTCGCGCCACTTCCCGGCGGGGGTTCGATCGAACTACTCGGCGTCTCCACCTATCCCTCGGGTCCTGATTCATGGTGGCGCCCCGACGGATCACCACTGCCAGAGGCCCCCTGTGATTCTCCTCCCAAGAATCTGGCGGTGGAGGGAGACTTCGAGTTCCGAGTGCTCGCAGCACGCGTAGCTGACCTTCCGGCGAATGCCAATTATGGCTGGGGCGTGAGGAGAGCCAGAGGGAGTGCCGACTCTCCGGCGACGAAAGACGGCAAGAAGCTGCCTGGTGTCGAGACGCTTGTCGTCGCCGTCCCCAAAGATCTGGCGACGTGCTCGGTCGAGTTCCATGCCGCCACAGGCCCCTGGCAGACGGTGGCTACCAGCGATGGGCAACATCCCGAAGGGGTTTCCTCAAAATTTGGTACCAGCTATATCTTTGGAAATGTAGTCTCAAACAAGGAGAGGAGTATCCTTACAGTCTCTCATGATTGCGGCAATATCGCGGTGCGGATCGTCGCGGTCGATCGGAGCGGCCAGGAGCGATCGCATATCCGGCAAACCAGCACCGGAGTCAATAACTTCTATCAGCTCACAGCAGAATTCAACTCCGGCCCCGAGGCGATCCAGGCGTACCGGCTCCAGACCCAGTCGTATGAGAGAGTCGAGATCACGGAGATCGTCCTCAAACCCAACAGTCCCAGATAAGACGTGAGGAAAACCTCGGGCGGGCCCCGCGGCCCGCCTCCGGAATTCGGGGTGCGTTTCCCACGAGATCGGGTGCCGAAGGAACCCCCAAAGATTATTCTTATTATTTCATTTATGATGTTTCGGACGTAATCCTGGATCCATTGATCCCGAATCTTTACGATCCATCGAGGTCGACGACCCGGTAGCGACAGTCCGGAAACCGCCGTCGAGGAGTGACGCACCGACCAGGGCGTCTTGTCTTGGGCGAAAGGCCGAGTCCCATGTCGAGCGCAAGGGTTCCCTGTAAGGTCTGCGGAGTCGAGATCCAAACCGGGACGGCGGCCCGGCTTGGCGGCCTGTGTATGCCCTGCAACATGGGCAACCGCTCCGTGCCGAAAGACTTCGAGCAGGTACGCCGACGCTGGGACCGCCAAGTCGTGGCCCACGCCGTCGGGCGCCCGACCCGCTTCGCCGAGCGCTACGGGGCAGGGGAGCGCGAAGTGGTTCCGGGCGACGCCCGACTCCAGTGCTGGCTGGCGCCCGACCAGTGCCACAAGGCCAACTATAGCGGCGGCGAGGACTACCAGGTCGTCCTGCCCGAGCCCGCGGTCGACTTCCCCCTGGTCGGCCGCGGGCTGGACGGCATCGCCCCCCCCTGGAGAACGTGGATCCGTATCCCAGCCCCAAGGGTTTCGGCCCGAGTGAGTTTTTCCTGTCGCACCTGCGTCACTGCTTCCACAATGCCGGCTTCTGCGGCGCCAGCGACCCGGATGGCGAGGCACCGCGCCGTCGACCCGAATGGGAGCCATTACGGAGCCTCGCGGCGAAACTATTGCCGGTCTAATACGACTCCGTCACAACTTCGAAACACATCAAGGAACGGCATCCTGGGTGGCCGCGGTTGCTTGCAACCGGGGCGGCGCAGCCGCAAGAGGTCCGTTCCCAAGTGGCTCTGCGGAAAAGGGTTCCAGCCCAAGTCGTCCCGGAAAACCTCGGGTCGCTGCGCGACCCCGGTTGCAAGCAGCCGCGGCTACCCAGAAATAGGTCTCTGGTGCCAGCCAAAGTTGTAACGGAGTCGTACTAAAGCGGTTTGCGATGGGGCAGCCTACGAAGTCACGGAAGATCGTGGCGAAATCTCTAAAATTTACATATTAAACATGTCACAAGATAATTCGTATTTTTTTGTACAAAAGTTCGTTAAAAAGAATGGACACCGCATTCTACGTATCGCCGTTGTGAATGACGAGGATACCGACAGGATGTATCTGGCGATGCATCAATGGGTCGTCAAGAGAGGGTTGACGCACGAATGGCATGGAGCGGGATGTCTTGCCGTCGACTTCCCTCCCGATCTCGACGAGGATCTTCGCCATCTCGAGAAAATGCGCAATAAAAAGATCATTGGCATTGATATAAACTCATTAAATCCTAAAATTAATCCTATTACTTTTCACAAAACGTTTACACACGTAAATTCAGCGAATCAAACAAGCCAAAAGAATCCTGGTTAAGAAGAACAAATCCCACGGCAAAGAGAATTCCAGCATCCACCAGAAGGCGAGAATTGGATAATGTATTTGGCTCGCACCCTGAGATACAATCGGACCACTCTCGCGAACGCTGGAGACGATGATGTCTGATCTTGAGGCGAAGCCGGCCGTAGATGAAGTCCACCACGAAGCGATGCCGGCCGAGTTCGGTGTGGCGACCGCCATGTTCATCATCGTGGCGAGCATGGTTGGCGTCGGCGTGTTGACCACCTCGGGATATACGGTCTATTCCGTCGGCAGTAACCAGCTCATGCTCGGTCTTTGGGTAATCGGGGGCATCGTCGCCGCCTGCGGTGCCCTCACCCTCTGCGAACTGACCGCAGCGCTTCCCAGAACCGGGGGGGACTACGTCTATCTCTATGAAGCCTACGGACCGATCGTCGCCTTCTTGTCCGGTTGGGTTTCGTTCCTCATCGGTTTCGCCGCTCCGGCCGCCGCCTCGGCCTTCGGCGCAGCCAATTACTTACTCGTCCCGCTTCATCTGGAGGATACGACCGCACTCCTGGTGCGGCGAGGCCTTGCCAGCGCTCTCCTGCTCGGGTTCGCTGCCATTCATACGTCGGGCCGGTCTCGCACCGCAAAGATTCAAGCGTGGATCACTGCGACAAAGCTGATCTTGCTGATCCTGTACGTGATTGCGGGTCTGGCCGTCGGCTGGCCAAACCACGCTCATCTCGACGATCGACCGGTGGTCACCGGTTCGCTCGTCGTGTCGATGATGTTTTCCTTGGTTTATATCAACTACGCTTACATCGGCTGGAACGCGGCTTCCTACATGGCGGGCGAGGTCGTTGACGCCAGGCGCAAACTTCCCTTGGCGATCGTGGTGGGCACCACGATCGTGGTCGGGCTCTACGTCGGCCTGAACGTCGTCTATGCTCTGGCACTGTCGGTCCAGGATGTTCGTGCGATCGTCGACGACCCGAACAATCACCTTCCCTTTAAGCCGGACGCGGTGGCCCCGATCGCCCAGTTGGCCGCGCGTCAGCTCTACGGCCCGAGGTGGTCGAATCCCTTGTCGATCGCCATCGGCCTGATGCTGCTCTCCTCGATGAGTGCCTATGTTCTGACAGGCCCTCGCGTCGTCTACGCGATGGCCAGGGCAGGGCAGTTCCCCGCCTTCGCTGGAAGACTCACGAAAGCGAACGGAACTCCTGCCGTCGCGACGCTCCTGCAAGTCGCGATCAGTCTCGCGTTGCTCTGGACCGGTTCGTTCGAGGATCTGGTCGTATACGCCAGCGTGGGGCTCGCGATCTTCTCGATGCTCGCGATCAGCGCGGTGTATGTGCTCCGCGTCCGACGTCCGGACCTCCATCGTCCCTTCAAGACTCCCGGCTATCCCGTAACCCCAGCGGTCTACCTGATCCTGACCACGGTGCTCACCGGGGCCGCCTTCAGCCAGCGCGCCCGGATTTCCACTTATTCCCTCCTGACGATCCTGGCCGGGATTCCATGCTACTACATTTGGCAGTGGAGCCGACGCAAGAAGGTCGATAGCCCGGTTCCGCTTGCTTGACGGGCGGTCCGCGAAGCATCAAACTGAAACGGAGGTCTTGTGGATCGTGACGTATGAATGAACGCGTGCGTCCTTGACGAGCCGCCATCTCCCTTTCCCGGCGGATTCTCCCGATGACTGAATCGAGCAGCGAGCGCTCCGAGGCGCACGAGACGGTGCACGGTTCCGCCCTTCCCGACCTACCTCCGGTCGAGCCCCCTTCGGCCGGATTCATCGTGCAGTTGTTCGTGATCCCTGCGGTGGTCGTCGGAGTCGTGGTGGTCGTTTGGCTCCTCTTCGGCAAGCTGGCCGGCGGGGAGCGCGACGCAATGGAATACGTCCGCCTGCTACGCTCGCCTCGCGCCCACTGGAGAACGGCCTACGAACTGGCCAGCCTGATCCAAAACGATCCCAAGCTCGCGAAAGATCAAAAGCTCCTGGGCGAGCTGTGCGACTTGCTGGATCACGATCTCGACAAGGAAGAGAGCCCTGAGCTCACGCGTTACGTGGCCCTCACCCTCGGCGCCTTCCAAACCCTCGACGCTCGCTCCCAAAGCGGCCGGGAGATTGATCCTCTCGCTTCGCTCGAACGTGCCCTGGCTCCCAAACAGTCCCTGGGCGTTCGAACCGCAGCCGCCGTGAGCCTGGCAAAACAGGCCGCTCGACTGAACGGTCGGCTCGATGACCCCAGAGTCGTTCGCGCCCTGAGCGTCGCCAGCGAAGACGAGAATCCCGAACTGCGGCAGATGGCGGTCTTCGCCCTGGGTTTCCTCGGAGGCAGCGAAAGTGTGCAACGGCTCCGCGAAAAGCTCTCCGACGACGATCCTTACGTGCGCTACAACGCCGCAATCGCCTTGGGGAGAAGGGGGGATCCCGAGGCGCGCACCGTCTTCCGCGAAATGCTCTCGTCCGCCGACCTCACGCAACGTATCTCGATTCGATCTCAGACCGAGAAACACCATAAGATCGAAGCGATTGAACTCGAGGCGTTGCGGGCGCTCCAAGCATCACTCGATCAGAAGGTACCAGCGCTGGCTCTGAGCTTGCGGCCCGAAATCGAAGGACTGAGCAAGTCCGGGCTCGTCAGTGTCAGGAACCAGGCCCAAGACGTTTTACAAAGCCTGCCGAAATCAACGCCCTGAAGATCGGAAATCCTCTGAGCCGGAACCTCTGCCAGGCATCATCTCGAAATGCGTGCCGATTCGATTCGGTCGCGATACGGCTCCACGCCGGGGACGACCATTCGCATGCAGCGGCTTGAGGAGCAGCAAACGCCGCTCCTCGAACCTACGACACCTCAAACGCCACGGGGGACCGCCCAGTGGCCCTCACGGTAATCGCGACGAACCAAACGGTCGCCGTTTGGCTCCGACGTGATCGCCTCGGACTCGGCATCGTATTGAAGCGTTCGACCCAACCGGGCCGCCAGGTTCCCCAGGTGGCAGAGTGTGGCCGAGAGGTGCCCCACCTCGATATCGGCATTCGGTTTCGCGTCATTACGAATGCAATCGAGAAAGTTTTGATGGTGCGCCGGCACGGAAACGGAACCCTTGCGCGACTCCCCTTTGAGGATCGTCCACCCGCCGTTCTTGGCGAGGATCATCATTCCCTTGGTGCCGTAGAATGCGTTTCCGTTCTCGGCGCCATGTTCGGGGTAGGGGGACCAAATTCTCTGCTCGAAGATCAGTTGCTTCTTGTGACCGACCCGGCCGTCACCCGGAAAGTCGAACACGACGTATTGCGTGTCCGGGAATTGCTGGTCGTCATCGAAGCCATACTTTCCGCCGAGGGCCGCGACGGTTGCGGGGGGAGTCTCGATGCCCAACCCCCATCGGGCGATGTCGAGCTCGTGAACGCCGTCGTTCCCCATGTCGCCCGAGCCGAAGGCGTACCACCAGTGCCAGTTGTAGTGGAGTCGATTGGACTGGTAGGGGACCATGGGCGCGGGGCCAACCCAGAGGTCGTAGTCGATCTCGGTCGGCGGCTCCGAGGGCTGCGCATGGCCGATGTTTGACCGCTTCTGACTGTTCCAGGCCTTCGCCACCAAGACCTCGCCAATCACTCCTTCGCGCAGGCGCTGAATTCCCTCTCGGATGTAGTCGGTGCTTCGGCTCTGCATCCCGGCCTGGACGATCCGTTTGTGCTTGCGGGCGGCTTCGACCATGAGCCGGCCCTCGCGAATGTTGTGAGAGCACGGTTTTTCGACATAGACATGCTTACCCGCCTCGCACGCAAGAATCGCGGCGGGGCCATGCCAGTGATCCGGGGTCGCCACCCACACGGCATCAACCGCTTTGTCGTCAAGCACACGACGGAGGTCGTGGACCCCCTTCGGCTTGGCACCCGCGCCTTCGGCCCGCCTCACGGCCTCGGCAGCGCGCTTCCGATCCACATCGCAGACATACGCGAGCTCGACATCGCGCCGGGCCGCGAGGAGCTTGAGATGGTTGCTCCCCATTCCGCCACATCCAATCACCGCAACGACGACCCGCTCATTTGCGCTCGCGGCACTGGAGCGACTCACCGAACCGGTGGCCGCCGCCGCAATCCCTCGACCGATCCCCTGGAGAAAACTTCTGCGGTCCGTTTCTCGCATGATAATCGCTCGCTCCCCTGAGATTTCCTTCGGTGCGCTGAGACGGAATGGAAATAGTCTAAGCTGGCGAGTCGTCAATTGCTTGAGCCCAAGCCCAAGCCCTGGACATCCCGGACCTCGACGCTCGTTTGTTCCGCTCGCGAAGCGACAAAACCATGCAAAAAGCCCCTGGCCAGTAGTCACTTCCAGTCCGGCACAGGACGATAACCCGGCTCCCAATCAGGCTGGTGCAGACCCGACGACCGGCCCCAGCGCCACCCCGCCAACGGGAGGCAACGAGCTTCCAACAGCTCAAGCCCGGTTTGCTAATCCGACAAATTCTTGAGGAAAAGTTTACAAATTCTTCCACTCCTACTGTTCTCAAACTTGAGGCGGTTCCCATTTCGCGAGCGACTCGACGGGGTGTCAACCCGCCCACAACCAAGAACAACATACACATATTCATCAATCAAACTTCTCAAATTCACAACCGTCATTGTCCTTCCGACTGGCGACCTTCATATCGCTTAAACTCCATTCATCAATAGAGATCGGAGCAAGCCCCCAACACAGCTCGGGATCGCGATTGCCAGGTCCTGTTCGCGATGGCCCACCGATCCGGCGTCCTGGAGAGGATTGACGAAGACGAAGCCGGGGTACGATCAGGCCGGGGTGCGATCACGCAGAGAGCGCAGCTCCCAAGGTCCTCGGCGCGCGGCTTGCGGTGGGGTGAGATGGAGGATTAAAACCTGACAAAAACAACCGAAACTGTTTGTATCGGCAGGAAATGGTGAGAAGTTGGGAAAATTTTATTTTCCCGCTAATCTCCCAATTTGCCCATGTTATATTAGTTTTGGTCACTTGGATTGTTTCGTGTTAGTCGCTCAGCAAAAGTTCCCTGCAAGTTACGTTAGGGTTGGTTGGGCGAAATAAAGCAGCAGGAAGGATTTTTCAGGGACGAGACAGCTCTCCTTCGGGCCGCTTGATTCACACCGATTGGCGTCACCATCACGGATGCCCGTTTACTGTCGAGGAGACACGCATGTCGGAGTCTTTGAGATTGATGCGTCCGATTGCGGGCGCGGCCTTGGCTATTTGGGGGCTCGCAAGCCCGGCCTGGGCGAGCTATGGGGGTGGAGCGTGCACGACTTGCGCGCCTGCGCCCGTGATTCAGACGCAATGTAACGTGGTATCGCTTGTCCCTCAGGTTCAGACGGTCATGCAGACCGTCTACGAGACGGTCTACGAAAGCCAGCCCTACACTGTGATGGAGACCCGTTATCGCCAGGGTTTCCGGACCGAGAATTACACGGTGATGCGTCCGGTGTCCGAAACGACTCAGGTCGCCCGCAAATACACCGTGATGAAGCCGGTCTACCAGACCGTCAACACCCAACGACGCTACACCGTCATGAAGCCGGTCGTGCAGACCGAACAACGCGAGCGACGATACACCGTGATGAAGCCGGTGTATGAAACCGTGAACACCCAGCGCCGTTACACAGTTTCAAAGCCGGTCTATCGGACCGAGCAACGTGAGCGACGATACACCGTGATGAAGCCGGTCTACCAGACCGTCAACACCCAACGACGCTACACCGTCATGAAGCCGGTCGTGCAGACCGAGCAACGTGAGCGACGATACACCGTGATGAAGCCGGTCTACCAGACCGTCAACACTCAGCGCCGGTACACCGTGATGAAGCCGGTCGTGCAGACCAGTATGGTCGAGCAGCAATACACAGTCTGCCGCCCGGTGACCACGGTTCGTCAGGTGGTTGAGGAATGCGGCTACTATGAAACCCAGGCAGTCACGGTGCCAGGTCCGGTCGTTGAGCAGCCGGTGGTAGCCCCCGTGGATCCCGGCTGCGGCTGTGAAAAACCCAAGCTTTTCGGATGCCTACACCGCAAGAAGTACGCGACCATCGCGACCGTCGCGGTGCAGGCCCCGCCGCGCACGGTTTGCAAGACGGTTTACGTGCCGCAGCAAGTGGTCCGCAACGTCAGCGAAACTCGCTACGTGCGTGAAACACAGGTCCGGCAGGTCCCCGTGCAAACCTGCACCATGGTCGCGGAGGAGCGGGTAGAAAACGTCCCCGTCACCACCTGCCAGATGGTCGCCGAGCAACGCATCCAGCCGTATGAAGTCCGTACCTGCAAGATGGTCGCGGAGGAGCGGGTGGAAAGCATCCCCGTCACCACCTGCCAGATGGTCGCCGAGGAACGCATTCAGCCCTACGAGGTCCGCACCTGCCAGATGGTTTGCGAAGAACGGGTGCAAAACATTCCTGTCACCACCTGCCGGATGGTCGCCGAGGAACGCATTCAGCCCTACGAGGTCCGCACCTGCCAGATGGTGGCGGAAGAGCGGGTGGAGAACGTCCCCGTGACCACCTGCCAGATGGTCGCCGAGGAACGGACCGAGACCGTGCCCGTCACCACCTGCCGGATGGTCGCTGAGACGGCGAGCCGACAGGTTCCCGTGATGATTCCCGAACAGGTCCCGGTTACCGTCAACCGCTGCGTCGCCCGCGTCGTGCCGCGACAAGTGGCCGTCCAGCAGTGCACGATGGTCCCCGTGGCCGTGCCCGCCTGCTTGACCTGCCCCTGATTGACGAAGTCGTCTTTTCCTCTTCAAGAATCAGAAGCGGCGGCGTCAACGACCATGGACACCGCCGCTTTCCTTTTTCGAATGGATGACAGGGGAAAGCCCAAGAGCTCAGGGTGGTTCGCGAGGTGAACCAAACGAAAGCCGCTCGATCGTGGATCCGTGGGGCAGGGCCTGCCCCACAAGACATGCACGGATATAGCACTCA